>Ga0126383_10003574_pt1 | contig 10320 bp, 7 predicted proteins | sample PanSoiMetPlot_35_FD_96882 | JGI IMG/M metagenome (GOLD analysis project Ga0126383, IMG submission 96882) | Tropical forest soil microbial communities from Panama - MetaG Plot_35 | ecosystem: Environmental > Terrestrial > Soil > Tropical forest > Bulk soil | place: Panama | collected 2016-02-17
CGAATGCAGGCTGACCGCTTGCGGCCGCCCAGGCATCCAGCAGCATGCTTATGATGGCGCAGGCATGATCCTCAGCAATTCCCGTCGCGCCTGATCCGGCGTGATCTCCTCGATGTGCAGCGAGCGACCGATTGCCCTGCCGATTGTGGACAGTTGCTCGGGACATCTCACCCTCCTCAAGACTCTCCACAGGTTGAGTGGTTCAGAGCGCGGAGAAATCCGGTTTACGTCGCCCCAGGAATGCAGCCATTGCCTCTTTCGCTTCCGGCCCTTGCAGCAAGGCAGCGAATTGCTGTCCCTCCCGGAACATGGCTTGCGTGATGACGTCAGCTTGGCCGCTCTTGAGAAGCATCTTCGTAGTTCGTAAAGCTGCTGGAGGTTTCTGCGCCAACTGTTGCGCCTTGGCGGTTGCCGCAGCAAGCAGATCCGCATCGCTCAGTACCTGATTAACAATTCCGAGATCGCGGGCCGCTTCTGCGCCGAAAGCTTCGCCAAAGAAAAGCAGTTCCGCAGCGCGGTGAGCGCCCATCAACGCAGGCAGGATCGCGCTGGACGCGGCTTCCGGGCACAAACCGAGGTTCACGAAAGGAAGCTGAAACCGGGCGCTCGAAGCGGCGTACACCAAATCGCAGTGCAGCAGCATTGTGGTGCCGATGCCGATGGCCACCCCGGCGACGGCGGCCAGCACCGGCTTGGTAGCAGCCGCCAGCGTTTCCAGGTAGCGGATGGCCGGAGACACCTGCCCAGGTTTGGCAGCTGCGAAGTCCGCCAGATCGTTTCCGGCAGTGAAACAGTCCGGCGTTCCGCTGACCAGAACAACCCGAACACTCGGATCGCTGTCAGCTTTCGACACTGCCTCAGTCATTGCGGTATACATTGCGAAGGTGAGCGCATTCTTCTTCTCCGGTCTGTTCAGCCGGATGCTGAGAATGCGGTCTTGGACTCCAACTACGACATGGTCAGACATCGAGAAGTCCTTTCGTTTCAGCGCAGAGTAGAAGCGACCGGATTAGACAAGTTAGGTAGCCCCCAATACTTCGAACCAACAGATAGCGACGAGGGCGTCTGGGTTTTCGCACCACCCTCGTAGTTTTCGCGCGTTCTTCCTGATCTCGGTGTGGCCTTTCAGCTCCAAACAATTAGCAAGCCATTCTACAAAGCAGGTCAGATCGTCGAAGATCTCATACGAAGCCGAGACCGACATATTGAGAAACCCTGCTTCCCGTAACAGGCCTTTTAAAGCTCTCCCCACGTATGGGTTGCCGCCGTTGCCGATCTGGATCTCTTTGAACAAACGAAATGATTCTTCAAGGAGCGGATTCTGAGGGTGAACCACCAACGCTGCCCAGTCTGGGCTTCTTATGCCAACCACACCGGACGGCCTCAAGACACGCCTCATTTCCCGAAGAGCTCTAACAGGTTCGCGAAGATGTTCGAACAAAGCATGGGCGAACACCGCATCAAAATCGCCATCTGGAAACGCGAGGGCGTAAACGCTCGCGACTTCAAACGATGTATTAGTTTGCTGTTGTATCGCTCGATCCTGAGCATAACGGACTTGACCCGGTTCGAAGTCGATTCCAAATACCTCCGCTGGCGCAACGAACTTGGCTAGATCAGTTGTTATGGTTCCGGGGCCACAGCCACAGTCCAGCAGATGCATTTTGGGTTTTAGCAAGGGCGTGAAAAATGCGGCATGCTTCGCAGCAGTCCGCTTAAGCATCAACCGCAGAGTGGGCTCGGAATAGCCCGGCGTATAGGTTTCAAGCGAGGTCGTCATTCTACCTACACCGGCGTTTCCATTCTGATGCAAACAGCTGAACGCTAAGCTCGTTTAAGGTGCAACAGTAGTGTCAAATATTGCAGTTTCGATCCGCCCTGACCGCTTCACCTGCACGAACAATCGGTATTGACCCGGTCGGGGAAACCCGTAGGGGAACGTGACCTCAGGCGGTAAAGCAGCTTCCTGCATTCCTGGCATATCGTTCATCGCGTCAACAGCGTTCGCTGCATTCTTCTGCAGTAGCATGATGGCTGCCATAGGAGCTGAGCCACTGGGATGCACATGGGCAAAAACGCTTAGGTCCTTTTTGACAATCACCAAGTGCCCGGCCATTCCCATGTATGGTTCGAGATCCGTGGCTGGCTTGCCTGCGTGGTCCAATACTCGAAAGCGCAAGAGCATCGCTGTTTGCGCGCGAATGGGTTGGACTCCCGGCACCCACTCGGCACTGCCACCGTCCTCCAGCGCAGCCGTAGTCTTTTGTTCTACGCTGGCTATTGGGGTTGCAGAAGCCGACGAATCATCGCCACTCAACGCTTGGTCTGTAACCTCGGGCAACGTGATTCGTGCGGTCATCGTATCCGCGAACCCAGACTCACGAACTACATCGGCAAAAATTTGGTAGTCGCCTTTGGAGACTGCCGGCAGTTTCTCGGCGAACGTGCCCTGCGCCGTACGATCCGGATGCAAATGATAGAAGCGGTCCATCTCTGGCATGCGAACCAGGAACACATGCATCAGATGACCATGGTCCGGAATGATCTTGTCGAGCATCATGTCCTTACGCCGGTCGTGCCATTGTGAAAGCCCCATCTTCAAGACAAGGGTGTTTCCATCCGAGAGCGCAGCCTCGATTGGGGGCTGCTTGTACAGCATTAAGTCCTTGCGAGCCGCAGCTTCAGCATTCCACCACCAATTTCCAAGAAACAGAATGACCAGAATCACCACAGCCGTGGCCGCCATGGTAACGCGGCCTCGGCCAACCTGCGCCTGCGATGGCGCGACCCCTGGTTCGACCTGGCTTTCCCGAACGGCTGCACCAAAAATGGAGACAAGTGCCAGCATCAATACGGTCATCAATCCAACTAGAAGCACACCCAAAGCCTTCTGCATTGGGAGCGTCGTCCTCGCTGCAGCGGCAATAGGCACAGCCATTTCTGCCTTGCCTCGTTCACCGAGTACCTCCATGCGAACCTGATAGGCTCCCGACTCCATCAACCAGAGTCTGCCCGTGAAATAACTCGGGTCGCCGGACATGCGGTCCATGCGGTCTGGTGGCGGTGCGTTCTTGGATCCCTCTCCAACGATGCGCGATAGCGCGATGTCGATCCCAGTTACTTTTTCGTCGAGGGACCGCACTTCAATCTCCGCTATCCCAGGGATCATCGCCGGAGTGCGAACGGTCACGAAAAGGCGGTATGGGCCGGCGTTTCCTTCATAAAAAATGTCCGGGCTGCCGACATGGGCCAGGCAGGCGAAGGGCAATAGCAGCATTGAGAAAACGGACAAAAGCAAAGCGCGCTTCATGACGTGCTACCTCTTAACCCTTCGCATCCAATTTCCCCAAGCCAAGCCAACACGGGTGGTCAGGATTGCTGCCATTAGCGCGTAACCCATGCCCAGCCAGAATTGAAGGCGCATCGTTTCGTCGGCCGCAAACTCGTGAGCGTGGTGATACATGCTCGGCGGCATCCCGTAAGGGAAGTAAGTCATACCGAAAATGCGGTTGTCAGCGAACCGGGAAACCAAGAAGCTTCCCGTAGGCCACTGGACGGCGACCATCACAACGACAAAGCCCGCACCGGCCACCGCCGCCTGCAGCCACTTGTTTTTCCCTGTCATGCGATCCAGCAGATAATCGAGCGCCGCGGCTCCCGCGAACAACAACACCGGAAACCCTAAGGGGATGAGATGAGTCAGGGGCGTATACACGGGTCCGAGTTTTGGCTGGGCAGGAACGAGCGGGACCAGCCACAGCGCCGCCACGCATAGGGCGAAGCACACTGTGGCCACTTTCGTGGCGGCCCAGCGATACCCTGATGCCCGCGCGATCCCCACCAGCACCGGTGGCATAGCCAGCCCAGCGACCCTGTAGAAAATCGCAGAATGCATTCGAGTTTGGTCCGTGTACTGCGAGATCATCATGAGTAGAAGAATTGTCAGCATGCATCCGGCATACAGAAAGACCCAATTCAGCTTTCCTCGAACTTCTTCCCTGGCGCGGTTCATTTCCCCCACAATTAGGATTAGTCCGCCGAGCCCAACGGTGAAGATGCCCAAGATCAGCACACTATGCGGTGGACTGATAATCTGTACGTCCAGACCAAACGAGTTGTGCCACCAGTTGTCGAACGGAGCTGACGTGAGCATCGTCAACCCACCCCACAGCGACACGAACGCGCCAAGCGGTCCCCAAAATCCCCACATTTTCACAGATGACGCACGTCGCGTGATGTCTTTCCCAAAGGTTGTGGAGAGAATCAGATAAGCGCTGGATATTCCCGCGACAATTGCGCCAAAGTGGATCGCTAAGTGTGCCGGCGTCCAGAAGGTGTCCCGGCCAATCGACATGTGCCAGGAGATGTCCCAATAGATTCCAACTGTTGTTGCCGTCACTGCGACGGCAGAGCACCACACATACCAAGCAATGGTTTGCGTTTTTGCCTGCGTTTGCTCGCGGAGATGAAAAGAAGCGACCGTAAGAGTTAGTTCTGCCATCACTGCACCTCGTCTAGCTAACCACCCAATGACTGAGCGTCTCTGTCTCACAGATACGAAAACATCGCACGATGAAGTTCACGCGATGGGTGAGTGTTTCGTCTCGATTATCGGCAAAGTATACATCGAGCAAAGGCCATCGTTTCCCTCAGTTCAGTGAGCTGGATCTCGGTCTCGATCGCACGCCGGGCCTGGCCCAAGAATCTGCGCTGATCGCTGGGGCGTGCCCATTTGTGACAAATGGATGAGCACTGACCCGCAGTCGTTCAAATCCTTCCGATCATCCGTCTCGAGGATCTTGTCATCCGGGTCCGCAATTGTCTCCAAGACAAAATCTCCGTCTGGAACGCCGGTCACCTCGATGTATTGACCCGGCAAGTACCACTCGTAAATGTCCGCCCAACCCTTTGTGATTCCCTGGATGAGGTAGTCGAAATTCGCGTCACTGAACGCAGTGAAAAGGCAATCCGGTGCGTGGTACGTGCGTGGCCCCACGCCGTTGTCGCCCCACTTGTTCGGATCAAGAACCTCATCCTCGACGCAAAAGCTCACCTTGCGTCCCGTCCGCACTGGCGCCGTTCCCACGCGGCGACCCCGAGAATCTGCTGTCCAGAGGTTCGATTGCGCAAGGTTATTGAAGTGGTAGTGGTGATGCGCCCCGTGGTATTCCCAGGTGCCCGCGAGTGTGTCCTGGAAATGGTTGACCGGGTCGTCGCTGAAGTATGATCGCTGGAAGACGTCGTGCGACGTGTCGCTCGAACTGTGAGGCATAGCAAAGCGCAGCTCGAGTGCACCCTCTCCGTCGTTAGCGATCTCCTGCTGGAATCGAAGGCACGTCTGTGCCCCGTCCTCGTCTTTCTCTAGGTGATAGCAACTCTCGCCTGGATCGGCCACGTCACCGAAGAAGGGAAAGAAAGGCGTATCGAATGTGACTATCGTCTGCGGCCGGAACTGGAGGTCGGGCAGGAGCGGTCGGACCGGAACAACGTTCGGATCGTATTGTACGCGCGCCTCCGCTTGGAATGACGTCGATGCGTCACTCGAGTTGCTCGGATCGAGCGCGACGTACACTTTGTAGGTGTCGTTCGCAGCGCTTCGGAGCAGCAGCGAGTCGGAGATGCCAGCCAGAATGCCACTGGAGTTGCCGACCTGAACGTCGGCACCACTTTGTGCATTGTGCTGGTAAACGAAAAGGTCAAGCGCATTGTCGTCCGTAGACCAGCGGATCGCTACTTGAACGCCGCCAGGATGCTGCCACGTGTTGAGTGGCAAGTCGATCGTGAGATCGAACTCTGCACACGTGACGCCTAGGTTTGTACAGGCGTCAGGCTGCTGGCCATTGGGCGGCGCCGTCGTTGTCCTGCCTAACCAGAAGATCGCGTTCTCTCGATCGCGAAGAACAAGACCGTCGCCACCGGATTGGGGAGATGCCTCGAAACAGACTGCTGAAATCATTGGTATTAGGAGCGTTACTGGGACGAGCAGCTTTACGAATTTGAAATGCATGGTGAGACCTCCCGAGCAAGCAATGCTTCAAAACTCCTGTCTCTCTTTAGCTGCCAGGAGTTACCTGAACCACAGCGTGACTGAACACAGCTGGGATGCCGTTGCAGGTGGCCTCTAAATCCAGCCAATGCAGCCGTCTGCTGGTTAAAACCAGGTGACATCCATTGAATTGCTCGTGCCATTTGCGATGCCGCTATGCTGTCCAGCCAAATACCGGAAACGGAAGCCTATGGTTTGCGGGGCAGAGACGATTCCATAGGCTACCCGAATATCTACTGTTAGGCCGGAGCCAGGGCGAAAGTGGACTTCCTGGATATTTGACCAAAGTCCCGATCCAGAATCACACGCGCTACTTGGCGCAGGTGCCCCTTTCAGCAAACAATCCTGGAAAATCCACGACCCGCTGGTAGCTAGACTTCCTGAGCTATCGGTTACATGTGCGTTGAGTAGCACTGCAGTGTCAACGGGTGTCTCGAAACTATTGGTGGGGCCAGGGAGACAAGGCTCCGGTGTGGGGGCGGTCGTAGGACAGGAGATTTGATAGGTTCCAACCGCAGCGGGCGGGGCGCTGCCGGCAAATGCGGCAAAGCTGGGATGTGCAACCGCAAAGTCGAGTATGGGGAGTAACGCGAGTGCTAAAACGACGATCGGGATCACAAGCCAGTGTCTCCTCGCGACCTCTCGCCCTTGTCGGATCATGAAATCAACCCTGAGATAGGGACCCAATTCACCTTCTCTTATAATCTTGAGATACTTGCCTTTCATTGCGCACCTCCTTGTGCGGTAAAAGTGTGGAGTTTTCTGTTGCTGCCTACTGCCACGTTCACCTCGATCCATCGGATTTGGACCTTTGACAGGCCCCGACGAAGTCTCAGATCAAATCTTCAGCCGCCAGCTCAAGTTCCCCTTTTCGGCGGGACTGTCACACTATTTCTCTTGACGCCTGTGGCGCCACCGTTGTCCGTTACTGTCAGCGTGACTGTGTAGGTTCCTGGGAGCCTATAGGTATGTCCGATCAGATAGTAGCCACCCGTGACGGTCGGGCCATCTCCGAAGTTCCAGGTCCAGGAGGTGATGCTCCCATCGCTATCATACGAACCGGACGCGTCGAAGCTGCACGTGAATTTGCCGCAAGAATAGGTGAACGAGGCGATCGGCGGGGCATTGACAAAGACCGTCTTGCTTTGTGCGTTAGTGTTGCCGGCGTTGTCCATTACGATTAGAGTAACGGTGTACTGGCCTCCGGCCGCGTAGGTGTGAGTCACCGAGAGGCCTGAGGCCGTTGTGCCGTCTCCGAAAGTCCAAGCGTAGCTCGTGATTGTCCCGCCGGAATCGTGTGAACCGGAGCCATTGAAGCTACAGGTCAATCCGTTGCACGCGAACGTGAAGGAAGTGGTTACAGGTGAACCGATGGGGAGGATCTCGAATTTCGTTCCCGTGGCTCCGTTGCTATCCGTGGCCGTGAGCTTGACGGTGTAGCTGAAGCCTCCGATGAAAGTATGCGTAGCGACAGGGCCTGCCCCCGTCGCTCCGTCGCCAAAGTTCCAGGCGTAGGTCGTAATAGTTCCGTACGAATCCGTGGATCCAGACGCGTCGAAGCTGCACGTGCCCACGCTGCATGAGACCTTGAATGTGGCGATCGGCACCCGCATCGGCATCCAGGCGGGATCCCCCGCGCTATTTTGGAATGGGGTAACATTCGTTCCATCTGCTTGCATGAGGTAAATGTCTGTAACGGGATCGTCCGCTTCAACGAAGGCAATCTGAGCGCCATCGGGCGACCACGCAGGCTCAAAACCGCCTACGCCGGAGCCCAGCTGGCTAATACGGCTGCCATCTGCGTTCATGACTGCGATCCCGCTCGTCGTGGAGAATGCGATGCTTAGGCCATCGGGCGACCACGTGGGGAAAGAATCTGAGGCCGGATCGGTAGTGAGCTGGACAAAGCCGGTGCCATCGGGATTGATTGTGCAGATGTCATCATTGCCAGCCTGTACCTGGCAATTGAAGGCGATGCGCGTACCGTCATGTGACCAGGCAGGGTACCCAACGCTGGACGCTACGTTGTAAGTGAGCCGCACAACGTTCGAGCCATCGGGTTTCATAAGATAAAGATCACCGGTTGGATTATCGCGGGTGCTCGCGAATACGATTCTCGATCCATCCGGAGACCACGCTGGTGCGACCAAGTTGTTTGCGGTATTCGTTACGTTGATTGCGTTAGCTCCATTGGCGTCCGCAACAAAGATGTCGCCATTAACCCCTGCGAAGGCAATCTTTGTGCCGTCGGGCGACCACGTGGTCCGGCTGCCGAGCCCAGGGATTCCACCAGAGGGAGTCACGATGGAATAGCTGTAAACGAAATACGGGCAAAACGCATCGCAGGCGCAACAGGAACAACACGTTGCCGTATCCTGGAAAGCAATGACAGACGTATATGCCAACTGTGGCGTCGGCGTAGTCTGCGCGTTCACCGAGTTGATCGCGGTCACGGCGGCAATGATGGTCGCGGCAATCACAACGACAGAGAAAAAAGCTGTGCGCATACGTAACCTCCCGTGATCTTGGCGTCCTTACTCCATGAGTTGCGTGTTTATAAACAAATGCATTGGCTTGTAGCCGAATGTCTTGAAAATGGGCAGTTGATCCATGAAATGCGAATCGAAGTCGGAGGATCCAGGCCCAATGAAACCGCTCTGGCCCAGGGTCAGGATGTTCGTGCTGGTGATAGCGGGTGTGCTTAGGCTAATGATCTGTCCGTACGTGGAGCGATTCGCATTCAGGAAAGTGCCGATATCGCTCGCGCCGGAACTCGCCAGCGCTGAACACAACTGGACGCAGGGAACTTCGGGAATGGTCGGATACAGAGTGTGACGGAGGTGCACAGGCTCCCTTAGCACGTTTGCCCACTTACTTGGGTCTGTACCGAGCTGCGTAAGCGCCTGGTCGAACGCCGCGGACATCACGATCTTCGGATCTCCATTGAAATAGTCGCGGCTTGGCGGTACAGAGTCGTTGGGGCAGCCGCCGACGAGAAGACTGACAAAATATTCCTCACAGGCGTGATCCAGGACGTGGAGGAGCATATTAGTGAGGCCCCCGCTCCCGCCCTCGATTGTGCTGGCCGTCTTGAAGTTGTTGGTGCTTATCAGCCAGCCCTGAAAGGTGTTGCCGAGCATAATGCTCAGCCACGTCGAAAAGATCACCTGTCCAGGCGCAAACGTGGCGCTCGTAACCGGGTCGTCGAAGTAGCCGCCGTCCCAGTTGTTCAGCGCGGTAATGGCCTGCTGCCCAAGCAGGTTTGTCGGGGGGGCAGCATTGAGAGCGGCGAGGAGATACGGCAAGATGTATCGGGACTCGCGCCCGTCGCCATTGCGCTGACTGCGGGAGATATCCTGTTCTATGTCCTCCATATCTTGTTGTGAGAGTTGTGAGGGAGCATTGGGGCCGGTGAAGTGCTGGAAGATGTCCAGCACGCGGAACTGTTTCCCGAAGGCCCTGTTGTCCGGGTTATGCCACCCGGCAGCCGGCTTGTTGTTCCACCCGGCTAGCCAACCTTGAGCCGGGTTGATGGACAGTGGCATGGGGAGGAAACTTCCCGTCCATTCCGCGCCCCCGGTACCCGGCAAGGGAAGGCGAGGGTCGAGTGGGTTTCCGGTCCTTGTATCAACGGAGGGACGGACCGGAGTGTCTGCCGGGCCGAAGTAGGCAATGTTACCGACCTTGTCGGCGTAAACGAAGTTGAGAGAAATTGGCAGTTGCTGGATCGCCAACTCAAAATCCTGCAAGCTGCTGGCGCGGTCCGCGGCAAGGATGGCTTTCGCGAAGAAAACTTCCCTCATCCAGTCGGTGCGCTTCTGGCTGAACACCACGCCCGTTCCCGTGCCCACCACAGGGCCATGGATGGCACGGCGAACCGTCAGGGAAAGAGGTGCCGCGCCCTTAACGTTAATGGTTTCAGTTCGAGTCTCGAAGGTAGTGCAGATTTCGTTAAACGTATACCCCGTACCACCACCGCACAGCGACTCGACATAGACATCGGTGTTGTCGCCAAAGCTGCCCGTCATGGGCGAAAACGCGACGTGATTCGTACGACCACCCGCGACACCGGGAACTCCAGCGATGGCAAGGCCGACCACATTGAAGCCGTTGCCGCCGTTCAGTTGAACCTCGTGAAAGATCTCCGGCGTATTGAAGTCGACTTGAGGACCTCCGAAGAGCATGGCTGACCCAGTGGCGCTCTTCGCTGCGCTGACCACCCAGCCGTGGCTGCCGATTCCCCTTGGTATTTCGGCTACGTCCAAAGCCTCATC
>Ga0126383_10003575_pt1 | contig 10319 bp, 8 predicted proteins | sample PanSoiMetPlot_35_FD_96882 | JGI IMG/M metagenome (GOLD analysis project Ga0126383, IMG submission 96882) | Tropical forest soil microbial communities from Panama - MetaG Plot_35 | ecosystem: Environmental > Terrestrial > Soil > Tropical forest > Bulk soil | place: Panama | collected 2016-02-17
AAATTTCGAGGTTCATCGCATCGCCGAATATGAGGGGCCGTTCATCGCTCCCGAGACGTTTTTTCCGGATTTCGACGCCGAGGCGGTGCGATCCAACCCCGATCATCCCGGCCCACGGCTGATCGACCGGGCCACCGGCAACCTACTCTTCAGCTTCCACAGCTTCATCGTCAAAACCGGCCATCACACGATCCTGATCGATTCCTGCCTCGGCAACGAAAAGGAGCGCCCGACGAGGCCTCAATTCCATCGGTTGCGCACCTCCTACCTCGCCGACCTCGCCCGTGTCGGCGTCGGAGTCGAGGATGTCGACTATGTGATGTGCACGCATCTGCACTGGGATCATGTCGGCTGGAATACCCGGCTGGAAAACGGACGCTGGGTACCGACCTTCCCGAAGGCGCGCTACATCATGGCGCGACGGGAATTTGCGCATTGGGAGGGGGTGCACAAGAATGGCGAAGACAGCCCTCACCGGCTCGCCTTCGAAGACAGCGTGCTGCCGGTCGTCCGCACCGGGCAATCCGAACTGGTCGATGACGATTACGCGATCGAAGATGGGCTGTGGTTCGAGGGCGCTCCCGGTCACACCCCCGGCAATGTCATAATCCATGCCCGCTCCGGTAGCGATACGGCGGTCTTTACGGGCGACGTGATTCACCATCCGCTTCAGCTCCTAAAGCCGGAATGGTCTACCCTCGCCTGCACCGATCCACTGCTGTCGCGCAGGACCCGGACCCACCTGATCGAGGAGCATGCCGGGCGCGGCACCCGCCTGTTACCGGCGCATTTCCCAAGCCCGACGGTCGGGCGCATCGTTCGAGCCGGCAGCGCCTTCAGCTACGTGTTCGAATAGCGCGGGCGGGCCTGCGGACCGGAAACCGGAGGAGACTGCAATGACGAGAATGACGGGCGGCAAGGCGCTGGTCGAGATGCTGCGCCGACACGGGGTGGAGACGATCTTCGCGCTGCCCGGCGTGCAGAACGACGCGCTGTTCGTCGCGTTCTACGATGCCGGCGAAGCGTTGCGCGTGATCCACACGCGTCATGAGCAGGGCGCGGCCTACATGGCCTACGGCTATCGCGGGCGACCGGCAAGTCGGGCGCCTATGCCGTGGTGCCGGGGCCGGGGTTGCTCAACACCACGGCAGCACTTTCGACAGCTTACGCGACCAACACGCCGGTGCTGTGCATCAGCGGTCAGATCCCCTCCGACCTGATCGGGCGCGGCTTTGGGCTGTTGCACGAGATCCCCGACCAGCTCGGAATCCTGCGGACATTGACCAAATGGGCGGCGCGCATCGACCATCCGACACAGACGGGCAAGCGGGTCAATGAGGCGTTCCGACAATTGCGCGATGGCCGTCCGCGACCGGTCGCTGTCGAAATGCCACTCGACATCATGGCACTAGAGACCGAGATCGTGTTGCCGGCCGCCGAGGGGGCGCCTCCGACCACGATGCCCGACCCGGAGCTGATCGACAAAGCGGCGACGCTGCTTGCCGCAGCGAAGAAGCCGCTCCTCTTCGTCGGTGGCGGCGCTGTGGCCGCAAGCGAGGAGGTGCTGGCGATCGCCGAGACGCTGCAGGCGCCGGTTGTCAGCTACACCGGCGGCAAGGGCATCGTCAGCGACCACCACTACCTCGCCCAGTCGGCGGTCGCGGGGCACGAGCTGTGGCGCGAGGCCGATGTCGTGCTGGCGGTCGGCACCCGCCTGCACCAGCCGCAGGTGCGCTGGGGCGTCGATGCCGACCTGAAGGTGATCCGCATTGACATCGACCCGACGGAGATCACGCGCATTTCGCGGCCGGCGCTCGGCATCGTCGCCGACGCGAAGCCGGCGCTGGCTGCGCTCCACAATGCGCTCGATCGGCACAACCCAAAGCGCGCATCACGCAAGGAAGAACTCGAAGCACTTAAGGCGCGCACCCTCGCCAGGCTCGCCGACAATCTCGGACCGCAATGCGAATATCTGCAGGCGATCCGCGCGGAATTGCCCGATGACGGGATCTATGTCGAGGATTTGACGCAGGTCGGCTATGTCGGACGCGTGGCATTTCCGATCTATCATCCGCGCACCTATATCCACAGCGGCTATCAGGGCACGCTCGGCTCCGGCTTCGCAACGGCGCTCGGCGCAAAAGTCGGTCGCCCCGATGTACCGGTGGTGTCGGTCTCGGGCGACGGAGGGTTCATGTACAACGTGCAGGAACTCTCGACCGCGGTCAAACACGGCATCGACATCTCCGCGATCGTCTTTGCCGACGGCGCCTATGGCAATGTCCGGCGCATGCAGAAGGTCGATTACGGCAACCGGCTGATCGGCGTCGATCTGCACAACCCGCAATTCCCGAAAATGGCGGAAAGCTTCGGCGTCGCCGGGGTGCGCACGTCGACCCCCGAGGGATTGCGCCGCGAGCTCGCCGCCGCGCTGAAGCGGCGCGGCACGACATTGATCGAGGTGGCGGTCGGCGAAATGCCCGACCCCTGGAAGCATCTGGTCCTGCCGCGCGTGCGCGGCGGTCGCGGTTGACGAGGACTATGTTCGACAAGACGAAACTGGAAGCGCTGCGGGCCAAGTACACCGCGGCCAGGGAAACCGAAGTGGCGCCGGCCGAATTCAGGCGAGCGCTGTCGCTGGTGTTCGGCAGCAATTACCGGCGGGCGATGCCGTTTGCAGGGCTCTCCACGTTTCTGGACCTGCCTTATCGGCCTGAGGCACCCGATCTCGCGGATTTTGGCGGGCTCGATGTCGCGCTGGTCGGAGTCCCGATGGATCTCGGCGTTACCAACCGCGCGGGCGCCCGCTTCGGCCCGCGCGCGGTGCGCGAGGTGGAGCGCATCGGCCCCTACAATCACGCCCTCGGCGTCGTGCCGCGGGCCGAATGCCAGGCGGCCGATATCGGTGACGTGCCGCTGCGCTCGCGCTTCAGCCTCGACAGCTGCATCGAGGATATCGCGGCATTCTATGAACGCGTTCGCGCGGCGGGGGTGCGGCCGCTCTCGGTCGGCGGCGACCACTCGATCACCTATCCGATCTTGAAAGCGCTCGGTTCGGAGCGTCCCGTCGGCCTCGTCCACATCGACGCGCATTGCGACACGATGGGCGAGATCGACGGCTCCAAGTTTCACCATGGCGGACCGTTCCGCCAGGCGGTGCTCGCGGGCGTCCTCGACCCCGAACGCACGATCCAGATCGGCATCCGCGGCCCAGCCGAAATATTCTGGGGATTTTCCTACGAATCCGGGATGACGGTGCTGCACATTGAGGATGTCGATCGGATGGGCATCGACCATGTCGTGGAGAAGGCGCGGGCGGTCGTAGGCGACGGTCCGACATACATCTCGTTCGATGTCGACGGGCTCGACCCGGCATTTGCTCCCGGTACCGGGACGCCCGAGGCTGGAGGTCTCACCCCGCGCGAAGCGCAGGCCATCCTGCATGGCCTCAAGGGCATCGACATCATCGGCGGCGACGTGGTCGAGGTCGCGCCGCAATACGACCCGACCAGCAACACCGCAATGGTCGGCGCTCAGATGCTGTTCGAGATTTTCTCGCTGGCGGTCCTGGCTCCCGATCCCGCGGGGCGTTGAATTTCCCGCTCTGGCAGGCGCTTTACCAAAGCTGCGCTTCTGGTGTTCGGTCTCGGCCTGCTCTGCGGCCTCTTTGTCCTCGCCTTCGAGCTCAAATCGCTCGCGCGTGTCGCCAGCGGCCTGATGGCGCTCGGCATAGCGGGGATCCCGGTCGGTATGGTTGTGGACTGGCGGCACGCTACCAGAGCCGGGGCGGGCACGACGAGGCCGGGTAAAAGGATCACGGCGCGACGGGGCTCGCGCGCTGCCCGCCGCCCGAGAAATCGGACCTCACCCAAGCGATAGCGTGACGTCGGCGCATTACCCGTACTAGGATCGGCGACGGAGCACTCGGCGCGCGGTGCCGGCCACAGATACGGGAGAAGACGTGATGGCGACGAAGAAGATAGCGATCGTCGGCGCGGGAGCCGTCGGCTGTTACGCCGGCGCGCACATGGTCCAGGCCGGCGAGGACGTGACCTGCATCGATCCGTGGCCAGAAAATGTCGAGGCCATCCGCAGCGACGGTCTCCGGGTCACGCATATCCGCGACATCGAGCCGTTCACGGTCAAACCCCGCGCGCTGCACCTCACCGAGGCGCAACAGCTCGCCAAGGAAGCGCCGATCGACATCGCCTTCATCTGCATGAAATCCTACGACACCGCCTGGGCGACCGCGCTGATCAAGCAGTATCTCGCGCCGGGCGGCTATGTCGTATCGTTACAGAACTGCATGAACGAGGAAACCATCGCCGGCATTGTCGGCTGGGGCAAAACCTTGGGCTCGATCGCCAGCTCGATCACGGTCGAGCTGCACGCACCGGGCCAAGTGCGCCGGGCCGCCGGCAAATCCGGTTCACGCCACACCGTCTTTCGCGTTGGCGAGGTGCACGGCCGCAAGACCGACCGCGCCCAGGAGGTCTGCAAGCTGGTCGGCTATGCCGACAGCGCGATGGTGACCGAAAATTTGTGGGGCGAGCGCTGGTCGAAGCTCGTCACCAATGTTATGGGGAACGGGCTGTCGGCCTGCACGGGCATGATCAGCCGCGATATGGTCAAGAACGACGCAATCCGTCATTTCTCGAACCGGCTCGGCAGCGAGGCCATCCGGGTCGGGCAGGCGCTCGGTTACACCTTCGACGAGGTCAGCCACATGGACCCGGAGACCTTGGCCCGCGCCGGCGAGGGCGATCCGGCGGCGCAGAAAGAGGTGGACGAACATCGTCTCGCTGAGGCCAATCGCCCGGGCGGCGGCGAGCACCGCCCGTCGATGGGTCAGGACATGGTTAAGGGCCGCCGCACCGAAATCCAGTTTCTCAATGGCTTTGTCGTCCGCGAGGGCGAGAAGATCGGCATCTCGACACCAACGAACGCGGTGCTGACCGACATCGTCACCCGGGTCGAGCGCGGCGAATTGAAGCCCGACCCGAAACACATTACCGATCTGCGGCTGAACTGAGGTTGATGCAGTAGGCCCCGCACCCTAACCCTCTGCCCGCTACCGCGGGGAGAGGGGATCGCTACTCCCTCTCCCCGCTTTGCGTCGCTTTGCGGGGAGAGGGTCGGGGTGAGGGGCGACGGGTGGAGGTAGACATGCTCGCCGTCGTCAACACAGCCGGAGGTGCCACGCCGGTGGAATTGCGCGAGGTGCCCGAGCCGCGACCGGCGCCGAACGAGGCGCTGGTCGAGGTGCGGGCATTTTCGCTCAACCGCGGCGAATTGCGGCTCTTCCAGACCCGTCCCGAAGGCTGGCGGCCGGGCCAGGACATCAGCGGCGCGGTCGTCAAGCCGGCTGCCGACGGCAGCGGGCCGAGGGCCGGTGCGCGTGTCGTCGCGCTGACCGACAATGCCGGCTGGGCGCAGCGTGCCGCCGTGCCGGGGCACCGTATGGCGGTATTGCGGGACAATGTCCGCTTCGAGGATGCCGCAGCGTTGCCGGTCGCCGGGTTGACGGCATTGCGCGCGTTGCGCCATGGCGCGCCGCTGCTCGGCAAGCGGGTCTTGATTACCGGCGCCGCCGGCGGCGTCGGACACCTCGCGACCCAGATCGCCGCGCGGTCCGGGGCGCACGTCACGGCCGTCGTCAGCCGACCCGAGCGCGGCCGACACCTGATCGGGGTCGACGAGATTGTCGAAGGCATCGACAAAGTGCACGGTCTTTTCGCGCTCATTCTCGAATCCGCCGGCGGCTCCTCTCTCGCTGCAGCGATCGCGCACATCGAGCCGAAGGGAACGATCGTCGTTTTCGGCAATTCATCTGGCGAGCCGACGCCGTTCAGTTTCCGCGATTTTGCCGAGCACCCGAACGCGCGAATTCAGGGCTTCTCCTATTTCACATCCGAAGCCGAGGAACGTTTTGCGCCGGATCTGGCGTTATTGGTCTTGCTTATCGGCGACGGGTCGTTGAAGCCGCACCTCGTCGAACGCAGCTGGCGCGAGCTCGCCCAAATCGGCCCGCAACTGCGCGACCGCCAGATCTCTGGCAAAGCCGTATTCCGCATCGATTGAACGGAGGAGAACCAATGACGATCAAGGTAGGCGACAAGATCCCGTCGGTAACATTGCGCTATCTGACCCCGGAAGGCGTAAGGGCGGTCAGTTCCGACGAATTCTTCGCCGGCAAGAAGGTCGCCTTGTTCGCGGTTCCGGGCGCCTATACGCGGACCTGCTCACAGCGCCATCTGCCCGGCTACGTCGCGCATGCCGCCGAGATCAAGGCCAAAGGCGTCGACACGATCGCCTGCCTCGGGGTCAACGACCCCTTTGTCATGGGCGCCTGGGGCAAGGAGCACAATACCGAGGAAAATATCGTCATGCTGGGCGACGGCAGCGGCGAATTCACCCATGCCATCGGGCTGGAGCTCGATCGCAGGAAGGAAGGCATGGGGATGCGGTCGCAGCGCTATTCGATGCTGGTCGACCATGGCGTCGTCAAGGCACTGCACGTCGAAGAACCGGGTGTATTCGACGTGTCGAGCGCCGAGGCAATGCTGAAGGCGCTCTGACGCGCAATGCGGTACGGTGCCCTCGCTGCACTCGTAGCGGTACTTGCCGCGTTCCCCGCAGTAGCACAGCAGCCCTGGGCGCCATTGCCGCATCCGACCGACAGCGGCAAGCCCGTCATCTTCGACTCGCAATTCGCAGCGAAAGCGGATGACGACCGGCGTCTGGGTTGTGCACCCGGGTCCCAGTGCCGCTGGCAGCTACTGGGCGTAATACAGAACAATGGCGCCGTCGAACTGCGGGCTACTGCGCTGACCTGGTGAGTTTTGCGGCAGTAACAAAGCGACGGACCTTGTCGAGGTCTTTGCCGTTGCCGTCGGCCCGGTCGGTCCTGGTTTTTGAATCGACCCCTGCCGGCCGCACTGCGGCGATGGCCGCGGCGACATTGTCGCCATCGAGACCGCCGGCGAGAATCGAGGGGATGCCCACCTCGTCGACAATGCGCCGGCTGATGCTCCAGTCATGCGTGCGGCCCAACCCGCCGATCTGCCGGTCACCGGGCTCGTGGCTGTCGAGCAGCAGAAAATCGGCGGTGTAGCGATACTCCTTGGCCCATTCGATGGTCGTTTCGTCGACGACCGGGATCGCACGCATGATCCGGGTATCGGGGAACGCGACCTTGAGCGCCTGAGCGTCGTCGACCGAGAACAATTCGACCGCGGCCCCGATATGAATGATGTCCGGCCGGGTTTGCTCGATCACCAGGGCAATCTCGGCGGGATCTGCCGAAAGCGACAGCGCTACGCGCTTCGCCGCTGGCGGCAGCGCAGCGAAGATCCCGCTCGCGCGGCCCGCCGGCAGCTCGCGCGGAAACGCGCCACCTCCGACCAGCACCCCAATGTGATTGACCCCGAGTGCTGCCAGCGCGACGGCCTCTTCCGGCGTCTGAACCTCGTAAATCTGCACCAGCATCAGGCCGAGCCTAAGGTTCAGACGATTTCATAAGGCGCATAAACCCAGCCAGACGACGCATCGCGCACAGGGCTGGCTGTTTTTGCTGTTTTCGGCGGGAGTTATCAGCCACTCACATCTCGTTTTTCCGCAGGAATCCTGGCCGCCGACGGTTCCGGCGGCCGAAAGAACAGCCAGATGCTGGCTGTTCTTGTCGCTGTTTTCCGCTGTTCTTACAAGCATCGCGAAGACAGCACTACCTCGATAAACGTTTGAGCATGCTGGGTGAAGTCCGCATCTCCGTAATAATAGCAAAATCTATATACCTTGTCAATTTGACAAATAAGTTTCTGGTGTGACCCGGAACACGACCTGCCTTCGGTCGTTTCGGCCGCGCGCTGACTCATCCGTTGGAGCCATCCACCAGCGCAGTTTTGCTCCGGGCGAACGATCACCTCAAGCTGTCATTACGACCCCGCGGGGAAGCAACCGCTCCGACCAGGCAAGCAGCATGATCAAAAGCGGGTTACTCCCGCCAATTTCCCCCGTTCACCAAAGGGCCTGCGCCTGCTCTAGAGAACCTGCGGGTTTCTGACCGAGAACCCCCGACGTATCAATATTTTGTTAGTATCTGTCATCCTTGTGTTGGGTCCGACATGGGCAGCGGCAAAGCCTCCACCGCCAGACGCGTTGTGCAGGCTGCCCGGGTTCGGGGTGCCATCGGCATTTGTGTCGTTGGGCCAGAACGGTAACAAATTATGGAGCGCTTCGTGAAGGGCGAGCGCTCCATACTCGCTCAGAGGTATTCTGCGAACGTGGCCGGTATACGAACCGTCCGCTTGCCTGACTGGCGAGAATAGGGCGAACCGGTACAGCTCTGAACCCGACAGCGCTCCGTGAGAATGCGTGTGGCCGCCGACATACGGAGGGGGCTCTCTCATTCTCGGAAATTGACTGCGCAAATAGGAATTCGCACCGTCGCGGTCCCGGACGAAGTGCATGACGAGATTGTCAGTCCGTTCGCCCGTACCCCATTGCACATTGACACCGTCTCTAGTTCCATTGAAGGCTTCGTCGAACTTCGCTTGAACCGATACCTGGATCTTGTGCTGCTCGTCACTGGACAACCCATCGCGATTGACCAGTTTGACTGAGTAAGTCGTCATCGATACACCTTCTTCACAAACGCAGATTGCCGCCGCTTGGACCTGAGGATCGAGCACCTCGCGAGGGTCCGGGCGTTATCATGGGGAGCGCTCAGATCTCTCTCGTTCAACGCGCCCACTCTCACAGCCCGGCGAGCCTAAGTTGCCGCAGTCCAACGGCTTCGCGCCTTGCCCGCCGCGTGGGATCGGTGGCCAGACGGAAGAGCGTCTCGGCGGTCGGCGAGTCCCGGTCCGCCGAGGCGCTGTGTATTCTTCGCTTATTCGACAGTCAGCTCCGGCGCGACGCGAACGGCGCGGGTGATATTGTAGAAGTTGGGCGATGTCGCCAGGACCATATCGTGGATCTTGCGGAACTGCTCCTCTGTGCCGTCGCCCTTGATCACCACTGTGTTGCGTAGCTCCCGATAACCGGCAGCGATTGACGGATCTAGCCCAAAGAAACCGCGCAGGTCGATATCGCCTTCAGTTGTGATCTCCAGCTTCTCCAGCGTAATGCCTTGCAATGCGCAGAGCGCTGTATAGCCGACGATCATGCAGGCGTTGAGGGCCGCGAGCAGATATTCCTGCGGGTTCGCATAGGCATTACCACCGCCGAGCTCAAACGGCTCGTCGATATCGATCGCGAAATGGCGTGATACCCCGACGCCTCCGATCGCAAACCCGTCGACCTGCGCTCGCGAGTATGTGCCGCCCTGCCACGTGCTGGCGACCCGCCAGTGCGTCATGCCCTTCGCCGGATCGGAGTCGACACTGTCTATCAGCTCGTGCACAGCATCGGTGTCGATGCCATTGACGACGCTGGAGAACGACGAGGAGCTGGCCTGTGCTGTTGTGACTGTGGGCATAGTGTCATTCCTCTCATGCAACGAGTATGGGTCGATTTAAGCGGCCAAAGCTTGCATTGGGGTGAGGCCGCTCAGCGCATCATGGATGCGCTCGAGCTGCGCGTCGGTCGTCAGGCTGACGAGTGTACTGGCGAAATGGGGATGCCTGGCGCCGGAGAGGATGTATTGAAAACGGTAGGCCTCAAGCAAAGTCTGCTGCACGATGCCGGCCTGGGAGGCGCTCAGTTCGCGGCCGCAAGTCCGAACAAAGTACTCGGCGTCGGCAGCGGCTTGCGCCTGCACTATCGTATCGACCGCCCCGATCAGCTGGATCAGCTCGTCGACCGCAAGATTCCGCGCTGCGGGGCTGACGCCGGCGTCGAGGCGTCTCCACTCGAGCTCATCCATAATGGCGTGTTGACATTCCTCCTTCCAGTGGAAGAGGAAGATGTCCTTGTAGAGCTCGGAGAGGTCGGCATCCTCGCGGATGCTTTCGCGGTAGTGCGATTGCGTGAACAGCTCGATGTGCAAGGTCAGTGCCAGCACGGCCCAGCTGCTCTTGCTTAAGACCACGGTGGCAACCTCGTTCGGGTCCCAAGCAAAGCTGTAACCGGGCGGCATCGCCTCAGCCGTCAGCGCTTCGACGCGCCGAAACAGTGCCTGGTGTTTCAGCTCTTCATCGCTGAACCGAACGAGCGCCTCGAGCACGACTTGGTCACCCAGCCAATGATCGCGGCTGAGTTCCAGGACCTTGGCGCTGGTGAAGCGCTCCACCAGTCCGAACATATTGGCGTAGGTCCGCCCCTGTACCTGGCTGAAATAGGTCCGTTCATCCGGCGAGAGGAAATCAAGCCGCACCGCC
>Ga0126383_10003576_pt1 | contig 10319 bp, 8 predicted proteins | sample PanSoiMetPlot_35_FD_96882 | JGI IMG/M metagenome (GOLD analysis project Ga0126383, IMG submission 96882) | Tropical forest soil microbial communities from Panama - MetaG Plot_35 | ecosystem: Environmental > Terrestrial > Soil > Tropical forest > Bulk soil | place: Panama | collected 2016-02-17
AGATATGCTGCTGTATCAAGACCCTGGACCGATGCCGCAGCGCTTCCTGGTCCTCAGCGGTGGGTTCGAGCCGGAATCCATGCGCGGGAACGCTAGGGACCTGGTGGCCTCCTCGGGGAACGACATCGCCCAATACCTGGTCATTCGCGGCGCCACGCATGCAAGCCTGATCTTCAGCCGCACCGCCGTCCGCGTGTTCCAAGACTGGACAGCAAGGACGTTGCACCTCGAAGGAACGCCCGGAACGCCATCGCTTGACAGACTTTACGGCGCGCTGGCCGGATTCGCGGGATTGCTCCTGCTGGCCAGCCCTTTCCTCTGCGAGATCACAGGAAAGAAACAGACCGCCGAAAAGGAAACGGCTGCAGAAAATTCCTTCGCGTGGTTCCGTATGCTTGCCGAATTTGCATTCGGAGCCATCCTCGTGGTCATCCTGCTGCGTTTCTGGAATCCCCTGCAGGCGATTCGCTTGTATGAAGGAGATTACCTCGCAAGTTTTCTTTTGATTCTCGGCATGGTGCTCGCATCCGTGCATTGGAAATCCCTGCGGGAACAGTTTTCGCGCTGGAAATCAGGATTGTTCGCTGCCCTTTGCGGCGCGTTGATTTTGTTTCTCTTGTTCAGCGCGTGGCTCGAGCTATCCATCTACGAAGCTTGGCTGACGCCGGCAAAATGGGCGCGCTTCCCTTTTCTTCTCCTGGCCTTCCTTCCCTACCACATTGCGGAAGAAATCTGTCTCGGCTCCGCCGCCAACACAAGCCCGTGGCGCCGCTTCGTTGCCGGATTGTCGCTGCGCGCCGTGACGTGGCTCGCCCTGCTCATCGGGCTCCTGTATTTCCGGAGCGGCGAAATCCTCATGCTGCTGCTTTTGCCCTATTTCGTGCTGCTGCAACTGCTCGAGCGCAGGGGGATGGACATTGTGCGACAGGAGACCGGCTCGGCCGCTGCAACAGCGCTATTCGGTGCTATACTCCTGGCTGGTTTTTGCCTGGTGATCTTCCCCGTCACCTGAGGACGTGTTACCCGAGCAGCCCATTATCTGCAGCCGTGAGGGATTCGTGTGAGGGAGTGCTGCGGGAGAGGAAAGTAAAAGGCTGCGGCGAAAAACAGGCATGGCGCAAATTGCAATCATAGGTGGCGGGCCGTCTGGGGCCATGTGCGGCGAGCAACTTGCTCGCGCTGGTCACACAGTAAATCTCTATGACGAGCACCTCGCCTGGGAAAAGCCCTGCGGCGGCGGCCTCACCCACAAAGCCATCCAGTGCTTCCCTTTCCTGCTCGACAATTCCTATCCGAAAAAGCTCGTTCATTCCGTCGAGCTGATCAGCAGCCAGGAGCATCGCGCCACCCTCGAGATGCCGCATCCGATTGTGATCTATTCGCGAAAGGTGCTGAACGGCCTGTTGTTGGATCGCGCGCAGGCCGCCGGCTGCAAGGTGCAGCGGTCCCGGGTGTTGAGCGTGGATATCGAAAAAACCAAGCCGCGGTTCTCGGTCGAAGGCGAATGGCAAGAAGCCGATTTTCTCGTCCTCGCGGCGGGAGCGCGCAACCAACTTGTTCCGGGCAGCCGCGCGCTCCAGCGCGACGAGTTGGAAATGACCCAGGGCTACTTCGTTCCGCAGAACGCGGACTCCATCACCATCAAATTCCTGCCGCAATTTGAAGGCTACATCTGGTCGTTCCCGCGCAGCGATCATCTGTCTGTCGGAATCTGCGGCAGCATGTCCTCGCATACCAGCGCGGAGCTTCGCTGCCATCTGCAAACGTTTGTCGAGAAGCAGAACCTTGCAACGGAAGGCGCAAAGTTCTACAGCCACGTTCTGCCATCGCCACAAGAGCGAACGCTTTCGCAACGCAACGTTGTCGGCAAGAACTGGGCGCTGGTCGGCGACGCCGCCGCCTGGGTCGATCCGCTCACCGGCGAAGGCCTGTTCTACGCCATTCGCTCCGGCGAACTTCTTGGCCGTTCGCTGGCACAAGGCTGCCCGGAGAAATATCCGGCCTGGATCAAAACCGCATTCTCCACCGAGCTCGAATTTGCCGCGCGCATCGTCCGCCGTTTTTATCGCGGATCTTTCCTCGGAAACGCCGTAACCACGCGCATGGTGCAATTCATCCGACGCAGCCCGGTCTTCCGGCAATTGATGGGCGACCTCTTCAGCGGCACTCAGGATTATTCCAGTCTGAAGCGCCGCCTCTGGGGCCAACTGGGTGTCACCATCAGCGATTTCGTCTCGAGCGTGCTGAATCTCGACCGCCCAGCCCGAGCGCATGCAGGCAATACCGGCGCCATCGGCGATTGAGCGGCGCTGGCGGCATTCGAGCGGCTATGTAGTTATGTCAGCCCCTCCCGCATCCAACAGCGAGGGCCGAGTCCCGAACGAATGAGCACGGATATCAACGGCAAATTGGTCTCCAAAGAGAAGAAGCGCAAGAACGCCTGGAAGAATTTACCCGACGTTTGGGCACTTATGAAGCCGCGGCGCGGCCTGTTGATCCTCGGCTTCGTGTTGATGGCCATCAACCGCGTCTCCGGCCTGGTTCTGCCCGCTTCCACAAAGTATTTTGTGGACAACGTCATCCTCCACCGCCAGATCCGTCTCCTCACCCCGCTTGCGCTGGGCGTTCTGGCCGCCACGATCATTCAGGGCCTCACGTCGTTCAGCCTCACGCAGTTGCTTTCCAAATCCGCGCAGAAAATGATCACCGAACTGCGAAAGCAGGTGCAGGCGCACATCGGCCGCCTGCCCATTGCGTTCTACGACGCCAACAAAACCGGCGCGCTCGTCTCGCGCATCATGAGCGACGTGGAAGGCGTCCGCAATCTGATCGGCACCGGCCTGGTCGAGTTTGTTGGTGGCCTTATGACCGCGGCTATCGCACTGGTGTACCTCATTCACACCAGCGTGGAGATGACCGCCGTTGCGTTCGGGATCCTGGTGTTTTTCGGCGTCGGCATCAGCCTGGCGTTCAAAACCATTCGCCCCATTTTCCGCGCCCGCCCCAAAATCACCGCCGAAGTTACCGGCCGGCTCACCGAGTCGCTCAGCGGCGTGCGCGTGGTGAAGGGCTATCACGCCGAGGAACGCGAAGAGAGAGTCTTCTCGGCAGGCGTGCGCCGTTTGCTAGAGAACGTGCTCAAGACGCTGACGGCCACATCGCTAATGAGCCTCTCGGGCGCCATGCTCTTGGGTATCGTCAGCGTGATCATGATGGAGTTAGGCGGCCGCAAGATGCTCGCCGGAACCATGACTCCCGGCCAGTGGTTTGCCTACAGCGCCTTCCTGGCGTTTCTCATCGCGCCGGTTTTTCAGATCGTTGCCATCGGCACACAAATCACGGAAGCCATCACCGGCCTCGAGCGCACGCGCGAAATTCTCAACGAAAAGCCGGAAGACGAAGTCCCCGGCCGCACCGTCACGATGCATCGCGTCAACGGTCTTCTGGCAGTCGAGCATGTCAGCTTTTCTTATGAAGCGCGCAAGGAGGTGTTACACGATATCAGCTTCACCTCCGAGCCTGGAACCGTAACCGCGCTCGTGGGCCCTTCCGGCGCGGGAAAATCCACCATCATCGGCTTGATTGCCGCCTTTTACGTTCCCTCCAGCGGCAGAATGCTTGTGGACGGCGTGGACCTTTCGACCGTGCAGCTCAGCTCCTACCGCACGCAGCTCGGCGTCGTGCTGCAGGAAACGTTTCTGTTTGATGGCACGATTCGCGAGAACGTGGCGTTCTCTAAACCGAACGCCACGGAAGAAGAAGTCCTCGCCGCTTGCCGGATCGCACGCGTCGATGAGTTCGCCGAATCCTTCGAGGAAAAATACGACACGGTGGTCGGCGAGCGCGGCGTTAGGCTTTCCGGCGGCCAGAAGCAACGCGTCTCGATCGCACGCGCCATTCTTGCCGACCCGCGCATCCTCATCCTGGACGAAGCCACTTCGAGCCTGGACTCGGAATCCGAGGCGCTAATTCAGGAAGGCTTGCGCTATCTGATGCGCGGCCGCACCACGTTTGTCATCGCGCACCGCCTCTCGACCATCCGCCGCGCCGATCAAATCCTTGTCGTCGAAGCCGGCCGCATCATCGAGCGCGGAACGCACGAAAGCCTCTATGCGCTCGGTGGCCGATATTACGAGCTCTACACCAAACAGCACGCTGTCCAGACCAATCTCTTCCTCGCCCCGGGCGAAAGCACCACCCTCGAAGAGGCCGCCGAATCCTCCCCGAGCGCGAACGGTCGCGGCGCCGCGGCGGATTCCTCGGGACGCGGCAACGGTCGCGCCGACTCTGACGGTAGCGGCCGCGGTGGCTCCGGTCTCCCCGACGCCATCCGCATCCTCCGCGGCCAATCAAGCTAACGCGAATCCGGCGCTCTCCCGTCCTTACGGGCGCAACCAGGAATCGGCAACTCTGAAGGACCGCCTGAGGGCCAAGGCCAGCGATCTTCAAAACCTGATGATGCAATAGAGGAAGGAATCAGCCGCGCCCGCGGCTGGCAACTTCGATGGGTCTTGGGAGAGGAAGGCGAGCGGTTAAGGTGGGGTTGTTTTGTGTCCTCCGCTCGCCCTCGCTCCTCACTGCAAACCCGTTGCCGTGTAGGCTCCGGCCCTTACGCCGCGATAAAAGACAGAATAGTTTTTCTCATTGTGAGCAGCCATCGTGGCTTCGCCTATTCGCGTGCCTCCCTCAGCAAATACCGGTTGTATTCTCTGAGGCAGGCCCATGCCACGTCGTCAGGAATGCCGGTTAATCTCTCCTGGCGACGCATCCACCCCGAGAACTCTCGACCGAGCTGGAGCGAGATCGCATGGTAATCACTTCCAATGGACTTATGCAGAACTTCGCCAAGCCTCCTTATCGAAGTGATGTGTTTCTCCATCTTCTCTGTCTCTGTCATGTTCCGCTTACCCCCAAAAAAGCCGGGCCCTAGCTATTCCACTTACTCGGATTCTGGATTGAAGTTGTGCCTGTAATGGAAAATGCGGTGACGGGATCACCGCGTGCAAAATTACTCGACGCTGCCGGGGAGGTACCCGAGTTTTATGCCATTCCCAAAATGCTGTCAATAGTACTTCTTTACAAGGAGACTTCTTTACGAAGGGACCGAGATCATCTCAAGAATGAGCAGCGATCGATCGCTGCTGTGGGCCTTGAGCCCACGCCCATTCCCTGAAAGTTCTTCGTGCGCCTGTTCCGCCGTTTCTTCCTCCAGGGCCTCGAAGTCGTATCCCGTCAAGTTGAGATCGACAAAATCGGTGTCGCCCGCCAATCGAAGGGAGATGCCCGTGTCGAAGAATCGCACCAGCGTGCAATCGAAAGCAAATTTGCCATCAGGAGTGGACAGCAGAATACGCAAGGGCGTCTGCCGGTCATGCCACTCCAAGAGGTACGTCAATACGTCAGATAACTTCAGCATCGCGGACACTGCCAGCTGCCTCCGGGTCTATTCATCGGGCGCCTCTGAGAGACCCAGGGAATTTCGTATCAATTAGCGGCTTGGTGTGAAGCTTACCCACAAGTTCCGAAGCGCCAAACTCTCTGAACATCTCTAAGGCGCTGTCTGCTTCACTTCGAGCGCCGAAGAACCCTTGGGTTCTTGGCTCTGGCGTCCAAAGAAATGTACCGTATAAGAAAATCTGTTGAGAACGAGGACTCATAGCCAGGGGGCCCAAACCCCAGTCCATATTTGATACCACCTGAGCGGCCATCGCTCCCCTCGGATTCGGGGCGTTACGCACGTGGCCACGTAAATGGGCCCTGCTGAAGCTGACCGGGCCGCACTACTCCGTAGGGGCTGGTCCACCGGGCATCAGAGAGCTCTCTCGGACCAATTCTGTCGATCGCTTGCCCGCCGCTCCAGTCTCTCTTTAGCACCATGTGTTGCGGACATTAGCTGTTCCTCCGTACAGGTCATCGTACGCTTCCGGCAAGAAGACCCTTCTTGGCCCGTGGAGCGTGCAGATAGTTTCCCTTCTGGCGCTCGCGAAACCGAGACCGAATTTGTGACCCGGCAATGGGTTAGAAGCTGTAACCAAGCGGCGTCAAATGAGTGTCCGCGGGTCCGCGCGCCAGATGGGGCCATTTGCTATTCGTACCGTAAGGCCACCAGCGGATCCACGCGTGTCGCGCGGCGGGCGGGGATGTAACACGCCAAAAGGGCCACAAACACAAGGATCAAGACTACAGTCCCATAGGCCCATGGATCATAGACGCTGACGCCAAAGAGCAAACTGGAAAGTTGCCGCGTCAAAGCCAGCGCAACGAGGATCCCCAGCGACAGGCCTGCGCCGGTCAGCTTCAGGCCCTGACCCACAACCAATCCCAGCACGTGGGACCGCTCCGCGCCCATGGCCATGCGGATACCGATTTCGCGCGTCTGTTGCGTCACCGAGTAGGCCAGAACGCCATACACTCCCACCGCTGCCAGGACTAACCCGAGGGCGCCGAACAGTGCAAGCAGAGCCGCACCCATCTCCGGCGCCCAAAGTCCTTGATCGATAATCTGTCCAATGGTTTGCACGTTGGTAATCGCCAGATTGGGCTCCAAGGATTGGATTTGCCTGCGCACGCCGGCAATCACCGCTTCCGGCTTGCCCGTCGTTTGCACCTGAATCGTGGCGGCGAGCGCAATGTCCTGTGTCACAGGCAGGTACACAAGCGGTGGTGGGACTTCGCCAATGGCGTTCACCACGCTGTTTCGGGCAATTCCCACAACCTCGAGCAATCCAGTATCACCGAAAAAATGGAACCGCCTGCCGATAGCTTCCTGGTTCGGCCAGAACTTCTTGGCCATCGCTTCATTGATGATCGCAACGCGCCCCGTCTCTTTGCGGTCCGCATCGGTAAAGAGGCGGCCACGGACCAGCGGAATTCGCAGAGCATCGAAATATCCGACGCTGACGTCGTCCAGTTGCGTTAGCGTTCCCCGGTATCCGGTGGACTCATCTTCGCCCTCCGGGAAGACCGTTCGCGCAAAACCGCCACCCAGCGGGAAGTTGGAGGCGACAGCCGCGGCCTTCACGCCGGGAGTGGCGTTGGCTCGCTCAATGGCGGATCGCAAGAATTGTTGTCCGCGGCCCTCGTCGTAATGCAATGCACCCAGGTCAAAGGCCAGCATGAAAAGATTCTTCGATTCGAAGCCAGGATCCATTTTTTGCGCGTCGCGCATGCTGCGGATAAACAAACCGGCGCAAACCAGGGCCAAGAGAGAGAGAGCTATCTCCGAGACGACCAGCAGGCCGCGCAGCCTGTTTCGGCCCCAGCCGACCGATCCTCCGCGGCCGCCCAGTTTTAGGGTCTCCGCCAAGTCGGGAATGGAGGCGCGGAAGGCCGGAGCCAGGCCAAACAAAAGCCCGGTGAAAATGGAAACCCCCAGGGTAAAAAGTAAGACGCGCAAATCAAACGACAAATCAATGTCATTCTGCTGAATAAACGGCGGGCGGAAGGCCCAAAGCACAGCTCGGCCCACATACGCGATGGCCAAGCCTGCCGCGCCCCCGAAAAGAGCAAGCAGGATGCATTCGGTAAGCATCTGCCGAATCAGCCGCGGCCTGCTTGCGCCTAGGGCCGCCCGCAGACCCATTTCTCGTTCGCGGCGCGCCGCGCGCGCAAGAAGCAGATTGGCCAGATTCGCGCACGCGATCAAAAGCACCAACCCCACCACGGTCATCATCATCGTGCCGGCAAGCGCGATTTGGTCGTGCACGTTGACCCCCACGGCCGCTTCGGTCAAGGGCGTCAGCGCGATGCCGCGCCCCGCATTGTCTTTCGGAAAGTCGTTTTCGAGCTTCGAGGCAATGGTCTTGAACGAAGCCTCGGCTTGGCGCAACCCCATCTCTGGTTTGAGCCTACCGAATGCAAGAGCGTTCAGGAATCTCCGGTCGTTGAAAAACTCTTTGCCTAACCCCGTGAGAACCTGGGGATACATGCTGGTAGGAATCCAGATCTGCTCAGCGCTGCCGAAAGTAAATGTCCCTTTGAAACCTTTCGGCGCCACGCCGATGACGGTGTATGACATGGCATTGAGCGTCAGCGTTTTGCCAACTTCATCTTTGTCCGAGCCGAGCTTGTTGGCCCACAGGCTGTAACTGATGACCGCCACGTTATTCCCGCTCAGCTTGCTGTCTTCGTCGGGAAGAAAAAAACGCCCGGCGGCGGGCCGCAAACCTAGCACGTCAAAATAGTTCGCGCTGACCAGCTGCCCATTCACCTGCCGGGGCTCCGCGTCTCCGCTCCACGTCAATAGAACGGGCACCAAGCAACTTATTCCGGTGAGTACCTCGTTCTGCTGCTGATAATCCTGAAAATTACGAAACGACAAGCCCAGTTTTGTGAAACGGGCAAGTCCTACTTGGGTCTTCGCGTCGATCGTATCTACCTCGACGAGCTGGGAGATATCCTTCACCGGCAGCGGGTGCAGCAAAACGGCGTTGACTACCGTAAAAATCGTGGTGTTCGCGCCGATTCCGAGCGCCAGTGACAAGACCGCCACCACGCTAAAACTCGGGCTTTTCAGCAACACGCGTGCGCCATGACGCAGGTCTTGCCAGAGATCTTTCACTTTTCACCTCCCTGAAGTTTCAGGAGTTCCAGGTGACGTGGGTCAGTTGCTTCTTGCGAGACTCCCACTCGGAGCCGGTAAGAAGTCGCGGAGCGATTTCAATCAGGCGGGGAATGAGCTTGAAGACGCTCGAAGCATTCCAGGGGTGCCCGTCGCGCGTGCGGTATTCCCGAGCGTTGAGCGCGTCGGCCATGCTTCGGAAAGATACGTCCTGGACGACCATTTCGGCGAGGAACTTGAGGGTTTGCGTCTCGAGTGGATCGTCTTCCAAGTGGCGGCAATCGGAAGCAATACGCAGTCCGAAAGGAATCTCCTCGGCGCCGGCCTCGACGGGCGGTTCCGGCGCGCCTGAGAGTTCGATTTCGCGTTCCCACTCGAGCGCCACCAGACGCCAGCCCGCATCGTGCATCTTGGAGAGGTAAACCGAAGTCGGAGGTATGTTGACCTTCTCTCGAATGCGATCGATTCTTTTCACGGTCCACCTCGTCGGATCCACCGGATACACCCGGGCACGGAGGAGCTGAGCAACTTCGCTACCGCTCCGATTGTTGGTGTAAGCTAAAGAAACAAAATGGTTTAGAAGCAGCCCGAATGACCGCACCACGCAAGCTTCTGTCCGCCTAAGGGATAGACCTGTCGCGTTCTCGGACAGTTCCGACAAACTTCTGGCTGGAGGTCAGATTTGCGGGTTGTCTTCCGGCCGCGGGGCCAGGATTTCCTGAATCTCCGGATTCTTTATCACTGCGGCAAAGGAAGGATCCATTTTGATGGCCGCCAGTTCCTTATAGCCTTCGTCTTTGGCTTTGCGCAAATAGATCAGGCAGCGATCCAGGTTCCCCGCTTCAGCAAATGATTTCGCGAGCAAGAAGTAAAACTTCCCGCGGTCTCCGACGGTACGGTCCTGCAGGACCGATCCATTTCTCGAACCGTTGCGTTCGAAAAGTTGCGGGTCCAATGCCAGCGCTTGCCGGAAGGAAACAATGGCCTGCTCGTATTTCTTGTCCTCAAAGTAGGCATAGGCCAGGTTGCTGTACAGCACGGGCATGTCGTTCCGGATAGCAATCGCCTTCTGGTACGCCTTAATGGCCTTGTTGTATTTCTTCCGCTGGTAATAGATCGTGCCAATATTGTTTTCAGCGTCGGCATAGCCAGGGTCGACCTTGACGGCGCGTTCGTAATACTTCAGCGCTGGTCCGAGCGCCGCTTGCTGATGCAAAGCAATTCCCAGTTTGTTGAGGTAAACCGCGTTTTGCGGATTCTGGTCCGCAAGCCGTTTGTAGAGTTGTGACGCCTCCCGGTATTCCTTGCGCGCCATATAGAGGTCGGCCATCTGCTCTTCGGTAAGGTCCGGGCGCACAACGATGGCGGAGGACTGCGCGGGGGAGGGCGGCTGCGCCTGCGGGGCATGCGGGGCGACGGCTGAGGCGGGCTGGGCAGCAGGGCCGTCTACGAGGGATTGCGCTGGCGCTGCTCGAGGAATCGAAAGACTCAGGAGGAGAACGCTTGCTGGAAACGCCACTGAGGTCCGGATCATGGCGAGTCTCCCTTCTCCGGCTTGGACTTGGCCTTGTCGGGTTCTTTCTTCTTACCCCCAAAGATACCAAATATTTTCTGCAAAGGGTTCTTTTTCTTGTCCCCATTTTCAGCAGACGGGTCCCCGGGTTGCCCCGTCGCGTCCGGCGGCCGGTTGGGGTCCGACTTCATCACTGGCTGCCCGCTCGCGTCCGGTGTCTTGGGTTGCCCGCCAAAGATTTGCGAT
>Ga0126383_10003581_pt1 | contig 10315 bp, 10 predicted proteins | sample PanSoiMetPlot_35_FD_96882 | JGI IMG/M metagenome (GOLD analysis project Ga0126383, IMG submission 96882) | Tropical forest soil microbial communities from Panama - MetaG Plot_35 | ecosystem: Environmental > Terrestrial > Soil > Tropical forest > Bulk soil | place: Panama | collected 2016-02-17
GACTGAGAATCTTACTCCGCTATTCAACGGGCCATCAGTGATTTCAGTTGTCCTGGTCCTGCAAGTTGTCCCGTACTTCATGACCGGCTTTGAGTCGATCGGTAAAGCGTCAGAAGAAGCCAGTACAGACTTTCAGCCGCAGCGCTTCATGCTGGCGGTACTGCTCGCCATCATCGTGGGAGCAGCGTTCTACGCCGTCGTCACATTTGCCGTTGCCTACGTCACTCCTTGGCCGAGCTTGATGCATGAGAACTTCGCCACCGCCGTAGCATTTGAGCACGCGCTCGGCTCAGAGTCGATCGTGCGCGTGATCATGGCAACGGCGCTGCTTTCTCTGGTAAAGATCTTCAACGGCAACTTCGTGGCTGCTAGCCGGTTGCTGTTTGGACTCGGACGGCGAGGACTGGCTGATGTCCGGCTGGGTTATGTGCATCCGGTAAATCGCACGCCGTCGACCGCTGTGCTGTGTCTAGGCGTCGCCACAGCACTACTGATGTTCGCTGGCCAGTCTTTATTAGTCCCCGTTACAGAGGTGGGTTCGTTGGCCGCGCCCCTTGGCTGGATGGCCTCGTGCGCCGCGTTTCTTGCAACGCGACCCCCGCCCTTTGCTAAGACAGCGGCAGTCACAGGAATCGTTGTCACGGTCCTTATGATTCTCATCAAGGTGCTGCCTCAGGTACCTGGGCACTTCACCGCCTACGAATGGATTGCGATGGTCTTGTGGGTGGGACTAGGGCTTCTCCTCCACAAAACAGAGAAGCATTAAGGGGCCTCGCAATCGCGACGCCCCTTGGTCTCAGACGATTTTCAGAATGGACCTACTGTGTGCACTCCGTGTCCTCCGTAGTCGGATAATTGGCTATTGCAACTGCACGAGCTGTGGGTAATACCTTACGGCGTGCGGAGAACTCGTCAGCACCGTCTTCTCCGGCAACTCACCCATGTACATCGCGATCTCGTCGCAGGCGTGCAAGCGCGGACAGCGCAGGCAATCCTTGTACATTTTGTCCGGCAGGAGTTCCTTATCGACGATAGTGAAGCCCATTTTGCCGAAGAACTCCGGGATACGCGTGAACAGGCAAACGCAGGTCACACTCTGTCGTTCCGCTTCACTGAGTAGGGCATCGATGAGCAGCCGGCCTGCGCCCTTGCCTTTGGCTCTTTCGCCGATCGTGATGGAGCGCACCTCTGCCAAATGCATTCCATAGAGGTGCAGTGCACCGCAGCCCACCACTTCACCGTTGTCTTCAATCACCACGAAGTCGCGAACATTCTCGCAGATTTCGGCCAAGGATCTCCCTAGCAAGGTCCCGTCACCAACGTGTACCTGAATCAATTGCTCGATCGCCATCGCGTCGGGCAAGGTTGCGTTACGCGCCAACATGCGCAGCTCCTGCATACGTCATAAGTGTTTCCTTCGCTTGTTGCAACGCCGCCCGTACCTGAGAAGGAGCAGTACCGCCCGGAACGTCGTGTACGGCCAAGACCTTTCGCAACTGTAATGCCTCGTGAAACGCCTGTTGCGCGACTATGCCGCACGCCGCGTAATCCTCCGGCGAGAGATGCTCCAGTTCGCAACCTTTCTTGACGCACAACTGCACGGCTTTTCCGATCCTTTCGTGCGCTGTGCGGAAGGGCACTCCCATCCGCACCAGGAACGCCGCGCCCGCCAATGCATTCATGAAACCTGTGCGGGCCGCCGCCTCCATGCGTGCGTAGTCAAACGTCACCCATGCCATGAATCCGGTCGCCACGCGAACTACGCTCAATACCTGCTGCGCCGCCGAGAACACCGGCTGTTGGGTCTCCTGCATGTCCTTGTTGTAGGCCAACGGAAGCCCCTTGGCCGTGACGAATAGCGAGCTCGCCTCGGCGAACACTCGTGCCGCCTTCCCGCGAATCAGTTCCATCGCATCTGGATTCTTCTTCTGCGGCATCGCACTGCTGCCGGTCGAGAACGCTTCTGGCAGCTTCACAAATCCGTACTCGGTAGTCGCGAAGAGAATGAACTCTTCCGCCCACCGGCTCAGGTGCAGGGCGAGCTGCGCCAGCGCCTGCACAAACTCAACGGCGAAATCGCGATCGCTGGTGGCATCAATGCTGTTGGCCGTCGGTTGGTCGAATTCCAGCATCTTCGCCATTTCCGCGCGATCTAGCGGCAGAATCGTTCCCGCCACCGCGCCCGAGCCCAGAGGACACTGATTCAGCCGCTTCCTGCAATCCGCCAACCGCGACAAATCCCGCTGCAGCATCGCCACATATGCCAATAACCAATGGGCTACCAGAACCGGCTCCGCGCGCTGCAAGTGGGTGTAACTCGGCATAGCCGCGTCGCCGGCCTTTTCTGCCTGCTCCACGAACTCGCTCGCCAATTCCACGAGCGACAACGAAATCGAGTCAATCTGCGCCCGCACATACAGCCTCAGGTCAGTCGCAATCTGCTCATTACGACTACGCCCCGTATGCAGCTTCTTGCCGACCTCACCCACGATCTCCACCAGCCTCTTCTCGACGTAGTGGTGAACATCTTCGATGGATGGGTCGTTGTCTTCCGGAATCCCCTCTTCCGCGATCTTCTCCAGTGCCTTCTGTGTGAGCGAAAGCTCCGTGCTCGTCAGCACTCCGGCCTTGGCGAGAGCGGCGGCGTGCGCCTGGCTCGCCGCCACCTCGTAAGGCACCAGAATGCGATCGAACGGAAACGACCGCTGCCACTGTTCGAAGTCCGCATTCAGTTCCTGGCTGAAGCGGCCCGACCACATCTTCACTTCACGACCTCAGTCTTCTGATGAATCAGTGCCCGGGTGCGCGCTGGCAGACCCAAAATGCGGATGAATCCTTCCGCGTCCTTCTGATCGTAGCTCGCGCCCATGGTGAAGCTCGCCACATCCGGGCGATACATCGAGGTCTCCGACTTCCGGCCGACAATCGAGATGTTGCCCTTGTACAGCGCCAACGTGACGGTGCCGTTCACATCGCCCTGCGAGTTGTTTACGAAAGCGTGCAAAGATTCGCGCAGCGGCGTGAACCACAGCCCGAAGTACACCACTTCAGCGTACTTCAGCCCAATGTGCTGCTTGAAGTGCGCCAGCTCACGATCCAGGCACAGTGCCTCCAGCTCGCGATGTGCCGTCAGCAACAGCGTTCCGCCCGGTGTCTCGTAGCACCCGCGCGACTTGATACCGACGAATCGATTCTCGACCAAGTCCACCCGCCCAATGGCATTGCGCGCACCAATCTCGTTCAGTACTTCCACCGTCGCCACCGGATCCAGCACCACGCCATTTACCGCAATCGGCACGCCCTGCTTGAATTCGATCGTCACCTTCTCCACCGCATCGGGCGCGTCCTTAGGGGAGTTCGTCCACGTCCACGTCGTCTCCAGCGGAGCGTTGTTCGGATCCTCCAGCTCTCCGCCCTCGTGGCTCACGTGCAGCAGGTTCCGGTCGCGGCTATGGATCTTCTCCCGGCTGTGGGCCACGGGAATCCCATGGGCTTCCGCATACTCCAGACAGTCTTCACGCGATTTCAGTTTCCATTCGCGCCACGGCACAATAACCTTCAGCTCTGGAGCTAGCGCCTGATATGCGTGCTCGAAGCGCACCTGGTCATTGCCCTTGCCGGTACAGCCATGCGACACCGCACTCGCGCCTTCCTTCAGCGCGCATTTCACCTGGTACTTGGCAATGATCGGCCGCGCCAGCGACGTCCCCAACAGATACTTATGCTCGTACACCGCACCCGCCTGGATCGCTGGAAACACATAATCGGTCAAGAACTCCTGCCGCAGGTCTTCGACGACCACCTTGCACGCGCCGGTCTTGTACGCCTTCTCAACTACAGCATCGAGGTCGTCGCCCTGTCCTACATCAGCGACGAAAGCGATCACGTCGTAGTCGTAGTTTTCCTTCAACCACGGAATAATGATGGAGGTGTCCAACCCTCCCGAATATGCCAGGACAACTTTCTCACCCATGAGCGCTCCTTGGCGGGAAACGATGGACCCCGCCCTCCAGCAATAAAACCATGATGGCTTTTTGAATATGCAGGCGGTTTTCCGCCTGGTCGAACACCACCGAGCGTGGCGAATCAATCACCGACGCTGTCACTTCCTCTCCGCGATGCGCCGGCAGGCAGTGCATGAATACCGCATGCTTGGCGGCTCTGGCGAAAAGCTTGTTGTTCACCTGGAACGGCATGAAGATCTTCTTGCGCTCCCCAGCTTCCTCCTCCTGACCCATGCTCGCCCATACATCGCTGTACACCGCATCGGCTCCAGCCACGGCTTCCACCGGATCGTTCGTTACCTTCACCTTTGCGCCCGTAGTCGCCGCCAGCTTTTCGGCCGCCCACAGAACGTCAGCATTCGGCTCGTAGCCGGCCGGCGTCCCCACCGAAATCGATGCGCCCAGGCTCGCCGTCGCCAGCATCAGCGAATGCGCCACGTTGTTGCCGTCCCCCACATACGCGAGACGTACATTGTGCAAATCGCCGAAGTGCTCCTGCAAGGTTTGCATGTCGGCCATGGCCTGGCACGGATGCTCGAGCTCGCTCAGCGCATTAATCACCGGAATGGATGCGTGCCGCGCCAGGTCGGTCACAGTTTCATGCGCGAAGGTGCGCAGCACCAGGCCATCGACCCAGCGCTCCAGGTTATGCGCCACGTCGCTCAGGCTCTCGCGCGCGCCCAGCCGCGACTGCGTTTGATCGACAAAGAACGACGTGCCGCCTAGTGCGTTGATGCCCGCTTCGAACGTCAGCCGGGTGCGCAGCGATGGCTTCTCGAAGAACAGCACAATCTGCTTGCCCACTAGCGTTCCGCGATAGTCGGCCGGACGCAGCTTCATGGCCCCTGCCAGCTCCAGAGCGCACGCCAGCTCATCCGGCCGGAAATCCTGGATGGAGATCAGGTCGCGCCCGGTTACGCCTCGCTGCGTAAAAATGCTCGGGCTTGCTCCTGGTGGAATTGTCGTTGCAATCACGTCAACCTCCTTCTGGCTCCGCCAGATGGAAAAGAAAAAGAAAATGTCCCAGATAAATGGCCAAGCAATGGGCGCCCCAGGTTGCGACCTCTTTGGACGCTAACTTGGGTCCGGGGGTACCACCCTTATCGCCATCTTTTGGCAATAGGGTGGGATGTACGTCGCTCTAAAGCGCGGTCGAAGGCAAGTTTGCTCATGAAGCAATCACCTCCGTGCCGCAATCAATACGATGGGTGAAAAACTCCGGCAACACCTCGGCACTCGAAGCCGGCAGAATCCGCACCCGCGTCACGCCTTTCTTCAGCGCGCTGGTGCAGGCCTCCAGTTTCGGTAACATGCCGCCACTCACCGTCGCCTGCTCCACCATCCGTGGAATCGCCTTGATGTCCAGCCAGCGAATCACCCTTCCATCCGCGTCCTTCACGCCGGAAACATCGGTGAGGTAAATGAGCGCGTGTGCGCCACACGCTATAGCGCAAGCCGACGCCGTCTGATCAGCATTCACGTTGTAGTATTCGCCGTCATAGCCTAGGGCCAGACTCGACACCACCGGCACCATCCCCGCCGACCATAGCCGCTGAATCGCTTCCGTGTTTACCGCCCGAATCTCGCCTACGAAGCCAAGGTCGGGCGACTGCTTCTTCGAGGCGCGAAACATTCCCAAGTCACCGCCGCACAGCCCGATCGCTGGCTGACCGGTCGCACCAATCGCCGCGACAAGCTGCTTGTTGAGCTGTCCCGCGAGCACCATGATGGCTACATCGCGCGTCAGCGAATCGGTCACACGCAGGCCATTCACAAAGGTCGTTTCACAGCCAAGCTGCTTCAGCGTCCGGCTCAGTGCGGCACCGCCACCGTGTACGACCACAATTTGATGCCCTTCCTGACAAAGGCCGGGAATGGCGGCGGCGAACTTCTTCACCAGTTCTTTGTTGTCGAGCGCTGCGCCGCCGATCTTGACCACCAACTTCATTGCAGTCCCGCCTTCTCATCGAATTCGAACATCAGGTTCATGTTCTGCACAGCTTGTCCCGCCGCGCCCTTCAACAGGTTGTCTATGCAAGACACCAGCACCGCTCGTGTCCCATCCGGCGACAGCGAGAAACCGATGTCACAATAGTTCGTGCCACGCGAGAACTTGATCTGCGGCAGTTGTGCTGCGCCGAACACCCGTACCCACGGCTTGCCGGCATAAAAGTTGTGCAGCGATTGCTCCAGCTCGTCGGCGCCAATCGTGTGCGCCAGCTTCACATAAATGGTCGATAAGATCCCGCGCGGAATCGGCAGCAGGTGTGGCGTAAACTGCAACGAACCGCCATCGAGCCCAAGCTGTTCCAGCATCTCGCCCGTGTGTCTATGTCCGAACACGTTGTAGGCCGCGAAATCGCCATCCACTTCCACAAAATGCGTTTTCGCGGTCGCAGCCTTCCCAGCTCCGCTCACCCCGGACTTTGAATCGCAGATCACCCCGTGCGCTACGTCCACGTAGCCGGCACGAATCCATGGCGCCAGCGCCAGAATGACTGACGTCGGATAGCAACCCGGATTGGCCAACAACATCGCCTGCTTGATTTCCTCGGCGTGTAACTCTGGCAAGCCGTAGACGGCTTCCTGATCGAGCTTCGCCGCCGCGTTCTGATCGACGTCCTTGAAGCCGTACACCGCGCGATTGCCGGCGTTCTTCAGCCGCCACGCACCGCTCAGGTCAATCACGCGAAACCCGCGCGCAACGGCGGCGGGAACAAGTTCTCGCGAGAACTCGTGCGGCGTGGCCAGAAACAACACATCCACACCGGCCTGCTTCATCCGCTTCCACGAAAAACTTTCAAACGGATAACCGCCGTTACCAGCGATCTGCGGATAGACTTCGCTCAGGTCCTTGTAGGAGCTGTCACCATTGCGGCCGAACAGAAGCGGCTTCTTGGTGCCCTCATGGCGGGCAAGCAGCCGCACCAGCTCGAAGCCGGAGTACCCGGTCGCGCCAAACACCGCGGGTTGGATGCACTGCCCCATCTGTCGTTACCGGAAATAGCTGCGGACTCGGTTGGTCAACCGCTCCGCAGTCTCAGTGTCGGGAGCGATCACCAGGATGGTGTCGTCACCTCCGATCGTCCCCACAACTTCCTCCCACTCCTCGGCGTCAATGGCCGCCGATACCGGTTGCGCGCTTCCGGCGCTTGTCTTGACCACTACCAGGTTCTGAGCTGTCCGGACCTCGTACACAAATTCGCGGATCAGTCGCTCGACCGACGGCAAAAACGCGTCCGGCACTTCGCCTTGCGAAAACTTGTATCCGTCCTGCGTCTTCACCAGTCGCAATTCGTGAATGTCGCGCGATAGCGTCGCCTGCGTTACCCGATGTCCGCGTCGGTACAGCCGACGCCGCAGCTCTTCCTGGCTGGCTACCGGCTGGCTGCTAACCAGATCACGTATCGCTGAATGTCTCGCCAGTTTCGACATGGTGGAATAAATATACGTCACTATGCATATTAATACAACTGATTAATTTGACGCCCAGGATGCGGTTTTGGATAGACTTTTTTGAGTTTTTTTTGGTGAGAGCACCACGCCTGAGCAGCTGTTACAAAACTTGATTACCACCGAAAGTGCGAAGGGCGCGGAAAGCCAGGGTAAGTTAGCGGCATGGCCGACACCACGGGCAAGCGCGGGAGTAAAGTGACGATGGTCCCGGTGACCTTGGACGGGTTCATCCCGCCGAGCACGCATGTCGCGTCAGCGCGGCATTCGTGAACCAGCTGGAGATGGCGGAGTTGGGTTTCCCGCGCAGCGCGTCGGCGAAGACGGGACGGCCGGGCTAGGACCCGCGCGACTTGCTGAAGCTATACCTGTACCCTACATGAACCAGGTGTGTTCGTGGCGTCAGCTGGAGACGGAATGCCAACCCAGAAGTGATGTGACGGCTGCGGCCCGACGACAAGTCGATTGCCGATTTTCGGCGGATGCATTTCCGAGCCGCGTCTTTTGCAGGTCGGGCGAACGCGAAGTCGAAGGACCGTTGTTCCTTCGGAAGGAACTGAGGAGAGTAGTTCACCTCTCGCTGACAGACCTGTTGCGCCGCAGCAAGCACGAAATTCAGATCAATTACTTCCGTAATGTCAGCTTTGACGATTCCCCTTGCCTTTTTTGAACAATTGCGTGACTGCCCATCATGGGTGGCGCAATCCCCTTTTGGGCACCTAGAGCGCCGAGCGATTCCCATAACGGAAATGCCGTTCAAGATCTGGAACCCCATAGCCTTAGATTAGCTTCCGCTGCTCCAGAAACGCACGCGCCACGACCGCTTCATCCCGCTTATCACCGTCCACAGCGTAATTCATCTGTCGCATCTGTTCGGCCGAAATGCGGCCTGCAAGCCGATCAAATGCTGCAGTCGCCTCCGGAAATTCCTGCAGCATTGGCGGGCGAACTATTGGCACAGCGTCGTAGGGCGGAAAGTAGTGCCGGTCATCCTCAAGCACGGCAAGCCCCAGTGCAGCGATGAGCCCATCGGTGTTCGAACCGGCAACAATGTCGACCGTGTGGTTCAACAGCGCGCGATAGAGTAGCCCAAGATCCATTACTCGCGGCTCCCCGGCGAATTTCAAATCGTAGGTGTGCACCAACCCGTGATAGCCGTCGGCACGCTCCAGAAACTCGTATCCGACTCCGAGCCTGAACGCGGGCGCATACGGAGCAAGCTGCGACAGCTTGGTGATCCTAAGCCGCTCCGCATCCTCCCCGCGCATCACCATCGCGAAGCTGTTGTTGAAGCCCAACGGAGGCATCACGGCCAAATCAAATTTCTGCCGATACTCGCGTTTCACTTCCCCGTACACCTGCGACGCATCGCCTGCACCTTTTTGCTTCAGCACAGCTGCCAGCGCAGTTCCTGTGTATTCGGGATAAACGTCAATTCGACCTGCAAGAATGGCTTGCTGGCAAATGTAAGTTCCCGCCAAATAGAACCGCCGCAGCACTGGCACACGACAGGCATGCTCTAACATCTGCGCGAACATCTCGCCGAGGATCACTTGCTCAGTGAAGTTCTTGCAGCCGACGACGATCTCGCGCTTCGGCGAGCGGCAGCCCGTCGCAAGTAGCACCATCGATCCGCAGAGGAATGCGCGGCGGTCGAGCATCTCAATGCTGCCTGCGCGCCAGAAGTTTCTCCACTCCACCCAACAGCAGATCGGCCAACAACGCCATCAGCGCCGCAGGAATCGCGCCGGCTAGGATCACGCTGTTATCCACCATGGCGATGCCGCGGAAGATGAACTCGCCCAATCCTCCTGCGCCAATCGCTGCGGCGATCGTAGCCACGCCGATCGTGATCACTGTTGCGGTGCGAATGCCCGCGAGAATTACGGGCGACGCCAGAGGAAGTTCCACATGCCACAGCAGCTGGAACGATGTAAGCCCCATCGCGACTGCGGCTTCACGCACAGCTTCGCTGATGCCGGCAATTCCGATGTAGGTGTTGCGCACGATAGGCAAAAGCGCATAGAGCGCGAGCGCCGTGATGGCCAGTCTTTCTGCGCGAACGCCGAGCCAGGGCAGCGGTAACAGCAAGCCAAACAGCGCGAGGCTCGGAATCGTCTGGAGTACATTCGTGCCGCCGAATACCAGCGTCTTCAGCCTTGGCTTGCGCGTCAGCAGCATTCCCAGCGGCAAACCAATTACCATCGCAATGAGTATTGAGGCCGCAACGAGCGTCAAGTGTTCACCTGCCAGAGTTGCCGCTTCGTGCTTATGGGTTAACAGGAAGTTCAATTAGCCACCAACACCTAATTCGTGCCGTCCCCGATTCGCTCCGCCTGATACGCCGCGACGTAGTTTTGCGCCACCTCATCCTGAGAGTGCAGAAATTCCTGCGGAGTTGCGACGGTCCGCAGTTTCCCGCTCTCCATAAGGGCAATCCGATCGCCCAGCAGCAATGCCTCGCCAACGTCGTGCGTAACGAACACCACCGTCTTGTGCATCTTGCGCTGGAGCTGGAGGAACTCCCGCTGAACCTCTGCACGCGTCAGCGGGTCCAGCGCGGCAAATGGTTCGTCCATCAGCAGAATTGGAGGATTGGCCGCCAGCGCCCGTGCCAATCCCACTCGCTGACGCTGCCCGCCCGAAAGCTGATTCGGATATCGACTGCCGAAGTCGCTCGTCGGTAGTCCGACTAAGTGCAGCACCTCTTCCACGCGCTCGGCAATTCGCTTGCGGTCCCATTGCTCCAGCATCGGAACCAGCGCGACATTCTTCCACACCGTATAGTGGGGAAACAGCCCGACATCCTGGATCGCGTATCCAATGCCTCTACGCAGTTGGATCGGGTCCCATTCTGA
>Ga0126383_10003582_pt1 | contig 10314 bp, 6 predicted proteins | sample PanSoiMetPlot_35_FD_96882 | JGI IMG/M metagenome (GOLD analysis project Ga0126383, IMG submission 96882) | Tropical forest soil microbial communities from Panama - MetaG Plot_35 | ecosystem: Environmental > Terrestrial > Soil > Tropical forest > Bulk soil | place: Panama | collected 2016-02-17
AAATAGTCCGTCCCCGCGGGTTGAAAGACTGCGAGTGCTGGCGAGGAACGCGTTTCAGATTGATTCCTGCGGCCTGCGGGCGCAATCCAAGCACCGGTTGCCTAAGTTTGTTGCGGATGCCCGCGACTTTTGCTCCGTGGCGAGCCCAATGAGACAGTGAACCGATGAGGCTTCCAGTCGTGTAACCTTGGAGCGTGGATTGCCCGCGACCGATGGAGCTCGATGAGGCGACCATCCAGCGCGCGCGCCGGGGCGACCGGGGAGCGCAGGATGCATTCTTGCGCCGATACGCGGGGCCTCTTCACGCTCTGCTCAAGCGCGCCGGAACGCTGAATACCGAGGACGCAGTTCAAGAGCTGCTGGCGAAGCTCCTGAGCGTCCTGCCGCGATTCAATCCCGCCGGCTCCGCGATGCTCACGACTTGGGTGTTCACCGTCGCTCATCGATGGCTGCTCGACCAGCGCAAGCGGAGGCACTTGACCTTGGTGCCGCTGGAGCAGGCGCTGGATATCGCCGACAGAACACCGGGTGCAGATCGAATGCTCGAGCAAAAGCAAATGAGCTCTTTGCTAGAGAGCGCGATCGCGCGGCTTCCGGATGAGCAACGGCGAATCTTTCTCCTCGCACAAGTCCACCAACAGCCATTGGAAGCTCTGGCTGCCGTCGAAGGCGTGCCGGTGGGGACGGTCAAATCCCGGTTGCATCGCGCCCGCGCTCAATTGCTCGCGCTGATGGCTCCTGTGCTACGGAAATTGGAAGGAGAAGGCCATGCTTCGCCTCGACGAGCTTGAAACACTCTCTCGCCTCAGCGCGGGGGATCTGTCGCCACACGAGGCCGCTCAGCTCAGAGCCGACCTAGAGCGCCGCCCCGAGCTCGCCGCGGCACTCGAGCAGCTCACCTCTCTGAACCGCGCCGCCGAGGCCCTACCGCAGACGATTGGAGCCTCCGAGCTCGAGATGCTCGTGGCGAGAGTTGCCCGGCCGCGGCGAAACCTGATCGAAGCTCGCTTCGCGATAACCGCGGGACTCGCCGCGGCAGCTTTGGTCGTCGTCGCTGCTCGCTTGAGCTTCGCCAATCGCGAGCCCCGACCGCGCCTCGTCGCGCTCAGCGGGTCGGTGAGGCTCGACGGGCGCGCGCTTTCATCTCCATCGCAGGCAATCGCACTTCAGTCCGGCTCGGTCGTTGACTGCGGCGCGGAGTCGGCCTCGATCATCGAGAGCCGCCAGGCGATGGTGCTCTTGGCTCGCGAGTCCGAGTTGGCGCTGATCAGCGACGCGCCGGCAACCTTCGCGCTCCAGCGCGGGACTCTGGCAGCGACAGGCCCGGCAGTCCACTTGGCCGCGGGCGACGCCCGTTTCGAATTGAACGGGCGAGGCGTGCTTTCTTGGGAACCCGAGGACGAGCTCGTTCGTGTCACCAGCGGTATGGAGACAAAAGAGCCGGCCAAGCTGGGCTTCAAATGGCTTCGGTTGCCCGTTGCCGCCACGGCCGCAGCGGTGGGAGCCGTCACGCTGTTCGTCCTCGAGGGTCGAGCCAGAGTGACACTCGATTCCACCGCGCCAGTCGAAGTCGCAGCTGGGCAAAAATGGAGCTCCGGCAGCACTCGTCCGTCGCCAATCGCAACGAGCGCGGCTCTCACCGCCAGTGCGGAGCCCGTCGACTCGAATCCAAACCAAAAAACTGCTTCCTCCGTCAAGACGACGCTCGAAACGCTGAGCCGCGACCAACTTGTCTCCGAAGTAAAGCGCCTGAAGGGCGAAAACGCTACGCTCTCGCAACAGAACAAAGAGATGCAAAAGAGGCTCCACGAGCTCGACCCAAAGACTGCTGCGCAGACGGAAAACTTCTATCGCACAACGCCTGAGGAGCTGCGGGCGCGCGCCGAACACGGTGAAGTACGCTTGCACCCCCCAGCCCTGATCGATGAGGGGTCGCACACGTTTAATCCGGACTTGGTAAGAGATGTTGGGCTGCAGCCAAGCGAAGAAGCGGAGATCCGCAACATATACGCTCGTTCCAACCAGCGTCTGCAAGACGGATTAACTTCGATCTACATAGGAATCGGTGGCGATGCCAACGTTGCGAGCACGCTCGATATAAGCGGCCTGCTACACGAAATCGGAACCAAGACACCGCGACAAGACGTTCAGGCGGCTGGCTTGATCGCGAGCCGGGAGCGTGCGGGGCTAGAACAACCGAGCAATCCCAATGAGGGCTCCGGAGTGTTGCGCGCGTATCGCCTCTTCTGGCGCGAGGAGGATCAGGTTCTCCAAGAACTGGATCAGTTGCTTGGTCCCGACCGCGCTGAACAATTCATCAACCACAGAAATATGTCTCACAACACCATCGCGACTCGCGTTCGCCCCTAGCCTGACATACCCGTGATGAGCCCACCGGTACTATTCTCAAAGGTCTGTGCTCAGTGTTCGATGCGCGCACTCGGTTGTGGCGGCGCCTTGACGTGCCACAGGTAGAGCCCGCCCGAGGTTCGGCGGGGCGAAAAAGCAGCGAGCTCGAAGAAAGGTTGGCCTTGAGCCATGACCGACTGCATTGAGAACGCGCGCACCGGCGAAGAAGTGACTGCCCACGAGCTGCCGAAGGATTGAATGGCCCAGGCGATTGCCGCTGGGCTCGGTTTTTCGCCGGGACATTCTCGCTCGTCACACGCGATGCCATCCGCAACCGCGTGATGCCATCGCCAGAACAATCGCGGGCTCGCGGTGAACAGGACCGCCGGATCATAGGCGACGATGTACCGGTACTCGGGAAGGCTGGCGTAGAGCACGCTGGTCATGAATGGATCATCGGTGAACAGCAGCGATCCGGGCGGGACGTGCGCTCGCACTGCCGTCGCCAGCTGCTCAAAGACAGCTGGAGGATCGAGATAGCGATTGCCGACCTGCCAGGCCTGCACGATGTTTGACCAGCCAAACCAGGCCGCTACCAGCGCAGTTGCACCAACGAGGCCGGCCCGAAGTCGCGGCATCGCAACCAAAATACCTCCCCGCGGCCAAAACATCGCCGCCGCGAGAGCCAGTTGTGGCACCAGATAGTCGAGGAACCGGCTGCTGCGAAAACATAAAATCAAGGATGCCGCGCTGGCGACAAGGACTGCGCCTAACAGTCTCGGCTTGCCGGCTCGCTCTTTCTTCCATCAGATCACAATCGCCACGGCAAGCGCGGCGAGAGCGCCGACAACGTTTCGCATCAAGAGCTGCGCGGAAATGGGTTGCAGCTCGAATGCTACGTGCGGCAATCGACCCATGCTCGTTGCACCCAAGGCCGCCGTCGAAATCTTGTATGCGACGAAAGGATACGCGGCTCGATCGGGTCGCAGAAGCAAGCCCGCTGCCAGACCGCCGATGGACCACAAAATTGCCTTCCCTGCGCGAGGCGGGGCTGCATCGCGCTGCTCGAAGAGTCGCCAGCCAAGCCAAGAACCCAGAGCTCCCAGCAGCGCGAAGATCGGCGAGAGCGGGGAGGACATGTGTACAAGGGAATGAATGAAGGAAGCGACGCCTCCAACAATTGGCGAAAGCAGCGAAGCGCCCGCGAACACGCTCAAGGCAATGAGGGCGCTCGTCAGGTGAGCCGGCCGCGCAAGGTGGTCGCGATAAGCAAACACCGGCGAAGCAACCAGCGGCAACAGAGCAAACACCGCCGCGCGGCGCTGTCCACCGCGATGAATGAGGTAGGCCATCGTCCCCGCCAGAGCGGCGGCGATCAACGCTCCGGCGATTCGGCTTCCCCATACATTTCCGAGTGGCGTGAGCGGGAGGAGGAGCAGATGAAATCCCCACCAGAGATCTGCTCCAGGGTCGGCCAGCAATGTGAAAGGAAGAAAGGGATGATTTCGGAGAGCGAAGCCCGACTTCCACAATTGCTGCGCGTATTCAAGATGGCGGTATGGATCGGTATCACCCAGGCCTTCGATGCCGGAACCGGTGGCGATTGCAAATGCAAAAGCAATGGCTGCGGCGAGCACAACTTGGTTGCGTCGCGCACTACCGTCTTGCGCTTGCATCAAGTCGATTGCTCCTTCGTGCCGTCCTCGCCGAGACGCCGACCAAACAAGACGAAGCTCGCTGTGAGCAGCACCCCAACGAGGGTCAGAGCGAATCCAAGCTTCACACCGGGATCGCTGAACTCAAACTCCACCGAGTGCAGGCCTTCGGGGACGTCGATGCCCATGGTCGCGCCGTTCACGATTTTCAGCGGCGCGGCCTTCCCGTCGAGGCGGGCAACCCATCCGGGGTAATACGACGTTCCAAAAACCACGAAGCTTCCGCCGGGCGGGGCGGTCACGGTTGCGCTCGCGCGCCTCGTCTGAATGTCACTTGCTGAAAGCTGCGCCGGGGCCATCGTCCGTTCGACGGCTCCTTCCACCACTGCTTGCGAGCCGACCTCAAATGCCGGCGCGGCAACGGTGCGCAGCGCGGCGTCGAGACTCCTCGCAGGTAGAACCTGAGTCACCGTTCGCAACCGTGGCTGACACAATTTGTTCTCATAAATCATCTGCCCGGAGCGGGAATCGAATGACGCGCGTTTGAAGAACGGGTCACGGGCATATGGATTATCGGGCATCGTCGCGAGCGCAAGGCAACCATTGAAAAGCGCTCCCAGCCGGGAAGGCGCGTTGTGCAGCGCCAGGGCCACCGCTTCCCATCTGCCAAGCGAAAACCCGCCCGCGTATCCAGCGACCTCCTCCAGCCCAAACACGCCGCCAAGATTGCTCTTCAGCGTCTCCAGCTCCCAGGCGCGCAGGCTCAGGTACGATTCCTCCGAGTCGCGATCGAACGTTCGCGCTTGCGCCCAGTCGCGCAGGTAGCGGAACGGGTGGACCGGCGACTTCGAATTCAGCTCGTCGACGATCGCCGGCCGCGTGCGAAACATCTCGATTGGTGCGGTGAAGACGAGCGACTGCGCTGAGAAGAACAAATCAAGCCCGATGAGACAAGCAATCGCGGAAATCGTAACACGGGCCGAAACCAACGATCGGGCTGTGAGCAAGCTCAAGAGCCAGAGCGCAAGGCCGCAGGTCACCGCCCAGCGAGCGGAGGTCAAGAGAGTTGCCACTGCAGCGGCGGGGTCTAGTCGAGTAGGGACACCGCGAAGCGCCACGCCCAAGGCCTGCTCGAGATCCGCGCGGTAAAGATGGGCCGCCGCGATCCCCAGCCCGGATGCTCCGACTGCAATGCCGACGGCGGACAGCCTACGCGCGCCGATCGCTCGCACGCGGATCCTCTCGATCGCCTGGGTAACAAGCACAGCCATTCCGACGGATGCGATGAGAAGGTATTTTTCGGGGTACCGGAAAAAACGAAACGGCGGCAGCGATAAAATTGGCTGCAATGGCCCGTGCGGTCCGAGCGCGAGCAAAACACCCACTAACAAAAGACTGATTCCAAAGCCGGTGCGACGATTCTTTCCTGCTCCGATCAGCACCGCGGTGGCGGCCGCGGCGCCTAAATATGCGCTCAATGCAAAGGGCCAGATTCCAGGGCCGTTGACCGCGAACGCAGCCCAGAAATGGGGCTTCGTGAGGTAACCACCCAATGGAAAGGGCGCGATGAGCTCCAGCAGTCGGATGGGGTGAAGCGCAAATTGTTCAAAGAAACGTGAATTGACCACCGAACGATTGGACTGTCCAAGGAGGTACCACGCCGGCACCAGTTGAACCGCCGCAAGCAAGCCCGCGAGCCCAAAACCACCGGCCAGCGCCAACGCCGCTCGTTTTCGGCGCTCGTTCCAGGCCATGAAGGCGATGGAAGCGAGAAGGGAGAACAAGACTGACTGAGGATCGCCGGTGAGCCCTTGCAACGCCACCAGCGTCGCCAGCAGTGGAATCTTGAAAGACAGACGCAAACTGCCGCTCAGCGTGGCCAACACCCACGGCACGTAGGCCGCGCCCGCCATCAACGACCCCGCATTGTTGAGGCCGACGACGTAACCCGACAACGTGTACGCCAAGGCTCCAGAGAGAGCCGCCGCTCTTCCGGCGCCTAGCCGTCGCAAAAACACCAAGGCACCTACGCCGGCGGCGAAGTGATGCAGAAACAAAAGCCATGCATATGCTCTGGGAAATGATACGAATTGATACAGCGCGTGTGGCGGATAGAAAACGCCGGTATGAAGATCGGCGAGAAAAGGAAGCCCGGACTGGGCGAAGGGCGACCATTGCGGAAGCTCTAGATTGCGAATCAGCTCCGCTGCCGCCGATCGCATGGGCCAGTAGTAGTGGAGAACATCGCGCGCGTACATCGCCTCGCCGCCGAAGAGCGCGCGGCCGAACAGTGCGAGGCTGCAGAGCACAAGCGGGACGGCGATAGCCGCGTGAGCGGGTCGAACAACCTCTGAATGAAACGCGCCCGGATTCTCAAGGCTCTCGGAAGTAACTGGAGACGAGGGCGGAGCCTCGACGATGGACTCGCGCGCCCCACCCTTGCCCCTGGCCTGAGCATTGGCGACAGGCTTGCCCCCAGCATCATCGAGGGACCTGTGCCGCGCATCGTCGAGCGACTGCTCCTGAGCGTTGTCGAAGGAGTCGGGACCGTCGTTCACGGGGCGTTCCCATCCAGCAGCGTTGTATTCAGCCAATTGCGGTCCGCGATCCTCGTTCCCAGCTGCACTGCCATCCAGCGTTTATTCCAGTGACTCAGCCAGCCGAAGTAGTTTGCCTTCATTTGCTGACCCTCGGCAGGGCGCTGGCGCCAGAGGTTGCTGGTCTCGCCGGGATCGGCGACGACATCGAACAGGCGATCGTCGTCGGGCAAACCCTCGGCGGCCTCCCGGAAAATGTATTTGAGTCGTCCGCGAACAAGAGCCCCGCGAAGGCTCGAGGTGTCCCAGTGGCTGATCAGATAGGCTGACTCAGCGGGTTTTCGAAAGAACACCGAGCTTCCCAGGTTCAAGTGTGGGCGCTCATCGCCAGCAAGCCAGGCAATCGTCGCTGCGACGTCTTTTTGTTGCACGATCCTTTCGTCGCGCTCGCCGTGAAACAATTTGGGATTGATCAGCACCAGCGGGACATGCGCGGTCGGCTCGAAAAGCCAATCGCCGTGGCCGCGGGCCGACTCGGGGTGCTCGGAGAAAGATTCGCCATGGTCGCCGACGAGCACGATCACCGTTTTCTGCATCAAGCCGCGCCGCTCGAGCAGCAACGCAAGATCTCCGATCACCAAATCGAGAAAGGCCACCGTGTCGCGGTAGGCTTCGAATGAATTCGGGGGATGGGTATTAACAATGGGCGCCGGCAGCTGATAGGGCATGTGCGTGTGATGAGGCCATAGGAAAGCGCCAAAGCGGACGTTGGGGGCATCGGAGATGAAACGATCCAGCGCCTGAACGAGCGTGCGATCGTTGTATTGCGCGTCAATGCGCTCCAGTTCGCGTGCTTCAACGATCTGCGAGAAGCCTTTCTCTTTCAAAAAATCTCGCTCGCCGATGAACGGTATCTCTCCGTAGCCGATGAAGGCTGTGCGCATTCCCAGATGGCGCCAGCGCTCCGGCACCGAATCCAGCGCGATCTCCTTGCGTCCCGCGACCGATTCCCAGAAAGGCGCTGGATACAGTCCGAATAAGAGCGCTTCGAGGCCTTTGATGCTCAACGGCTCGTGGGCGTAGGCGCGGGTAAAGACAGCAGCGTGACTCGCCAGCGCTGCCAGGTGCGGCATCGGCGGTGCCTGGGGAGCTGGCCAGAAGACATCCGAGCGCACCGACTCCAGGACTACCACCACAACGTTGAAGTCGCGCGTCCCCTCGCCGAGCGCGCTCCAATGGGCGGCGAGCTGACGCGCTGGAGCCCAGTCCTCAGGAGATGGCTTGCCAACCGCTGCGGCCACCCCTGCCTGTGGAAGCGTGCGAACGAAAAGCAGCGTCGCGGGCGAGTGCGCGATGGAGGGATATGCAGTTGGATTGCGAATCAGCTGCGCCGCTCCCGCGAGAGCCACCAGACCGACGGCGACGAGGAGCGCGGCGGTGCTTCTTCCTTGATGCGTGTTCTCTGTCGATCCCTCTCGACCAAAAATCAGGGCAATGCCCATCGGAAGCACTAGGCCGAGGAGGGTAAGTGGCGTGATGAAGGTCGCCACCACCGACTGCATCTCCGGGAACGAGAGCCCGGTGAGCTGAAACCCCTTTGCGTAGGTACGCAGCACGAGAAACACCATCGTGCCGGCGAGGTTGATCCATAGGAGCAGCACCAGCGCGCCCCGCGCCAACCAGCGGGACGGCGCGCCCCATCGCGCCAGCCAACAGAGCGCGACCAGCGTCGCCAGCTCGAAACACAGCGACAACACGAAATACTGCGAGACGCCCAAGAGAACCACCGGCTCGGTCTTCAACACGCCGTCGCCGAGTGCCAGCTCGGCCCTGGCATTCCAAAAGACTCGCAACCGTAAAGCGACGAGAAATACGGCCACCAGGACGATGGCCAGTTGGCCATCCATTCGTCGAGAGAAGCGAGTGATCAGCCTCGGAATGGGCAATGGCAACCCTACATTCCCGCGCGAGACATGCGAGCCAGCAACCTTGACCAGCTCCGCTGCGAATCGAAGAAGACCCAGTCCGACTTGAACTCGGTGGCCATGTTGTCATCGGTCACGATTCTCAAGTCGGTGCGAGCGCCCAGCGCGGCTGCGTCGTTCACCAGCAGCCTGTCCGCCAACCGAGACAGAGCTTCCCGGGACGCGCTGTTCACCTCCTCGCCCGACGGAATCTCGTACGCAAGCATGTTCCGCCGGCGCTCCTCGACCGTCAGATCGAACGGTGCGTCGCTGGCGGCGACGAAATTGCCCACCGCAACCTGGTGCAGAAACGTTTTCGCGACGGTGAAGCGAACATCGGCTGAGCCGGTTGTGTTCAGGTAGATAACTCCGCCCGGGTTGAGATGACTTTGACAAATCCGGAGAAATTCCTGAGACAGCAATTGCGTGCTGTCGCTTCTCCAGTGGAATGTGTTGTTCACCACGATCAGGTCGAACTTGCGTTGCGGATTGCGGTTGAGCCATCGCCTTCCGTCATCGATGTGAATCGTGATCTTCGGATCGCTGAGGACGGTTGATTGCAGCGGATACGCCTTGAGAATCGCTTCGTATGCCGGGTTTATCTCGACCACGGTGAGCTCGCGTACCGCCGGATGGCTGGCGAGGACGCGCGTCCAGGAGCCGCTGCTTAAACCGACCTCCAGCACTCGCTCCGGCTTGCGGTGCAGCGAACCGACCATGTATGCGCGCCAAATGCCGTTCGAATTCTTCAACGGATCCACATTGAAGGCGCCGTCGTAGATGCCGCCGCCGTAGATAATGTCATCCCCCTCGACTCCGCCGACCGCCACCACGCCGCTGCGCGACTCGTTGAGAATCCGGTACGGCCGCTCGGCCGACATCTCCTGCTTGAAGTGCAGTTTCTCGAACAGCAGCGCGTAGAGAGGTGGCTCAAATTTCAGAACCGACGCGGCCGCCGCGACAACTGCGCCAAACACGAGCGCGCGCTCAAGTGCTCGCGACGGAAGCGCGAGCAAGCAAAGACTGGCGGCCAAGAATGCCGCGCAGCAGACGATGACGACGATGGAGGCGAAGGGAAGAACGTCCATCAACACAAATGTCGTCACCAAAGGGCCCAGGCTTGCTCCGACGACGTTGCACAAATACAGCCAGGACATCGAAAGCCCCACCGCGCCGAACGAGTCGATCGCGCAATGGCACAGCAGCGGGAAGATCAGCCCACTCGGCAATGCGACCAGGGCCACCGCAGCATAAGAGTAGTAGCGCGCGCCATCGCCAATCAGGTTGAACATGCTCGCGGTGGCCGGCACGGTAAAGAATGCAGTTAGGCCGGACGCGATGAAAAGAGCAGCCAACATCACGCTCAGCGGATAGCGGCGGCTTTTTGACAGCTCGGTTGCCGCAAACGCCCCAATGGCCAGCCCGATGAGAAAGCCGCCCAGAAGGTGTGCGAACGCGAATGGCGAGCCGCCCGTTGCATACGAGATCAATCGAAACCACAGGATCTCTTGGCTCAACGAGACATAGCCGGCCAAGACCGAGAGGAGAGCGGCGATACTGCTCCTCAAGGGGCGGTCTCCGCTTCGGATGTGCTCCCGACGCCGGTTCGCGACTGTTGCACCACAGAATCAGCGGCGGCTCGGCGAAGCAGTCGATACACGGCGAACCCCACGCCAAAGTTGAGAAACGCAGCGACGACGGTGGCCGCACGCTCGCCAACGAGCACGAACAGGACATCGGCGGTCAGGTAGCAGGCAAGTGCAGAACCGAGCGTATTTACAAAATACAGGAGCCCAACCGAGCGGCCGA
>Ga0126383_10003583_pt1 | contig 10314 bp, 5 predicted proteins | sample PanSoiMetPlot_35_FD_96882 | JGI IMG/M metagenome (GOLD analysis project Ga0126383, IMG submission 96882) | Tropical forest soil microbial communities from Panama - MetaG Plot_35 | ecosystem: Environmental > Terrestrial > Soil > Tropical forest > Bulk soil | place: Panama | collected 2016-02-17
GCCCAGCACGCCGGTCGGCTCGCCATCGACAATAATCGGTGCGGTATTGATGGCGGCGAAGCGAACTTTGCCGTCACGCGCAATGTAGCGACTTTCGAAGCTCTGTGGCTCGCCGGCCAGCGCGCGGGCAAATCTCTCGAGACGCATCTCGCGATCGTCCTCGTGGGTACGCTCAATGAAACCGTGGCCGATGAGCTCTTCCAGGTTGTAACCCGTCATGTCGAGCATCGCGCGGTTACACCACTTGTAACGGCCTTCCGAGTCCATGGCATAAATCGCTTCGCGGGCGCTCTCCATGATGTTCTGAAGCAGGGACTGTCGCTCGCGCGCCACCGCCTCAACTTTCCGCAACTCAGACAGATCGCGCGCGGTCGCGACGGCGCCGATCGTCTGACTGCGTTCATCCAGTACGGACTCCACGGTTACCAGCACCGGCCGATTCAAGTGCACCGGCACAATTTCCATGTTGATGCGGATCGACTCACGCAGCGCTTGTTCGACGATACAGCCGGTTCCGTTCTCAGTCTGCAGGATGTCGCAGCACTTCTTACCCAGCAGCGATTCAGGCGGCGCTTTATCCATCGCGGCGCCGGCCCGATTCACCCGCACAAGTTGCCCGTCGCCGTCGAAAATGAAGATGCCGTCGGACATCGCATCGAATGTTGATTCCCACTGCTTCTTGGCCTGGGCCACCATTTCGAAGAGTTCAGCCTGCGCCACACCGGTACCGAGCTGGGTGGCCACCGACTTGACCAGCAGCACTTCATCTTCGGCCCATCGCCGAATCCGCTCGGCGGTGATCACGCCGCGAAACTCTCCGTTCACGGTCAGGGGACACTCAATCTGCGACCTTTGTCCGGTCAGCAACGCGTGAGCACGGACGCGATTGACAAATTCTACGGTTCCTTCAGGCAGCTTATGTGCGTCATTGATCACGATGGGATCGGCGCTCGTAAGAAAATGCTCGCGCATGAACGCGTCATATTCTTCATCACACACGTCGGCATTTTCGTAGCCCGCAGCCACGTACTCTGCCGCCGCGCCAGCCGACTTGCCGCTCTGGGCATCGAACAGTCTCACCCGCACTCTCGACGCAGAGAGGGCCTCGCCCAGCTCCTTCGATGCAGTGTTCAGCACGTCGGCCAGACTGAGTGAAGCGCGGATCGATACGCTCAGCTTGTTGACCAAAGCTTCGCGCATCGACGTAGCCTCGGCCTTTTCATACAGTCTTGCCTGACGCACGGCGATGCCGGTTTGATCGGCGACGGCCTTGGCAACTTCAATGTCGGACTTACTCCAGTGATGAAGTTGTTTGGTCGTGGATAAGGCAAATACACCGAGCAATTCATCGTCGACTGTCACGCCCACGTACATAATCGACTTGACGTCCATCCGCATCAGAAACTGATCGTAGGCGGCCCGAATGCGCTCGTCGTTCCGCACGTCTTCAAAGGCCAGCAAGCCGTACTTCTCAATGGCGCTACTCAGGCTCTGAAGCTGGGGAAAATCAAAATCGCTTAACGCCGGACCTACTTCCGGCAGATGGTATTCAGCGGCCGTGACCACCCGACCACCCTTTTCCATATACAACGAACACCGATCCACTTCGAGGTGATGGCCAAGTTCGCGCACGGCGGTCTGAAATATTTCGGAAACGTCCAGCGTTCGCCGCACCGCTTGCGAGATTCGATTGGTGACGGCGACGCGTTCGGCCTGCTGATGCAGCTGCCCCTGGGCGCGTTTCTGCTCAATGGCCAACGCCGTCTGACTGGCGATTGAAGTGAGCAACTCAAGGTCCTGGGCTGAATAAGCGTTTTCGTCATCGTAGTGCTGGACCACCAGCACGCCCATAGTTCCGGATTCGGTACGCAATGGAACACCGAGCCAGGATGCCGACCAGCTGCCGCTGTGCTCGACCTCGCCCCGCTCAACCATTTGCTGCGTGACTTCTTTCGTCAGTAGCAGTGCCTTGCCGGTGCGCAGCACGCAATTCGTAAAGCCCTTCTTGCCAACCGGTAAGGGCGCCGGCATCGCGTCGTTCTGATCGCGCCAGAACTCAAAGTGCAGCAGATTGGTCGCCTGATCGTACAGCGCCACGAAACAGTTTTCCGCGTAGATGACTTTACTGATCGAACGATGGACCAGCTGCAGCAACTCGTCCAACGTCGGCGTGGTAATCACGCCCTGGACAATTTCAAAGATCGATTCGCGCTCCAGCTCCATGCGGCGGCGCCCGGTGATATCCCGATCGGCGCCGCGATAACCGTCCAGACGGCCCTCGGAATCAAAGATCGGCACGCCATTCGACTCCAGGTATCGATAGCCGTTGTGCTTGTGTTTCCAGCGCAGCACGCGCGCCGACCAACCGCGCTTTTCCCTGACCAATCGCGGCAGCACCACTTCCAAATCGGCGCGATCCTCCGGATGCAGAAACGCAAATACGCCCGCGTTGAGAATCTCGTCAGGCGTGTAACCGAGAATCGATTGAATCGCCGGATTGGTATAAGTGTACTTGCCGTGCTCGTCGATGGCCCAGATCCATTCATTGGTCGTCTCGACGATGGAACGAAACTTCTCTTCGCTTTCTTTGACGGCTTCTTCGACGGCTTTGCGCGAGGTGATGTCACGCGCCATTCCCTGCACGCCGATCGGAACACCGCCGGCATAAATCAAACGCGTGCTCACCTCGAGTCCGAGCCGGTGGCCGTCCTTGGCAAACATCTCAATGTCGTAAACCGTCGAGATCTTCTCTGCGGTCTTGCGCGCAAGCATCTGCCGGGCGACATCTATCGAATTTGGCGTGAGCACATCGGCGATGTTCATCGCCAGGGCTTCCTGGCAGGTATAGCCGGTCAGGACTTCGCCGGCCTTATTCAATGAAGTAAAGTTGCCCTTGAGATCGTGCGTATAGATGATGTCGTTGGCATTCTCGACCAATTGCCGATATCGCTCTTCGCTTTCGAGCACGGCTGCCTGAGCGCGTTTCTGCTCGGTAACGTCGGTGGCCATCACCAGGTAGGCGGGGCGGCCGGCGAAATCGAGCCGGTGCCAATTGACGTTCACATCAATTAGGGTTCCGTCCTTCTTTCGATGCTTCCACAGTCCGGCGGCGTGACGGTCTGACCCGTTCCGGGCCAGGTGTGGGACCAGCACGGGGACCTCGCCATCAGGCCCGATGTCCTGCGCCGTCATCCGCAAAAATTCCTCGCGCGTATAGCCGTAGTGTTCGATGGCGGACTGGTTCACCGCCAGGAAGGCCAGGCTGTTCTCGTCACAAACGTACATCGGGCACGGATTCGCTTCGAACAGCAGCCGGTATTCTTCATTGTGTTTCCTGAGTGCGATGGTGGCCAGGCGGCGGTCGGTGACGTCGCGAACCACTCCTCTGACGGCGACACTCTTACCGAATGAATCGCGTTCGATGGTGACAATAGCTTCGAGATGGCGCTCTTCGCCCAGCGCATTTTTCAGGCAATCGGTAAACCGAATCGGCTCCAGCGAATCGACGGCTTTCATTTCGGCGATGTCGCGCGTCGCCTTTTCCGCGCCAATCAGGAGGCTGAGCGGCTTTCCGATCAGTTCAAACGCGGGGCGGCCGAAGAAGCGCCCGCCGGCCTGGTTCATGCTGCGGATGTTTCCATCCATGTCACGCGTATAGATGATGTCGGCGGCCTGCTCGACTATGTCGCGATAACGCCGTTCCACGCGATGACGCTCAATCAGCCGCGCGACCTTGACCAACAACTGTTCCGGGCGGAAGGGAATTTCCAGATAATCGTCGGCGCCGGCCTCGAAACCCTCGCAGAGGGCGGTCTCTTCTTTACGAACGCCGCTGGCCAGCAGGACGGGAATTGTGCAGGTGTGATGATCATTTTTCAGGCGGCGGCAAAGTTCCATGCCGTCCATCAGCGGCATGACGACGTCGCTGATTACAATTTCCACTTGCAGCGTCCGGGTGATCTCAAGCGCACGCTGGCCGTTGCGGGCCACGAAGATTTTGTAACCTTCGGGCTCGAGCATGTCGCGCAATAGATCCAACTGCACCTGATCGTCATTAACGATCAGAACAGTCGCAGGATTATCTGCAAGCGTTTTCATTCAGGACTATCGAACGGCAGTGGAAAGCCGGGAACGGCCGCGGAAGCGAGATGTTAATTTCCAAGCGGTGAGGCAGAGGCTGACACCGGGCGCGGCGCAAGCCTCACAGAGTATAGCAAAGGTAAACTTTGTTTGTCACTACTAATAAATGGTGATTATCTACTTCACACAATGCAACTTTAGTGATAGGGTCAGTTGGACTTATCACGACTTGCTCAAAGTGGGTAGGCCATTTATTGGTGACTACCTACTTGATGCAAGGAGGTTGTGTGTATGGCTAATTTACTCAAGGCTGGTGACGGGCGATCTCTGGCGCACGGGTGGCTCGGCGGTCTTACTTGGTGGCTCACCACTATAGGAGCAAGTGCTGTGAGTTCTTTTTATACGGCGCACTCTGCCGCAATCCAAGGCTTACCAGCCTACAGGTCTATTCCGATTGGGGCTGCCACCTTCGTAGCGATCACGGTTGGCTTTTATTTACTGAGCCTTGCTCGACGAGTATGGATGAGCAGCAAAGCAGTCACCACTGACGCTAAGAGCGAATCGGAGAAAGATGATCGGGGCACTAATGATGCGTTGGCTCAGGCAGGCGCTCGCATTGGTAACCTTGAGCAACAGCTTCGTGTGTTGCAAGCGCGCGACGATGAGTATGGGTGGCTACGTGATGTTGTGGCCGAACAAGCGCAGCATCTGAATAGTCTCGTCCAGATCGTAAACGGCCTAATATCAGATCACGATCTGACTTCTGAGTCCCCATTTATTGAATTGCGGTTCTTGTTGAAAAATTCTTCCGTCTTCCCTGTGTCTATTCCCAACTTTGACGGAAAGCTCTTATTCGGTAACTACCAATTCGATAATGCGCCAACCTTTGTTGGAAAGCCGATAAGCAATCTCGCGTTCTGGCATCACGGTGGCTTCGATCTCCGACAAGAATTAAAGAAACACGAAGCCAACATGATCTTAAACAGCGAACGGAAGAGTTTTGCGTTTCATAGAATAGATTTTCCACTTGTTGTTCAGGGGAACGATCAGCACCAAAGTCTGCATATGTCGTGTGAAATTACTAATGATGTATTAATTGCCTCTTACCCCAAGCTGAAAATCGAAATAAAGCAAGCGCTTCTCACTCCTCATTACGATTTTGATAAGCAGACCATAGAGGCCGTAACGGGCATGTTGGTTACGCTACAAATCGAATTTCGAAATTCCAGAGCTTCACAGGTTATCGTTAAGGACTTCAAGTTAGATACTTCGCCCCACGTCGAACGTGTTACTTCCGCTCTTCCAGGTCTCATCTACGGAAAGGTATGGGTTGAACAAGGACGACCAGAAAATCGAGATAGACTCACTCCGAATCTGAAAGATGACTCTCCCGTTGAAGCAGACCGTGAAGAGCCGATTGAAGGGTGGATTCAGTTCTATCTCAAGAAGGTCAAGCCCGGCGAATTAAATGGGAAGGCTGTTAATTTGAAGATTATTGACGACACGGGAGGTGAACACCCTGTCGAAACGCCGATCCTAAACGTAAGCTGGCCTGATTTGCACGCAGGCTAAGCAGCCTTTTCTTTCTTCGTGAGTTCTTTGTATTCCAGATTCTCGGTCGTTAAGAGCCTGAGAAGCGTATCGCGAAACAGATAAGGGTTATGTCGATTGTTGAATCTAAATTCAAACTCATCCAGATAGCGATCTAAATGCTTCACTGAGAGTTTGTGGTAAGAGCCGATGATTGACCGCTTGAACAGACTCCAAACGTTTTCCATCGTGTTCGTATGAACATCACCGAAAACATACTCACCTTGACTGTGATTTACCGCTGCGTGCTGTGCGCCCGTGACCGGAACGATGTTGCGATAGGCCATGTGTTCATCGGTGCAAATGGCTCGCGTCTCTTCGGCAATCTTCGCCTTCAGGAAAGCGCGGAGCGAATCGACATCAACACCAGCAACGATTTGCATTCTGACTTTGCCGCCGCGCTGGACCGCTCCGGCAACAATGGTCTTGTTTCCAAACTTGCCGTATTGCTCTTTCTTTCGCGCCCAGTCTTTCTTGTGCATGTTGGAAGCCTTGCCGCCGATCCATGTCTCATCCATTTCGACAACACCATTCAGAAGCGATTTATCGGCATCCTTGACCGCTTCACGAATGCGGTGACAGAGATACCACGCGGTCTTGTAAGCGACTTTCAGCGTGCGCTTGAGTTGAAGCGCGGACATTCCCTTTTTCGATTCAGAGAGCAAATAGATCGCGGCAAACCATTTCATGAGCGGCAAGTGAGAATCATGGAATATGGTTCCCGAAGTTGCGCTAAACTGGTAATTGCATGGGTCACAAATGAATTGATTGCGTTTGTAGATTCGAGAGATCTTTTCCGAGCCGCAACGGGTGCAACGCACACCCTCCGGCCAGCGTAGTTTTTCGAGATACATGCGGCACTTTTCATCGTTGCCGAACTTCTCAAACAGCGTCATTAAATCCATATCGGATTTAACCGCTTTGACCTTGGGTGCTTTGATTACGACTTGATTTGCCATACGATCACCTTATGCAAGACGAAGAAGAACGCGAACAGAAAGAACCAATCGAGATGAACACGGACGAAGCTCTCGACTTCGTGTTTCACCCTGAGATAGCGAAGGCTTTGAGACGCGAAGCAGGGAAAACCGACCTATCTGACGAGCCGGAATCGGAAGATAAACCCTGTTAAATTGCCCTCGCATGAAAAGAGAATACTACTCGGCACGCCTTGTGTCAAGTAGATAATCTCCTAATAAATCGCGCAAAATCAAGGTTTTTTTGGCTTTTGAGGAGTTTCAGGTGTGACGCTCTTGGCGAAATAGCCGGGTCGGTAATTGAGTTTGAGGTTGTCGCGACGGAGGTCAGGGTTAACGATTTCAATGCTCACGCGGCGGAAGGAGCCGTCACGATTCTTATTTGAGGGCGAGTAAGCGATTAGATAACGCTCGCGCAAATCGCGTTGAATCTGCGCGAACGCGTTGGTCAAATCCTGTTCGTTGTGAGGAAAAAAAGCGCGGCCACCGGTGGTTTCGGTGATTTTCCTCAACGCGCCTTCGTTGATTCCGTAGGAGTAACGATCTCCGATGCCGATGGCATAAATCAGCGCGTCGGCCTTGAGCGCCCGATTGATCGCCTCCTGCATCTTCACCTGACTGATGGTGTCCTCCCCATCGGTCAGCAGAATAATCGCCCGGCGCGTGTGTTCGGCGGCGCCTTCGAGCAATTCGTTAGAGGTGGCCCAGATGGCGTCCCAAATAGCGGTGGAGCCGGCGAGCGTTTGTTGCGACCCGGAAATCGGAGGCGTGCCGCCGAGCACCAAGCCGCCGCCAAGGTAGCCGGCCGGCGGGACAAACCGCACATCGTCGATGGCCCGGCGCAGGCGCGCAATATTTCCGGTGAGGCCTTGCTCCAGGGTGACCTCTCCGGTGAAGGTCACGACTGCTGCTTCATCTTTGTCAGCACGTAAGACTGATTCAAGAAACTCGCGGGCGGCGCCTTTCTCTTCGGGCAGGGTGCGTTCTTCCGATCCACTGCAATCGATGAGGATCGCGAGCGACAGCGGCAGGTCGCTGTTAGGTTGGAAGGTGAAGATCTGCTGCGGCACTCCGTCTTCGAGCAAGCGCACATCTTCTTTCTTCAAGGTGCTGACAAAACGTTTCTGCTTATCAGCTGCCGTAAAAAAAATGTTCGTGAGATTGGTTTCCACGCGCACGACATCGTCAGAGGTCAGCGTGATCTCGTCGGGAGGCGTGGGACTTGGACGCGGGTTCTGATCGCCGTTGCGCGCGCTGCCGGCGGCGTTCTCCTGGGCCGACGAGGCGGCAGCAAAACTGATGGCGACGATGCTGGCCATCAGCGTCAGAGCCAACCCAAACCCGATGCTCTTTCTATTTCTAATTCTCACTTCGGTGTCACGCTGTCCGCAATGGCTTTGTAGCCTCGCTTGGTCCTTAACTTGTACTTGTCGCCGGTGTTCGTCAACTTCACTTCGACTTTCCGGTAATTCCCATCGTACCGATCGTTCGAAGGCCGGTACGTGATCAGGTACTGAGAGCGGAGCTCGTTCGCAATCTTGGTGAACGATCTTTCAAGCGCCAGCATATCTCCGGTGAAGAAGGCCATACCGCCCGTTTCATCGCACAGACGCTCCAGCCCTTTATCGCCGTGGTCCTTAATAGTTCCGGATTCGACGCCCGGCACGGTGCTCGACAGACCCGCTTTGGTTGAGATTGCAAAAATGGTGGTTTCGGTTCGCTGGGCGATATCAATTGCGTCGTTAATATCCGCGCGGCTGTAGGTATCGTCGCCGTCAGTAATCACCACCAGCGCGCGCCGGCCCTGCGCCGAACGCATCTTTTCATCGCAGAACTGCCAAATCGCATCGTAGAGCGCGGTCTTCTCTCCAGTCTTCTTGACGGCGAACACCGCGCGATCCAACAACTCGAGGCGATCAGTAAAGTCCTGTCGCAGCGTAATCTGATCGTCAAAGGTGGCAAACAACACGCGATCCCGGCGCGGACGAACCACCGTCTGGATGAAATTCATTGCCGACTCTTGTTCAAATTTTAGTTTGCCGGCAGTAGAGGGTGACGTGTCCATGAGCACGCCCACGTATAGCGGCAGATTGTTGTCCTGTTCATTCGTAAATGAATCAATCTGCTGCGGGACTCTGTCTTCGAGCACCTGAAAATCGCTTTGCGTCAGACCAGAGACAAATTGACCTTTCTTGTCCATGACCGTAATCGGCAGGCGCACGCGCCGCGTGCTCACGGTAACTCGTTCCTGGCCCTCGGGCGTGGGTGACGGACTCGCGGCCGGAGTCGAGGTCTTCGGTTGCTGCGGTTGCTGGGCCCGGACGAAAGCGATGGGCAACAGCAGCATACCTGCTATCAGAAAATACGCGATTTTATTCATTACTGGATTCCGAACTGAGGCCGCGACTTGCCGACGTGAATTCGATGCGGCCGCGCGCAAAGTCAGTTGCCCTTCTCATCATGGGCTTGAATTCAAAGTTTGTCGATTTTGGCCGCCAGGACAAAATCGCTCTCGGTCAAACCGTTTATCTTATGGGTCCAGATGGAGACGTCGGCTTTTCCCCACGCGAGGCAAATGTCGGGATGATGTCCCTGTTGTTCGGCCAGTTCGCCGACGCGGTTCACAAAGTCGAGCGCTTCGCGAAAATCACCGAACTTATAAGCCTTTTGTAAATGATGGTCGTCTACGACCGCCCATCCCGGAACTGCCGCGGCCAGCGGCTGGATTTCTTCGCGCGTCAGCGGAGGCACCCCTCCACGGCACGGCACACACTCGCGTTCAGCCAAATCGGGCATCGATCCTCCTGCTTCGAGGCGAACTTGCGCTTCAGATTAGCACAGCTCGAAGACGGTTTCCGCCCGCGCCGGCATATAACGGCTGGGTAGTGTCCCAATTTTGAAATCGGTGATTGGTTTTGGACTGGAGCGCAAGCGTCCTCGCTTGCCTTTCTCGAGACAGGGCAACCGAGACGGTTGTGCTCCAGTCAGATTAGGCCACTACCAACGGCTGGGTAGTGGGGTAAGTCTGTGCAGATGAACTCACTGTTTTGATTTAAGAGCCGCGTGCGCCAGTGTGCCGATAATCGCGACCCCCAAGCATCTGCAAAACTAGTTGGCCCAGGTTAATTTGAGAGGACGTACTCGACTGATAAATGAAATGAAATCCTGCAAATCTTGTCGTATGTCCAGAGTATAAAGAGATGGTTTCTGACCAAGGCGGGAATAGTAACATTATGAGGATTACTGCCGCAGTAATAAGCAAAACTGCGCGTTGCGCACCCGTCATAGTTTGCAAGTTATATCACCGATCCAAATGTGGGTCCATAATTACCCCAACGCGTTAGGCTGGCGATCCAAACCCCTGACCACGAAGTTGGCTCTTAATGATTTCTTTGAGGTCCGCGTCCGAAAACGATCCCCAGCGAATTATTACCCGAACCTCTGGCAGCGTGCCATCAACAGGGTAGACAATTGTTATTTCTAGATCTTCGGATGGCGCATTACCTGCACCCGGAGAAATCTGATCATCAAGCTCCAACCGAGGAGTGCCGAGTCTAGAATCCCTCGGTGGTCAGCTGAAAAGCGGCCATACGTGGTCACTTCAAAACCGGCCAAAGGAGAGTGGCCGGGGACGAGTGGTTTTTACGCTTTCATAAGACTCATGTCC
>Ga0126383_10003584_pt1 | contig 10314 bp, 10 predicted proteins | sample PanSoiMetPlot_35_FD_96882 | JGI IMG/M metagenome (GOLD analysis project Ga0126383, IMG submission 96882) | Tropical forest soil microbial communities from Panama - MetaG Plot_35 | ecosystem: Environmental > Terrestrial > Soil > Tropical forest > Bulk soil | place: Panama | collected 2016-02-17
ATTTGTGCTCGTGATTGTCTGCTCGCCTGAGTCACGGATTCCAATCCGAACAAAGCAGCTGTCGGTCCACTCCCAAACATTGCTCGCGACATCGAGCAATCCATTTTCGTTTGCGCCGAAGCTCCCGGTGGGCCGCGGCACGTTGTCAATCGAGTCGTCCGCGAACTCGCTCTCGTAACGGGCAAGCCAACGCTGAGCCGGATCGCTGCTATTGACGTCCGGCCATCCCTCGCTGCGAAATTGACTCCCTGCTGCGAAAGCCCACTCCCCGTCTGTCGGAAGGCGGTAGCGTCTTGTGGCCTTGCCGGAATACCAGATGGCGTAAGCCTCGGCGTCACGCCAACTTACGCCCACCACCGGGGCATCCGGGGATGCCGGGCCGTGAAGAACCGCCGACGGACATCCCTTGTCTTCCACGCATTTCCAATATTCGGCCTGCGTAACCTGATGCTTCATGATCTGCAGACCACGAGCAAAATGCACGGTCTTCAGTGGCGTATTTATGGGGTTGCCTGAGCGCGTGAACTCCCCCGCAGGCGGATAGGTCATCTGTCCGGCCTGCAGCGTGATCATCTCGGGTTCGATTGTCTCAGTCGACGGCTTGGCAAGCCTTGGGGCCGAATAGGCCACCAATGTTGCGATGGCGGCTGCGATGAAAAGCGTGGGTTTAGGGATCAGCATGAACGAGTCCTCCGTGACCTCGCCGAGCTACCGAAACCGGCAGCTCGTCATAACTTGTGCGAGTAAGTGGACGCCGTGCCCCACCGAGCAGCGTTCTACTTCGACGTCGCGGCGATCGGCCCCGGCGGCCCCACTTGCTTCATCAGGTCATCGTCCCATTTGCCCTCGACTTTGAAGTGTGCGGTCGCGCCAAGTTGGACGGCTTCAATCAGGTTGTGCGTGAGATAGACGTAGATGCCCGGCTGCCGGAACGTATAGAGCGCGGCTCCGGCCGAGCCACCACGAATGAGCCAGGTTTCGAGGTCGGTCTCGGGCCGATTCGAAAACTTTCCCGTCTCCCACACGTAGTCGCCGTGCCCGCCGATCAGGTGCGGACGCGAATCGCGGTTTGCCTGCGAGTGCACGATCAGCACGGTTTCGCCGACGTTTGCGGTCAGGGCGGCTTTGCCGGTGAGCGCGCCTACGCGACCGTTGAAGACCACATGTGTCGGCGTCAATGTTTGCATTACCTTGGCCGTGTCCGCATAGGCCTCTGCGAGAGATTCGTAGGACTTGAATTTGCCCTTCTCGTCGCGCGGCACGTAGAAGTCGTTCTCGCCGATGTAGTAGATACGGTCGTAATGAAGCGGCCTGCCGTCGCGGTCATTAAGGCCGTCTCGTGGCAGCACCATCACGGCGCCACTCATGCCCGATACGACGTGCCAGGGCGTCATCAATCCGCCCGGCGCGCAGTGATAAACGAACACGCCCGGCCGCGTCGCCTTCCACCGCAGCACGACCTGCTCTCCGGGATTGATCAGCGTCAGTGCCCCGCCTCCGAGCCCGCCGGTTGCGGCATGGAAATCGATATTGTGCGGCAACGTGTTCGTCGTGGGATTGACGAGGGTGAGTTCAACGTAATCGCCCTCGTGAACGACCACCATGGGTCCCGGTATCGAGCCGTTAAAGGTCATAGCCTGGAGCTTCGTGCCCTGATCGTCAATGACGATCTCTTTCTCCTGGATGTCCATCCGAAACGCGACGATCTTCGGCTTCTCCTCCGTCGCCTGCTCATGGGGATGGACGAAGGGGGGCGCAACGAGCTCAACTTGCTCACGTTTCAGGGCGAGCTCGTTCGCCTGCGTCGGCAGCGGTGCGACGAGGGTAGCGAACGCCGCGCCGATTATGACGGTTCCTCGGGTTATTACGATCGTTCTCGCCTTGAGGGCGAATGCAATCATCGGGGATGTCATGTCGAAGGCTCCTGCTTGGTGCGAAAATTCCCCTCGGCAACAACGTCAATGGTTTGCTTCACGGCCTCAAGTAGATGCAGGCTGCACGCCACTGGCCGCCGATCCGGTGCACGCCGCCGAGCGATTGGTCGAGCGTTGGACGTGCCCAGATTGGCTCAACCTCTTAGCAGCACGCCTTGCGCTCGGATTGGGATGCGGACCCAGACGCTTTTTGCCTCTTCGGGTATGACTGGCTTGAGTAAGTCATAGTGCGTCTCCTACCGACGCCTGCGACCCGCGTATCTTGATGTTACTTGTCGGCTCACTCGTTCCGTCGGCGGCATTTGGCCGGCACGGAAGCTATGGTAGGTAAGCCCCTGTGCATGCGGATTTCTGCATGCGAATTCAAATCGTTCGCTTTGTATCGCCCGCGGGGCTTCGTCTCCGGCCTGCTATTGCAGGCTAAGCGCATGCTTCGCCACGCCGGCACCTCTGCCCCAGCCAAGAAGGGATGCGAAACCTCGGCGATCCAACGGTGGTTCGGTCATCGCGTAACAACGAGCACAGCGGGTCTAAACAGCCAATCCGCGCGAGCCGCTCGGGAGAGTTTCTAATCTATTGTCGGCAATATCAGTAATGGTTAGATTTGACAAATGACATATATGTCAGGGTTTCAGATGGGTATATTTGTTGATCATTCAACAGCATATCTTTCAGGTATGATGTTCCTTAGATGTAATCGGACACACCAAGGGACGCTTGCAAGCTATCCCCACCCCACGCCCATGCGCTTTGACGTGCGCCCCACAAGCCCAGCCTGGTTGCTCGAGAATGACCATGGCGGGTGCGCCGGGTGCGACGCAGGACTTCCTCCTACTGCGGGCCAAGCCGAAAATCTCACAACGCGAAGGCTATCCGAGAAACTGTCAGTTTCATGTAAAATGTTGGTAATTCTCTTGAATGGAGCATCCATTTATTCAATAAGGCATCCCAGGGCGCCCTGAGCGAATTTAGGAAGACTACTCGCAGTCAGAAGCAAGGGCGTGGTCGGCTTTCAAGCTCAAAGCCTCGTTTCGCGGTCCAATCCGGCATCCTGTGGGCTCCCATTTCTCGCATGGGTGGGAGTTAGGGCGCCCTCTCGTTCACTTGCGATCCGTCATTCGAGTTTTGCATTGCGGGCGCGCCCTCTGGCGGAGCCGCGCATTGATGGGGATGCATCTGGCACTCTGCGATGCACGCGACATCATCGACGAGATGGAAATCGTTAGCATTCCACTTGACGACACAATATGCTGGTAGCCGTCCGCTGGGCTGCGGAGCTTGGGACAACAAGCGGTGGGCATCGATCAGATTGCGGAGGAAATTGGCCAGACTCGCCGGACCATCGCGCGTCGTCCGTAGTCAAGTAGAGCTTCTTCCCTGGCAGAGATTGCGATATCGGGGAATGATGGCGGCATCCGAGGCGTTTAGGGCGCGGTCCGAGATCAGGGAGACTGCCATTCGGATGCTCGAAACTATGGGTCAAACACAGACGCTGGTGGCTCAGATCGACGCGGAGTCGCCCGGAGCCCGGCGTCTTGAACACAATGGGTATGATAATCCCGACTTACCCGAGGTGCCGATTTAGCGCGTTCCTGGTCTAATGAGAACCATCACGCCACCGAGCAATCTGCTCCTAAGCCCCAACCGAATCCTCTATCCCACGCACCGTCGCCACGTTGGTGTCGGTCGCCTTTGTGATCGCAAGCGAATCAGCGACGGCGTGGCTGACCCTACATTGGGAGCGGCTGCAACGCCCGCTGCCAACACGGCGGCGACTGACATGCTCAGCATTCGCTTGGACATTGGCTTTCTCCGCGTTCTTGGACAGGGCATTGGTCTACGCGAAGGTATACCGCGCCATGGCATGGCAAAGAAATTCGACACCCAGGGTTCGTTACGACGCAAGCAATGAGCGCCATGGTGAAATGCAAGCGTGCCATGCGCTTAATGTTTCTTCTTCAGGGTTTCGTCGCCTTAAATGTGGCGATGCCAGTTTTTCCGACTCTCGCGCACTGATTCTGATCAAGAGGTACGAATAGCGAATCCGTGGGTCAGAGCTGTGCAGTCGTGGGATCTCGCGGCGTCCCGCAAGCTGTCGATCAGAGCGGTGTGCGTCAAGAACGCTTTGGCTAGCGCAGGGTCGTCCACGCGACGCGCATCTCACCAGGTAGGCGCCCTGAGCGAGGCCGTGGAAACGAGAGGACGCGAGTAGATGATAAGCGAGCGCAGTGGATGTCGCTGCGCTCGCTTTGAGCACTCTACCACATTGCTACGACGCTGATGTCACCACCACCACCTCCTCCGATGATGGAAGCGATAGAATGGCCGGTATCCGTAGTACCCGAAGTGCCGATGGTAGTAGGGCCTGTAGTAGCCGTAGTAGTGATGCGGATAGTAGCCGTAGCCCTAGGCCGATGCTGGCTTAGTTGCCGCTGTTGCTAGGCCAACGGCAAGAGCGGCAATTGCCGCGTATCTTGTAAGGTTCAACATGGTTCACCTCCAACTGAGCTGTTTTGGATTGGTGGTGAACTCTGAACCGGGGGAAATTTTTGCAGATCGGCGCCGGCTTTAAAGGATAGCTGGGGTGACGTAACAACAAGGCAAGGTCCTGTTGAATCGCGCCCACGCGGTTGTTCTAGCAATGCGCGAGCCACACAGAGAGGGCACTTGCGCCGAAGGTTGTGCCAGTTTGACCCGGAGAACTACCTTGGAGATATCGCGCTATCGTAAGGTCCCGGATCGGCAACAGTTGCCCAGACGCCGCCGGCCGCGACTGCTCCCCAATACGGCGTTCGACGAGGCCGATTGTCGAACTTGCGATTCGCCGAATTTTGAAATCTTAGCGAAATGCGCGCTCCTGGTGAACGCGTTTACCCATGATCCGATCGGGTTTTCCTTGAATGTTCAGCAGCACGTTCCAGAGCTTTCTTGGCTAGGGCCTGGCAGTGATCTCGATATTCGGCGATCTCTTCAGCGGTGAGTTGTTCAATACCAATGAATCTGTTTTGGGCTGCGGAGCTCCGTATGAGTTCATCTAACTTCGCCTGAGTGGCCGTCGCATCACGATTCTGAGTGTTCTGGATTACGAACACCATCAAGAACGTGAGAACGGATGTTGCTGTGTTGATGACGAGCTGCCACGTATCGGAATAGTGGAAAAGCGGGCCAGTTGCGAGCCATATGAGAACTAGCAGGAGCGCAACGATAAAGGTGGTCGAACGCCCAGTTTGATACGCAACTGCGCTCGAAATCTGCGAAAAGAGCCTGTTCATCGGTTACCTCCGTCGCATCTCAAGTCTGCCCACACTACGAATGTTTCTGCTGCCCATCTCGTGGCGGCTTTGCGCCGGCCCATTGAGATCATGCCCGATGCTGGGTTCTCGCGAACGCGTGATAGGAGGGCAGGAATCACTCGCGAACGTGTGAAAGGATGGGCGGGAACGACAACCCAGGTCACAGGCGTTTCCGTTCTGCTTAGGGCCAACTTGGCCATCGGGGCACGGCATTTCTTTTGGGGAGGCATCATGTCGGATCCGTTATTTCAAGGGCAACGTTGTCGTGACCCGGCAGAGCAGTGCCGTGCCATTTGCCCAGCCTCAAGCGAAATACGGTTCTACTATTCGCCGATGTTGGAGCATTACTGCTGTGCCGGCTAACGCTGAGCAGCCCGGCGCGCTGGCCCACGAGCGTTAACCGTTTTGGACAACCTAGCGGAGGCATATTGGCGTGGCGCGGGCGCGCTCTTTTCCACGCTGCGACTCTGCCAAATAGCTCGCGCCATGCTAACCCTCATAACCGTCTCTCAAGCTCTCATCGTGTCGGGCACCATCGTGTGCGTCACCTATTGCCTCGTGCACCTCACCGCATGCAGCGTTCTTTGGTTAATCGAGAAATTGTCATTCGACCCACGCGATGATCCTCATCGGCGCGCGGACAACACGCCCCTTCGCACGCTGTCGAAGATGTCAAGCAATCTAGCTCAATTCGCAATGCATTGCCCAATACATCTCGCGGCGACCACGGCTGTGGGGTTGCTGATCGCCGCGCCGCTGGACGCAGCGCCGCGGCGTTTAGTTCCGATTCCGCGACCGCGTCCCGCAATACTTGACGCTCGATCGTCGGCGCCTCCGGTATCTGCATCGCAGAACCGGGATCAAAAACAAGGCAGCCGAACAGAGGATGCCTCACGAGATGACGAAGCCTGCTTGGCGCGTCTTCGCGCCGCGGACGTCCGCTTCGATATTCCTATCATGCCGGCGGCAGCCAGGGCCTCCTGCACGATCGAGGTCCCGGTTCGGCTCAAGTCGCTCGCGGCCCACGCGCGGGCGGTAGCCGAGGTCCGTCTGCCCGAAGAGCCCGTCGTCTCATGCCGGTTTGGCGAGCGGCTAGCGGCGTGGCTCGGCCATTTGGTGGCCCCATTGATCGCAGGGCGGATGTCCGCCGACCTGCGGGCCGTGCGTACGGGTCCTGGATATGAATGCCGCAACCGCAACGGCGTCGCAAACGGCAAGCTCAGCGCCCATGCGGTGGGCCAAGCCATAGACATCTCGCGATTCGAGCTTTCAGACGGCAGATTGATTCCCGTAAAACCAGATGGAGACGAAGCGATGCGAGACGTCGTTGACTCGGTCCGGACTGTCGCGTGCGGCTGGTTCACGACAGTGCTTGGTCCGGGCTCTGATGCAGCGCACACCGATCACTTGCATGTTGACATCGCAATGCACGGAGCAAGCGATCGTTATCGCATCTGTCAGTGACGTTGTCGGACCAGCGACTAAACTGTATGCCAGAGGTCAAATAATCGAGAGCGGCAAGGCAATCGTGAGAATAGTCGGCTCGCTCCATATTATTAGTGCTGCGGTCCTTGGCTTGGCGCTCCTGGGCGGCGGGTCCGTTCACGCCCCGTGCGCGCCACCTCAATCGCTGTCAGCGGCGGCGATCAATCAGGCAGCGTGCTCGGACGCGACCGCGCTGAGAATGACAAAGGCGGCGATGGTTAAGGGGGAAGCGCTCCTCGATAGGCTTGATCTGTCGCCGGGCATCGTTGACGGGAAAGCTGATGAGAATGCCGGGAAGGCGATCGTCGCGTTCCAGCGCTCACGTGGTCTCACGATGAGCGGCAAGCTCGATCAGGCGCCCTGGGACAAGCTATGCGTATCCACAAGCCTGGTCCTGATCGCATACACCGTTACAGAGGATGACGTTCGTGGGCCATTTATGCGCAAAATACCCCGCGATTTTGACCACATGGCCCACCTCCATGCGCTGAGTTATCGGAGCGCGGCGCAGCTTCTGGCAGAAAAATTCCACACGAGTGAGGAGCTCATCAAGCAACTCGATCCCCGCAAGACGCTCGATCGCGCTGGGACCGTCATAACCGTTCCCAACGGTGTCGATGCCCGGCCAGAGGGGCAGGTGTTCAGGATTGAGGTCGACAAGCCAGCAAAGGTCGTTCGTGCGTTCGGGCGCAATGTCGAACTGGTGGCGTTCTATCTGGCATCTATCGGCAGCACTGAGAAGCCGGCACCAAGCGGTACTACCGAATTCGGCAGGTTGTGAAGAACCCCACCTATCACTACGACCCGCGGTTCAAATTCAAAGGTGTGCGGGCTCATAGAAAACTTACCATCGCGCCCGGTCCCAATAATCCTGTCGGCTCGGTCTGGATCGATCTAACCAAGGCGAGTTATGGAATCCATGGGACGCCGCGTCCGGAGGAGATCGGCAAAACGCAGTCGCATGGCTGCATCCGGCTTACCAATTGGGACGCCCTGGACCTTGCTGAGCGAGTTAGCAAAGGCACGCCGGTAGCATTCCTCGATGAGAATCAGGCTATGTCTCACCCATTGCCGCGTCCCAGAGTCGGCATTTGGACGCCTGAGTTCGCTTGGCACTCGCCCTTCCTCTACCAGCCATGAGCCCCCCGTTGCCGCGGCCACGCCCTGGCTGCCAGAGCAAAAAGGTCCCTGGTAGCTGCCGATTTGCGGCAGCACCCAAGTTGGCGGAATCGGACCGTCCGCGTCTCCGACTAACTACCGACGCCTGCGACATGCATATCTTGATGTTACTTGTCGGCTCACTCGTTCCGTCGGCGGCATTTGGCCGGCACGGAAGCTATCGTGGGTAAGCCCCTGTGCATGCGGATTTCTGCATGCGAATTCAAAATCGCTCGCTTTGCATCGCCCGCGGGCTTCGTCCCCGGCCTGCTATTGCAGGCATACGCGCATGCTTCGCCACGCCTGCACCTCTGCCCCTGCCAACAAGGGATGGGAAACCGGGCGATCCAACGGTGGCTCGGTCATTGCGTACAACGAGCACAGCGGGTCGTCGTTTGCCGCGCCTCTGTTGCCGGTTCTGGCCGCAACCATCGCGGCGTCGAAGACAGACGATTTGACGTTTCTTGTGACCGAGCGAGGAACGCGGTCCGTCAAAGAGAGTTTCGGCAACTGGTTCCGTGATCTCGCGAGGCCGGCTGTCCTGGCTCGACGCACGGGCTTCGCAAGGCCGGCGCGGGCTCCTGAGAACGGCGCGAGCGTCCATCAGCTCATGGCGCTGCTCGGATGGAAAGCGGAAAAGATGGTGTTGATCTATACCGCAAGGCGGACCGCAACCGCTTCGCCTCCACAGCCGCGCCTTTACTCTTGCTGCCGACCCAGACGTAGAACGAAAATCGCCCGCACCTTGGGTCCGGTGTGGGAGCAAGCGAAAATTAGCGTTAAATTTCAGATGGCTAGATTTTAAGTGGTGCCAGAAGAGGACCCGCGATATTCTACCAAGACATTGAAATTGCATGATGTTCCTTACGGAAATTGGCCGCGATACCAACAATAAGACCAACAAATCACGAAGCGTCAGAGCTCCGATCGGCCTGTAGGGGTGGTGAGGACGCCTCTCGCTCGCTTCCCTGCCCATAGCCAAATAGGCCCGTCCGCCCGCGGCAGAGACTCGCCCGCGCCCTCGCCAAGCGTCCAGACTCCCGCCTTCCTATGTGCTCCTGCTGCTCTGTGTGAACGGGGATCCCTATTGCTTTCAGGCGGGTCCCCATCCGGGCCAAGGAGAGCCAAACTCGGGTATTTGCCGTGGGTCGCCCCGCGCCCGGGTTTTCCAAGCCTTGCTTACAAAAACGCAGGCTTCGAATTTCGGCGGGTTATATAACTTTCGTCATCGCCCCCAAGCGCGCAATTGACCATGAGCCGCAAGTACCGAACTCTCGCGGCCACCTAAAAAGACTCTGCCACACCCGGCAGCGACTCGCCCATGCGTTTTCCGGGGGGCTCCCCGGCCCTAGAGACCGGCAAATTCTCCACGGCCTTCCTAGAGGCGTGGCGAGGCAAATCCACCAGCTCGACGGCGCCGCGGCTCGGCGAGGGCTGGCGTGAAGCTCGATCGAAACTCTGGTATTTGACTGGGCTCGCGCCCACACGCGTGCTTTGGACCTCGGGCGACGGCGCCATCAAATCCCCTCGACGCGCCAGCCCTTCCGCCACAGTTCGTCGACGATGTAATCCCGCAGGTCCGGGCGCTCGCGCAACAAGATTTGAACTATCGCGGCGATCTCCGGTGGCATTGGTCTGCCAGCTTCTTCGGCGAACTCGCCCTTCGGCAGGCTTAAGACGCTCACGGCGCGCAATCGGCGCAGCGAGTTCAAAACGTCGTCCGCCGCGTCATCGGCGATGTAACAGCTGTCTGCCGGAACAACGGTTCGAGGCGGCAGTTCGCATACAGCTTCAGGCTCCCCACTCCCGGCACGTCCGTTCTGTGCGACACCGGTCCCTTCCGCCCACCGCCCCTCACGATTTGCCCAATCTAGGTAGTCCTCCCAATCGGTAAAATGCACTCCAGCGATATTGGGGGGAGTTCTGATTTCTGGGTGACGGGGCCGTCTTAGACTCTCTTCCGCCTCACGAATAACTCCGATTGCCTCTTTGACAACGGTTCGCACAACGAGAACAACGATCAAAACAACAGCAAGGAATAGGATCAGCCAAAATGCTGCTTCCAAGAAACCGAATACCGCGGCGCTGCCGAACAACAGGCAAGCTGCGATGATGGCGAGCAGGACCTCAATCATCGGCTAAAATCCCCGCATAGTGAGGTTGGAAGGCCGTCAAGCACACGATGCACACATGACGCATCCGGCGGTTCGGCCCTTCGGAACCATATGGTCACGACCTTGCCGGCGTCGTCGCGCGACAGCTCGCAGGTGAACCTTCCGACCTGGAACCTCATTTTCCCCTCCCCGTTTTCGTCAAAAGCCCCGTGGCTAGTGCCGTGGTGACGAATATGGACTATAGTCCCTAGCACTACTTTGGCAGATTTACTTACGCTGCTTTTCGGCGCCGATCCGGGTTCGGCAATACGGACACCGCTGAGGACTTGA
>Ga0126383_10003585_pt1 | contig 10313 bp, 10 predicted proteins | sample PanSoiMetPlot_35_FD_96882 | JGI IMG/M metagenome (GOLD analysis project Ga0126383, IMG submission 96882) | Tropical forest soil microbial communities from Panama - MetaG Plot_35 | ecosystem: Environmental > Terrestrial > Soil > Tropical forest > Bulk soil | place: Panama | collected 2016-02-17
CGACCTGTTCTACCGGCAGGGCATCGGGGCCGTCGGCGTCGATCTAGTGAGCAAGCAGGCCGGCGTTTCCAAGCGCACGCTGTACCAGCAGTTCGGCAGCAAGGACCGGCTCATCGCCGAGAGCCTCGACGCGCACGGCGCCGCCATCATCGGCCAGCACCTGCCGGCCGAAGACCCCGGCGCCCCGCCCCGCCAGCAGATCCTGGCAGTATTCGACGGCCTGAGCGGGTGGACGGCGTCCGACACATTCCGCGGCTGCCCATTCGTCAACACCGCTACCGAACTGGCCGACCCCGGCCACCCAGCCAGGCAGATCGCCCGCGACCACAAGCTCCAGCTCCGCGGCTACTTCGCCCGCCAGGCCGAACGTGGCCAGGCCACAGATCCCCAGCTCCTTGCCGATCAGTTGATCGTCGTCTTCGACGGCGCCATCGTGCAAGCCGTCATGGGCACCCTGCGCCACCCCGGCGCCGCCCGCAGCGCGGCCCAGGCACTGCTCGACACCCACGATATTCCCTAGCCCGCCGAGCACCCGCCGGCACAAACCACCCATCAGGCAGCGATTGCATTACCTCACCAGCGTTCGAAGGTGTGATGTACGTCCAACCGCCGATCGGCGCGATCAGTCGCATGGCATTGCGTGGACGCCGGAACGTGCCGAGGTGGGTGCTCTGCGCAACCGTGGATCGCACTGGTAGCGTGCTGCCCCGTTCACCTGGATCCTGAGTCCTTTGGGGTAGTGCCATGCTGCGTGCGGTGTTTGTCCGGATCCTCCAGCCAGGAGTGACCTACCGGCAGTTCAAGGACGCGTGGGTGCCCGAGGGGCTCAGCGGTTCATACCCGGCGACCGTGCGGGTGGCGCGGAACGTGGCCAACGACCGCCAGGTCATCACGATCATCGAGCTGGACGTTCCGGCTGGCGAGGTCAAGGCCGCAATCGCGTCACTGACCCTTCCCGATGCCCTGGCCCGGCTGGCGGAGATCGTCGAGACGACGCAGCTGGAAGGCGTGTACGAGGACAGCTCCCCAAGATCGCGGCCTAATCGCGTTGCTGGCCCAGGGTGGGGTCCGTCCGGGTCCTGGTTTGGTTCGGCGTGGTGCAGGTGATCGGGCTGGGTATGCCAGCCGGGCGGGAGATCCGCAGCCAGCGCACAGTGGACGAATCGGGCAACGGCGATGGTGTGCGCCCGGCTGGGGTTCCATTGCAGGGTGAATGGCACGAGCTGGCGGGGGGCCACCGGGCGGACGACGGTGTGGGTGTGGGCTGCGGCCAGGGACGGGATCAGCATTATCCAGTCAATGTCAGGCTGGTCGGCCCAGCGGATGGCGGCCAGGTCAGTGTCGGCGAGCTCGGTGGTCGGCGGGGCGATGCCTGCGGTGTCGAGTTGCTGGCGCTGGGCCTGGACCCAGGCGGGGAACAGGGCCTCCGGGGCGGTGCCCAGCACCTCGTGGGCGAGTTCGGACAGTGCGACCAAGTCGCGGCCGGCCAGGCGATGGTCTGCGCGCAGGCCAACCAAGAGCGGTTCGGCGCAGAACACCTCGGTGGCGATCCCGGACGGTTCGGGGACCAGGCCGCAGGTGAGGGCCACATCGATGTCGCCGGTAACGACAGCGTCGAGAAGCTCGGGCAGCCACATCCGCTGCAGTTCGACAGTTACCTGTGGTGCTTCGGCGGCGAACAGGCTGATCAGATGAGGGGCGAGCACCGGGGCGGCGGGCGGGGTGATGCCCAGCCGCACGGTGCCTGCCTCGCCGCCAGCGACGCGGCGTACAGCGGCCTTGGCGGCGGCGACCTCGTCGAGAATGACCTTCGTGCGGGTGAGCAATTCGGCGCCGGCGCTGGTGATGGCAACCCGCCGGGTCGTGCGGGTGAATAGCGGCGTGCCGAGTTCGCGCTCGAGGCGTCGGATCAGTTCGCTGAGCGTCGGCGCGGCGATGTGCAGCCGCTCCGCGGCCCGCCCGAAGTGCAGCTCGGTGGCAACCGCTATGAACGCTTCGAGCTGACGCAGCTCCACATCCTGACCGTACCCCTGGCAGGCCGACGGCCGATCGGATCACGTATCCCTGGCCGCAAGATTGTTCGGCGTGACCGAACAGTGCGTTCGCAAGCTGCCTCTTTTTCCGGCTGCGGGTACGGTGTCAGGCTCGCAGCATCGACAGCGGACACCCCATGGACGGTGTCCACATCATCAGATGGAGGCCATCCTTATGAACGACACCGTCACCACGCTCACGGCCCGCAACGCCGACTTCGCGCAGCACAGCTTCGTCCCGGGCGCATCGATGATGCCCGCGCTCAAGACGATGGTCATCGGCTGCGCTGACCCCCGTGTCGACCCCGCCCACGTCCTCGGCCTCGCCAACGGAGAGGCCCTGGTCATCCGTAACATCGGCGGCCGCTACACCCCGGCCACGCTCCAGATGATGGCGACACTGCGCATGATCGCCCAGGCCGAAGGGGCGGCACCCGGGCCAGGGTTCAACCTCATCGTGCTGCAGCACACGGACTGCGGTATCACCCGCCTCGGCGGACATCCCGATCTCCTGGCGACCATGTTCGGCATCGGCGAGGCGGATCTCCCGGCCAAGGCCGTCAGTGATCCCCACGCCGCCGTCGCCGTCGACGTCGCAGCCATCAAGGACAATCCCCTCCTGCCTGCTGACTTCGTCGTGTCCGGCCTTGTCTACGACGTGCGCACGGGGCTCATCGAGACGGTCGTCGCACCGTCGTTGCTGCAGGAAAGCACCGCGGCATGAGCCGGGCTGCGAACGCGCCGAACCCCATCCCGCTCGACACTGCCAGCTACCCGGCCGCTGACAGAACTCCGCCCGTGACCGCGGACGACTGGTTCGCCGCTGCGCCCGCCCGTGCCGGAAACGCAATAGGGTGACCGCTGGGCGCCGGCGCGATCCGGTACGGGCCGTGCGGAACCGGACAGCGGGCAGTGCGGTGCAGGCGGCCTTCTCCTACCCGCCGGGCCGGAGCGCGCCCCAGGTCGTCGCCAGTCTCCATCATCACCATCCCGGCCGCCGCAGCCAGCCGGTGGCGACCCGTTCAGGGCCGTGCCGACCCCCTGACCCTGGCGCCCGGATCGACGGCGATCATGTAAATCTCCCCCCCACACCGCTGTCGCGAGCCAGCGTGGCGGCAACGCCGGCCTCCGCCACCCACACCCGTAGCGACGGCCCGACGACAGACTCCTCATCGGACGGCTCGAACTCCCGGATGCTGGCCTTCATGAGCTGGAGTCTTGCACAGTGGTGCCGCACACCCGCCGCCACACGCGTGCCCCGTGGAATAACCCCACCGTGCACGGCCAAAGCGCATCCGCAGGTCGCCCGTGACCAGCACAGTCGCGGACGCCGCGCAAAGAAGGCCGGTGACGGTACGACAACTCCTCACGCTGTCCGACCTCGCACAAATCTGGCCGATCGGCGCGTCAGGAGCGGACAGGAATGAACTGCACCTGGGAGCGCCGAATCAGCGTTATACGGGTGATCGAAGATCACTCGGCTTTCGCGGTTATGCCGCTGCGTCCTCCCAGGCCAGGCGGAGGACGCTGATTTCTTCGGGTGTTGGCTGGTCAGGGCGAGATGCCTTAAATCTGGCAGCGATGATGACACGGCGGAGCTTGGCGGCCATGTCGGCGGTGGAGGGCTGGGCCTTGCTGGCGTACCAGGGGGCGCGGGCCCGGTGGTCTGCCACGTCGGCGGGGTCGTGGCCGGCGGTGGCATACCAGCAGGTGGCGATGGCCTGGCAGGCGAGCTGGAATGGGACGGTGCGCTCGACGGCGGCCGCGGTGCGGTTGCGGGCTTGCCCGGCGCCGAAGACCTGGCGGGCGTCTTCGATCGCGACCTCGATGGACCACCTGGCGGCGTAGCGTTCGATGACCTGTGCGGCGGTGGCGGCGGTGGCGGTGGTGACCAGGGCCAGGTCATAGCCGGCCGCGGAGCGGTCGCGGATGAGGACGACGGTCACCGGGCGGGTGCCGAAGACTGAGGGCCACAGGCAGGTGACCACCGCGGCGGTGATGGCGGCGGTCGTGCCGTAGCGGGTGACGGTGACCTCGGTGAACGCGGTGGTGGCGGCGAGCGTGGCGAGGGCGGGCAGCCGGTTTCCCTTGGTCCGGGGCCGACCGCGCTTGCCGGTGCGCGCAGGCGGCAGCCCGTACAGGGCGGCGTCCTTGCGCAGCCGGGTGGTCCAGGTCACCTGGGGCGGCAGCGTCTTCAGTTCCTTGCCGACGTAGGCGGCATCGGCGACAACCTGGATGTGGCGGCCGGGCAGCGCCTCAGCGATCATCTGTGCCATGCGGCGGGCCAGCCACAGCCTCGATGCGGAGTTGGTGTTCTTGATGACCAGCTTGGCCAGCACCGGGATCGCGACCGGCCGGCGGACCGCGGGCATCTTCACGATGATGGCGGCGATCACCCAGTTGTTGCCGTACCCGGTTTTCGCCGGCCCCGGCGCGGATCCGTCGTGAAACCAGGACGCGGCCCAGACCTTCTTACCGCGCCGCCGGAACAGGGTGTCGTCGATCGCCACGGTGACCGGTTCCCCGGCCGGCACCAGCAGCGTCACTACCAGCTTCGCGGCGGCCAGGCCCAGCTCCTCGCCGCTCCACCGGGCGCGGGCGAAGAACCCGTGCGCGCGGTCGTGCGGACAGTCCCGCGACCGGCCCGCGCCGGCCAGCATCCCGCACACACTCCGCCTCCCGGTCTGCGCGAGGAAGCCGCAGGCCAGACCGCAGAAGGTGCGGAACGACGGGGCAGTGAACAGCGGCCCGAAGACGGCCAGCAAGCTCGCCAGCGAGGCGGGAACAGGTAGCGTCACACCCGGGAGCATGGCCGGCAATCCCGGCCCCGCCGCCGGTTTGTTAAGCCTGAGCACGCGTGTTCTGCCGTCACGCGGCCGCGCAGGCCAGGCAGCACCACCCCCGCCGCCACCCCCGCCTCGCGGCGGCCCGCCTGGCCACCGCCATCATGGACAGCGTGCCCGGCACACCCGACCGGCAGACCCGGGCCGCCGTCACCCGGCGGATCATCGCCCACGTCAGGCGCGGCTGGCCCCGCCTCGGCGAGCCCATCGTGCGCCACCGCGGGCAGTTCTGCTACGTCTGTGCCCGCCTGCCCGGTCACCGCGAGCCCACGCCGATCCTGCGCCTGCGCTACCAGGGCTCAGCCGACCGCTGGGCCATCGGGATCTACCGGGCCAGCGGCGGCCAGTACACCGAGTCCGAGCTGCCTGCCTCCTTCGGCCCCAAGACCGGCACCCCGAGGAAGGGGTCGATGACACCTTCGTCCTCTACGCGGGGCCCTGAATCTGGCCGCTGACGGCGCTCGGCCTGCACCTGAAGACACGGCCAAGACCACGAAAGCGCGAAAACATGGACATCCCCGATCGTCAGGGCTGAAAGCCCGGTTGCAGTCCCGGTCCAGGGAATATCGCACGGGGAAGGTGGTGGCGGTCTTTTGAGTGGCAGTGCTGATTGTGCACGGCGGCTGGCTGAGCTGGCGGGGGTGCCGGCCAGGGAGCACAGGTCGTTCGACTGGGCGGCGATTGAGGGTGAGGTCGGGTCGCGGTTGCCGGCCGATTACAAGCTGGTGGCTGAGTCGTTTCCTTATGGCTGGTTCCGGAGGTTTGTGCGGGTGCAGCCGCCGGAACGCCTGAGCGACTATGAGGAGCCGCTGAGTGAGTTCGCGTCCGGTCAGCTGGAGGCGCTGCGGGAGTGGCGGGCGACGGGGGAGGTTTCCTTTCCCTACCCGCTGTTCCCGGAGCCGGGCGGGGTGCTGCCCTGGGGTCACATTCGCAGCCCTGGCCTGGCGTTCTGGCTGACCGGGCCGGGTGACCCCGATGGGTGGCCGGTGGTTGTCTCGCCGGAGGAGTTCGAGTACTGGGACCGGTTCGATGGGAGCATGTGTGACTTCTTGACCGAGGTCGTGGCGGCGCGGTATGACACCAGCGGGTTCTTCGACGGGCCGTACCACACGGTGACCGGTGAGTCGGGTAAGCGGCACATCACCGGGCAGCCGATCGTCCTTGCCGAGCGGCCGCTGTTCGAGCCGGATTCGGTGCCCCCGCCGCCGGTGCCGCAGGTGCCCCGCGCACCGCGCGCGGACTTCTGGCTGATCAAGCTGCAGCCACTCGGCGGCCGCAAGCCCGTGAACGAGATGGCAACGCTGCGTGCGCTGGCCGGTCCCCCGCCTGCCGGGGTGGCACAGGTGGACTGGGCGAGCGTGCATGCGCGGCTCGGGTTTCGGCTGCCAGCGGATTACCGGGAGTTCATCGACACCTACGGCCCGGGGACATTCGGTGATATCCAGATCATGGCGCCGGGCGCCTCACGCGGGATGGACCTGTTCGCGCTGCTGGAACGGAAATACAGTCAGGTCCGCGGCCTGGTCCGCGACGACAGGGTGGACCCGCCGTTCTGCCCCGAGCCCGGCGGGACAGTCAGCTGGGGCGAGACCACCGGCGGCTGGACCTGCGGCTGGGCACCTGCCAGCCCGGACCCCGACGAGTGGACCGTAGTTGCCATCATGCCCACCAGGAACCTGCGGGGTTTCAGTCTCCGGCCCGGGCTTTCCTTCACTTCGATGCTCACGGAGCACGCGGAGCAGGATCTTGTCGATCATGGTCTGGTGCCGCTGCGTGATCCTGCTGCCGGGCCAGCGACTTTCACGCCGCACGGGGCGACGTGATCCCGGAAACCGCCCTCGCCGGGACCGCCACCACCCAGGCCCTACGACATCGCCGGCCAACGTTGACGTCTCGGCCGGGGCAGCGCATCGGCGATCATCTGCACCATGCGGCGGGCCAGCCCGGCGCTGCGCGCCAGCAGGGCCGCCCACTGATCAGCCGCGACATGCTCCAAGCCGCAAACTGCGAAAGTCGAGAGATCACCAAGCCCTTCGGGCCGTATAACGGCTGATACACGGGTGATCATTACTCAGCTGCCGACACGATGGGCGGAAATGATCACCCGTGTATCACGCGATCGGTATCGGCTTGGCGGTGACAGGGCAGAGTCGCGAGTTCGCCACAGGTTAGACGCGGGCCCAATGACGGCGAGCGAGCATGCTTGCGAGCGCATAAGCAGGCAGCAGAGCGCCTGCTCGATGGTAAGGCGACATTCCGGCTCGGGAGCGGCCACCGCTCCCGCAGACGATCCAGCCGCGTGCGGCAGCAGCAGTCGGGGCGAGTCATAGTTATTTGGTCTATCCGCTAACGACGCTGTAGCTAACACGTCCAGAGAGGGCCAGCGCCAAGAAAGAGCAGGTCAGAGACCATATAACGCGTCAAGAGCGGGCCCGGCCGATGACCTGCTGCCTGGGGAAGCCCAGCAGAAGCCTACTTCAGCGGCGGCACCTGACCTTGCGAAATCCCAGGTCAAAGGCCCTTTGCGCCCCGAGCAGTGTCCAGCTTCAGGACATTGAGGACGGGGTCTGTCAAGACATGCAGGACAGTAAGCTGACGTCATCGGCGTGGCAGCCGGGCTAGCGGACGGGCAGCTATGACGCTCCGGGGATGTCGAAAGCCCGGCTGGTCATTACCGCTGTCACTGTCGAGAAGCGCCCTGTCGGTGAGGTAGCCGGCGCCTACGGAGTCGCCCGGTCCTGGATCTACACGCTCCTGGCCCGCTACCGGGCCGAGGGGGAGGCGGCGTTCGAGCCGCGATCACGGCGGCCGAAGACCTCCCCGTCCGCGATAGGCGATGCCACGGTCGCGCTGATCATCGAGCTGCGCAAGGATCTGTCCGGGCAGGGCCTGGACGCCGGGCCGGACACCATCGCCTGGCACCTGGAGCATCATCACCAGGTGCGAGTGCCGGCGGCGGCGGTCGCCCGGTATCTGGCCCGGCACGGGCTGGTGGTCCCCGAGCCGCGCAAGCGGCCGCGCTCCTCCTATATCCGGTTCGCCGCTGAGCAGCCGAACGAGTCCTGGCAGGCCGGCTTCACCCACTACCCGCTGGCCAGCGGCGCCGGCACCGAGATCTTGACCTGGCTGGACGATCACTCCCGGTGCGCGCTGCGCGTGACCGCCTGGAACCGGGTCACCGGGCCGATCGTGCTCGCCGAGTTCCGCGCCGCCGCCGCCAGGTACGGGCCTCCGGCCGCCACGCTCACCGACAATGGCATGGTCTTCACTACCCGGCTATCGGGCGGCCGGGGCGGCCGCAACGCCTTCGAGCATGAGCTGCGCCGCCGGGGGATCACCCAGAAGAACGGCAAGCCGAACCATCCCCCCTTAACCGGCCACAACCGGGAAGATCGAGCGGCTGCACCAGTCGCTGCAAAACGAGCTTCTCAACGACCACGGCCCGTTCGAGTCCATCGAGGACTTGCAGGCCGCGCTGGATGCTTGGCGGGAGGAGTACAACACCGACCGGCCGCACCAGTCCCTGGCCATGGCATTCCCCGCCTCCCGGTTCATGCCTGTCCCGTCGGCACTCAAGTTGCGGGTGCCAGCACGCCAGGGCATCGTCTCGCCGGGAGCAGATCAGGCGCCTGCCCTCGAACCCGCGGCTGAGCCTTCTCGCGTGGCAGTGGAGGTCGACAGGGTGGTGCCCGCGTCAGGGAACTTGTGGATCGGCGGCCAGCAGGTCTGGCTCGGTCCCGCTCTGGCGGGAAGGAAGATCACCATCTGGGTGGATGAGACAACCCTCCATGTGCTCGTTGATGGCATCAGGCTCAAGACGCTGCCCTCGCGGCCGAGTTTCGTCGAGCTGGCCCGGCTGGCAGCTGACGGTGCGCGCCCGGCCGGGCCCTCTCCGCTGCCGAGCGGGACAGGAACGGCTATCGAGATCGATCGGACTGTTAACGGCGTGGGACTTGCTGGTCTGGGCGGACACCAGGTCAATGTCGGCTTCGACCTGGCCGGACAGCGCGTCACACTGCGGATGGATGGCACTCAGATGGCTGTCATCAGCCACGACGGCACGTTCCTTCGCACAATGCCATGCCCGGTCCCTGCCCGTGACCGGCACCGGCTCCGCGGAGCCAGACGATCCACCACGAGCCCACCTCCGGCAGCCGGTCCAGTCATCGTGCAGCGGCGCGTATCTCAGCGCGGCTCCATCATGGTCGCCACGCAGCGGATCCATGTCGGCATGATCCACGCCCGGAAGATCGTCACGGTTACTGTCAGCGATCACAGCTTCCAGCTCGACATCGACGGCGAAAGTGTCGGCACCGTCCCCCGCACTACCAGCACCGAGATCCACCGCTACAAGGCCTATGCCACTTGGCATGCAACCAAAGCCCAGCGCAGCGATGCATAATGCCAGGCACCATGCCCCCTTCCGCGCCAGGCTCGAGGAGGAGAACTGCCGCAGGTGACATACCGCGAGGGCGATTGGTTCGCGGTGCCATTGCGCGACGGCGGATTCGCGGTCGGCTTGATAGCGCGCGCCAACCCTCGCGGGGTGCTGCTCGGCTACTTCTTCGGCCCGCCACACGCGGAAGTTCCAGAACTGGAGGACACCGTCGGGCTGAAGCCTGCCGATGCCGTGCTCATCAGGAAATTCGGCCACCTTGGTATCGTCCACGGCAACTGGACGGTGCTCGGCCAGCTTGACGACTGGGATCGCCGGGACTGGCCGACCCCGGTGTTTGTCCGCTACGAGGAACTGACCGGGCGTTCCTTCCGGGTCTACTACGACGACGACGACCCCAACAGGGTGCTGCACGAGGAACAGGTCGCTCCCGGCGAGGCAGAGCAAGGCCCCAAAGACGGCTTGATGGGCGCGGGCTTCGCCGAGGCGGCGCTGACCAGGCTCCTAGCCTGACAAGTCCCGGATGGCAGCGATACCCAGCCTCGGCCCGCCCGGGCCAGGTCAGTCCCTCAGAGAACTACCCGCGGCGGCCCACCAAGATCCCGCATCATGGATCAAAATGACCGCTGCCAGGCAGCCAAACCGCGTCAAATTCGCCTAGGGCGTGTGAAGGATCAACTGAGGCCGATCCGTCAAGGCTCAAGCGAGGCTAGGCATGGGATCTGGCAAGGCAGGCAAGGCAGGCAAGGCAGGCAAGGCAGGCAAGGCAGGCAAGGCGATGATGGGCCTGATGGTGCCCTGTCCCGCTTGACGTTGGCCCGTGTCCGGGTGGGGATACCGTAAAAATCGCCATTAGCTGGACGCTTCAAGGAGGTTGAGAGCCCATGGAATATAAGGTGCTGACGAAGGAAGACCGCCGGTGGAGCGGCAAGTTCAGTCCACAGACCCTGGAGCGCACGCTCAACAGCTATGCGGCCGAGGGCTGGCGGGTCGTCAGCAGCTTCCCGGTGGCGAGTATGTGGTCCATCAGCACCTCGCAGA
>Ga0126383_10003586_pt1 | contig 10311 bp, 6 predicted proteins | sample PanSoiMetPlot_35_FD_96882 | JGI IMG/M metagenome (GOLD analysis project Ga0126383, IMG submission 96882) | Tropical forest soil microbial communities from Panama - MetaG Plot_35 | ecosystem: Environmental > Terrestrial > Soil > Tropical forest > Bulk soil | place: Panama | collected 2016-02-17
GAATGGTTTACCGATGAGCAGCGTACGCGTTTTCGTGAAGGCTTGGCGGACATCGATGTCCGGGCGCACCATCGATTTACTAAGGGCTTTGTTGAATGCTCTCCGGCTCAGCAAGCTGAAATCCTGACAGAGGTGGGAGCGCAGATGCTCGCGGATGCGGAGGCGACGAAACGTCAAACGGAGGCTGCCGGCGAAACGAAGCCGCGCGACAACTTCTATCAGACGTTACGGAGCCTGATATTGACGGGCTATTACACGTCCGAGGCGGGCGCAACCGCCGAGTTGAATTATCACATCATCCCCGATCGCTTCGACTCTTGTGCCGATTCGAGGGCCGGAAAGGAGGCGAATCGGTGAAAAATGAGACATCTTACGATGCGATCGTGGTCGGTTCGGGCATGACCGGTGGTTGGGCCGCGAAAGAATTAACCGAAAAGGGACTCAAGACGCTCGTACTCGAGGCAGGTCGCCCCATCGTGCCCGAGCAAGACTACGTGGAGCATGTTCCCCCTTGGGAGATGAAATTTCGAGGCTTGGGAGATCGCGTGACAGCGCGTGACAATCAGCCGATCCAAAGCCGGTGCTACGCCTGGGATGAACTGACATCGAAGTTTTTTGTAAGCGACAAAGAAAATCCCTACACTACGGATCCCAGCAAGCCGTTCTGGTGGATTCGCGGTCGCCAGGTGGGCGGGCGCTCAATCGTATGGGGTCGACAGACTTACCGTTGGAGCGATTTGGATTTCGAAGCTAACCTGCACGACGCAATTGCGATCGATTGGCCGATCCGATATCTCGACATCGCCCCCTGGTACGACTATGTAGAGGAATTTATCGGGATCTCGGGCGAGGCGCTTGGACTCCCTCAACTACCTGACAGCAAGTTCTTACCACCGATGCAGTTGAACTGCGCCGAAACTGTAGTCCGCGACGCAATGGCCAAGCACTTCGGCGGAGATCGCGTGCTGACGATTGGACGCGCGGCCATTCTCACCAAAGATCATGGTGGGCGCTCAGCTTGTCACTACTGCGGCCCCTGCGAGCGGGGATGTATCACCCGGTCTTATTTCAGCAGTCTTAACGCGACTTTGCCAGCGGCCGAGAAGACTGGCCGGATGACACTTCGACCGCACAGCGTCGTGCACAGTGTGATTTTTGATCCGCGAACACGAAGAGCCTCTGGAGTACGGGTAATCGATGCAGTGGCACGAGCCGCGCTTGAGTTTCGCGCCAGAATAATTTTCTTGTGTGCCTCTGCATTGGAATCTGTACGGATTCTTTTGAACTCTTCCACACCGGAATTTCCAAATGGGTTGGCAAATTCAAGCGGAGAGTTAGGTCACAACCTGATGGACCATATCAAGGCCGGTGGAGCAAGGGGCACGATCTCCGGCAATGAGAACCGGACGATGATCGGAAGGCGGCCAAACGGAATCTATGTTCCCCGATTTCGAAATGTCAAGACCAGGCAAGCCGAGTTCATACGGGGATACGGCTTTGAGGGAGGAGCTAATCAGCAAGGTTGGCAGCGGGGCATCGCCCAAGCCGGCTTCGGCCCCGAGTTTAAGAAGTCGTTGCGCCAGCCGGGACCCTGGCAATTCACTTTCCTTGGCTATGGGGAGTGCCTGCCAAATCACAACAATTATGTCGAACTCGACAAAGAAAAAGTTGACGCTTATGGCATTCCAGTGGTGAAGATTCATTGCGCCTGGGGAGAAAACGAAATTGCGCTACGGAAGGATATGTCGATCGCAGCTGCCGAGATGCTGGCCGCCTCCGGCGCGCGCAACATCGAGCCATTCGTTCACGATTACCCGCCGGGCTTTTCTATTCATGAAATGGGCACAGCTCGGATGGGCCGGGACCCAAAAACCTCCGTACTAAACTCTTTCAATCAGGTGCATGACATCAAGAACTTGTTCATCACCGATGGAGGCGCCATGACTTCATCATCCTGTGTGAATCCGTCCCTGACCTATATGGCCCTTACCGCACGCGCCTGCGACTATGCGGTCGAGCAACTGAAGAAGGGAGAGCTTTAGCAAATGAACACGCGCCGACAATTTCTGAAGACAGCTTCGTCGTCACTGCTGATGTCTCTCGTCTGGAAGGAAACGAAAGAGATACGGTTGCCACTTGCGTTTTCTACACTGGGCTGTCCCAAGTGGGAGTGGAAGAAGATTCTTGATTTTGCGGCGCAGCACGGATTCGCTGCCATAGAACTGCGCGGTCTCGAAGGAAATCTCGATTTGCCGTCTCATCCAGTGTTCGCAGCTGACCGCATCGAACAGACCAAACGGGAGATCCACGCAAGCAATCTCAAGATTGCTTGCGTCAGTAGTTCTGCCAATTTGTACATGGAGGACCCAGTGAAGCGGGCTAAAGAACTGGCAGATGCGCGACGCTTCATTGATCTCGCAGCGGCTCTGGGTTCTCCTTGTGTGCGCGTATTTGGCGGCAAGGAAGAGTCCGATAAGAGCCCGGCTCCGGATGCAGCAACCAAAGCTCGTGTCGCCGCAGGCTTGCGCGAACTAGGGAAGTACGCTGCAACGCGTATGGTGACAGTGGTTATCGAGTCTCACGACCACTTCACATCCTCGGCGACCTTGAGAGATGTTCTGAGTCAGGCCGACTCCGAACATGTCGGCCTGCTCTGGGACGCTTATCACACATTTGCCGATGGCCAGGAGGATCCCGAGTTAACGGTGGGGCAATTAGGCAAGTGGATCCGCCATACTCATCTGAAAGATTCGGCTGGGAACGGAGAAAAGTACGTGCTCACTGGCCGCGGGACGATTCCCATCGAACGACAAATCTCCGCCTTGCATGCCATCGCATACAAAGGATTCTTTTGTTTCGAGTGGGAAAAGCTATGGCACCCGGAACTGGCGGATCCCGAGATCGCGATCGCCGATTTTGCTCATGTTATCGGCGATTGTTTGGGGAATGCCCGTGCTTGCGGTTTGTAGGTTGGTGCAAATCCTGTCGAATGCGCATCCTTTGAGCTTATAGGACAGGCTCCTAACTGGAACTGCCTAGACTGTCAGGCCAAAAAAATGGCCGAGCCAGAGGCTATGCTGCTCGTCGCGGTCGAATATCTCTGTCTTCAAGTCTTTCCGTCGCTTGGCGCAGGCGCGCGGAAATGGCAATACGGCTAATCCCCAGTACCAGAATTGCAGCACCAACCAAGGTTCCGATGGCCCAGACCGCACTTCGAGGCCAGTGGGCAAGAATCAAGAAGCCGAGGATCGCGGTAATTAAGGCGTTAAAAAGGAGCCAACCCCAGCCGGAAAGTGGTTTCACTTCGAAGGCAAGCGCTGTTGCAGCTCCGGCCTCAAAGAGCAACATTACGCCGAGCACGACCGTGAGCACGGCCACACCCCAGTGCGGATTGAAGAGCAGGAGTAATCCTCCAAGACCGTACACAACACCCAGCAGGAGTCTGAGAAAGAACGTGCCCGCTTTGTGCGCACGCAGCGCCAGGACGATGTCTACGACGCCGGCGATGAGCAGAATAGAGCCAATAAAGATTGTCGTAACGGTGGCCGCAAAGAGCGGGTACACAATCAGCAGCACTCCCAGCGCCGCCATCACGATGCCGAGAAAAACGCCCCACCCTGCGCGACTCTTAATCTCGCTCGTGAGATTGCTTCCGAGATTCGAAGATGCTCCCATAAATAAGTTACCTCTCGCTTTCTTACCGTTTTAAGAGTTGCACACAGAACCAATAGATTCTGCTCTAAATTCTGAGTCGTAAGGGCTCATGCCAGCAGGATCAAACCTCCGCACCTTCTTTACTGACGTGAGCCGTTTTCCAATACGTTCACACTGAATCTATCGGAACCAGATCAAAGCGAAAAGTGCCAGAACTGACAGGGAAACTAGAACAGACCCACACTGGAGAGAAATCGGCTCACGCCAGACACCTTGCAACCCTCTCGGAACCGCCTGACGCGAGCCGTTGGTGGATCGACCAAATTACAGCTATCGAAACAAGCGTGCAAACGGGAACTCACCTAAAAATGACAGGAAAACTGCCGGCCATGCAGGAGAAAAAATCGGCTCACGCCTGCGTCGACGAAGTGATCCAGCAGAGTGACTGCCGTGTTCCGATTCTTCGGCTGGCAGGGCACACGCCCACGAAAAGCTAATCCCGGGTCGAGACCGGCCGATTGCCGTGTCTCAAAAAGGGGCGCAAGGGACCGGTACGGGGCTCCGCGCCAGGCCGAGGTACATACGTTATGCGAATGGGATGCAAGCGTGATTGTCAGAACTGACAGGTACCAAAGTGAGACAAGCCGCAACGAGCGCAGTGTCTATGGACGGCGAGAACGATTCGTGCACGACTAGACACGTTGGGATCCACAGAGGTTAGCGATGGCGAAAGGAGTGCTCGATCTGTTCTAGCGTGCGGCCTTTCGTTTCAGGCACCAGGTAATATGAAAAAAACCAGGCCGCAATCGCGAGTAAGGCATAAGACCAAAATGTCCAGCTTCGTCCTATCAGCTCAACCAGTGTCAAAAACGTAAGCGAGACGGCGAAATTAGAAGCCCAGTTGATTCCTGCCGCTGTGCCTTCCGCGACCCCTCGCACTCGTAATGGATAAATCTCCGCGATCAGAAGCCAGAAAATGGGCCCAAGACTTATAGCGAACGAAGCGATATAAACCATAAGGATTGCCACAGCGAGCCAGGACAGCGATTCTCCCCGCATGCGAAACGCAAAACCAATCACAGCTAAACTCAGAATCATCCCGGCGATTCCAACCAACAGAAGAGGACGCCGCCCGACGCGATCGAGCAACCACATGGCAACGATAGTCATGATCACGTTTACCAGTCCGATGCCTGCGGTGGCCAGGATGGCTCCCGAGGTTGTTGGAATTCCCGCCGACTGAATGATTATCGGAGCGTAATAGATGACAGTGTTTATGCCAGTGACCTGCTGAAAAATTGCTAAGCCGATGCCAACTAATACGGCCATTCGCACCTCTGGCCGAAACAGATCGGTGAAGCGGCCGCGCAATTGCCCTTCGGCCAAGGAATCTTGGATCTGCCGCCACTCCGATTCGGTGCTTTGGCCGCGGCGAATGCGCTGTAACAGGTCTCGCGCGGAATCCATTTTGCCTCGCTGCGCAAGCCAGCGTGGGCTCTCGGGCATTCGGATCATACCCACTCCGAGGACTGTGCCTGGTACGACGGCCAGCCCCAACATCCAGCGCCAATTGCCGCTGTGGGCGAAAAGATAATCGATCAGATAGGCCACTAGAATTCCCACGGCTATCGCTAATTGGAAAAGCGATACTTGCCAACCTCGGGATTCGGGCGGAGAAACTTCCGAGACATAAATTGGCACGGCGCTGGAGGCTAGTCCGATTCCTAAGCCAACGATCACACGGCCGACTACCAAGATTGCCAAGGAAGGCGTGAAAGCACAAATCAGCGCTCCAGCGACGAATATGAAAGCGGTGACCAAGAGCATCGAGCGCCGGCCAAAAATGTCCGCAAGACGACCACCGCTAAGAGCCCCCACCGCAGCCCCTACCAATACGATGCTAACAACAAGCTCCTGCTGGATGGTGGAGAGTCTCAATTCCTTGCGAATGAAAATAATAGCGCCGGAAATAACGCCGGTGTCGTACCCAAACAGTAGGCCGCCAATCGCGGCAAATGTGGCAGCGACGAAAGCAAATGCGCTCTTTTCATCGCGCACGGCCGAACCTTCTGCACCGTTTTTGGGCCTGCGTTCCATGGTAGCGTCACCAAATTGAGATGCACCACCCGGTGCTCGAGCTCGAGCAGGTCTCTGGGCAACGGCTCCGCTCCGGCCTTTCGTATAGAGCATCTTGGACGAGAAATGACTCTGTTGTACGTGCGCTGTTGCATGCAGCAGGCGGATGCTCATCACGTGCTGATGACGTCGATTACGGGCGGTAAAAACGAGTGACGGACGAGAGTCCCTCGATTCAGCCTGACGCTCGTGATTCTACTTTCACTGCGGCCTCTGTGTCGTGAGCTTTCGGATCTCTTCAGGCGATGAGTTCAAGATGTTGCAGAGCACTGCCGCTTCAGCCGTGATGGCGGTACGAAGCGCAGTATCCAGATCGGGAGCAAAGAGCGATGAATGGTTTGATGGCAGCTGTGTCCCCGCAGCGTTAGCCTCCGCGAATTTCTTCGGGTTGGCTCCGCCGAGGCTGAAATAAAAACCGGAGACACCCTGCTCTAAGAACGCGGAGAAGTCTTCGGAAGCTGTTATTGGCTCCTCGGTTACAACGTCGTTTTTGCCCAGCGCTGATTCTAGAACTGGGCGTAGTCGCTGGGCGAGGGCGGGTTCATTGTATACAGCGTTCGTGCCCCCCTCGCGCTCGATAGAAGGCTCCTTCGGTGCACCGGCAGCTTCTGCTTCGGCCTTGGTGATTCGCGCAATCGCCGCTAGCACCTGCTTGCGAATATTGGTCTTGTACGTGCGCACAGTGAGACCGAGCTCGGCAGTATCCGGGATGATGTTGTTTTTCGTGCCCGCGTGAATATATCCAACGGTGACCACCGCAAGTTCTCCCGGCTTGATCTCGCGAGAGGCGATTGTTTGCAGAGCAAGGATGGTTCGGGCTGCGATCACAATGGGATCAACCGCAGTATGCGGGGCTGATCCATGTCCGCCTTTCCCATAAATCATGATCCTCAGCGAATCAGCATTAGTGTTGTAAATTCCGGGAATGATCCCGATTTTTCCTGCCGGAAGTTCGTTACTCACGTGGAAGGCAAAAACGGCATCGGGCCGCGGAAATCGCGTAAATAGCCCATCCTTCAACATCGCCCTTGCTCCGATAACCGTCTCTTCCGCCGGCTGTCCGATCAGCATCAGAGTTCCATGCCAGCGGTCCTTGTTCCGTGTCATGATTTCCGCCGTGCCCACGAGCGCAGCCATATGCAAATCGTGTCCACAGGCGTGCATCACCGGAACATCCCGTCCCGAGTCATCTTTTACGTGCACCTTGCTCGCATAGGGCAGTCCTGTTTGTTCTTCGACGGGAAGAGCGTCGAGTTCCGTCCGCAGCATTACAGTTGGCCCATAACCGTTCTTCATCAGCGCGATGATTCCCGTATTCCCGATGTGCTCGCTGACTTCATATCCCAGCTCGCGCAGGCGGGTCGCCAGTTTCGCAGCGGTTCGCGTCTCATGGCCAGAGAGCTCCGGATTCTGGTGAATATCTACATACAGCGGAAGCACATCTGAATAGGCGTTTTCAACATCTTGGGAAGCTGATCGATCCTCTGCCGATACGGTTAGGCAGAGGAGAACCAAAATGAGCATGCGTGTGGGTCTCATAACCGGGTCGTTGGGAGTGGAACAAGCAGTTTACACCTGTATTGCGGTCGTTAACTGCCGACCTTTAGCGCCGCCCGATCCAGCCCAAGAGCGCTGCACCATGCAGACGAAGCCGTTCTCGCCATGAATAGTAGTTTCGTAACCATGCTTTCCAAGAACCAAGGTCTCAGCTCCTCCTGCGATGGATTACGCTGCAGCGCTGCGAGCCAGCGCCGTCTCTGCATTTCGCTCCATTAGGTATTGTTCGAGCGGGGCCATGCTTGGATTCGTCGTCTTTTTTTGTATCCTGTGCTTGCGGTGACAAGCCTGCGGTTAGCAAGACCAGTAACCCAAACAGCCTGAATATCCTTCTGACGGCTTTCGGCATTTACCATTCTCCTGAGTAGAGGATTGTAGCAGCGTCCGCACAGCACGATCGCCCCAGGCGTGCACGCGCCCCGTTGAGGACGAAATTTGAGACCCAAATGTGAAACATGTCGTCTCCGGATGGGACTCGCGCCACCCGGTCCATCCAAGCCCACATCCGACTGGCACACGATCGGCGAATCCCGAACGCCGACTCACCGACGTACCATGCTCAGCTGCGAAGAAGGTCCCCAAGAAGGGCCCGCGCTCTGAAGCGCCGAGCATAAAGGCGAAGCCGAATAGCACGAACCAGAAACCAAGAAACGTACGAATCGGAAACCAAGTGTTCCTCGGACTTGGCGGGGATGCTGGCTCGGGCCCAAACCGGCGAAACTGGCTCCCTTTATCGTCTGCGCTGACAACGGCTGGGCTGATATCTGTAAGTAAAGCCGAATTCTTCTGATCGCAATCAGAATCCAGTACGAGTCAGCAGATGATTCGGTGACTGTCAATACTGCCAGTAGGCTGGACAGTCATTCAGCCCTAAACATAAGAAGTGAACCAGGGCAAACCCAGAAAACGACTATGAAAATTGGGTGCCGGATTTTCTTGTTCCTTCTGCATAGCGGAACTTCAGCCAGACTCGCCCAACTGTCGCCTAGTGACTTGGCACAGTGAGCTGAAGTATCAATGAGTAAAAGTGACATCCACGTGCCCAAGGTGGTGTTTAGCGAGATTATTCGCTTAGCCTACGACACGTTTTGCAGAGATAAGCTGCGATTTTTCCTGACAGCATCAGGAATGGTTGTGGGCACAGCTTCTCTGATTCTAGTAGTCACAATCGTCATGACCGGAAAGAAATACGTTTTGGATCTGATTCAAGGCATCGGCGTGAACATGGTCGTAGTTGAATATCAGGGCGGCGATAAAGGGGTTGATTTCTTGACGATTGACGACATGCGCGCTGTATTGCGGCAAGTATCAGGCATCAAGGCTGCATCTCCCGTGGTTCCGCTTACGAAACGGATTCCGATCAGCCAGGGACGTGAGCGCGATCTCCATATCCTTGGTGTTTTCCCCGAATACGCAGCGGTTCGCAATCTTGTGCTTCTTTCCGGAAGATTTTTCGATGAGCAGGACGAGCAGGCACGGAACAAAGTCGGCCTCATTACACAAGCACTCGCCCAGCAATTATACGGATCAGTGGATGAAGCGGTGGGAAAGGTTGTGAAGCTGAGTGGTTTGCCGTTCACGATCATCGGAGTCTTTAGAGAGCGGGTTGACACCTTCGGCGGTTCGGAGGTGACCAACAACACTATGCTGATTCCTTATAATGTGAGCCGATACTTTACTAGCTCGCCGGCAGTACAGCAGATCTATTTCTCCGCTGCGGAACCGTCCCGCGTGGTCCCGGTCACTCAACAAATACAAAAAGTTATTCGAGCCCGGCATCGTCCGGAGTCGTCCTATTTCGTGCAAAACCTTACCCAAGTAGTCGCAATGGCGGAACGGACTGCCAACGCACTCTCCCTGCTCTTGCTATTGATCGCAGCGTCCACGCTCCTTGTGAGTGGTATCGGAATTATGAACATAATGTTGGCGACCGTAAATTCTCGTATTAGCGAGATTGGCATACGCAAGGCAGTCGGTGCGACCAATCGAGAAATTCTCTTTCAATTTCTGGCAGAAGCGATCCTTATCTCTTTCCTGGGAGGCTCTGCCGGAGTGATCTTCGGATTGTCGCTGCCGTTATCGATAAGTTTCTTTACCGAATACTCCATTCCCATCTCGTGGCTATCTGTTGTTGTGGCCATCGTAGTCTCGTCCTCGGTGGGGGTTCTTTTCGGAACAGCTCCGGCGACGGTTGCGGCCAAATTGGATCCGGCGGAGAGTATGCGCCATGAATGATCTTCTACAGCTTGCACCTGGTCTCACGGGATACGGCACCTGCCGGATAACGACAATCGCTCGCCTCTTGACACTTGCTTTTCTCTTGTTGTTTTCTTACTCACCAAGCTGGTCGCAGGAGCAACACGCGCATCATGAACACCCAGGTATGTCGACATCCACTCAAGGCCCCACATCGGAAGAATTCCTGAGTTGGAAGCGCGAGAGTGAAGGTAATCATCACCTTGTCGGACTCTCCGTAGTTCTGAGCGGCCTTTTCATCCTCGTCCAAGGCGTCATGACGAAGAAGTCCCTCGCTCTACGTTATGTTTGGCCGACCTGCTTCTTGCTTTCAGGCTTATTCGTCCTTGTGTACAGCGATACCGAGCTCTGGCCCTTTGGGCCAAAGCCATGGATTGACGGTACTATAACGAATCCAGAAGTTATCCAGCACAAAGTTTTCGCGCTCTTGCTTCTCGGGGTTGGCCTCGTTGAACTGCAAAGAGCGCGGGAGCGGCTCAATAGCATGTGGGCCGCGTGGGTGTTTCCTTTGCTTGCAGTGGCGGGCTCCATTCTATTGCTCTTCCATTCTCATAATGCGGGAATGCGGGGTCCAAACCACATGGCAGTTCATGCGCGTATTCAGGCCGAGCACTATAGCTACGCAGTCATCGGTATCGGCATTGGCCTGACCAAAGGCTTGGCGGGCGTCAATTCAAGATGGCAGAGTTTTTTCTCGAGGCTTTGGCC
>Ga0126383_10003587_pt1 | contig 10310 bp, 6 predicted proteins | sample PanSoiMetPlot_35_FD_96882 | JGI IMG/M metagenome (GOLD analysis project Ga0126383, IMG submission 96882) | Tropical forest soil microbial communities from Panama - MetaG Plot_35 | ecosystem: Environmental > Terrestrial > Soil > Tropical forest > Bulk soil | place: Panama | collected 2016-02-17
GATGGCGCGGCAAATCTCAACAATCTGGCAGGCCGCGATCGACAAATCGGCAACGCGCGCTTCAGGCGTTATCTCCGGATGATTGAAGGTGGCCAGCACCTCGTTCGTGCGTTGGCGCAGGCGGTTTCGATCCAGCACGCCGGCGCGCGCTGGCTCAATTCCCATCATGATGTTTTCCGCCACCGAGAGATGCGGAAACAGGGATAGTTCCTGGTGAATCAAGGCAATGCCGCGGCGACGCGCTTCTGCCGGACGCGCCGGCGCATAAGATTCGCCCTCGACTTCCATGGTTCCGGAATCAGGTTGCAGCAATCCGGCGAGAACATTCATGAGCGTGCTTTTGCCCGCGCCGTTCTCGCCGATGAGCGCGTGCACTTCACCTTTTTCCAGGCGCAGGTTAACGCCATCGAGCGCGAGGCTTGGGCCGAAGCGCTTGCTGATGCTTGAGAGAGAAAGAATGGTCATTGTTCTAACAAGCAGCCTGAAGGGCTGTCAGAAAATAGCCGGTGGGCCCGCAGACCACCGGAATCGCACGCTCAATGATGCGCACCCTGAAGGGGTGCGAGAAGACTCATTTGGGAGTCTTGCCAGTGACACCCTTTCAGGGTGCAGTCACTTTGTGGTCTGGTACCGGTGGTCTTTGCTCCGCTTCGACCACCGGCTACTCTCTGGCAGCCTTTCCAGGCTGCTCTGTTACTGCGACCACGGCTTCGGTTTTCTTTCCCAACGATGATTGCGCAATTCCGCAAGCAAACCTGCCGGCAGTTTTCCTCCGTCACTCGCGGCGATATTAGATTCGACGTGGTTTGTCTTCCGCATGCCGGGAATGATCGTGCTGACATCCGGATTACTGAGAATGAACCGCAGCGCCGCGTCAGGCAGCGTCACCTCCGTGGGCAGAATCTCCTTGAGTTTCTCAGCGCGCTCCACACTCGGAATCAAATTCTCTTGCGTAAAGTAAATGTTCCGCCAGTCGCCTTCCGGCCAGGTGCTCTCCCTGGTCAGCGTTCCCGTCAGCGTTCCTTCATCAAACGGGACGCGGGCAATGACCGCCACGTCGTGTTCGCGGCAAGCGGGAAAAAGTTCGTCTTCAGGATTTTGATCGAAGATGTTGTAGATGACCTGGACTGCATCCAGCAAGCCACTGCGCACTGCGGCCACACCGTTCCAGGGTTCCCAGCGATTGATGCTAATGCCGACCGCGTTGAAAAGTCCCTGCGACCGCAGCTCATCGGTTTTCCTGGCCCAGCGGTCGTCTGCCAGCCAGCCATCCTCCCAGACGTGAAACTGAACCAGATCGAAACTCGATAATCCCGCGTGCTCCAGGCTCTCATGCACGCGTTGTTCGATGTAGTCCGGCGGGAACGTTTCGTCGAGTTTGAATTCGCGCTGACTCGGCCACTTTGAATTCTTCGGCGGAATTTTGGTCGCGGTGTACAGCTTCCGCTGCGGATTTGCGCGGAGCAACTTACCGAGCAACGCCTCGCTTCTGCCTTCGCCATAAGCCCAGGCAGTGTCAAAGAAATTGCAGCCAAGATCGACGGCACGTTGCAGCGAGGCCAGCGACTCATCGTCATCTGAGCCCGTCCAACCACCCATCCCCCACATGCCGTAACCGACTTCGCTAACCTGCCAGTTGGTACGACCAAATCGCCGGTAGTTCAATTTGTTCCTCCTTGCAAAGCGATGTCGCAGTATACAGTGAATTACAAAGCCGGCAACTTCACAGGAAACGGGGCAGTAGCCCGACTGTAAAGGAGGGCTCTCTCTCGAACTACAAGCCCTCCCTTACGGTCGGGCTACTGCCCCGAAGTGTTGCAGTGACAGTACCGCGAGTGTTAGCGAACGGATCAGTCAGCCCATTGCCGCAGCATGGCCCTTTGATGGTCTGCGCGAGGATTCGCATGATCCGGTCGCTACCGCTCCCGGTACTGACACGCGCAGACGGTCGAGCGAGTCTTCGATGATGCATGGAATCGATCATGACTAACTCTCCCTCTTTGTAGTATCGTTCGTCCGCTTTTTCACCACGTCATAATTCATCAGGTCCAGGAAATCATGAAAGCTGCTCGAGTTGTCCTGCTTGTCGCTTGTTCTCTGGGATTGTGCGTCGCCACATATTCGCAGCGGCGCGATGCAAACCGCCAACCGCCGAAGCCGCGCACGTCTGACGCCAAAACCGAAACCAAACCGGTAAATGTCGCGCCGCGGCCGAACCTGGCAAAAGAACCAACGCTGTACGTGGTCGGATATGCGCATCTCGACACTGAATGGCGCTGGGAATATCCGCAGGTCATCTCGGAATATTTGACCAAGACTATGCGGAACAACTTCGCGCTCTTCGAAAAGTACCCGCACTACATTTTCAACTTTACCGGCGCCAACCGTTATCGGCTGATGAAGGAGTATTTCCCCTCGGACTTTGAACGGCTGAAGTTTTATGTCTCGACCGGCCGCTGGTTTCCGGCCGGATCTTCGATGGAGGAAGGCGACGTGAATTCACCGAACGCCGAATCGATCATTCGCCAGATTCTCTATGGCAATAATTGGTTCCGCAAAGAGTTCGGCACCGCCAGCGATGAATATATGCTGCCGGACTGTTTTGGTTTTCCGGCATCGTTGCCGAGCATTCTCGCGCACGCCGGCATCAAGGGTTTCTCCACGCAAAAACTTTCTTCCGCCTGGCAGCCCGCGCCCCACGTCGGCGGACCAGACTCGCCGGAGAAAACTCCGGTCGGAATCCCTTTCAATGTAGGAATATGGGAGGGCACCGATGGCCGCACCGTGATTGCCGCGCTCAACCCGCTTAGCTATGGCAGCAACGTTCAGTATGACATCAGCAAAACCGCGCCCCCGCCGCCCAGTCCGGATCCGGCCCTGACCCCACAGCAGAACCAGCAACGCACCCGGCGACAGGAAGATTGGCCCGAGCGAATTCAAATCAACGGAAACCTGACCGGCGTGTTCGCCGATTATCACTATGTCGGAACGGGCGACGTAGGCGGCTCTCCGAACGAGAGTTCGGTGAAGTTGATGGAAGCAATTACCACGAAAGCTAAGACATCCCTGCCGCCGCTGTTTCCCTTCGGGTCGACGCCGCCTCCCGCGACACCGCCGGTGCAGGTCGGCGACGGGCCCATCCGCGTGGTCTGGTCCAAAGCCGATCAGATGTTTCAGGACATACTGAGTTGCTGCTCGACTGAGCGAATGCCGCGATATAAAGGCGACCTCGAACTCATCAATCACTCAGCCGGTTCGATCACTTCTCAGGCTTATCAGAAACGCTGGATGCGTAAGAACGAGCTGCTGGCCGACGCGGCTGAAAAGGCTTCGGTCGCTGCGGAATGGCTGGGCGGCCGTACCTATCCGCGCGAAAGATTGAATGGCGCCTGGACCCTGGTGATGGGCGGACAGTTTCACGATCTGCTGCCCGGCACCGCGACGCCGAAAGCGTTTGAGTACGCCTGGAATGACGACGTGGTCGCCATGAATCAATTCGCCGGCGTGCTCACCAGCGCCGCCAACACTGTCGCTGCGGGACTGGACACGCAGGCAAAAGGCGCGGCCATAGTCGTCTACAATCCTTTGAATGTCGATCGCGAAGATATCGTCGAAGCCAGCGTCAACTTTGCCGGGGGCGCGCCGCGCGCCGTCCGCGTCGTAGGACCGGACGGCAAGGAAGTGCCTTCGCAGTTTTCAGCCGGCAAGGTTCTGTTCCCGGCCAAAGTTCCGTCAGTAGGCTTCGCCGTCTATGACGTGCAACCGGCTGACTCATTCCTTTCTGCCGGCGATTTGAAAGTCACTGAATCGTCCATGGAGAACGGCCGCTATCGCGTCACCATCGACAAGCAAGGTGATGTGTCGAGCATCTTCGACAAGCAAGTCAATCGCGAATTACTGTCAGCCCCAATTCGCCTGGCGATCTCAACCGACAATCCGCGCCAATGGCCCGCCTGGAACATGGACTTTGAAGACGAGCAGCGCGCCCCCCGCAGTTTTGTTTCCGGCGACGCCCGGATTCATGTGTCTGAAGCCGGTCCCGTGCGCATCGCCGTCGAAGTGGAGCGCGAGACTGAAGGCTCAAAGTTCGTCCAGACAATCAGACTGGCAACCGGAGACGCCGGCAATCGTATCGAGTTCAGCAATGTGATCGACTGGAAAACCAAAGAAGCCAATCTCAAGGCCACGTTTCCGCTCACCGCCGCCAATAATCTCGCGACCTACAATTGGGACGTCGGCACCATTCAGCGACCGAATGAAGAGGAACGGCAATTTGAAGTTGCTTCGCATCAGTGGATTGATCTGACCGACAAGAGCAGCGCGTACGGAGCGACGATCTTGACCGACTGCAAGAACGCTTCGGACAAGCCGAACGACAATACCGTGCGGCTGACGTTGATTCGCACGCCGGGGACGCGCGGCGGTTATACCGATCAGGGCACACAGGATATCGGGCGCCATGAAATTACCTTCGGGCTGGCCGGTCACGCCAATGACTGGCGCGGCGGAGTTGATTGGCAGGCCCATCGCCTTAATCAGCCGCTCATTGCCTTTCAAAGTCCGGCGCACAGCGGCGGCCTGGGAAAATCGCTCTCCCTGTTACGAATCAGCAGCGACCGGGTGCGTGTGATGGCGTTCAAGAAAGCCGAGCTCAGCGACGAACTAATCGTTCGCCTGGTTGAGATGAACGGTCAGGGCGCGGCGAATGTTCACGTCAGCTTCCCCGCCGGAGTCGTCGCGGCGCGCGAAGTTAACGGGCAAGAGCAACCAGTTGGTCCGGCGAGTATCAGCAGCGGCGAACTGGTCACTTCATTTGGCGCTTATCAACCGCGCACGTTTGCGATCAAACTGGCGCCCGCCAAGACCAAAGTCAGTCCGCCGTCATTTCAGGCGGTGCCGCTCGATTACGATATCGCGGTGGCCTCACGTTTAGGGCGCCCGGCGGACGGCGCCTTTGACTGGGCGCCTAACAATCAAGGCGCGCTGCAAGGCCGAGCCTTGCCGGCTGAGCTATTGCCGCGTCAGATCAATTTTGGAGGCATTCGCTTTGATCTCGGCGTCACAGATCGGGCCAATGCGCTCGTGCCGCACGGCCAGACAATTAATCTGCCGGCCGGAAAATATAATCGCATCTACCTGCTGGCCGCGGCGGCCAACAACGACCAGAAGACTTCGCTGCGGGTGGGAGAAACAACCAGCGACCTAACCGTTCAGGAATGGACCGGCTTCGTGGGCCAATGGGACGATCGGATTTGGCGCGCGACTGAGACGCAACTTCCTCCGCCGCAAAATTCGCCGCCGGGCACGCCGCCGCGCATTCGCGCCAACTCCTACGGCGAGATGATCGGGCTGCGTCCCGGCTACATCAAGCGGGCCGATATCGCCTGGTTCTCTTCCCAGCGACGGACGCCCGATGCCGCGGCGGAACCTTATGCGTATTCGTATCTGTTCGCCTACGCGCTCGAGGTTCCGGCCGGCGCGAGAACGGTTACGCTCCCGGACAACGATCGCATTCGCATTCTCGCCCTCACCGTCGCGGACGAACCGTGGTTGGTGACCCCGGCGCAACCGCTGTATGACACATTGACGGGCCGATAAGCGATCGCCCGTCCTCCAGCCCGGGCGTTTACGGACGGGCTGGAGAATTTGAATAAGCGCAGCGCAGCCTCCTGAAAGGAGACCTTGTTCACGAATTTTTCTCTAGCCCAGCCGTTCACGGCTGGGAATGAGACGCCGTCATTTTGAACGCAGCCTCCTTTAGGAGGCTTTTAAAAGGAGAACAGACATGTCCCACGTCTTTCACCAACTCTATTACCATTTCGTCTGGGCAACGAAAGGTCGTGAGCCCCTGCTCGACCGCACTTGGCGTGCGCAATTATTAGATATCTTGAACGAAGAGGTGAAGACTCGCGGCGGTTGGCCGATTCGGCATAATGCAATGCCGGACCACGCGCACCTGCTCTGCCGCTTACCACCGACTGTGTTCATTCCTGATTTCATCGGCCAGTTGAAAGGGGCAACCTCTTTTCGCATTAACAAGGAGGTTCATCCAAGATTCAAGCTCCATTGGCAAGAAGGTTATGGAGTATTGACGTTGCGGAAAGATGAGTTGGAGAAAGTGTCAACTTACATCGATCGGCAGGAGGAACATCATCGACGCAATACGCTTTCGGAACTTCTCGAAACTTGTGAGACCGAACAGGATGATTGGAATAAACTCATCAGGGCGAAAGCCTCCTGAAAGGAGGCTAAACCGAATTTTCCGCTACGATTTCCCAGGCGTAAACGCCTGGGCTAGAGAAAAGGCACATCCGGATGCCGGGCACACCGTGTTTTGGATTACGGCGATTGTGTCGCTACTCGCTTTAGCGTATTCCACCGCACCCGCCCAAACCAAAATTACCGTCGATCACAACAGCGGGGCGGCGATCAATGCCGAATTCAAATTCAAATCAGTTCCCGCGCCGGCCCGAAATGACGCGGCGGCTCAGGTGCGGGTCTTGATCGTCGACGGTGAGGCCGATCCCAACAGCGCCGGAGTGTCGGCGCTCGTCGATGGAATGCTCCCGACCTCGGACGATCAGCCGCGGCGCAATTTCTTCATCACCGGCGGCAGCGGTGGCGCGCGCATCCTGATGGACCTCGGACATGTCATTGAGGTCGCGCAGATCAATTCTTACTCGTGGCATCCGGGTTCGCGCGCTCCACAGGTCTATCGCGTCTGGGCCAGCGACGGCACCGCCGCAAATTTCAACGAAGCGCCCAAGGCCAACGTCGATCCGCGCAATTGCGGCTGGAAAGTGATTGCCACGGTCGATACCCGCTCTGATGACGAGACGAAAGACGGCGGGCAATGGGGCGTCAGCATTAGTGACCTTTCCGGCAGTCTCGGAAGATTTCGATATCTGCTGTTTGATTGCTACGTGACTGAAGTGGCGGACGATTTCGGCAACACGTTCTACAGCGAAATTGATGTCGTGGCCAGGAAATAAGCCTACCCGGAGCCAACGGGTCAGTTATCAGCGTCGTCCGCTCATACTCACCGCCGACCCCGGCCGTTGACGCTCCGGTACCGACCTTATCTCGCCGGCGAGCTGCAAAGTGTTCGCGAGTCGATCCAAGAAAAGCGCCTGATGTGTTCTCTTAACAAACGCTGGCGCAGATGACGGGTGACCCGAGACAGTCAGCCACACACAAGCGACCACGAAAGAAAAATCCCCTGAAATCAATTCCGGAGCGTGGCGACCCGTTTGCTTGACTCATGGCGACAATGACGGCAGTTGAGCGCCTACACCTTCATGGGATTCTGCGGCGGGGTACCCCGAAGCGCGGTTTTCATTACCGGCACGCCGGGGGTGCGAAGGTGAAGGCGCCGGACCTGAAGCGGATCGAAGAGCTGAAGATTCCGCCGGCCTGGACCAATGTGGCGATCAACGCCGCGCCTAGTGGTCGGATTCAGGCGGTGGGCCAGGACGCGGCGGGACGCTGGCAGTACATCTATCACGAGAGCCATACCCGGGCTCAGCAGCGAAAGAAATTCCAGCGGCTAATTGCGTTCGGCGAGAGTCTGCCGAAACTACGCGCCACCGTAGCGCGCGATCTGCGATTGCCCGGATTGCCCAAAGAGCGGGTGATGGCCGCCATCCTCAGAATTCTCTCGATGTCGTTTCTGCGTCCGGGCAGTGAGATCTATGCGAACGAAAACGGAAGTTATGGGATTGCGACGCTACGCCCGCGCCACGTGACGGTGCGCGGCCATCGAATCACTTTTGAATTCGTCGGCAAGTCCGGGCAGCAGCATACGCGCGAGATTCGCGATCCGTTAGTGGCCGCGACTCTGAAGGAGTTGCTGAAATATCCAAACCGGCGCGTCTTTAAATATGCGGGTGAAGACGGCAGATTCGTGAACGTGACGCGACCGACAATCAATCGCTATCTGAAACAACTCCTGGGCAGAAACTTCAGCGCCAAGGACTTTCGCACCTGGGCCGGGACTCTGGTGTGCGCGTGCGCACTGGCGCGCCGTCAGGCGGCGAATCCCCTCGACGGAACTGCCCTGGCAGCCGCGATCGAAGAGACGGCGGAGACACTAGGCAACACCCCGGCCGTCAGCCGCGACGCTTACGTTTGCCCCGCAGTAATCACGTCGTTTGAAAAGGGAGAAGTGCTCCGCTGCTATTTTCAAACCTTGCAAAAGCTGACCTCTTATCGCGGATTGAAGTTGCATCGCGCTGAAAGGGAGTTGCTGCGATTATTGAAGAAGAGCGTGGGCTAGCGTGTCAGCAGCCCGACCGTAAGGGAGGGTGGCCCAGCTTTAAACGTTCTTCGAGGTGACGGTTGCCCTCCCTCACGGTCGGGCTTCTGATACCACTTGACTAAGGCCATCGACGCCCGATAACTTCCTCTTCGATCTCCCTTTGATCGCGGATCTTCAATTGCTTTGACCGCAGACGGGCCACCGCTAACTTCGCTTACATGACCCTCAAAAGAAGAGCATTCCTCAAACGACTCTCCGCAGGGATTGGCGGCGCCGCAGTTTTCGTCGGACTAAAGAAAGCCGGAGCTGTCACCGTCGCGGCCGCTCCGCGAGCGCGCCGACTGGTACTAATCAAGATCGACGGACTGCCACACCGGCTGGTGGATGAATTCACAAACGAGACCGATCCCGAAACCGGCAAGAGCCGCCTGCCGTGGGTCAGGCACGTCTTTTATGAGAACGGCACTCGCTTGAATAATTTCTATGTGCGCGGCATGAGCCTGTCGGCGCCGTCGTGGTCGCTGCTGGACACTGGCCAGCATCTGCAAATCAAGGGCAACGTCGAGTTCGATCGGCTGACCTTGCACGCCTACGACTACTTGAACTTCATCCCCTTTTATATGGAGAACCTCGCGCAGCAACATGTCGATATGCCGGGCGTGGAGGTGCTGGAAGAACTGGGGACACCGCTCCTGCTTGACGCCTATGCTCACGATGAACGGTACCAGAGTTTTCAACTGTACCAGCGCGGCGTGCACTGGATGACCTTCAAGAAGAGTCTCAAGACAAGGTTGGAACGCTTCGGCGGCACCCAGGATGTGATCGACGAATGGACCACCAACGGTCTGGAGTTCCGCCATTTTATCCAGGACCAATTGGAACGCGATCTGATTCAGAAGCTGCCGGATGAGCGGGTGGGTTATCTCGATTACTACACCACTGACGTCGATCACCGGACGCATCACAATCGCGATCGTGAATCACAACTGGCCGCCGTCCGTGAAGTCGATGCGACCATCGGGCGCATCTGGACCGCCATTCAAAAATCGTCGCTGGCAAAAAACACTGTGCTCGTGCTGGTCTCGGATCACGGCACCAACACCGATCCAAATGTCATCAGTCAGGGATTCAACCTGGTGAAGCTGCTCGGCAGCGCGGCCGGCGGCGGTCATCACGTGATTACCAAACGCCGTTTGATGATGGACTATTCGCTCAAGGGAATTTATCCATTCGTCCCTTTGATTACCACCACTACTTCCGATTCCTATTATCTGAAGGGACAGAGCACCGATTATCCGACGGGCCTGCTTGATTTCGACGGCAACGAACGTTCGGCCATTCATTTGCGCAATTCCGATCTGAACCTGCTGCACATTACCTTGCAGCAAATGCGGGACCCCGGGCTGAATGACAAGCTAAGGCGCGCAGTTACGGATCTTTTCTTTACGGTGATCGATCGCAACCGCGATGAATGGCAGCGGCTGGTAAACGAATTGACCGAAGAGCTAGCGGCGCTGCACCGCTTGATCGAAAAACAACAGCCTATCGTGGCCGCGCTCCCCAAAAAGTGGACCAAAGAAGATCTCGATGCGGGTCGCGATCAGGATGCCCACCGCGAGTCTGCCCGCCTGGGGCTTTGGACCGCGACTGAGAAGGACTATCGAGAGTACCTGCCTACGCTGACAAATCTGCTCGCCTTGCGGCCGGATAATTTCCAGCCGCTAAAGATCAAGATTGAAGATCTCATCGCCAAAGGCGCCATGGGGAGATCCAACTCGATCTTTCAACTTCAGAATTACGTGGTGGGCTTGTCGCCGCAGGGTTTCGTGCTGCGCGATGACGGCTCAATCGACACTGAGAAGAGTTTCGTTCGGGTCAACTATTTTCCGGTTATTCGCGGAGTCACGGTCCGCAACAATGTTCAGCCCGGTGTCAGCAACGAACCCATCGAGTTTGTCGCGGCCCGCCTCCGGGCAGAGGACATCGCTGCGGGCCTGGTCGATAAAAACGTCGACGAAATTGTCTGGCTGTACCGCGATGAAGCGCGACAGGC
>Ga0126383_10003588_pt1 | contig 10309 bp, 7 predicted proteins | sample PanSoiMetPlot_35_FD_96882 | JGI IMG/M metagenome (GOLD analysis project Ga0126383, IMG submission 96882) | Tropical forest soil microbial communities from Panama - MetaG Plot_35 | ecosystem: Environmental > Terrestrial > Soil > Tropical forest > Bulk soil | place: Panama | collected 2016-02-17
CGGAACACAGATGATCTTGGCGTCCGGCCCCTTCTCGTCTTCCATCCAGAAAATCCCGATTGGCCGGGCGGTGACCCAGCAGCCAGGGAAGACCGGGTCTTCCAGCAGCACAAGGGCATCGAGGGGGTCACCATCCTCGGCGAGCGTGTCAGGCACGAACCCGTAGTCGGCCGGGTAGACGGTCGCCGAGAACAGCCGCCGGTCCAGGTGCAGGACCTGGCGGTCGTGGTCGAACTCGTACTTGTTGCGGCTCCCCCGTGGCACCTCGATGACTACCTCGACGGCTAGGGCGCTGTCCTCCTCCGCGGCTGCGGCGGGCAGCGGTGCGGTCGGGACCGGTTCGCTGGTACCTGCCAGCTGGGCTATCCGCTCGGAGGGTATCTGCGGCCACAGCCCGGCGAGCACCCTGGAGAAGACCTCCTCGCTGGATCCAACACCGTCCACGACGAGCAACTGGTCACGGCTGGTGAACCAGTCCAAGAGCGGTTGCGTGGCCAGGTCGTGAAGAGCCAGGCGGCGGTTGACAGCGACCTCGGTGTCGTCGCTGCGGCGGCGCACCTCTCCACCGCAAGCCCCGCAGGTCCACGTCTCCAGCCCCTGCGCTCGCTCGACGCTGTAGAGGCGCCCGCAGCTCAGGCACACTCGCCGGGCCAGCAGTCTGGCGCGTGCCACCTCGAGCGGGACATCGATCACGATAGCCCGGTCCAACGGGTCACCGGCCAGGATGCCGGCGAGTGCCTCGGCCTGGCCGACCGTGCGGGGGAAGCCGTCTAGGACGAAGCCGCCGCTGCGCGCGTCCGCGGCGGCCAGCCGCTCCGCCACCAGCGAAACCACTAGCTCGTCATCCACCAGCTCGCCGCGTTCCATCGTCTCCTGAGCCCGCCGCCCGGCCGGCGACCCGGACTTGGCGGCGTCGCGGAGCACGTCACCTACTGAGATATGCGGCACAACCAGCAGCCGGGCGAGATGCACCCCCTGGGTCCCCTTCCCGGAACCCTGGCGGCCCAGCATCACCACCCGCAGCCCGAGCAGCATCGGCACCGTCATGCGCTCCCCGGCGCTCATCTGATCGATCATGGCAGCCCCATATTCACACCCAGCCAACGAGTCGGGACCATCCGCGCGTTGCAGGACGCCGGTCGCCAGGCCCGGTGCATCAGGACTTGGCTTCCTCTGGAAGGCTGGCCGCGGTGGGCGTGCCTGCCGTAACGGCCAGCTCCTGGCCGTAGTCTTTGTCGCGCCAGATGAGCCGGTGGACCGGGATCAGCTTGGGGATGTCGCGCAGGCCGGGGATGAACGGGATGAGCAGCAGCAGCACGGTGGCGATGCCGGTGAGGTAGACGGCCCAGACGTCGACGTCGGGTGAGTTGCTGAACGGCGCCACGTGGTACCACAGCTGGTACAGCCACAGCCAGGGCTGGCCGGGGTAGCTGCCGGTCTCGTTCATCACGCCCCACTGGTCGCCGGTCAGGTGCATCGAGGCGGCCAGGTTGGCGTAGTAGCCGCCGTCGGCGATGAACAGCAGCGGCTTGGTGTAGTCGGTGCCGTAGAACTGCCGCTGGGCGAGCAGGTCGGTGTCGAGCGCTCCGCTGCGGGCCATGGTCAGCTCGGCGGACATCATCGCCGGGACGGGCCCGTCGGCCGCGGGCGGGACCACCGGGTTCCCGTTGACGAACTTGACCTTGGTCACGGCGGTGTCGTAGGCGGTGGCCCACTTCTGCTGCTGGGCGGGCGTGGCGCTCTTGTAGACCGCCAGCGGCCCGGCGACCGTGTGGTCGGTGGCCGCGAGCGTGGTCAGCGGCGAGAGCACGAACACGCGGGCGGCGTCGATGGGCTGGGTCACCCCGGCCAGCTTCTGCCAGTTCACCGGGCCGACCTGCTGCACGGCGGCGGTCTCGTTGTTGTAGGGCGGGCCGTAGGAGGCGGCCAGGGCGGTTCCGTTCAGCTCGGCGGCCGAGGTAGCCAGGAAATCGGCCGGGGCGACCTTGGCCCAGGACTGCACCGACACCGGCGGCACGTCGGGCGAGGACAGCACACCGGCCAAGATGAGCACAAGCCCGGTCGCGATGGCCGTGGCGATCGTGGCTTCCTTGAGGATGTCATACCGCCGGGTCCGCCCGCGCCACGGCGCCCGGTCGGCCGCGGCGGCGGCCTTGGCCGCGGCCCGGTCCCGCCATGAGATGCGCTTTGGGGGCAGCGGGTGGGCCACCCCGCGCACCCGCACCAGCAGCACGTGCGCGCCCACCAGCGCGACCAAGATGATCGGGATCAGCACCACGTGCCACAGCAGCATCTGGCCGAAGTTCATCACGTTGAAGAACGCCCCCACACCGACCGCGTTGAACGCGTCCTTGCCGTTGGTGGCGATCCACTGGGAGTCGAAGTTCTGCTGGGACAAATACCCGGTGAAGCACTCCACCACCGAGGCGCCGAACGCGACCACCCCGGTGATCCAGGTCAGCGCCCGCCGCCCGCGCCAGGCGGCCATCCAGAACTTCCCCCACAGGTGAATGACCAAAAACGCCATGAACAGCTCCACCGACCACAGGTGCATGCTGTTGAAGAAATGCCCGACCTGGTTGGTGTGCCACCAGTCCGTGCCGCCGACCGCGATGACGAAACCGGAGACAATAGCCAGCACCAGCGCGGCCACCGTCGCCACGCCGAACACGTAGATCCAGGACGCGACGTAAGCGGGCTGCCGGTCGGGCAGCACCTTGTCCGGCGGCAGCGTGCGCATCCCCCACCGCCGCACCCGCGCGGTCCACATCTTCGCATCGGCAGGGTCACCCACGTAGGCAGCCGCGGCGCTGTCAAGATCCGGGGCGTCGGCAGCGGTCTGCGGAGGCTCGGTCCGGTGCCGCCCGGGGAAGGGCAGCAGCAACGCGGCGCCGAAGATCACCACCATCACCGCGATCAGCACCAGGTTCGCGACCGAGATATCGAAAATCGACCAGTGCACGTAACTGCCCGGCTGATTCAGATCAATGGCAGCGAACCGGGGTGCTGCCAGGGCTGCGGCATACATCTGACGCTCCTCAGACATCGGCGAAACGGGAAACGGAGAAGCCGTTCACCGGAGGATGGCGCCGGGCCATGCACCGCCAGTAGGGCAGTTCGGTCACCTCACCGCGGGACCTTGGTCCTACGCGGCGCGAGCCTGGGCTGGCTGGCGGGTGAGGTGGGATGGTGTTTGCGTTGGTTTGTGCTTGTAGACAAACGCGTGCCGAAGCTGGGCGTATGGCTCATGTGGGCCGGAGAAGTTGCGCCTCATGATGGCGAGTTCGGTCGCACGGTAGGCGGCCAGCGGCCGCTGTCGCTCCGCCGCCGCGAGTTCGCGTGCCTTTGCGCTCAGCCGCGCCGGGTAATCGGGGCCGTGCGCCAGCTGGCCGGCCAGGGTGGCCACCTGCGTGCGGTAGTCGGCGGCGCCGCCCGCGATAACCCGGTCCACCAGGCCGCATCGCAGCGCGGCGGCGGGACCGACCGGCAGGCATGCGTGGGTGAGCTGGGCCGCGTGCTCGGCGCCGACGCGGCGGGGCAGGGTGTAGGTCCAGTATTCCGAGCCGTGCAGGCCCATCAGCTGGTAGTGCGGGTTGAGAACCGCGCCGCCGCGGCACCAGACCTGGTCGGCGGCGAGGGCGAGCATGAGGCCCCCGGCGGCGGCGTTACCGGCGATCGCGGCCACGGTGAGCTTGCCGGTGGTGGTCAAGATCGCCGCAACCAGGTCGTCGATCGCGTTGATGTTGCGCCAGGACTCCGCCGCCGGGTCGCCGGCGGTCTCGATGACGTTGAGGTGGATGCCGTTGCCGAAGAAGTCCCTGGGGCCGCCGAGCACGATCACGCGCACCGGGCGGTCCTGGGCGTGCCGGTAGGCAGCCAGCAGGCGGCGGCACTGGCCGGTGCTCATGGCGCCGCCGGGGAAACAGAACTCCAGGTAGCCGACGGCGCCGTCCTCGCGGTAACTGATCTCCTGGTAGGTGCGCCGGCCCGGCGGCGGCGTCAGCGGCACCGGGATCCGCGGCACACCGGCCAGTGATCCGCGCAGTGCGAGCGTGGCGGGCAGCTTGCAGGTCTCCGGGCCGCCGGGCACCCGGCGGCGGCGCAGCTGCGGGATCCAGACCGCTCCGTCCACCGTCGCCCGGCAGATGGCGCCGTCCCGCTGGGCGATGATCGTCCCGGGATCACCATGCAGCTGATCGTCTTCGTAGCCGCCGTACAGGAAGTACTCGGTGCCGCCGATCATGTCGAGGACACCGGGACTGGAGTCGGCCGCCCGCAGCTTCGCCACCACCGAGGAGGTGGGCTCGGCCGGCCAGTCGATGCGGCGGTCGGCCTGCCGGCATGGCGGGCGGCACCGTCCGGTCACATTGGGACGGCTGTAGTCCAGCGGCTCGGGCCGGTAGCTACCCGACGCGAACCGGGCCACGGCGGCCAGCACCGCCTGCAGAGCGGCGTCCGCGACCTCGGTGCGGTACAGCGAGCTCTTCGAGCAGGCCTGCATCGGGAACTCCGCGCTCGCCCAGATATCGCCGGCGTCCATCTCCGCGTTCGCTTGCAGGACGGTGACACCCCATCGGCTGGCCCCGCTCATGATGGCCCAGTCGAGCGAGGACGGGCCGCGGTCACCCCGGGGCCCGGGGTGGACGATGAAGCAGGGACGGACCGACCAGATGTCGTCGGGAATCGCGGCGGTCAGCATCGGCGCGATGACCAGGTCTGGGTCGTGCCGGCGGACCGCCTGCCGCATCAGTTCCTCCCCCAGCGCCAGCTCGACCGCCACCTCATACTCCCGGTCGGCAAGTTCGGCGTGTACCCGCTGGGTCAGGCTGTTATAGGCGCTCGCCAAGAGCAAGATCCGCATAGGACTCCCCCGTCCCCATGTTTGGCATGCAAGTGGATCGCGCGGCCCGCCAGGAGCGTTGGCCCGCGCCAGCGGGCTCATGGCGTTCCCGCGGGCGTTGGCCGCACGCAGGGGGCGCTGCGGTTCCAAACGGTCAGAGGCACAGCGGGCTCATCTGATACCGGTAGTTGAACAATTCTTTAGCTAACCGGGAAGGTATCTAGAGCTTCGGCCGCCGCTCCGTCATGATGAGAGGAGCAAGGGGGGCATGCCATGGCGCAATCGCAGCGCGCCGGCGTTCCGCAGCTGGTCGTCCTGGCTCCAGGAGCGTACGGTGGGCGCCGGTTCGAGCTGTCCGGGGGGTACATGGTCGTCGGGCGCGAACCGGCCTGCGACATACGGTTTGATGATCCGCACGTGAGCCGCACCCATGCGGCACTGCAGCGGCACGGGTCCGCGATGTACGTGCAGGACCTGGGGTCCTCCGGCGGCACGTTCGTCAACGGGGACCAGATCACGTCGCAGGAGCTGCGGCCAGGGGATGTCATCAGGTTCGCGACCGTGGAGGCCCGGTTCGAGGTCACGGCGTCCGCCAGCGACACGACCCGGCTCGGGCCGGCCCAGCCCGGGATGCCGCTAGCCCCCGCCAGCAGCGACCCGGCCCAGCCCACCGCACCGCCCGCGGTCCCCGCGGTGAACTACTCGATCGGCCACCAGCAGGCGGGCGCGATCAACAACGTGGGGCGGGATCAGTACCAGTCCTACTTCCAGCAGATCGTGCACGAGCGAGACGGTTTCCTCCGCGAGGTCGCCGCGGCCAAGACGAAGGCACGATGGGTCATCGTGTTCGGGTTCGTGCTCTTCCTTGCGGGCTTCGCCATATTCGTCATTCCCGGCGTGAACTTCGGCAAGCAGATCGACAACCAGATCAGCTCCGGGACAGTGGGGCCGGCCACCGGCGCCGGGGGCCCGCAGATCCTCAGTATTCCAATGCAGGAGCTGGGCTGGATCCTTGCCGCGACCGGCATCCTGACGATAGGGGCCGGGTCCGTGCTGCACCGGGTCGCGGTGGCGCGGCGCAAGCGCGTCGACCAGGAGCGCCCGCTTCGCCCGAATTCCTTCTAGCCGCGCTGGCGGCTCCGGAGCTCGAAGGCGACGACGATTTCAGAGACGCCGCGGAACAAGGCGAAGAACCCGACCCACAGCAGCAAGAGCGCGCCGCGCGCGGGGAACCGCTGCTGGGAGACCCAGAAGCCGAGCACGAGCTCCAGGATGCCGGCCACCAGGCCGAGCCACCAGGACGGGTTGATCTCCTTGGTCATGACGGCGGAGATGATGTCGAGCGTGCCCTTGAAGATGAGCAGCAGCCCCAGCACTGAGGCGAGGGACCAGAAAGCATCAATGGGGCGGGCAAATGCCCAGATCGCTCCCACCGCGAAGAAGATCCCCAGCAGGATGTGCGCCCACTGCCAGCTGTGGCCAACCGAGGCGAGAAAGAATTCGTTGACGGTGCACAGCAGGAACAACACACCCAGGAGCACACCCACGGTGGTAATCGAGGCGGGGGTGAACCGCAGCACCATCACGGAGATGATCAGCCACGCGATGCCGGTCACCAGGAATACCCACCAGGGGCCGGCCAGCCGCCATAGCCCCGCGCGCGTTCTGGACCGGATGGCCGTGCGTTCATCCATGGCGCTCATGAATGGCTTCCTTTCTGCGCAGGTACGAGGCGCAGTCCCGCGGCAGTGAGCCCTGCCTGTCCGATGGTTACCCGTTTGCCGAATGATGACGCTGAGGTGGAGCGTACGCCCTTCCGCGGTCCGCAGCGGGGATGTGCGGCGCGTGCCGGAGCAGCGATTCGCGGCGGCAACATCGCTGCGGCGGGCCCACCCGGCCGACCGGGGTCAGCCGGCGTAAGGGACCAGCAGCCCGGTCCGGTTGTGCTGATTGGCCGCATCCGGCCGCGCGGGCGCCCTAGCATGATCGCCGTGCGACACATAGGTCGTTTTGGGATCCTGCTGGCGGCTTTGACGGGTATGGGCGGGCTGGCCGGCGCGATGGCCTCCGGCGCTCAGGGTGCCCAGGTGAGCGCGGAGCGCCCGGCGCCGGCTCCGGGCCGATCGCTGGCGGCGGCCCATACCGGTGCCGTGTCCCGCTTCGGCAATCCCCACGGGCATTTCCCGGTGCCGCCTGCGGGCCGGGCGGTCAATACAAGCCATCCGAACCACGTGATCGGCGATGGCAGGCCGGCCAGTTGCACGTCCGCGGCCGTGGTCCGGGCCGTCTTCCAGGGCGGAATCATCAAGTTCAACTGCGGCAACAAGCCGGTCACGATTGTGATGACCGCGACCGCCCGCGTGCCCAAGACCAGGCACCTTGTCGTGCTGGACGGCGGCGGCCTGGTCACGCTCAGCGGTGGCGGCCAGCGCCGGATCCTGTTCTCCGACACCTGCGCCGGCAAGTGGTCGACGAGTGATTGCGTCAACCAGCCGTATCCGCAGATCGTGGTGCAGAACATCACGTTCAGGAATGGCTTCAACGGCACGCACCAGGCCACCTGCACAGCCAACAAACCGAAGTGCTGGTACGGCGGCGTCGACGGCGGCGGTGCCATCTACGCGGAGGGTGGCCAGTTCAAGGCCGTCAACTCGCGGTTCACCGGCAACCAGTGCTACCACTACGGCCCAGATCTCGGCGGCGGTGCGATCCGCGCGCTCGCGCAGTACCGGAACCGGCCGGTGTACATCACCCGCGATACGTTCACCGGCAACCGCTGCTCCAACGGCGCGGCGCTGAGCAGCATCAGCGTCCAGTGGTACGTCTACAACAGCGTCCTGAACGGCAATAAGGCCGTCGGCTGGGGCGCGAACCCGGCCGCGCCGGGGACGCCGGGCGGCGGCAGCGGCGGCGCGATCTACAACGACGGCACCAAGTACAAAACGCTCATCGCCGGCACGATCATGCGCAACAACACCGCGCGCGAAGGCGGCGGCGCCATCTTCTACGTGGTGGACTCCGGCTGGGGCAAGCTGGTCTTGAACCGGTCACACCTGCACCACAACCCCAGCGGCCAGTTCCAGACCTTCCCCGGCATCTACGACAACATCGACGGCCACGACGTCAAGCCCGTGATGATCCACTCCACCGACAACTAGCGCTGCCCTCCCCAGCCCTGGAAGCGGTACCGGTTACGACGTTTGGGGTTCGGCCCGTGGGCGGTTTATGGGCTCGCTGGGCTTGCTCTGGCGGTCTTCGGTGATCACGGCGTGCCAGTACTCGGCGCGGCCCAGTAGGTCCTCGGTGAAGCGCTTGAGGAACTGGCCTGTGTCGGCGAGCCGGGCACCCGCCGGGGTATCGGGGCCGAGTACCTTGGCACCGTCCAGGGCCGCCGCGGCGAGGATGTCGTTCGTATAGGCGCTGGCGATCGAGGCCCGGTACCACACGTCGTCATCGACGACGTACCGTTCGCGCCGGCCGTCCCGTTCCCGGCGGACGAGCCGTTGTTCCTCCAGAAAACCGATGGCCTTGGAGATGGATGCCGCGCTCACCCCGAGCCGCCGGACCAGCTCGGCTGAGGTCATGCTGCCTGAATCCGTCGTCGTCAGGCACGTGAGCACCCGGCAGATCGTTCTCGGCATGCCCATCTGAGCGAGCGCCTCGGTGAATCGCTCCTCGAACTGGCCCACCGCGACCTGATCGCGCCCGTCCGCGCGAGGACCCGCCGGGGTCACCACCGCCGGTGCCGGGGCCGTGTTGTGGCGGCGGGCCCGCTGCCGGGTGGCCCGCTGGGCCTGATCGGCCTGGTAGCCAGCTGGCCCGCGGTTGCGATTGACCTCCCGGGTGATCGTGGAGGTCGGGCGGGACAGCCGCCGCCCGATCTCGGCGTGGGATAGTCCTTCGGCCAGCCAGGTGGCTATCTGCCGCCGGTCTTCCTGAGTCAGCCTGCCTCCGGGCATCAGCGCTCCCCCTTCGTTTCTCGTTGCAAAGTATGCCTCAACCGGCACAGCCATTGCAACTCACTCTCTAGCGCGTTGCATTAAGTGACAGCGATCAATGCACCAACTTTGAGGCGTTTAGCTGCATAAATGCTGTTTGAACCTAAGGTTTATGTTGACGAATCATGAAACGCAACGTAGCGTTTGCTCAGCTAGAAACATTAAAAATGAACGAAAGCAACTTGGAGGCGACATGAGCTCCCCGACGCCGCGGGCGGCAGCGATAGCAGTGGCCGGCCTGCGCAAGTCGTACGGCGACCATATGGTTCTGGATGGAATCGACCTGACGGTCCAGCAGGGCACGGTCTTCGCCCTGCTCGGCCCCAACGGGGCCGGCAAGACCACCACGGTCCAGATCCTGTCTACATTGATCCACGCGGACGGCGGCCAGGCCACGCTGGCCGGCCACGACCTGAACACCGAGCCGGCCAGGGTCCGGGAGGTCATCGGCGTCACCGGCCAGTACTCGGCGGTGGACAAGCTGCTGACCGGCCGGGAGAACCTGATGCTGATGGCGGACCTGTACCGCCTGGGCCGGGCCAGGGCAAAGGCACGTATTGCGGAGCTGCTCGGGCAGTTCGACCTGACCGAGGCGGCGGACAAGATGGTCATCACCTACTCCGGCGGCATGCAGCGCAAGCTCGACCTGGCGATGACCCTGGTCAGCGCCCCTCAGATCATCTTCCTCGACGAGCCGACCACCGGCCTGGATCCGCGCAGCCGCCGCACCATGTGGCAGATCGTCAGGGACCTGACCAGCAGCGGCGTCACGATCTTCCTCACCACCCAGTACCTGGATGAGGCCGACCAGCTCGCCGGCCAGATCGCGCTCCTTGACCACGGCACGCTGGTCGCCCAAGGCACGCCTGACGAGCTCAAGCGCATGATCCCCGGCGGGCACATCCGGCTCAGGTTCACCGACGCGGACACGCTCAGCAAGGCCCAGACGATCATCGCGCGGCCCGGCAGGGCCGACGAGGAGGCGCTCACGCTCGAGGTCCCCACCAGCGGCAGCGTGCCAGAACTGCGCGGAATCCTCGCCGGCCTCGACGATCACGGCATCGACCCCGCCGAGCTGACCGTGCACACCCCCGACCTCGACGACGTCTTCCTCACGCTCACCGGCAAGTAAGACCCAAGGAGACCCTCCGATGACAACCGCACTGGCCGACTCGGTCATCATGCTGCGCCGCAACCTCAAGCACATGCTCCGTTACCCGTCGATGACTCTGTTCATGGTCCTCATGCCGGTTGCGTTCCTGCTGCTGTTCGTCTACATCCTGAGCGGAACGGTCGGCCCGGCCGTCCACGCCGGCCGGGCCGCCTACGCCACCTTCATCACCCCGGGCATCCTCGCGCTGACCGCGGTCGCGGCAACGACATCGACCGCGGTGTCGGTAGCCACCGACATGACCGGCGGGATCGTCGCCCGGTTCCGCACGATGCCGGTCGCGCGGGTCAGCATGCTGGC
>Ga0126383_10003589_pt1 | contig 10308 bp, 9 predicted proteins | sample PanSoiMetPlot_35_FD_96882 | JGI IMG/M metagenome (GOLD analysis project Ga0126383, IMG submission 96882) | Tropical forest soil microbial communities from Panama - MetaG Plot_35 | ecosystem: Environmental > Terrestrial > Soil > Tropical forest > Bulk soil | place: Panama | collected 2016-02-17
AGCCGTCGGCAGGGCTCGACCCAATCAGCTCGCGGCGACTCGACGACCTCATCCGCGATCTGCGCGACAGCCTCCGCACCACCATCGTGGTGGTGACGCACGAGCTCGCGAGCATCTTCGCCATCGGGAACAACTCGGTGTTTCTCGACGCCCAAAGCAAGACGATGATCGCCTCGGGCAACCCGAAGCAGCTCTTGGCCGAATCAAAGGACCCCCGGGTGCTCGCCTTCCTGACCCGCGGCGAAGAGGCGAGCCGTGGCTAGGCAACCAAGGAAGACGCTCATCGGAGCTTTCGTCGTCGGCGCCATGGCGCTGGCCGCGGTCGGCATTACTGTCTTTGGCTCCGGCAAGTTCTTCCGGAAGCAACTCACGTTCGTGATGTTCTTCGAAGGCTCGATCACCGGGCTGTCGATCGGCTCGCCCGTCGAGGTTAGGGGCGTCAGGGTTGGACAGGTCACGAAGATCGCCGCGGTGTTCGATCCGAAGGACCTAAGCATCGCCATCCCCGTCTACATCGAGGTCGACCCGAAGAGCTTGATCGTCTCGGGCAGCGAGGATGCACGGAGCGTGCTCTCCGGGCAAAGGCTCCACGAACCGCTTCTGGCGAAGGGGCTCAAAGCGCAGCTCGACATCCAGAGCTTCGTCACGGGGCAGCTTTACATCAAACTGGATTTCTACCCCGACCGTCCCACGCGGCTCCTCGGGCTCGACGCTCGGTATCCGGAGATTCCCACCATCCCCTCCTTGCAGGAGCAGATCCTGCAAACGCTGCAGAAGCTCCCTGAGAAGATCATCGCTGTTGCCGACGGGATCGAACAGCTGGTCAAATCTCCCGCGGCGCAGGAGGGCCTGCGCGACCTCGACGGGCTCATCCAGTCGATCGCGAGGGAGATCAAACCTCTGATGGCGAGCTTCAGGGCGACGTCGGACACAGCCCGGAGCACCTTCGTGCAAGCCGAGAAGACGCTGGCCATGAGGGAAGGACGGTCCGCGGAGATGGCGGCGAGCTTCACCGATGCCATGAAAAAAGCTGGCGCTTCTCTCGACCAGATGCGTTCGACGCTGGGTTCCTATCAGAAAGTGGCCGCGCACAGTGAAAACGTGGGGTACGACCTGACGAGAACGCTCGGGGAGCTCGACTCCGCCGCTCGCTCGGTGCGTTCGCTGGCCGACTATCTCGAGCGCCACCCAGAGGCCGTGCTGAAGGGAAAGGATTGACTGGGATGATCCATGTCCGGATGCCACCGCTTTTCGCCTGCGCGATGATTTTCGCTTTGGCGGGCTGCCTGGGGAGCTCGCGTCCGTCTCGGTTCTACACGCTGGCGACGCTCCAGATCGGGAATGGCTCGGGCTCGACCGCAACCGATGCAACGCTGGCGATCGGGCCGGTCGAGATCCCGAGCTACATCGACCGCCAGCAGATCGTCACCCGCACCGGCGCGAACGAGCTCGTCGTCGCGGAATTCGACCGCTGGGCTGGTTCGCTCGAGAGCGAAATCAGCGGCTCTCTCGTCGCGACGCTGCGCGATCGCCTCGAGTCCCAGCAGATCGCGGTCGCGCCGTGGAGATCGGCCATTCTTTCCGGCGTCGGCACCACCTACCGCGCCGCGGTCAGCGTCTCGCGTTTCGACGGCGTCCCCGGACAAACGGTCGTCTTGCAGGGTCGATGGGAGCTGATCGCGCAGAGCGGCGGGAAAGAAGAGTCGCTCGGCGTAAGGGAAGCCACGGTGACGGAGAAGATCGACGACGCCAGTTACGACGCGCTGGTTGCCGCAATGCAAAGAGTGCTCGTTCGATTCGGCCAGCAGATGGCCGACGCCGTCACCACAGCCAGGCAAATGGCCAAGGCGCGGTGACTTTCGCTGCCATGGGTATACTCGCGAATCGCCATTCTACCGCACCAGAGGGCCCGACTCGGATGATCCGGATACTTCCGCTTCTCTTCCTGCCGGTGGCGTTCGCCTGTTCCGGGCCAAAGGGCGCGACTCAGCCGCACGCGCCGTCATCCCAAGAGGCGTACGAGTACGGCACCTGTCCGAAGGATCGCGACGACTGCCCGCGTGACAGAACGCTCGCTTGTGCGCTGCAGACAATCGCCTCCAGATACAACGCATGTAGCAAGCGCGAAGACTGCGTTGCCGCCAACGTCGTCGCCAAGTGCTCGGACGCGGGCAACTGTCCCCCGCTCTACGTCAACCGTGAGATGAAGGCTGCGTTCGAAACCGAGGCCCAAAGAGAGATCGACGCGTATTGCGAAAACCCGACCTGCCAAAGCAGCGGGCTGTGCGGGATCACCAGGTTCGAGGCCCAGTGCGCGGACTCACGCTGCACTTGGAAGCGGGCGCCCTTTTGGGAACCGCCAATCTGACTCCACTTACCCAGGTGATGCCCGGCAGCTTCTGTCCCCGGCTGGGGTCGCGGACGAGCGCGCGCAGGCACAGCTGCGCGCGAGAGTAAGCGCACCACCTCACTCCCGATCAGGCCGGCGCTTCCAGTGACTAGAATCATAGAGAGTCAATCGAAAGATTCGCCGTCGTACATCGCGTCGATCTGGGGCTTGAATTCCTGGGTGGCAGCCTTCCGCTTCACCTTGGCGGTCGGCGTCAATTCGCCTGACCCGATCGTGAGGTCGTGATCTAGGATGGCGAAGCGCTTCACCGTCTCGTAAGAGGGAAGGGTCGCGTTCAGCCGATCGATGGCGTCCTGAACCTTGGCCCGGACCGCCTTCGAGCCTGCCGCCTCGCGATAGCTAGCCGCCGGCTCGCCCGCCCGGGCCGCCACTTTCTTCGCCTGTTCCTCCGCCACCGTGACGAGCACCGACACGTATTTGCGCCGGTCGCCGATCACCACCACCTGGCTTATTAGATCGCTCATGGTCTTGAGCGTGCCCTCGATCGCCTGCGGCGCGATGTACTTTCCGGTGCTCGTCTTGATCAGGTCCTTCTTCCGGTCGGTGATGCGCAGATATCCGTCGGCGTCGAGCTCGCCGATGTCCCCGGTGTGGAACCAGCCTTCCTGGTCGATCACCTCAGAGGTGGCCTCGGGCATCCCGAAATACCCGCGCATGATCTGCCGGCCCCGCTCCAGGATCTCGCCGTCATCCGCGATCTTCACCTCGACGCCAGGGAACGGCCTCCCGACCGTGCCCGGCTTGTTCTGGCCGGGCAGGTTGACGCTGGTCACCCCGATCGTCTCGGTGAGGCCATAGCCCTCTAGTAGGTTGAGTCCGAGCAGGTCGAAGAAGTAGGCGATCTTCCGCGCCAGCGGTGCGCCGCCCGACACGAAGCTCCGGATCCGGCCGCCGAATTGCTTCGAGAGGCTCTCCTTCATCTTGGGGAACACCAGCTTGCGCGCCTGCTCGAATGCGACGGAGGAATACGGCCGACCCTTCTCCTTCGCGTTGGCGTAGATTTCGAACTCTTGCATGGCCGTGCGGAAGAGCGGCTCCGACAGGCCCTCGTGCGCCATGCCCTTGGCCACCACGTTGTTAAAGGTCTTCTCGTAGATGCGGGGCACGGCGGAGAGCAGGGTGGGTGCCGTCTCGCCGGCATTGTCGACCAGCCGGTCCGCGGATTCGGCGTAAATCATGTTGAGCCCGCTGCCGAACCAGGCCGCCTTAATGGCTTGCGCGAAGGCGTGGGAGAAGGGCAGGAACAAGAGGTGCGCGTCGTCGCGGGCAACAAGGCCGGTGCCCACCATCACCTCGGCGGCGAAGATGAGCTGGTCGTTCGTGATCACCACGCCTTTGGGCGTGCCCGTGGTGCCGCTGGTGTAGAGGATGGTGGACAGCTCGTCGCGCCGTTGCTGCTCGAGCCGCTGCCGCAAGTCGCCCGGAACGCGCGCCTTGTGCTCCTTGCCGCGCGCCACCAGCTGCGCGAAGGACAGCGCCCAGTCGCCGTCGCCCTCCCCTTCAAGCAGGACGCAGCAGCGCACGGCGTGAAGCTGACCGCGGACCTGGCGCAGCTTGCGCAGCTGCTTGTCGTCCTCGACGAAGACGAGCATCGCGCTCGAGTCCTGCACGATGTCGCGGATCTCGTTGGCGGTGTCGGACTGATAGATGGGAACGCTCACCGCGCCGGCGTGCGCGACGCCGAGGTCGGCCACGGTCCACTCGACCCGCGTCGAGCCGACCAGCGAAACCTTGTCGCCCGGCTTCACACCGAACGCGATCAGGCCCCAGGCAGCTTCCTCGGCCAAACCGGCCAGCTCGGCCCAGGTAAGCGGCTTCCAGGCTCCACCCGTTTTGCGCAGCACCGCGATCCGCTGCGAATCGCCAGCCGCGCGCAGCCCGAACAGCCCGGCCACGGAACGGACGTCGCCGAAGTCCTCCTTCAGTTTCTGCATCGAACCAACCGTCTTCGGTGCGGTTGCCATCGCGCTATTCCTTTCGAAGTTTGCAAACGTCGCCAACACCCGCGTCGTCACTGTCTCCCAATCCGACCTTCAACGGGGCGTCCCCTCGGAAGCCGCGGCGTGCTGAGTTGCGCCGGAGGTCTGCGTGTCGAAAACGACTTCGGCCACGGTTTCTTCGTAGACGTTGAATCCATCATCGATCTTCCGCCGCTCAGTACTTGAGGTCAGCTGACACCGCCCCGTGGTCTTCAAATGAGTTGACCAGAGAAGGGTGGCGTCCTCAGCGCAGACGATCGTTTCTGCACCGGTCTGATAGAGCACCTGCTTGCGCGCAGAATCGTAATAAAGCCCATCGAGTCGCCTCCTGGTGACATCGACCGGGGGCAACCCTTCACTGAAGAAATCGGTGGACTGGATTTCAACGTTGACCCACGCCCGGCCCAGCTCACGATTCACCGCAGAGTTCGCCGAGATTTTTTTCCTCGAAGTGTCGAGTGGACCTTCGAAGACAATTACCTGCGCGGCGTTTGCGACTCCGACAAAAGACCCAAGTGCTAATAGAGCTATTGTTGATTTGTTGCTCAATGATTTCATAGTCTCTTCGTTTGTGTTTGAGATCGGCCGTGCGCCAACGAGGCCTTCGCTGTTGCAACTCGCATGCCGCGGCACCCTCAGCTCGGTCTCCAATCGCAGAAGAGGTCACCGCTCTGTTGCCTGCTTCAGTCGGAGGACAAGTTTGTCCATTTGACGAGTCTCAAGCGAGTGCGTTGGTTGGCTGCTGCATCCCGCAACATGGCGACCGGCGGCGCTGATGGGCAAGCTATCCAGTAAGCCGCGACAAGACATGCCAGCAATGCGGCACCAAGAGAAGAATGCACCGTCATCGTGACCGGCTCCCGCGATGTCAAGATGGTGGCGATCCCCAGTGCCGTCTGCGCGATCACCGCCACCGCGGCGAGTGCCACCATGATGCGGAGCGCGGGTTTACCTATGCCTCGGCGCACGATCGCCACCGCGAGGGCAATGACCACCGCCGCGGTCAAGCAGGCTCCTGCGCGGTGAAACATGTGCACTTGGACGCCCAGATGCGCATCAAAAAGGGGCCAGACTTTTCCCAAGCACAGCGGGAAATCGAATCCGCACGCTAGTCCGCTTCTGGTGTGCCGCATCACCGCGCCGACGCACACTTGAAGGTAGGTGGTGGCAATCGCCGGCAAGATCCAGCGACGCAGGCGGGCTCGGCTTTCGGCGTCCACCGGCTCCGCAGAGGCTCCGGGCATCCGCTGTCGAGTAAGGAATGCCAGCGTCACGGTCGTGCAGAAAAACGCCATTGCGGTGGCCAGGTGGAGCGACGAGACCCAGGGCGGAAGCGCCAGCTTCACCGTCAAAGCCCCGAGGAGCGCCTGAACCACAACCAGGACAGCGGCTGCGGCTCCAGTCCTGGTGAGAACCCGATCTTCTCGCCGCCGCCTGAAGATCATCCTGCACAGCACGAAAGTCAGCGTGGCTACCGCTGAAGCGATCAGCCGATGCGTGTGCTCAAACTGCTTTCCGTCCACCATCTTCGGGAACACCTTGCCCTCGCAAAGAGGCCAGTCCGGACAAGCGAGACCCGACTCCGTGGTGCTGACGAGACCACCCGCGATAAGCAGGCAGAACGTAGCGAACGCAGTGACGACAGCCAATCGATGTACGCCCATCGCTAATGCTCCTGACGAAACGAAGTGTCCGTAGCGTGCTGCAAAGCAAAACGCAGGCCGCAGCGCATCGACGTGCAACCCCGTCGGCACGGCATCCTCTTTGCAACAGCCGTGAATCGATCGTGATACGAGGAACAATTACAAACAAACATTTGCTGCTGAATGCGCGGACGATTGTTCGATGTTTCGGCTTGCGTACGTATCTGCGGTGCTTGATCACGGTCCTGAGTGGTCGTCAGACAACTTTCCTCGATATCGTGTGGCGCAGCAGCTGACAATTCCATCTCGCGCTCGCGGATCCCCGACTGTCTTTGTTCGTTGTGAGAGGCGCGTGTCGAACTGATCAATGGTCGGCGACCAGCCCCGCTAGCAGGATGGTGATGTAAGCGAGCGAAGCGAGAAACTCATTGCGCGCCCACCGAGGACCGGAATCGCAATGCAGCCCGCGCAGACCATTCCAAAAGAACAGTGCTCCTGAAATGAGAGCCGCTGCCAGATATCGAGCTCCTGCAACACCCAGAGGCACAAACAGCGGTGATATTGCAACGAGTACTGATGTATACAAAACGATGTTACGGCGCGTCTTGCGCTCGCCATCAGGCTGATTGGCTTGTACCCGCAACCCGGCGCGAGCGAACTCCTTAGAGCGAACTAGGGTGATGGCGAGAAAGTGAGGTATCTGCCATAGGTAGAGGACGGCGAAAAGCAGAACGCCAGGCAAGTCGACGCTATGGGTCGCAGCGGTCCAACCGATCAACGGCGGAATCGCGCCAGCGACGGAGCCGACGAGTAGCGCCGCCGGCGTATGGCGCTTCATTGGCGTGTAAATCAGGACATAACTGACGAGCGCAATGTCGGCGAGCAGAGCCGGAAGCCAGCCGACTGCAAAGGCGAGGACTGGCAGCGAAGTTGCGGTGAGTAGCAGGCCAAACCCCAAAGCAAGCTTCGGATGGATCCTACCCGAGGGAAGCGGCCGATGCATCGTTCGGGGCATCAACGCATCCGTGTCCCGCTCGAGGTACATATTCAGCACGTTCGCCGCCGCCACCACCAGCGCCGTGCCAACCAGCGTTAAAAAAATCGTATGCGCCTGCGGCCGAACGGGTGCGAGCCAGAGTCCGGTTGCGGTGGTGAAAATAACGAGCGTCGTGATCCGCGGCTTGGTCAGCTCCGCCAAATTCGTGAACAGCGACCCGAAATTCGCTAAGACCGACGCGAAATTCGTGAACACCGACGCAATGGTCGAAGAGGTTCGAGAAGGCTTGCGAAGCAAGAGTACGACGCCCAAGCGCTCGCCGTGCGGCTTAGGCGGCAACTCGACTTTTTCGCTTCGCTCGACCAGTTGCACCCTTGTCTCCTGTTACGCGACGGCCGCGAAAGCTCGGGGGTGAGGCGTTGCGTCGGTTAGGTGAATCTTCAACGCTTCCCTGAGCCTAGAACGCGCGCGGTGGAGTCGAACCCTTTGAGCGCTCTCGCTGATTGCCAAAAGCTTGCAGACCTCACCGGAATCGAGGCCTTCAATATCTCGCAAGCTCACCACCACACGTAAATGGATTGGCAGTCGCTCCAGGGCCAATTTTAGCCAGCGCATCGTTTCGCGCTCGATCAGCTGTTTCTCAGGATTGTCGTAGCAAGGCGGCAAAATTTCTTCCGAGGCCAAGTCGACGACTGATTCAGTTTCCAGTCGCGAGCGCCTTAGCGCTGAAAGTGGTATCGAGCGAGCCTCGCGAATCAGGCGCGTCTGGGCTCGCCGGATTAGAATTCGGAAAATCCAGCTTTTGACACTGGAGCGTCCTTCAAAGGCTGCGACTCCTTTGAGCACGGCCACCCAAGTTTCTTGAACCACTTCTTCCGCCGAGGCTCGATCGCGAAGGAAGACTAACGCAAGGCGCAAAAGGGAGTGCTGATGGCGCTCCACCAAGTCGGCGAGAGCGAGCTCGTCGCCGGCGCGAACGCGCTCGAGTAAGAGCTGGTCAGAAGATGTTCCCAAAGACGATGGTCGGCGTAGATCGCGTGCTATCGCGGCACTCGTACTCATTGTGACGACGTCCTTTCTCGTTCGGCTAGGCGTCGAGAATGCAGGGTCCGCGCCAAGCACAACGAGCATGGAATGCGCGAGTTCGTCGCCCCAAGCTCACCTTCCAGCGCCCGAGCTGGCCGAAAGCTCGGCACTCACTGCTGATTATTCGGCATTGGTCGACGTTTCTCGCGGCGCTTCGCTCGGCGGGTTCAGTCGATCGTTTTGGCACGAGGCTCGCAATCATGCTCGACAACAGAGGTTGAGATTACCGCGGCACTTAAAGGACGAGACATGAACACGACATACAAAGCAATCGAAGTCTCGAGACCGGGAGTATTCTCAGAAGTAAAAAAGCCAGTTCTTGATCCCGGTCCCAATCAGGTACGCATTCGGGTCGAGACATGCGGGGTCTGTCACTCGGATTCAGGCACGGTAGAAGGCTTGTTTCCGATCAATTGGCCGCGCGTCCCCGGCCATGAAGTGGTCGGGCGGATCGATGCCCTTGGTTCCGGTGTCCAGGGATGGGTGATCGGTCAGCGCGTGGGTGTCGGGTTTCTTGGCGGTTCTTGCGGCTATTGCGAATTCTGCCGCAATGGCGATCTCGTGAACTGCCGGAACCAGCAATATACCGGCATTCAGCATGATGGCGGATATGCCGAAGTGATGATCGCAAAGGCGAGCGGGCTCGTGTCGATCCCTGACGACCTGTCATCGGCCGGTGCGGCGCCGCTTCTGTGCGCCGGACTCACGACGTTTAACGCCCTGCGAAACGCGCCGGCAAAGGCCGGCGATCTTGTCGCTGTGCTCGGTATCGGCGGCCTTGGTCACCTGGCTGTGCAATACGCCCGGCAGATGGGGTTCGAGGTGGCGGCGATTTCCCGTGGCAGCGACACAGCGGAACTCGCCAAGAAGCTCGGCGCTCACCACTACATTGACAGTTCCGCTACCGATCCCGCAGCGGTTCTGCAGTCGCTCGGCGGCGCCAAGGTCATTCTCGTAACTGCTTCAGGAGGCAAGGCAGTCGCCGAGACCTTCAAGGGCCTTCGTCCTGGCGGTGTATCGATTGACCTCGGCGTCGGGCCGGAGCCGATCGAGGTCACGAGCGTGGATCTCATATTCGGAAATCGCAAGGTAGAAGGCTCCCTGACGGGGACTCCGGCGACTGGTGATGCAACGCTCCGATTCAGTGCGCTGACCGGCGTGTCCGCCATGATTGAAACCGTCCCACTCGAGGAAGCCGCGGCTGCGTACGCGAGGATGATGGCCGGGAAGGCGCGCTTTCGCATTGTACTGGTCACGAAGAACAGCGCTGGTCAGAGTGCGCCGCTGAAGTGAAGTATTGCTTTCACAACCACAGCGAAAAAGAGGAAACAATAATGAATCCGCTATCAAAACCCGCGATGAGTAAATCTCAAACATCCATCCAGCCAATCAGCGAAGTCCCTGTTCAAGATTTGTTCGACAAACAGAGGGCGTACTTTGGCACAGATGTGACCAAGACTTATGAATGGAGAATCGACCAACTGGATCGTCTTATTCGCATGCTAAAGGAGAACTATGAGCGTTTGGCCGACGCCGCGAGCAAGGACTTCAAGACAGCGAGCCAGGAGAACGTCTTCGAGGTATCGGCGTCTATCGCAAGCACCGAATTCACCAAGTCGCAACTCAAAGAATGGATGAGACCGGTCGAAGCTCCTCTTCCAAAATTCCTCACTGCATCCGGGCACAAAGGAGTCGTGTACCGCGAGCCTTACGGCGTTACGCTGATAATCTGTCCTTTCAATGGACCGCTGCTGTTGTCACTTCGCCCCGCCGTCGCCGCCCTGTCGGCGGGCAATCCGTGCATATTAAAGCTGTCTGAGGCGCTGCTGGCGACCGACGAGTTGCTCTTAGAATTGATCCCAAAGTATTTCCAGCCGGAAGCTCTGACCGCTGTGGTTGGTGCCAAGGAAGTTGTCACGAAACTGTTGGCGCTGCCCTTCGATTTCATTTTTCTCACCGGGAGCGTGGGTGCTGGAAAGGCAGTCTTGCGAGCGGCGGCCGAACACCTCACTCCAGTAGTGCTCGAGTTAGGAGGACAAAACCCCGCGATTGTGGATGAGACCGCGAACCTGCCGGATGCCGCGAAGAAAATTGTCTGGGGTGCAATGGCATGGGGAGGACAGTGGTGCACCTCGCCGGGTTACGCGGTCGTTCATGAGTCCGTGGCAGAAGAGTTCGTCGCGGAATGCAAAA
>Ga0126383_10003590_pt1 | contig 10308 bp, 5 predicted proteins | sample PanSoiMetPlot_35_FD_96882 | JGI IMG/M metagenome (GOLD analysis project Ga0126383, IMG submission 96882) | Tropical forest soil microbial communities from Panama - MetaG Plot_35 | ecosystem: Environmental > Terrestrial > Soil > Tropical forest > Bulk soil | place: Panama | collected 2016-02-17
GGCGTCGTTGTAAAAGGCCGGGAAGAGGCGGGCAAACTTTTCGCGAACTTCGTGAAACCGGCCGATCAGGGAGGCTTATGCGGCATAAAGTTTACGCCTGAACAGACCTTTATTGTTGGGGAAACTCTCAATATTCAATGGAAGGCTGAGGCTGAATTTCTCACCGAACCGTACAAAGGTTCCGATGCCTATGAGACCCGCGATGGGCTCATGGCCGCCATGGTCAGTACCTTCAAGGGGGCTGACTTGAAAATGAAAAAGTGACTACTTCACCGACCCAGCGCAAATAGCCGCTCCGTTTCCCGCAATGGCGGATGAGTTATCGCTCGACGCGGCGGAGCGATCCGATCTACGCTTGCTTCGCTCCGATGGTATCGGCCATGACGGCTCCACGCGCGCCGAGCGGCTTCTCCGCGCCGATCGTTGAGTCGCGCGCGGTCTAATATTCGATCTCGGCGTTGAGTTCGACACCGAGGAGCGCCGCCGAGGGTACGACGGATTCGCGATCGGCTGAGTTTGGCCTTCCAAGGAGACTTCGATGAGCAACCGATCGAGCGGCGAGCAGAGCATGACCGTGGTTGATGCCTGCCTGCCACGCGGGATCGGCTTCCATCGCGTCCCGACGCAGCTCGCGATTCGCAAGGGCTCTCGTACTGCCAGAGATGTACGACGCGGCTCAGCCGCCCGAAAAGCGTGACGTGACGAAGAAGGCGTCGGGCTCTCCGAGATGTTTGCTCGGTAGCGGCAACGCGAGCCGCTCATAGGTCTTGAGAAAGGTTGCGAGCCGATTCAGTTTGATGTGTGGGTACGGTGATCGAAGATCATGGGCTTAACTCCCTATCGGCGAGATGAGCCCCGCGATCGCGACTGAATAAATCAGCGATCGCGGTCGCGATCGTCGTCACTTTGCTTCGCCGACTTTTCCTTCGCCCCTTTCTTCTCGCGGGTGAGCGTCGAAATATCCTTGGCGTCGCGCAACACGTCCGTCATGCGACCGAGACTGCCGCCCTCGATCCCAATCTCCTTCATCAGCGTATCGATCATCGGAGCCTGCACACGATAGCGCAACGCCGAGTCGATGACCTCGTCGGTGACGTTACGGCGCGAACTTCCGGAGTTGACGCCGTCGACATGAAGGATCTTGATGCTGTCGATTTTTTCCAGCGGACGCACGCTTTCGCGCACAATTCCCTCAATACGCTCCAGGAGCTTTTCCCGCAGACGGCCGCCACGCGCCGCTTCGCTCAATAGGTTCTCCGCTTCATTGAGCTGACGGGCGCCTGTCGCATCCACCTCGTAACGTTCCGCCGCTGCAAGTGCGCGTATCTTCTCGGCTTCGGCTGCCGCTTCCGCCGCGATCTTCTGTGCTTCCGCGAAGCTTCGGGCGGCGCGCATCTCGGCTTCGGCCTTGGCGGTGATATGGAGAGCTTCGCGCTCGGCCTCGCGCTGCGCGGCAATCATCTCCGTGAGCTTGCGCCGCTCGGCGATTTCGCGCTCGCGGGCGGTGATCACCTGCTCCTCCGCCTGGATGACTTTCAGCCGCACGGCCTCCGCAGCGGCAAGGGCCGCAGAGCGCTCGGTGGTCTTCTTCGCGAGTTCGACGGCCTTGGTCATTTCCGCCATTTCGACGAGCTTGTCGCGCTCGGTCGCCAATGTGCGCACGTCGCGATCCTTGGCGATGCGCGCCTCCTCGGTTCCGCGCTCACTGGCGATGCGGGCGCGTTCCACCTCCTCGGCGGCGGCAATTTCCGCTTCCTCGAAAGCCTGCCGCTTGGCGATCTGAAGGCCCTCCAGATAACGTTCGCGTTCGAGCCGGATCTGATCGAGAGCGCGATCCTGGGCGATCCGTTCGGCCTCGGTGAGCTGGTTTTCGACAATCTCGGTGCGGCGTTTTTCGGCTTCCGCCCTGATCACCGCGAGCGTCTTCTCGGCCAGCGCGATCTGCCGGTCGAGTTCCAGAATCTCGAGCGCCTTCTGGCGGCTGATCTCGTGCTCGCGCTGCTCGCGCTCACGCGCGATCCTCGCGGTCTCCAGTTTTAAGTCGAGATTGATCTGTTCGCGCTCGGTCTGCTCCCGCATCTTGAGCTCGGCCTCGTCAAGCGCGCGGCGCCGGGCGATTTCGCGCCGCTGCGTCTCTTCTTCGCCGCGGATGCGCTCCTGGGTGATGGCGAGCTGCTGCACAAGTCGCGCGGTTTCGACTGCCTGGCGCGAGGCAAGCTGAGCTTCCTCTGCCTCCTGCTCGCGTAGCGCTCGCTCCTTCATCAGCTCCGCACGCTGCACCGCACGGCGGAATTCGACTTCGCGTTCCTGTTCGAGCCGCGCGTATTCGGTCTCGCGATCGATCTCGAAGACCTTCTTTTGCGCTTCCAAATTCTGGTTGCGGATATCGACCAGCGTGCGTTGTTCGATCTGATTGCGCATTTTGCGTCGCGTTTCGATGGATTCCGTGAGCTGGGTAAGGCCCTCGGCATCGAATGCGTTCGACGGATCGAAATGCTCCAGACTTGTCTGATCGAGATCGACAATGGCGACGTTCTCCAGTTCGAGGCCGTTGGCGGCCAGCGCCTCCGACGCGCGATCCCGCACCTGGTCGGCATAGTCGCGGCGCTGCTCGTGCATTTCCTCGAGCGTCATTTGCGCCGCCACCATGCGCATGGCCGACGCGAATTTGCCTTCCATCAGACTGCGGATGCCGTCTTCTTGGAGCGTGCGCCGTCCCAGGGTCTGCGCCGCGGCCGCGACAGCCTCCCCGGAAGCGCCGACGCGTACGAAAAACTCTGCAAGAATGTCGACGCGCATGCGGTTGCGGGTGATGAGCGCGCCATTGCCGCGCCGCGTGACCTCGATGCGCATGACATTCATGTTGACCGGCGTGATCTCGTGCAGCACCGGGATCACGAACGCGCCGCCGTTGACGACGACTTTTTCGCCCAAGAAGCCGGTGCGGACGAATGCCGTCTCTTTGGTGGACCGGCGATAGAGCCAGCGCAGGACGTAGACAGCGATGACGATGCCGGCGGCGATGACGATCAGCCAAAGCAACACTTCCCCCAAAGTATTCGCACTCATATCAGCCTCCACTCATTCAGCCCGCACGCGCCGCCCGATTGGAATTTGGTGTTGTCATCTCAAGCTCTCGAGCATCCTACGCCATGCGTCGCAGCGGCGGCGCAATCGAACGGAAAGCCTCGACTACCGCCTCGGAAAACGACGGATCGTTGATGTTTCCCTTCACTTGTTCGACCGAGCGCCTCGTGGTCGGACGCACGGTCTTCTCGATTGCCTGAAATAGCACCGCATCCGCCTCGGGATCATGGAATGGCGCACCGGGCTTGTCGAGCATGGACACCCCACCTTCGGGCAGCAAAAAGCGCACCGGACCCTCCATCAAATTCAATCGCTGACCGATCCATTCGCCGATCGCGCGGTTCTCCTCGCGCGTGGTGCGCATGAGCGTGACGTTCGGATTGTGAATGACAAATCGGCGATCGGCAAACCGCGCGGGCACCGTGTCGCGCGGTCCGAAATTGACCATATCCAACGCACCGGTCGAGCCGACATAGGGCAGACCTGTGCGAATGGCGGCGCCAAAACGATCGCGATCGGCGGCGAGAACACCGCCGACCATCATGTCGGCCACTTCGGTAGTGGTCAGATCCAAGAAACCCGCAAGCAGGCCGGAATCGCCAAGCGCCTCCATGGCGCGGCCGCCGACGCCTGTCGCGTGAAACACGAGACAGTCGTAGTCGGCCTCCAGGTGCTTGGTCACTGCCTGGACGCAGGGGGTCGTCACACCGAACATGGTGATGCCGAGCGCCGGCCGGCGCGTCCTGCGCTTGGCCTCATAAGCCTCCCGGCTCGGCATCTGGGCGATCATGCCGGCCAGCGCATGCGCAGCGTTGGCGAGCACATGCTCGGTAATCGAGTTGAGCCCCTGCACGTCGGCGACCGAGTGAAACATCACAATGTCGGTCGCGCCCACATAGTCGCGCACATCGCCGGCGGCGACGCTGGAAACCATCACCTTCGGAATGCCGACCGGCAGCGCGCGCATGCCGGCGGTCGCCAATGTCGTACCGCCGGAGCCGCCGGCCGAGATGATTCCGCCGATGCGCGGTTCGCGCGCCACCCAGCGCGCGAACGCTTCGGCCATGGCGGCGACCGAGCGTCCGCGATCGGAGAAAAAAACCGCCGATGTGCCGCCTGGATGCATGCTCGCCACCTGCAGCGGCGTCACGCCGGCGATGGACGGCTTACCTGATGTTGACAAGTCCACCGTGCGGGTCGGAATGCCGAGTGCTTTCAAACGGTCGCGGATGAAGTGGAGCTCGCGGCCTTTGGTGTCGAAGGTGCCTGCAACAAGGGCTGTGCGTCCGATGCGCTCCGCCGACGGAATGGCGAAGACGCGCCGGCTGTCTTCCTCGGGATGGGAGGCTTCCACCAGCGCTTGCCGCAAGCTGGTCGCCGGCATCTTCCAGCGCTCCGGCACAAGCGAGTTGGCCGCCGGCGCATGGGCACGGAGCAGATCCGACCCGGCACTTGCCTCCTCCCCGCGCTCGACGCGGTAGACTTCCGCCATCAGGGCCTCGGCGCTTTCGCTGGCGGCCAGCCCCTCCGGCGGCAAATCGTCTTCCTGCCGGGTAACGCCGAGCAGGCGCTGCTGCAGCCCGCGATCGGCAGCGAGCGCACGCGCCTCCATGAGCCGGTTGATGCGGCCATTGACCATGATGGCGACCCGGTCGGAAACCGCGGTCGCCACGCCGATATTTTGCTCGACCACGAGGATCGCCATGGAGCCCTCGTGCGCGAGCTGCACGAGCATGTCCTCGACCTGCTCGACGATCACCGGCGCGAGCCCTTCCGTCGGCTCGTCCATGATCAAAAGGTGGGGGTTGCCGAGAAGCGCGCGGCCAATGGCCAACATCTGTTGCTCGCCGCCGGACAATTGCGTGCCGCCGCCGCCGCGTCGTTCGTAAAGGCGCGGGAACACCTGGTAGACGCGATCGACGGTCCATGGCGCGTCGGGCCCGCCGGTGGCGACGAGCCGTAAATGCTCGTCGACCGAGAGACTTGGCCAGACGCGGCGTCCCTGCGGTACATAGCCGACGCCAAGGCGGTGGATGACGTGCGGCTCAAGCCGCGTCGTCTCGCGACCGCGGATCGAGATGCTGCCTGAGCGCGCCGATTTCAGGCCGGCAATTGCGTTGCACAGCGTGCTCTTCCCCATGCCGTTTCGGCCCACCACGGCAAGCACGCCGCGCTCGATGGTCATCGATACCCCCTGAATGGCGTGGCTTTCGCCGTAATAGACCTGAAGGTCCTTGATCTTCAGCGCAGGTGGGTCGCGGTGCTCAGCCACGGCGCGCCCCCAGATACACTTCCTGCACCTGCGGATCGTCTTCGATTTCTCCCGGCGTGCCCTCCTTGAACATGCGGCCGTTATGCAGCATCGTGACATACTCGCTGACGCGCAGCGCCACGTCGAGATCATGCTCGATGATGATGTAGCCGATATGCTTAGGCAGCGCGTTAAGGATGGTGACGAGATCGCGCCGCTCGGTCGGGGCCAGCCCGGCCGCGGGCTCGTCGAACAGAATGAAGCGCGGAGCCCCTGCAAGCGCCAGCGCTATTTCGAGCTGCCGCTGTTGACCGTGGCTCAAGGTCGCCACCAGCCGCTCGCGCATCGCTTCCAAATGCACGGCATGAATGATCGATTCCGCCTGCATCATCGTGCGATCATCGGCGCGCGGGCGCGTGAGCGAAAAACGGCCGCGGGAGACGCCACGGCAGGCGAGATAGACGGAATCGCGAACGCTTAGCCCGCCGAACAGTTGCGATATCTGGTAGGTCCGCCGCAGTCCGCGGCGGATCCGTTCCTGCACCGGCAGCGTGGTGATGTCTTCGTTGAAAAAACGGATTCGCCCTGCGGTCGGCATGAAGTCGCCGGTGATGGTGTTGAACAGCGTCGTCTTGCCGGCACCGTTCGAGCCGATGACCGCGCGCCGCTCGCTGGCGGCGATTTTCATGCTGATGCCCGAGAGCGCTACCAGTGCACCGAAGTGGCGCGCCACGTCTTCGAGTTCGAGCGCATGCGCTCCGGACTCTTGCAGACGCGCGGCAACGGACACTTCGGACACTGGCAGTCTCTCGTACCAAGCCGCTATGGGCAGCTCGGATTGTCGCGGCTGGCTTTTCCAAGCGCGAGGAACTCGGCTTCAGGAATACCCAGCGTCTGGTTGACCTGCGGAACGACCTTGATGAGCTTGTTGTAGAGCGTGCCGTCGGAGTTCTTGGTTACCTCTGTCAGGAACTCGTCGGCAATCCCGTTACGATTCTTGTCCAACGAGACCTTTCCGGTCGGCGTTTCAAGAACAAGACTGGCAAGCGTCGCCCGCAGCTTGCCGCCGCCATCGGAAACGTCGGCATTGACCTTTCGCAGGCCGGTTAGCAAGGCCGTCGCATTGACGTAGTAGCCGTGGGCAAACAGCGACGGCGACGGGAACGCATTCGGCAGCTTCTTGTATTGCTCGACAAATTTCTTCCACGCCGGCGCGTCGTTGTTGTCCGCGATCGGGCCCGCCGACGGCGTGCCGACCACGACGTCGTGGATCTTGCCTTTCGAACCAAGGATCGTCTGGTCGACGGTGACCGAGCCGCCGATCAGCGGCGCCTGCCCTCCGGCCTGTTGATACTGGGTGAGGAAGTTGACCGAATCCGAGCCGCCGAGAACCACATAAATCGCGTCGATATTGTCCGGCATGGCCGCAATGACCGACGAAAAGTCCTTGGTGCCGATCGGCACCCAGAATTTCTTCACGACACGACCGCCAGCTTTGCAATACGGCGCCATAAAGCCGAACACTTGCGTATACGGGAACGAGTAGTCCTCGGCCAGGGTCGCGATGCGCTTGTAGCCCTTGGTTTTGAACGCGTAGTCGCCGAGGCCGGCCATCCATTGCGCGCCATCGGTCGAGAAGCGGAAGAAGTTGGGCGCCGGATCGCGCAGCGTCGTGTCTTGCGCACCGGAAGTGCCGTTGACGATGGTCACATCCGGCTTGGTCTTGGCGAAGTCCTTGACCGCCAGGCCTTCGTCGCCGGACAGCGGCCCGACAATCACCTTCACCCCGTCCTGCTCCACGAGCTTGCGCACGGCGCGAACCGCGCTGTCAGGCGAGCCGTTGGACGAGGCTTTGACGATCTCGATCGTTTTGCCGCCGACCTTGCCACCGAAATCGTCGATCGCCATGACGGCACCGCGCATGCTGTCGTCACCGAGCACGGCGAAAGCGCCCGAGAAGGTCGCGAGCACGCCGATCTTGATGCTGTCTTCCGCAACAGCCATGGACGGGACCGCCAAAGTCGCCGCAAGGCCGAGGCCCAAAAGCATGCGTCGATTAAATGTCATTCCATCCTCCCTTGTGTTGATTGAGTTTGTGCGCCAAGCGCCGCTGCCCCCGGTTGGGGGGAACGCAAGGATTGCTGCGCCAGCAAAGGCCTTATTCTTCCCCACAAGCCCAGAAGACCATCCGGCGAGGTCAACACGATCGAAAGAAAGAGCAGCCCGATCAGCGTATTGAAACGCTCTGCACCAACGATATCGATGGCAAAGGTCTGGATGAGGATGACGAACACCGCGCCGACGAAGGGCCCAATCGGATGCCGTAAACCGCCGATCACCGCGATGACCAGAACTTCGATGGCCTGACCGACGTCGATCGTGCCCGGCGACACCCGACCGTTGAACCAGACCAGCAAGACGCCGGCGAGCCCGGCGATGATGCCGGAATAGAAATAGGTAACCACTTTGTGCACGGTGATGTCGAAGCCGACCGCGCGCATGCGCCGCCCGTTGTCGCGGATGCCCTGCAGCGCAAGCCCGAAGGTCGAGCGTGAGCAGTAGAGCACGGCGGCATAGCAGGCCGCCGCAACGAACAAACAAAGATAATAGAATGGAATCGGGGCGCGCCAGTTGATGCCCGCGACTTCCGGCGACGGAATTCCCGCGTAACCGAAATGGCCGTTGAACAGGGTGTAATTCTGCTGGGCAAAATAGAAGAACGCCGCGGCGATCGCGAGCGTGATCATGATGGTGTAGATGCCCTCGGTGCGGACCGAGATCGCGCCGATCACGGCGGATGCGGCGGCGGCCAGCAGCACCGCAAACGGCACCAGCACCCACCATGGCCAGCCGAAGCCATGGACGTGAATGTTGTTGGTTCCAAAGATCGCGATCGTATAGGCGGCCACCCCCGCGCTCGTGATCTGCGCTAAACTGACCATCCCGCCGTAGCCAGCCAGCAGCATCATCGAGAGCGCCAGAAGCCCCCAGATCAGCGAATAGGCGCCGATCTGAGTGAGGAAGAATTCGGAAGCGACCAACGGATAGAGCAGAAGCGCCACAGCTAGCACGATCTGCCAGATGCCCAACTCCGGCGGCACGGCCAAGGCTGGCCGATCGAGCGCAAGAATGGCCGCACCCGCCGGGCGGACCCTGCCCATGATGCCCTGCGGCCGCAATGCCAGCGTCGCGACCATGATAATGAAGGTAAGGACGATGCCGTAGGTCGGCATGTAGACGAGTCCGAGTTGCTCGGCCAAGCCGACCAACAAAGCACCGATCGCCGCTCCGGGAATCGAGCCCATGCCGCCGACGATGACAACCACCAGCGACGCCAGCAGATAGCGTACGTCCTCGCCGGGCGCGAGCGACAGCGCCGTACCGCCGACCACACCGGCGAAACCCGCAAGACCCGCGCCGATCGCGAACACGACCGCGAACACCACATGCACATTGACACCGGAGGCGGAGAGCATTGCCCGGTCGTCGACACCGGCACGGATGATGGTGCCGATGCGCGTGCGGTTCATCATCAGCCACAAGCCCGCGCCGATGACGATAGCAACGCCGAGAACGACTAGGCGATAGAGCGGATAAGTCATCATCACGGGCGTGCCGTTGGCGCGTACCGTGGTGATGATCGGCAACCTAACCGCGCCATCGAGCCAAGCCGGTACGCCGATCTGATAAGTGATGCCGGTCCAGACCGCGAGCATCAGATCGGCGGCGACGATGGAAATGCCGAGCGTGACCAGCGTCTGCCGCAACTCGTCGCCCTCGAGCCGGCGAAAGATGAAGACCTGCATCAACAGGCCGACGATCGCGAGCGCGAGAAAGCCAACCAGCACGCCGAGAATCCAGACTCCGGTGCGCTGCGAGACCTCGTAGCCGAGATAGGCGCCCAGCAGGTACAGCGAGCCATGCGCCAGGTTGACGTTACGCATCAGTCCGAACACCAGCGTGAATCCGCTGGCGACCAAGAAATAAAGTCCCGCCAAGGTCGCGCCGTTGAAGATCGAATTGATGAACGCCTTCTTGGAAATGAGGATAGAGTCCAGCCAGCTCGGCCACACGGCAAAGAACAGCCAAGCGAGCAGGGCGGCGGCGAGGGCCCAAACGAGGGCCAAAGCCTGCCGCCCGCTGAAAGCCGGCGCCGGTTGTTCGATGACGCTCATGCCGTCATTCGCAGGCGCTGCTGGTTCATCCTTGGCGCCCTGTGAAATTTGCCGTCCTTCATGATGGCGAGAATGCGGGACTTATCCTGCAAGATCCGCACGTCGGCGACCGGGTCGCCGTCAACCAGTAGAAGATCCGCGAGGTAGCCTTCCTTGATCATGCCGAGCTCATTGCCCATGCCCATGATCTCGCCGCCATATTTGGTTGCCGCCTGGATCGCTTCCATTGGCGTGAAGCCGAGCACTTCGACAAAGGTCTGGATGTCTTTGGCGTTGGTGCCTTGCGGCGTCCAGGCAAAGCCATAGTCACCGCCGATGCAGATGCGGATCCCGCGCCTGTGCATCTTCTTCATGGTCTCGACGCACATTTCGAGCTCGCGCTCGTAAGCCATAGCGACCTTCGAACCGGGCTTGATGCCCCACGGCTCTGCATGGCGGGCGGTGTTGATCAGCCAGGCGATGCCGGGAGCGACGAAGTGCCGATCCTTGTTGGCCTCCAGCATGTCGAGCGCTTCTTCATCAGCAAAGGACGCATGATAGATGTTCTGGATGCCGTGACGAACGCATTGCTTGACCGAGCCTGACGAACGGGCATGCGCCGACAGCACCTTGTTGCGGCACTTGCCTTCCTTCGCCGCCATCGCGACTTCTTCCTCGGACATCGGCGTTTCTTCGGCGCCCATGCCGGTGATCTCCTCGCCGGAGAGGTTGAGCTTGATGGAGTCGACCCCGTATTTGATGAGCTGGCGCACTGTGCGGCGCACCTCTTCCGGCCCGGAGACGACGATGCCGAGA
>Ga0126383_10003591_pt1 | contig 10306 bp, 3 predicted proteins | sample PanSoiMetPlot_35_FD_96882 | JGI IMG/M metagenome (GOLD analysis project Ga0126383, IMG submission 96882) | Tropical forest soil microbial communities from Panama - MetaG Plot_35 | ecosystem: Environmental > Terrestrial > Soil > Tropical forest > Bulk soil | place: Panama | collected 2016-02-17
CGCTCTTGGGCCGGATTTTCTTGCCGGACGAAGATCAACCCGGACATGACAAGGAACTGATTCTCACGCGGGGCCTGTGGGAGCGTGAGTTTGGCGGCGATCCGAGTGCCATTGGAAAAACAGTCCGGATTGACGGCAGCGCCTACGCAGTCGTCGGCGTAATGGACAAAGATTGCAAGTTCCCGCAGAGCGTCGAACTCTGGCTGCCGCTTGCGCTCGAACCGCGAGCGCAGCGGAACCGCCAGGACCGGTATTTGCAAGTGATGGCCCACCTAAAGCCCGGAATAGCGCGGGAACAAGCCCTCGCGGAGATGAAAACCATCGCGGAACGCCTTTCCCGACAATATCCTGATGCCAACCGGAACTGGACGGTGCAAGTTATTCCCTTACGCGACTACGCAGTATTCCGCGGCAGCGCACCGTTCATGTTTCTGCTAATGGGAACGGCTGGGCTGGTGCTCCTGATTGCCTGTGCCAATGTGGCCAATCTGCTCTTCGCGCGGGCAACGGGGAGACGCAGAGAAATCGCGGTGCGAGCTGCCCTGGGTGCGGGGCGCTGGCGCGTCGCACGCCAGTTGTTGTGTGAGAGCCTTCTGCTCGGGCTGCTAGGCTCTGTCGTCGGGCTGTTGCTGGCGCAGTGGGCCATCTATTTGTTTCTAGCGAACATGCCGCCGGAGCTTGAGCGATTTGTAGCGGGATGGGACCAAATTCGCTTGGACGGCATGGTTTTCGCGTTCGCATTGGCAGTCGCGGCGGTCGCAGGAATCCTTGCCGGTCTCGCGCCCGCATTTCAAAGTTGGAGGCCAGACTTAAATGCAGTCCTAAAGGAAGGAACGAGGAACAGCTCCGGGAGCCGTTCCAGTCACCGCCTGCGCAGCGCGTTCGTGGTCACTCAAGTGTCGCTGGCCCTGATTCTCATGCTTGGCTCGGGGCTAATGGTGAAGGGCTTTCGAGCTCTACTCGATACGAACCAACGCTTCCAGCCAGAGAGCCTGCTCGCGCTGCGGCTTGTCTTACCCGATTCTCCCGCGTACAAAGACCCGCACCGCCGCGCCGCATTTTACGACCAGACGCTCCAAGAGCTGTCCGCACTCCCCGGTGTTCGCTCGGCAACATTGGTCACGGGTTTTCCTTTCTCCGGTTTGATGAACAACGGAACTTTCCGCATTGAGGGACAACCAGTCACGGATGCAGGCGCTCAACGGTTCACCGTCACTAAAGACATCAGCCCAAACTATTTTGAAACGATGGGAGTACCCTTGGAGGTAGGCCGGGCTTTCAACGACATTGACGGCCCGGATTCACCTCCCGTTGCTATCGTCAGCGAACGCCTGGCGCGACTCCATTGGCCACGCGAGAGCCCCATTGGCCATCGCGTTAAGATGGGCGCAGATGACGCTTCCGAACCCTGGTTGACCATCGTTGGGGTGGTAGGTGACATCAAATACGATTGGTCGGCCTCCATGCCGGAGCCAGTGTTTTACCGGCCGTACCGCCAGGCGCCGGCATACTACGTCGCTTTTGGCTTGCGTACCGAAGGGGACCCCGCCACTTTGGTTTCCGCCGCTCGTTTCGCTGTGGCACGTGTAAGCCGCGACCAGCCCATCTTTAACGCGGAGAGCCTGGATCGGGTAATCCGAGACAGCACCCTTCCCATTGCCTACGTTGCGGTCATGATGGCGGCAGCCGGCGCGCTTGCGTTGTTGCTTGCTTCCATCGGGGTCTATGGAGTGATGGCCTACTCTGTCGTCGAGCGCACGCACGAAATCGGTGTCCGCATCGTGGTCGGGGCTGGGTACGCAGATGTGATGCGCCTAATCCTTCGCCGGGGCGTTCTGCTCATGGTCATGGGATTCGCCTTTGGGTTGCCGTGTGCGTACGGACTGGCTCGGGTCGAAGCTAACTTGCTCGCTGGCGTCAGCGCTAAGGACTTCTGGACGTTTTCCTGGGGAACCATGGTGCTCGCGGTGGTGTCGCTGGTGGCCTGCTATATCCCAGCGAGGCGAGCCGTGAAAGTCGACCCGCTGGTTGCGTTGAAGTACGAATGATGGCCATGACGGCCAGGGGACGACTTGTTGATCGCGGTGGAGGAAACATGAAGCTGTGGAGACGGCTTGTATCGTGGTTGCGGGCAATTCTGGGGCGCACTCGAATGGAGCGCGAGATGGATGCGGAGCTGCGCTTCCACATCGAAGCATTCGCGGAAGATTTGTTGCGCCGCGGCGTGTCGCGCGCAGAGGCAATGCGGCGAGCGCGCATTGAGTTTGGAGGAGTCGAACGCGCGAAAGAGGAATGTCGCGAGGCGCGTGGCGTCTCGCTACTCGACGGATTGACACAGGACTTCACGTTTGCCGCGCGGACTTTAAGCAAGAACCCTGGCTTTACATCGATTGCCGTGCTTACTTTGGCGTTGGGCATCGCTGTAAACGCCACGATGTTCAGCATGGTGAGCGCGTTCCTGTTGCGCCGTCCTCCAGGGCATGAGCCGAGCCGCATCGTCGTGATCTCCGGCGTGAGCCCGACGCAAAGCTTTCAATCTGACCTCAACGGCGTTTCAGCGCCGAACTACCTGGCTTGGCGCGAAGCCAATCACGTGTTTGAAGAGGTAGCCGCCGCGGATGAATATCGCACGGTCAGTTTAACGGCTCAAGGTTCAGACACAAGCGGGCTCAGCCCGGCGGGCAGGCCCGAGGCGTTGCGAGCTTCCGCCGTGTCGTTCAACTACTTCCGGGTTCTGGGCGTGTCTCCGCAGTTCGGGCAGACTTTTGCAGAAGAAGAAAACCAGGCAGGGCATGAGCATGTGGTCATCCTGAGTCACGAGTTGTGGGAGCGGCGGTTCGGCTCGGATGCTTCGCTCATCGGGAGCACTATCCGGCTCAACCGGGAGAACTATACGGTGGTCGGCGTGATGCCTGCGAACTTCCGCCTTATGGGCTTTGTGCCGCAGTTGTGGACGCCGCTCGTCCTGAGAGCAGTGGACCAAACCGAACCCGCACGCAAGGATCGCTCCCTTACTGTATATGCGCGCCTGAAGGCGGGCGTGACTGTCGAGCAGGCGCGGGCCGAGATGGTGACGTTCGGGCGCCGCGCGGAAGAAGACTTCCCGGCGATCGAAAAAGGCTGGGGCGTTGGCGTGCGTACGCTGCCCGATTTCCTGATTCAGAATTTCGGCGTACGCGCGGGAATTGCGGTCATGATGACCGCGGTGGGTTTTGTGCTGATGATTGCCTGCGCCAACGTAGCGGGACTGCTTTTGGCGCGTGCGGCGGGACGACGAAAAGAGTTGGCAATTCGCATTTCGCTGGGAGCAGGCCGGCTGCGCATTGTGCGGCAATTGTTGACGGAAGGACTAATGATCGCGCTTCTCGGCGGCGGCATTGGCCTCCTATTGTCCTATTGGGGAATCAACTTTCTCCGCGCCAACATGAGCTTCAACGAATACATAGCCGCAATACCCATAACGCTGGATTGGAATGTGGCGATCTTCGCGCTGGCCATTTCTGTGGCTTCCGCGGTGCTGTGTGGCATGGTCCCGGCGTTGAACGCGTCGCGCACGGACATGAACACGAGCCTCAAAGATGAGAGCCGCGCTGTCTCCGCAGGCCGTTCGCAAAGCCGTTTGCGGACCGTGATGGTCACCGCCGAAATTGCGATGGCGCTGTTTCTGCTGGTCGGGACCGGGCTGCTGATCCGCGGACTTTCCGTGCTCCATCATCAAAACATGGGCTTCCAACCGGACCACTTGCTAACCGCGGGCGTGACACTGGATAGCACGCAATATAAAGATGCTGGACAGCAAGCCGCATTCGTCCGAAATGTGCTGCTCCGCCTTCGTGAGATTCCCACCGTCGAAGCGGTCGCTCTAACGTCGGATCTCCCAGCAACGGGGCCAGGCAAGGTCACCTTCTTGCTCAAGGGACAGCCCGAATTGTCCGCGAACCAGCGGCCCAACACGCTCGATCTCGTGATTACCCCGGAATTCTTTCGCGCGGCGGGCATCCCGGTGCTACGTGGGAGAGAGTTTACGGAGAGAGACGATGCTATCGCACCGCGTGTACTGCTCGTAAACCAGGAGTTTGTGCGCCGCCATTTGCAGGATCAGGAGCCACTCGGAAAACAAATTCGGCTGGATGTGAGCGGCGCGACTCCGGAATGGAGCGAGATCGTCGGTGTAGTCAGCAATACGAAATCGCATTCGGAGTCTACTCGCGAGGAGCCGCAAGTTTACGAGGCGATGCTTCAGCGGCCGGTGTCGTCGTTTTCGCTCATGCTTCGAGCAAGTTCCGACCCGAACAACCTAGCCGCGGCCATGCGTAACGCGGTGGCACAGGTAGATGCCGAGCTTCCGTTGACGAGGGTGATGAGTATGCCCGAGCTGATTGAGCGTCAAGCCAACGGTGACCCGCTTTTTGTGCGCTTGATGAGCAGCTTCGCGCTGCTGGCGTTGATCCTTGCCGCCATCGGAATTTATGGGCTGGTAGCTTATTCGGTGGGCCAGCGTACGCATGAAATTGGCATCCGCGTGGCTCTTGGCGCAGGAAAATCGGATGTGCTGAGAATGGTCTTGTGGCAAGGATTGAGAATGACAGCAATCGGAGCGGCCACCGGACTCGTTTTGGCCCTGCCATTGCCAAAACTGTTTGAGGCCATATTCTACGACCTACATGTTAAGGAGCCCGTCCTTTACTTCATCGTGCCAGTAGCTATGTGTGCGGTTACGATGGTGGCGACGTACATTCCCGCGCGGCGGGCGATGGGAGTAGATCCCATGGTGGCGCTACGATATGAGTGATGGCGGACGGATTCGCCAAATGGGTGGTTGACCCAATCCGCTGACGCGCTCAGGGAACAAATCCTGCAGCACTTCCGTACCTTCCCATGACGGCGTGTTCCTGCAGGTGCGACCATTCCCTGGGGGTGAGGCATGATCAGCTTCTGGCAAGACGTACGCTACGGGCTTCGTATGCTCGGCAAGAATCCGGGCTTCACCGCGGTCGCGGTGCTGACTCTAGCGCTTGGGATTGGCGCGAACACCGCGCTGTTTTCAGTGGTCAATGGCGTGCTCTTAAACCCGCTGCCTTTTCCGAACCCCGCTGAGCTTGTGGCCGTCTACTCGAGAACTGGAACGTTCCAGGAAAGTTCCATCTCGTATCCGAACTTCCTCGACTGGCAGAAAGACAACCACTCGTTTTCCTCATTGAGCGCTTTTCGGTCCGACGACTTCAATATGACGGGTGTGGGAGAGCCGGAACGGCTCCACGCGCATATGATTTCCGCCGAATTTTTCCCGGCGTTGGGCCTCCAGCCACTGTTTGGCCGCAATTTCACTCCCGAGGAAGACCGCGCGGGCGCAGGTCCCGTAGCCATCCTCAGCGACGGAATCTGGAAGCGCAAATTTGGATCGTCACCGGAGGTCCTGGGAAGAAGTATTACCCTGAACGGCAAGGTTTACACCGTTGTCGGCGTAGCTCCGGGCCGCATCACGGGGTTGAGCCCCAGCGATGTCTATGTGCCGATAGGCCAGTGGAACGATCCTACGTTTCGCGACCGCCGCATCAGCATGGGCATGAACTCCATCGGCCGGCTGAAACCTGGCGTTAGCATCGAGCAGGCGCGCACGGACATGGACCGAGTTGCCAAAAACCTTGAGGCTGCATATCCCGAAGCTGACAAGGGCTCTGGTGTCACGTTGGTCCCGCTCAAGACAGACGTCGTAGGCGACGTGCGAGGAATCCTGCTGGTCCTGCTCGGCGCCGTCAGCTTCGTATTGCTGATTGCCTGCGCAAACGTAGCCAACTTGCTGCTTGCGCGCTCCACCGGCCGGGCGCGCGAATTTGCCATCCGTTCCGCGCTGGGAGCAGGCCCCGGGCGCGTAATTCGCCAGCTGCTGACAGAAAGCGTATTGCTCGGAATCGCTGGCGGATGCATTGGCCTCGGTCTCGCCAAGCTGGGTACAAAGCTAATCCTCGCCGCCCTAACAGGAACACTTCCTCGTGCGGAAGAGATTTCTCTCGATGCTCACGTCCTCTTTTACACATTCGGCATCTCTCTTCTCACGGGAATCGCTTTCGGATTGGTGCCTGCCATCAAGGCCATGCGGCCCGACATGCACGACACCTTGAAGGAGGGCGGGCGCGGCGCCAGCGGCGCGCGCCATCGTACGCAGAGTGTATTCGTAGTTTTCGAGATGGCCATGGCCGTGGTCCTACTCATCGGCGCAGGACTCATGATCCGGACGCTCTCGGCGCTATGGAACGTCAATCCTGGTTTCGAAGCGCACAACGTCTTGACGTTCCAGATCTCTTCCACTTCCGATCCATCCGTCACAGCCGACCAACTTCGCGCTAAATACCGCGCGACTATGACAGCGGTAAAGAGTATTCCCGGGGTCGAAGGAGTCTCTCTGATGGGCGGCTCTTTGCCCATGACGGGAGATTCCGAAGTACCGTTCTGGCGCGAAGGCCAGCCGAAACCTCAGCACGAAAACGAAATGACCTTCGCGCTGTTTTATTTGGTGAATGCCGACTATCACCGTGCCATGCGCATTCCCGTAGCACGCGGGCGTTCCTTTACGGAGCAGGACGACGAACATACTCCTCAGGTCGCATTGATTGACGCAAGTTTCGCACGGAAATTCTTTCCCAACGAAGACCCCGTTGGAAAAAAGATCAACATCGGACTGCTGGACATGCAGCCTGAGATCGTGGGCGTTGTCGGCCACGTACAGCACTGGGGACTTGGCGCGCGCGAGCATGAAACCCTGGAAGCTCAGCTTTACCTTCCCGTCTGGCAGATTCCCGACAGGTTCTGGACGCTGCTCGCAAGCGGCGGTCAGTATGTTGCTCGAACCAGCGGGTCACCTGCTGGTCTCGCGACGTCGATTCGTCAGGCAGCAGAAAAAGTTGACCAGAGCGCAGTTCTTTATGATGTGAGGCCGATGGAGGAGATCGTCGCGCGATCCATTTCCACGCAGCGCCTGACCATGTTCCTCCTGAGCGTGTTTTCCGGCCTCGCCCTGGTGCTCTCTGCCATCGGAATCTACGGCGTAATTTCCTACTTAACCGGCCAGCGCACTCATGAGATCGGCGTGCGCGTGGCGCTTGGCGCATCGGGAGAGGATGTCTTGCGGATGGTTCTGGGACAAGGCATGCGGATGACTCTGCTCGGTGTTGGCATCGGCGTCGCTGCCGCATTCGGGCTAACGCGGCTGATTACGCAAATGATTTACGGCGTGGGCGCCACCGACCCGCTTACGTTTGCAGGAGTGGCCATCCTGCTGTCAGCCGTCGCGCTTTGTGCCTGCTACATTCCCGCGCGGAGAGCCATGCGCGTGGATCCCATCGTAGCGCTGCGCTACGAATAATCGCATGTAGTTCGCCAGCTTAACCGAACAAAAGAACAGATAGAGCGAGGCACGGCGGAACGTATAATCACACCCGCCATGCGGCCCCTAAACATGAACGTCCTGAATGCGCTGACGATCTTCTTGAGCGCGTTCCTTCTTTTTCAGGTTGAGCCGCTGATCGCAAAAATCATCCTTCCCTGGTTTGGTGGGGTCGCGGCAGTCTGGACTGTCTGCCTGTTGTTCTTTCAACTGGTTCTTCTGCTCGGCTACCTCTATGCTCACTTGCTGACGCGGGTCAGCCTGCGAATGCAGGGCTGGCTTCATGCAGTCTTTCTAGCAGCCAGCATATTCGTGCTGCCAATTCTTCCGAAAGATTCCTGGAAGCCGACAGGACCGGAGCACCCTGCGGCACATATTTTGTGGGTGCTGGCCCTGACGGTTGGGCTGCCGTTCTTCCTGCTTTCCTCTACAAGCCCGCTCCTGCAAGCCTGGTTGGCGAGCGCGGGAAGAGACAGCGGCGTTTATCGCTTCTATGCTCTTTCGAATGCCGGGTCCCTCCTCGGTCTACTAAGTTATCCGATGCTGGTCGAGCCACGCCTATCCACGTTACGCCACGCGTGGAGCTGGTCTGTGGCGTATGCGGCGTTCGCCGTCGCGTGCGGAGCAATTGCTCTTGCGTCGCGTGGCGGTGAAAGTGCGCGGCCTCCTCAAGAAGCGCTACTCACACGAAGCAATTGGAGTACTCGCACACTTTGGATCGCGCTTCCGGCGTGCAGTTCTGCCCTTCTTCTGGCGATTACGAATCACATTTCGCAAAACATTGCTGCGGTTCCGTTCCTCTGGATTATCCCGCTCAGCTTGTACATGCTCAGCTTCATTCTGTGTTTTGGTAGCAGCCACTGGTATCACCGCATGCTTATTCTTCGGCTTTTGGGCGTTGCGCTGGGTTGCATGGCGTACGCTCTGTCGTCCTCGCTTACGTCTCTTCCTCTTTGGATTTTGATTTCGCTCTTCTGCGCGGGCCTGTTCGTGTGCTGCATGTTCTGTCATGGAGAGCTGGCGCGGCTGAAGCCCGACCCCTCGCAGCTTACGTCATTTTATTTTCTGAGTTCCCTGGGAAGTGTGGCGGGCGCAGCGTTCGTGGCGATCCTGGCCCCTCAAATCTTCTCCGGATTCTACGAACTGCACGTAACGCTGGGAGCTTGCGCGCTGCTTGCGGTGATTGTCCATCGCAGGGATCCCGCGAGCCCCATTCAACAAGCGCACTGGCGGCCTGCACGGTGGATTCTGCATGCGTTGGCCGCAACGGTGATGATTGGACTTTTCTTCCTAGCGCGAGCTGATTCTGCCGACACAAATCGAGCGGTCCGTAACTTTTATGGAGTTCTGCGAGTGAGCGAAGAAACGCTTCCGAGTGTCGTGGTGGTCAATGCCGATGCGCAGCCCGGTCACAGCGAGGATCTCCGGTTTCGAAGACTAATGAACGGAACAATTACGCACGGGTTGCAATTCCTGGCCCCGGCGCGGCGCGATCAGCCCGCTTCGTATTACGCCCCGAATTCCGGAGTTGGCATTGCCTTCGCAGCTCTTTCCCCGCGCGGGCCACTGCGCGCGGGCGTGGTTGGTCTAGGCACCGGCACGATTGCGGCTTATGGCCGCAGTGGCGATGAATTCACCTTCTATGAGATCAATCCGCTGGTCGTGAAACTTGCGCAGCAAGACTTCAGCTTCTTGCAAGACTCAAAAGCGCATATTGCGTTCAGAATGGGAGACGCGCGCCTCACCCTGGAGCGTCAGCCGCCGCAGCAGTTTCATCTGTTGGCCGTAGACGCCTTCTCTAGCGACGCGATTCCGGTTCATCTCCTTACGGTTGAGGCTTTTCAACTTTATTTTCGTCACCTGCGGCCGGACGGTATTCTGGCCATGCACATCTCCAATCGCCATTTGTATTTGGAGCCCGTCGTGGCTGCCGCCGCGCAAAAACTTGGAAAAGACGCCGTCCTCATAACCAACCCGGATGACGACGAGAACCAAATCTTCCTGGCCCGATGGGTTTTGCTGGCCAATCGTGGCGTGTTTGCGGGACTTCCTAGCGTTGAGAAAGCAGGAAAGGCACCCACCGCGAGCGCCCGTGTAAGACTCTGGACCGATTCTTACAGCAGCCTCCTCCCAGTCCTGAAGTAGCTCCGCCAACTGAAACAACTCCGAGAAAAAACCGCGAAGAAATGACCTGAGATACCTATAATCTCAGCGCGATGCGCATTCATCCTCTCGACCTAGTTATTGTCATCGCGTATCTCCTCGGCGTCACGGCGCTCGGGATGCGCTTTCGCCGCATGCAGCAGGCGGGCGCAGCGGCCGACACGCAAGCCGCCGGCCGCGAATATTTTCTCGGAGGGCGAACCGCGCCTTGGTGGGCGTTGGCCTTCTCGATTGTCGCCACCGAAACCTCGACGCTTACCATCATCGGCGCTCCCGCAATTTCTTATGCCGGAGACCTCACGTTCATTCAACTTGTGTTCGGCTACCTGATTGGACGCGTCCTGATCGTTCTGCTCCTCTTGCCCGGCTATTTCCGCGGCGAATTTTTCACTGCCTACGCGCTCATCGAAAAACGCTTTGGTGAAAAGATGCGCGCGGTTGCCGCATCGACGTTTCTCGTCACCCGTGCGATTGCGGAAGGCGTGCGCGTTTCGGCGATTGCTCTTGTGGTGAGCGCAGTGCTCGGCACCTCGGAGCATCTCGCGGTAGTGATCGTCATCTCGCTGACCATCCTCTACACTTTCGAAGGTGGCATGAAAGCGGTGATTTGGACCGACGTGGCGCAGCTGCTTGTTTACATGACGGGAAGCACCATTACGCTGGTCCTGTTGCTGCATCGGATTCCGGGCGGCTGGAGCGAGGTGACACAAATTGCCGCCGCTGCCGGAAACAAACTCCAGTTCCTCGATTTCTCCTGGA
>Ga0126383_10003592_pt1 | contig 10305 bp, 7 predicted proteins | sample PanSoiMetPlot_35_FD_96882 | JGI IMG/M metagenome (GOLD analysis project Ga0126383, IMG submission 96882) | Tropical forest soil microbial communities from Panama - MetaG Plot_35 | ecosystem: Environmental > Terrestrial > Soil > Tropical forest > Bulk soil | place: Panama | collected 2016-02-17
GGGCTGTTGATGCTGTTGATATGAACTACTGAAAGAAAGACCGTAGACTCAGGCTTCGGCGCCATGACATTTCTTATACTTCTTGCCTGAACCGCACGGACACGGCTCATTACGTCCGACTTTCGGATGGTCGCTGACGACAGTGCGCGGTTTGCCCGAATCTTCGCCGGCCGCGGCGGCGCTGGCGTTGGCCTTGGTAAAGCTCACGTGTCCGCGCCGAGGGCGGCGCTGCATTCGCTGCTCGGGCGGCTCGGGGACGGTGACCTGCAGGTGGTAGAGCGAGCGCACGGTATCGATGTCAATGCGGTCGAGCATCTCTTCAAACAGGTCGAACGATTGTTTCTTGTATTCGACCAGCGGGTCTTTTTGCGCGTAACCCATCTGGTTGATCCATTCCTTCAGGTGGTCAATCGCCTGCAGGTGATCTTTCCACTGAGAATCAACGATGTTGAGCATGATGATGCGCTCGTAATAACGCATCGCTTCGGCGCCGACGACCGTCTCTTTATCGGTATACGTCTGCTCGAGCTTTTGCCAGATCGCGGCGCGGATTTCATCGCGTTCCAGGTTATTCAAATTAATTCCGGCTTCGTCCAGGACCAGACTGAATTGAAATGCGACCGGAACTTTGAATCCTTCCAAATCCCATTCTTCCGGCATTTGCTCGAGGTTCATATGTTGATCGAGCAGATCGTCGAGGATCGCCTGGGCGATCGATTGAATTTCGCCGCGGTGATCGGACTGTTCGAGCAGTTGACGGCGCAGCGTGTAGATTGTCATGCGCTGTTTATTCATGACGTCGTCATATTCGAGCAGATGTTTGCGGATCGAGAAGTTCTGCGACTCGACGTTTTTCTGCGCGGCCTCGATTCGTTTGGTGACCATCTTCGATTCGATGGCGACGCCCTCTTCCATCCCGAGCCGTTGCATAATCGCCTTGACGCGGTCGCCGGCGAAGATGCGCATCAGATCGTCTTCGAGCGAGAGATAGAAACGCGACGAGCCCGGGTCGCCCTGGCGTCCGGAGCGTCCGCGCAACTGGTTGTCGATGCGGCGCGATTCATGTCGCTCGGTGCCCAGGATGTGCAACCCGCCCAGGCTAACGACCTCTTTGTGCTCGGCTTCGATCTGCGGTTTGACCTTTTGAATCGCGTCTTCGAGCTGATCGGGCGTGGCTTCGTCGGGATTGATCTCTTGCTTCTTGAGCAGTTCGCGCCCGAGGAATTCGGCGTTGCCGCCGAGCAGGATGTCGGTCCCGCGCCCCGCCATGTTGGTCGCGATCGTGACCGCGCCTCGGCGCCCGGCCTGCGCGACGATCTCGGCCTCGCGGCCCGCGTTTTCGGGCTTGGCGTTCAGGACGTTGTGTCGAATGCCGAGCTTCCTGAGCCGGTCCGAGATCTTTTCGGAGTTTTCGACCGAAACCGTTCCGATCAACACCGGCTGCCCTTTCTCGTGAAGCTCCTTGATCTCTTCGGCCACGGCCTCCCACTTCTCGTTCAGCGTGCGGTAGATCATGTCAGGATTGTCAGTGCGGATCATCGGGCGATGCGTGGGCACGCTATGGACTTCCAGGTTGTAGATCTTCGCAAATTCGACCGATTCGGTCTCGGCGGTGCCGGTCATTCCGGCCAGCTTCTGGTACATTCGGAAATAGTTCTGCAGCGTGATCGTGGCCAGCGTCTGGGTCTCGCGTTCGATCTTCACGCCTTCTTTCGCCTCGACGGCCTGGTGCAGACCGTCGGACCAGCGGCGGCCTTCCATGATGCGTCCGGTGAATTCGTCGACGATCTTTACCTCGCCGTCCTGCACGATGTAATTCTTATCGCGTTGATAGAGCGTGTGCGCCACCAGCGCCTGATTCAGACAGTGCAGGATCTCCATGTTCGACGGGTCGAAGAGGTTGCCGTGGCCGAGTATCCGCTCGGCTTTCTCGATCCCCGATTCGGTCAGCGTCGCGCGGTGCTGCTTTTCATCAACCTGGTAATCGGCGTCGCGGGTCAATTTCGGAATCACCACGTCGGCTTCATAATACTTGCTGGTAGATTCGTCCGACGCGCCCGAGATGATCAGGGGCGTTCGCGCTTCGTCAATCAGGATCGAATCGACTTCGTCGACGATGCCGAAGTAGTGACCGCGCTGCACGCAGGTCGCCAGCTCGAACTTCATGTTGTCGCGCAGGTAATCGAAGCCGAATTCGTTGTTCGTGCCGTAGGTGATGTCGCATTTGTAAGCTTCCTGCCGCTCGAAATCATCCAGGTCGTTTTGAATGACGCCGACGGTCATTCCCAGAAACTTGTAGATTTTGCCCATCCACTCGGCGTCGCGCCGGGCCAGGTAATCGTTGACCGTGACGACATGAGCGCCACGGCCTAACAGCGCGTTCAAATATACGGGCAGGGTCGCCACCAGCGTTTTACCCTCGCCGGTGCGCATCTCGGCGATCATTCCGCGGTGCAGGATCATCCCGCCGATCATCTGCACGTCGAAATGGCGCATGCCAGTCGAGCGCACCGAGGCTTCGCGCACGCAGGCGAAGGCTTCGGGCAGGATCTCGTCGAGAGCTTCCTGCTCCGACTGTTTACGCGCTTCTCCCGAAAGCTCCTCCGCGCCTTCAAGCCGCCGGGCTAAACGCGCTTTGAATCCTTCCGTCTTCACGCGCAGTTCTTCGTCTGACAGCCGGCTGACCTCCGGCTCGAGCGCGTTAATCCGGGCGACGACCGGCCACAACTTTTTTAACAGGCGTTCATTAGCCGAGCCGAAGACTTTAGTAAGCGCTTTTTCAATGGCGTTCATGGTTTGTTTAGGACCTCAAGCTAAGCGCCACGCGTCGTGGCGCGATTGATACGGGCATAGTGAAAACGAACATTGCGCAAACAATGAAAAATTTTAGTTGACGGTATAGTGAGCGTCAAGCAGGGCGTCTTTTGACGCGTGTCCATGGCTGTGGCACAATGCCGCCCTACTTTGACACTCACTCTCAATATCAATTCAGGAGCGATAATCGAATGAGCGAAATCACGAACACCGAAACCACCGATGTTCAAAAGGGAGCGCCGGTGGAGGCGTCACAGGAAGAAGTCTCGTATCACGCGGTTGAGAAGGATGGAAAGATCACGGCCATCTGGGAGATGCGCGGTCGAAAACACATTCGTACAATCGACCCGCGCAGTCAGGAGGGACGCCACCTGCTCGGTCACACCGAAAACCAAGAAAATGCGCAGAGCGCTCAAGCTTAGTGGGCAGTAGGCGGTGGTTAGTGGGCAGTAGGCGGTCGTTATCCGCAACTGCCCACTGCCCACTGCCCACTGCCCACTGCCCGCCGCTCTCCACTGCTTAATTTCCTGCCTTGCGAATCACCAGAGTCGAACTCAAGAACATCAAGAATCACGCCGAAGGGGAATGGGCGTTCCAGCCCGGAGTCGTCGCGATCTGCGGCCCCAACGGCGCGGGCAAAACGACTATTCTTGAAGCCATCGCCTGGGCTTTGTTCGACCACCTCGATTACAAACGTGATGATTTCGTCAAACGCGGGACCAAACGCGGCCAGGTTGCGGTCGCTTTCATTTCCGATCTGGATGGGCGCGAATACGTAGTCACGCGCGATACCGGAGGCGGTTATCAGGTTTACGACCCTGAAATCAGGACCCGGCTCATGGAGCAGAAGAACCAGGTCGTGCCCTGGCTCTGCCGCCATTTGGGGGTAGAGCCGGGAACCGATTTGGCTTCGCTCTTCAAAACCACGATCGGCGTGCCGCAGGGAGCGTTCACTTACGATTTCACCCTTCCGCCGTCCAACCGCAAAAGCGTCTTCGATCAGATTCTAAAAGTCGAAGAATACCGGCAGGCCTCGGATAATCTGCGCGACACGTCACGCCATCTCGATAATCTGATCGCCGAAGCCGGTCGGAGCCTCGCCGAAGCCGAAGGCGAGTTGAAATCCTACGACGAAACGAAGCGGCTGGCCGGCGACGCCGAGTCGCGCCTTCAATCGCTCGAAAACGAACACGGGGCGACAATCGCCGAACGCGAGCGCGTCGCCGGGGAAGTGGACTCGCTTGACGAATTGCGGCGAAGGATCGATGTCGAGCGCCGCGCGATCGAGCAATTGAACGTGAAGCTGGAGGTCAAACGCGATTCGCTGGCCACGGCGCGCGAAGGCGTCGAGCAGGCTCGCGCCGCCGCCGCGGTCGTCGCCGCGGCCCGCGCAGGCTACGAAAACCACCTCGCCGCGACGAGCCGCCTGGCCGAGCTTGAAAAGCGCCGTGAAGTCCGCAACGAGATTCGCGCGCGAATCGCCGCAATCGAACACGAACTGATCGAAGCGAGAAGCCAGTCGAGGCTCTACCAGGAGCGTTTGAACGAGATCGCGATCTCCCGCGACGAGCTTGCTAAACTCGCCGAGAAGGTCGAGCTGCAGAACTCGTTCGAAGCGGAGATCGCCGGGCTGCGTGAGGGCCGGGGCGAGATGCAGAGCCTCGAACGTTCTCTGGCCGCGCTCGATCGCGAGCTTGATCGATTGCGCCGCCGCTACGCCGATCTTTCGCGCCAGATCGAGCATGCCGATGCGCAGCGGGAGAAGGCCGCGATGGCGGAGCCGCTCGAAGCCGAGCGCGCGCGCCTCGACGCGGAAATCAACCGGGCGGAGGTGGCGCTCAACAACTCCAGGTTCAAACGCGGCGCCCTCGACACCTTGCGGGGAGAGCGAGAGAGGTTGACCGGGGAGTTGGAAAAGAATAAGAGAGAGATCGCGAAGCTCGATCCGCTGCTCTCTGTCGCCGGGCGGCTCGCGGAGGTCGAAGCCGCGCGACAGAACCGAATCGAAGAGCTCGCCGGATTGCGCGCCGAGCTCGCGCGTGACGAAGAGATGATCCGCGCCCTCGATCAGGGCGGCGTCTGCCCGTTGCTCACGGAAAAGTGTTTGAACCTGAAGCCGGGCGAATCGCTTGACTCCCGGTTCCGCAGGGGGTTGGATGCGCGCCGCAATGAGATCGCGAATTTACAGTCGGCTTTGGCCGGGCTCGATGAAGAAGTGAAACAATCGCGCGAGGCCGCGCTCGCGACATCGCGACTGCCTCGCCTCCGATCGGATACGACCCGACTCGCCGACGAACTGGAATCGAGACGTCGCCAGATGGCGGCGATCGAGGAGGAGATTTCGCGGGCCGCAGACCTGGACGAGACGGAACTACAACGGTTGAAGGAGAAACGGACCGGGCTCGAGACTCAGCTTCGACGGTCGCGCGAGGCCGAACGCGTCTACAGTCAGGCCGAACCCCTCGCCGCGGAGATCCACCGAGTCATCAAAGAAGGCGAGCTCAAAAAGCAGGAGCGCGACGAAATCTCGCGGCGCATCGAAAAACTCGGCGACATCGAAGCGAGGCTCGCCGAAGCCGAGGCCGGACTGCAATCGCTCAACGACCCTCGTGGCCGCGCCGCCGCGCTCAAGGAGCTTATCACGCGCGAAGGCGCATTGAAGCTCAATCTGGAAGAGGCCGAGGTCAAAGTCACGCGAGTCGGCGCGGATCTGGAACAGGCCAACCTCGAGATGCGGCCCTTCGCCACGCTCGACGGCGAAATAACCTCGGCCACCCGGACGCGCGCCGAGAGTGAGCGCGATTACCAGGCGTTCATCGCGAACGAAAAGATCGCGGCTGCGCTCGTGGCCCGGGAGCAGGAGATGGCGGCGCTTTCGTCCGAAATCGAACAGACGGACAAGGCTCTCGCGGCTGCGCTCGCCGACTGCGGCGAACTCGAGAAGCGATATGACGCCGACCGCCACCGCCGCGCGATAAGCGAATTGGACGGCCTGCGCGAACGCGTCACGCAGCTCGCGTCGCAGATCGAACACATGGCCGAGCAGTATTCGAGATTGCGAGAGCAGTTGGCTCACCTGAACGAGGTGCGCGAGCGGGCGCGCCATCAGATCGCCGAAAGAGAGCGATCTGAGCGTTTGCGCGAGACGTCGGAATTCATCCGCGACATCCTGCAGAAGGCCGCGCCGTTCATCACCGAGTCTTATCTCTTTTCGATTTCGATCGAGGCCAATCACCTGTTCCGCGAGATCACGGGCCGGCACGATGTGACGTTGCAATGGACGAAGGATTACGAGATCACCCTCGAGGAAGAGGGGCGCGAACGGCCTTTTCTTAATCTTTCGGGCGGCGAGCAGATGGCCGCCGCGCTGGCCGTCCGTCTGGCGTTGCTGAAAGAGCTTTCTGAAGTTAACATCGCATTCTTCGACGAGCCAACGACTAACATGGATGAGGAAAGAAGGCGGAATCTGGCCCAGCAGATCGGGCGCATCAAGGATTTCCAACAGCTCTTCGTCATCAGCCACGATGACAGTTTCGAAGGGTACACAGATCAAATCATTACACTGGGTTAGCCGATCGCCCGCGTTCGCGTGATTCGCGGGCGGTATTTTCGAAGGAGTTGATGCGATGCATCGGGGCGCATCGATAAATCAGGGCATAGCGATGAGTAAAAGCCTGGAGTTGCTCCCGTTATTGCGGGAATATTATCGCCAGGTCGAGGAGATAAAACGCGTCGCCGAAGATTTGGTGGAAGGCTTGAGTGAGGAGCAATTCAACTGGCGTCAAGGCCCTGAAAAGTGGTCCATCAACGAATGTCTGGAGCATCTCAATGTCACCGCGCGGCTCTATTTGTCGGTCCTGGCCGACGCGGTCAGCGGCGCGCGGATACAGGGCTGGTTCAGCAATGGGCCGTACAAGAATACCTGGTTGGGACCTCTGATGGTTCGCTCGATGGAGCCGCCGGTGAGAATAAAGTTCAAATCGGCTCGACGCTTCACGCCTCCCCCCGACATACCGATGAGCCAGGTTGTGCCGCAGTTCATGGCTTTTCAGGACCGGCTGCTCGGTTTGATACGCGACGCCAACGGCGTTGACCTCGGCCGGCCCAGAGTAGAACCGCCGGGAAACAGATTGATCAAACTCACATTGGGAGAGGGCATCGCCTTGATGACGGCGCACGAGCGGAGGCATCTGTGGCAGGCGCGGATGATTATGGTGGATCCGACGTTTCCGAAATGACGCTCTCTCTTCACCGGTTCGGCGGCGCTCCGACCGGATATTGCTCCAGATCGAGCACAGAGCCGGTGATCAGCTCGCTCTCGTCGCTGGCGAAATAGAGCGCGGCTAGCGCGATGTCGCGCGGCGAAAGCAGCCGCCCCCAGGGGCGCGTCTTGATCGCTTCTTCGAGCCAGTCTTCTCCGCGGCCTTCTTCGACAGTCTTGACGCGATGCTCATTGGGCGTCAGCGTCCAGCCGACGTTGAGTTGATTGACCCGAATCCGGTACCGGTTCAGGTAGTTTGCGGTGTTTTTGGTGAGCGTCATCATCGCGCCCTTCGTCGCCGAGTAGGCCATCAGCTTCGGCTCTCCGATGTAGGCGTTGACCGAGCCGATGTTGATGATCGAACCCTGACGGCGCTCTTTCATGTGTTTGACCGCCTGCTGCATGCAGATGAAGGCGCTGCGGACGTTGGTGGCGAAGAGCTTGTCCCACAACTCTACGGTCGTGTCTTCGATCGTGCCGCGCGTGCTCAAGCCCACGTTGTTGACCAGCGCGTCAATCCGGCCGTAATGCCCGACGGTCTTGTCAAGTAGCGCGCGGCATTCGGCTTCGACGGTTACGTCGGCGCGAATGAAGACGGCCTGAGCGCCCTGCGCCGCAATGTCCGCCGCGACCGCCCCGCCCTTCTCTTCGTCTCGTCCCGAAACGACCACGCTCGCGCCTTCCTCGGCGAACAACCGGACGATGCCTTCGCCCATGCCCGCGCCTGATCCGGTGACGACCGCTACTTTGTCTTTCAAACGGTTCATTTTGCCAATTACCTTTCCAATCTTTAAATCAACCGAAATGCTCGGCGATCTTTGCGCGCAGAAATCTGACTGATTCACGCAACTCTTCCATTCCGTTCTCGCCGTCTTCAATCGAAATCCAGTTGTCGAAGCCTTCTTTCCTCAACGTCGAGAAGATCGCGTCGTAATCGTTCAAGCCTTTGCCGATCACGCCGTGCCTGAGGTTTTTCGCGTAACCCAACGAGCCGTCCTGCTTCTTCAAATCCTCAATCGTCCCGCCGATCAGGTAGCGATCCGAAGCGTGCATCGTGATGACGCGGTGTTTGACGGCGGAGAGCGCTTCCAGCGGGTCTTCGCCGCAGATGATGGCGTTCGAGGGATCGAAATTGACTCCGAACCAGGGCGAGTCGATTTGATTGATCACTTCGAGAAAGACGTCCAGGCGCTGCGCGAATTCGGGATACTTCCAATAGCCGTCTTTGTAGTGGTTCTCCATATTCAAAACGATGTCGCGTTCGGCCGCGTAGGGAATCACCTCTTTTATACATTCAACGGTGTAACGCACGCCGTCGTCGCGCGACACGTCTTCACGCCGCTGGCCTGACAACACACGGCAGAATCGCCCACCGAGTTGCGCCGTCAGGTCAATCCAGAATTTCTCTTTTTTGACCTCTTCGGCGCGCGCCACCGCGTCGTGCTGTGTGAAATCGGGCGAGCAGCACATCATCGGAATTTCAAGTCCTTTCGCCTCCGCGTACCGCCTCACTTTCGCCACATATTCCGGGTCGAGGCTGGCGAAGAAGCCCGGATACATCTCGACGCCGTCCACGCCGAGCGTGGCGGCCAGGTCAATCCAGTCGAAGAGCGTCATCGTGCGGGTGACGCAGAGATCGTCCATATAACATTTCGGAAAAGCGCTTAGTTTAGGCATGCTTATTCTTCCAATCACTTATCACTCAAGTCAGATTTGTTGCTGCGATACGGTTGGAAATTGCGCCCCCAATCCACGCCGATCACTTCCAGAGAAATTCGGTCGCCGTCCACTTGCACTAACACGTAATGATATGCGCCTTCTCCCGGTTCATAGGCCGGTTTGGCGATGCGGTCGAGAGTGACCTTCTCAGCCGCGCCGGCTTTGATGTAATCGCGCGTGTCGGGATCGCCGGCGTATGTATAAAGTGGCGCGCCGCCTCCGCCGGTCGTAACATGATCCAGCCGATACTTGCCAGTCTCGTCTTCGTAACGTTCCACCCAATGCTCGAATGTGTGGTCGTGGCCGGCGAAAATCATCCTGACGTGATGTCTGCGGAACATCGGCATGTAACGTTGCCGCAGGATGGCCGTTTGCGATTCCACCTTCGGGCCTCCATGAGGCCCGGAAGAGAGAATCGGGTGATGATAGTAGACGACCACGTGCCGGTAACGGTTGCGATCCAATCCTTCCAGTTGGGCCTTGACCCATTCATATTGCTTGTCGTCTCCGGCGATGTTGGAATCGAGCGCGATGACGAACATATTTCCGTAGCCGAACGAGAAAACGGGGTAGCCCGCCAACCGTCGCGGCGAACCTTCAGGCGGGATCAATTGGGCGTTAGCCGAGAAGAAGTTTTTCAACCCCGGCTGCCGCCGCTGATCGTCATGCGTCGCGGCGCTCGACAAGTCGTGATTGCCTGGCGCGAGGAAATAGGGCACATTGCCTTCCTGCGTCAGCCGGTTGATCAGCTCAACATAGCTTGCGTTCCACTGCCGCCCGATCGCGCCGTTGGCCACTCCATCTCCGGTTTGAATCACGAAGCGAACCGGGTAAGGAGTTTTTTCTAGTCTTTTGATCGAGGCGAGCGCGGAGTTAATGATTAGCGAGTGTTCGTATTGAAGCTCGAACCCGTCGCGACGCCCGCGCGTGTCGCCGTAGACGATGAAGGAAAACCGGTTGACGCCGGCCGAATCTTTTTCGCTCGGCAGCGGCGTGCGTGGCGCTTTGATCGCGCGAACCGGCTCGTTGATCGCTTCCGGCGGTAACGCCGTCTGCTGTTGCGCGGCCGGCTCTTGGGGTTGCGGTTGTTGCGTTGATTGTGTCTGCGAATTTTGTCCCGCCGCGAGCTCGAATATGCAAAGCAGCCCGAGGGCAGATGCGAGAAATTGTCTGAACATATTCTCTCCTATTTATTTTAATTTCCTGCTCAAAACAAAGGCCTTGTGGCGGTTCTGTGGAAGAGGTCTTTCTTCAATGGCAAATCCGCCACAAAAATTTTTTCAGACTTTTTTGTGTTCACTTGCAAACCACGGATTTTCAACAAGAACAATCAACACCATAAGCGTTAAGGTCGATGGTACGTTCTTTGCCATTGCTTCCGGCGTCAGACACGCCAGCTCCTAGCGTGGATTGCGAGTGAAATTAAATGCGGCGCTATTAAGCTGTCGCTACTTATGGGCATCAGTTCTTGGAAGGAAAAGAAGATTATGAGAAAGCTTCATATGGTTGCA
>Ga0126383_10003597_pt1 | contig 10300 bp, 6 predicted proteins | sample PanSoiMetPlot_35_FD_96882 | JGI IMG/M metagenome (GOLD analysis project Ga0126383, IMG submission 96882) | Tropical forest soil microbial communities from Panama - MetaG Plot_35 | ecosystem: Environmental > Terrestrial > Soil > Tropical forest > Bulk soil | place: Panama | collected 2016-02-17
CGGTACCGTTGTCCTTCGGTGTTGCCTTGCGGGGTAACTCGCAGCAAACCCCGCGCGGTCGCCGCCCACAGTTGATAATCGGAAGTCTCAAAGAGTTGATTGATCCACTCGCTCTGCACCAGGTCATGTGGGACCAGCTGAAAAGAAATCTGCGGCGGCTTCTCGGTTTCATCAAACGTCAGCTGGAAGAGACCTGCGTTCCGGGTGCCGGCCCATAATCGTCCGAGATGATCAATCAGCAGATCATGTATGAAAGCATCGGGCAAACCCTCGGTCTTTGCGTAACGAATAGTCTTATTCATCCAATGACGATAGATGCCGCTCGGGGTGGCCAGCCAAAGCGATCCATAACTGTCTTCCACCATGTCGTTGATATAACTTTGCTCCGGATAGTCACTGGGCATCGCTAAATCGATCGGCACCAGCGTGAAGCTTTTCCCACTCAACACCAGTTTGGCCAGACCCTTATAGGTGCCGCACCAAACATGGCCGTCATGGCTTTCAAGCAGTTTGTTTATGTAGTGGGCGCGCCGATCTGTATCGTCAGGCTCGACTACCTGAAACAGCGGCGGCGTGCCGTCATAACTGTCATTGATATTGACAGGATGAGCGGCGGGCGTGCCTTTAGGATTGAAGCGAACCAGACCGCCGCTGGTCGCGACCCAGTAATCGCCCGCGCGCGTTTCCAGCAAATCGTTAACGCTCGCATGGGGGAGCCCTTGCTCGGTCCCATAGTTAGTGAAGGTATAGCCGTCAAACCGGGAGAGCCCACCAGCTGTGCAGAACCAGAGGAAGCCGCGCGAGTCGCGCACAATTTTATTGATGACGTTGTGAGGCAACCCGTCGGCCGTCGAATAGGTTTTGATGGGTAATCGTTCGGCGCGAGCAGCCAGGGCTGCTGACAGCATGAAAGTTAAGAGGAGCGCATTCCGCCTGCCGTAGCGAGAGCTGAAAGATAACTCCGGCATGCTCCAGATTCTACTTCAGATTGAGGAACTGTTGCGCGTCTTAAGAGATCCGCAAGTCAGCTCAGCCCATAGACGACGCCAAATAGACAACTCTCAATCTATCCGCTAACGTGGACGGCGCCGACTGGGCCTTATCGCCGCTCATTCTCGATGAAAATCCACGGTACTCACCAGCTTCGCACCACCCGCGATCGCGTCTTCGCGGCGCTCACCGACCCACAGATTCTGCAACGCTGCATACCCGGTTGTGAGAGCCTGGACCAGACCGCGGAGAACACTTACGCGGCTACGATGAAGGCCGGAGTCGGCGCCGTCAAAGGAACTTTCAAAGGCAACGTCCGGCTGGAAGATATTCAAACGCCATCCCACTACCGGATGATTGTCGACGGCAAAGGCACTCCCGGCTTTGTCAAAGGCACCGGTGAATTCGATCTAACCGGGAGCGACAGCGTGACGGACATTGCCTACACCGGTGAAATGCAGGTGGGCGGCGTCATTGCCAGCGTCGGCCAAAGAATGATCGAAGCTGCGGCCAAAATGCTCGCCGCGAAATTCTTCACCGAACTGGAAAAGCAGCTCAGTTCCGATGCCTGACGGCCAGAAGCCTCGGGGCCTCACAGAAAGTTCAATCCTTCAGCAGCGCTCGTCGTTTGGCCTGCTTCTCCTCCGAATTTAATTTGAAGTTGTACTCGTAAATCGAATTTTCCCAGTCGCCGTACATGGCATTCGGCAACACGATGAAATGAGTTCCGAATTGTGATTTGTTCTGCTCGGTAGCCTCCAGCCGGCTGGCGACGGTCTTGCTTTTCTCGAACACGTCAGAAAAATCATTCAGGTTGTCGCCCATCAGCAAGACGACGTGATAACGCGCCGCGATCGATTGCCGGCGGGGCTCCTTGGTGTCGTTCTTTGTGTCCGTCCGGATCAGTAGCGTTTCGTCATTTACCTCCGGAAATCCGACAGCTTTAAGATTCCGCGCCGTGCCATCCTTCTCGGCGATCTTGCGATTCGTCACATAGAAAACGCGGACGCCGCGCGAGTGCGCATAATTGAGAAATTCCACCGCCCCGGGAATCGCCGTGGCTTCGGCACGATTGCACCAATCAGTCCAGCCGTCGGGATAATTCAAGCCCTGCTTGATCAGCATTCCCTGGTAGCGGCTGTTGTCGAGCACTGTCTCGTCGACGTCGACAATGATCGCGCGCCGCATTTTGATACGCCGATTGTGCAAGTCTCGATCGAGCATCATCCGCGCCAGCAAATAGGTCTGGTACTCCAGCGCGCGCGCCTCGCCCGCAGCCTGCTGATACAACGTCGCGGCCTCGATATAAGTATTGTCGGACTTCTGCTGGGCAATCGCCGCGGTGGCAAAAAATAAAAAAGCCGCGGCGATTGACGCGGCTCGTAATCTCAAACGAACGGTTCGGTTCATGGCTTACCTCGGTTTCTTATGGTTGTGATCGGCGCGCCTTGGCGATGAAGGTCTCAATGTCGGCAATGCTGCGCGGTAAAGCCGCAGTCATCCATTTCACCCCTTCAGGCGTTATCAACATATCGTCTTCGATGCGAACTCCGATGCCCTTATATCTTTCGAAGGCGGGCTTAATCGCTGCGATCAGCTTTTCATTCTCAGGCGTTGCGGGCAGATTAGCCAGGGCGTCGGGACGAATGTAGATGCCCGGCTCATTCGTGAACGTCATGCCTGGTTCCAGACGGCCGCCGGCGCTGACATCATGAACGTTCATGCCCAGGAAATGGCCATTGCCGTGCATGAACCACATGCGGTATTGATCTGAGTTGGCATCAGTAATCAACCCGAGTTTCAACAAACCTGCTTTGATGACTTCCAACGAAGCGCGATGCGCATCATTCAGCGTCGCTCCCGGCTTCGCTGCTTTCGCGGCGGCTTCCTGTGCGTCATAGACGATTTGATAGATGGCGGCCTGGGCCGGCGAGAACTTCCCGTTGGTGGGCGTCGTGCGCGTCACGTCCGCGCTGTAATGTCCGTACTCGGCGCCGACGTCCATCAACAAAAGATCGCCGGGCTTGCAGGGAGCCTGTGCCTCTTCATAGTGCAACGTGGTCGCGTTAGCGCCGCAGCCCACGATATCCGGATAACCCCAATTGTCGGCATTGCGAAGTTTGAAGATGCGCGCGACTTCCGCATCGATTTCGTATTCCCACTTCGCATTGGCAGAGGCGATCCACGCACGCTCATGCGCTTCGATGCTGATATCGATCGCGTGCTGGAGCAGCGCGAGTTCCCACTCAGATTTTTTTGCCCGCAGCTGCGCGAAGATCGGCCCGGCATTTTGAATCGTAAAGCCGCTGTCTTTGGGCCAACCGGCAACGAACCGTTGCTCCTGCCGGTACTCGCGGCTTTCAAACTGCGGATTTGTCTGCGGATTCACCAATAGATAAAGCACCGCCTGCTTAGCCTCGGCTGCTTGATAGAGTGCGCTGAAGGCACCGAGCTTTTCATCGATTAATCCCTGTGGCGGCGCGGGCCGTTTCGACCACAGCACATTTTCGGGCTTCGGTTCATAAGCTTCCTGGTTGGTATCGTGCCGCTGAATTGACTTAATAAAGCCGTCAAATTCGTTCGCATCCCAAATCTCATTAATGCCCGACAACTTCGCCGCCTCTTCGGGACCGTACATGTGACCGGTCCACGTTTCCGCGGCTGGATTGCGGCGCGGCAGAAACAGAATCGCAGATGGATTCCGCGATGGTATGAGCACGAGCTTCGCGCCCTTCTGATTCAGATTCGTGAGATAGAAAAGATCGTTCTCTTGCCGGAAAGGAAAATCGACGTCGTTGGTGTACACGCGAGGTTCGGCGCTGAACATCAAGAGCATGGCGTTGGAACCAATCGTGTCGGCTACTTGTTTGCGCCGCGCCGCCAATTCTGCCTGCCGCTTCGCATCATCGAACACCGGTGGTGGCGGGGTCACGTGAACCACACCGTCGGGTGCGAAGTTGGTGGCGGCGCCGCTGACTCCGCCGAGAAACGGGATTACTAAGGCCGCCGTCAAAACAAAGAGCCACGCGGCGTGCATTCGCATTCTTTTCTTCATAGGCATCAAAAGGGGAAGGCGAGCGGCCGAAACTCAGAATTGGCTAAGGCTGGTTGTCGTTCTTTTCCTTCTTTCGACCGGGGCGATCGGCCGGCGCCGGAATGATTCGCGTCTCACCTTTAGGATTGATAATTATCGTGCTGCCATCCGGCTGCTTAATCATGCGGCCGCCATTAGGCAGGACCCGAACCTCGGGAACCTTGAAAGGCGGATGCCTTCTCTCATCCGGAGGCCGGTTTGGATCCAACGGCGGCTGTTGACCCGGAGGCGGCGGTTGGCGATCACGGCCCCGGTTGGGATCCCCCTGGTGCGCCGGATCGAATACTTCCGGCGGCGGGAAATTTTTGAATGGATCGGCGCTGGCCTTGTCTTCCGGTTTGCTCTGAGCGTTGCGTTGCGCTTCGGTTTTCTGCTTCTCGCCCTTTCCCTGGTTCGCGCGCGCGCTTTCGGCAACATCTTTTGATTCCGTCGCCGGCGCCGGCTGATTCGGCGCAGCGGAATTGGCGGGCTGCGATGATTGGGACGGTTGCGTCTGGGTTTGCGTCTCCGGAGGCTGCGTCACCGTCTGCTGTGGATGCTGCCGTCGATAAGCAAAGAACCCGGCCACACTCCCGCCGAGTGCCACCAACACAACCGCAGCGGCGGCCAGCGGCTTCCAATTGCTTCGCGCCGGTGGTGCGGAACCTGCGGGTTGACCCGTCGTAACTGTGCGGACGTTCGTCGTCTCGCCGGCCACTAGTGTCTGCGCCTCGCTGGAAAACGATGGCGAAGTTCCCTGCCGCGTTTGCGCTCCGACCAAACGAGTCGCACGCTCTGAGGCGATGGTCGGTGCTGCCGAAAAAGCAGCGCCGCTGGAAGTCACCAGCGTTTCTTCTCCGAGCGGCCCGGACTCTGCGCGGCCCAGCGCGCGGCTCATCTCACTGGCGGCGGCAAAGCGGTCGTCGCGCCTTTGCGACATCGCTTTGCTCAGCACATTCGCAAAGCCCACACTCAGCTCGGGCCGCACTTCGTTAGCCGGCAGCATGGGATCAGGCTGGCCATTGACTACTGCCGCAGCGCGACTCAGCGCGTCCGGCGGCTTGACGTTGGTGGACAGATGATAAAGCGTGGCGCCCAGGGCATAGATGTCGCTGCGCGCATCAGTTCCCTTGCCCTGGACCTGCTCAAGCGGCGCGTAATTAGGTGTGTATCCGAAGATGCTGGCAGAAGTCGTGACCGCAGTGAGCTGTCCTACCGATCCTTTCGCCAGGCCAAAATCCAGCAACACCACCTGACCGCGCGCCGTCAGCTTCAAGTTTTGCGGCTTGATATCGCGATGGATGATTTGCGGATCCTGAGTGTGCAGATAATCGAGCGCGTCGCACAGCTGATCGGCCCAGCGCGCAACTTCGCTTTCGGGAAAAGGAGCATCCTGCGCCGTCAGCATCTCGAAGAGATCCTGCCCGGCAATGTACTGCATCACCAGGAACTGACCTTCGCCTTCGTTAAAATGGTCGCTCACCCGCGGCAACGCCGGATGATGCATGCGCGCCAACAGCCGCGCCTCGCGCTCGAATTGCTTGCGCAGCTTCTCTTCAGCAAAGAAGGTTTCTTTGAGCGCCACGGTCGTATCCAATCGTTCGTCCACAGCTTCGTAAACTGCTCCCATGCCGCCCTGTCCGAGCTGGCGCACGATGCGATAACGCTCCTGTAAAATTGTTCCTTCGGTGAGCATGAGAACTACTTTAAAAGAATTGGCAGTCTATCATTCTGTCCAACGCAAGGCCAACGACAATAGTTTCAATAGTGGTGTCCTACAAGGCGGTTTCCCTGGCGACTTTGCCGATTGGCCCGAGCAAAAAATCGGGCGACCAAACTGTTTCAGGCAAAGACGCAAAGGTGGTAAGTTCCGCCAAGCCAAATCAGCTGCGGTGCCTCCTCATCTTGCTCAATCTGACACCCCTTCTAAGACGACTGACAGTTGCGATTGGTCTTTGATGATCACTGCTTTCAGCGTATGCTAGCCGCACGTGAGCACCCCGAATCAATTCGACGACGGCGATGTCATCGATATAACGCCAAAGAAACCACGCCGCCGGCCCTGGAAATGGTTACTCGTCGTCGCCCTCGTGGGCTTGCTCTTCATCGCCTCCCGAGCGGTTTCCATCTATATCTCGGCCGCCTGGTTTGGTTCACTCGGATACGCATCCATTTTCTGGTTCATCTTTCGCGCCAAGCTCCAACTGTTTTTCATCTTCTTCGTCGCCACCACCGTCGTCTTGCGCACTGCCCTTTGGCTAATCGAACGCGCCTTCGCTTCGTTCTCGTTTGGACAGCGCACCGTTTTCATTAATCAACAGCCGGTCAATATTTCGCCGGGCCGACTACTGCGACCGCTGGCCTGGGTTGTTTCGATCGCTGCCGGATTGATCTTCGGCTTTGGGATGCGCGAATCATGGCGCAGCTTTGCCTTGTATTTTCATCAGGCGCCTACGACTCAAACTGATCCAATTTTTGGAAAGCCAATCGGTTTTTATCTATTTACCTTGCCGTTCTATGACGCCATTAGTTCCTGGGTCCTGGCGCTCGCATTTATCAGCATGGTGGCCGCGATTATTTATGCTGCGCTGGCTATGACTCAGCAAGGCCTGTCAACATCCGGCGACGTCGCGAAAGCTCGCCGCACCAGCTTCGCCGCGGTTTCAGTTCCGCTGGCTGCCTGGCTGGTGGTGCTGGGCTGGCGCTTCGTTCTCTCTCGCTATCCGTACCTCTGGGAAGATCACCAGACTTTTTCCGGCGTCACCTACGTCGAAGCAAAGCATCTGCTGCCGGCCTATCTGTGGGTGGCGGGGGCGCTCGTCGTGGCGGCGTTAATTTGCCTGGTCAACGGTTTTGCCTTGCGCAAGCTGCGCCTGCTGATCGCGGCGCTGGCGATTCCCATCGCGGTCTACGTGGTGGGCGTCTTGATGATTCCCGCTTACGTTACCAGCTTTATCGTCAAACCAAATGAGTTGGGCCGCGAAACGCCTTACATCACCCACAATATCGCCGCCACGCGGACCGCGTACGGCATCGACCACATTGAACAGCGGCCCTTCGATGCAAACACCACCGCCGATGCTTCAGATCTGCAGGGCAATCACGCCACCCTCGACAACATCCGGCTTTGGGATTGGCATGCGTTGAAGGATACCCTCTCGCAGATTCAAGCCATTCGCATTTATTACGATTTCACCGACGTCGACGTCGATCGTTACACGATTGAAGGACAGAAGCGTCAGATGATGATCGGCACGCGCGAAATCAACGTCGATCGGCTGCCTGAATCTTCACGCAACTGGGTGAACGAGAAGCTGATTTATACCCACGGCTACGGCATCACCATGAACACGGCCAACGGCTTCGACACCGAAGGAATGCCGAAGTTCATCTTGTCCAACATGCCGGTCGAATCTGCCGCTTCCGAAATTAAAGTGACCCGGCCCGAAATTTATTTTGGCCAGGAAACGACCCATGACGTTTACGTGAAAACCAAGCGGATGGAATTTAATTACCCGCAGGGTGAGACTAACAACCTCACGTCATATGAGGGGACGGGCGGAATTGAGATCGGCGGCTACTTCAAACGCTGGCTGCTGGCCTGGGCCCTGGATGATGTGACGAAGTTGCCCTTCTCTGACGACGTCACACCCGCCAGCCGCGCGTTGATTCACCGCAACATCCGCGAAATCGTGGATGGCGTCGCGCCCTTTCTGGTCTATGACAACGATCCGTATATGGTCGTGAACTCAGAAGGACGACTCTTCTGGATAATCGATGCGTTTACCGAAAGCTCGAACTATCCATATTCCCGTCACTATGGCGCGGCCGATAAGAACGTCAATTACATTCGCAACAGCGTGAAGGTGGTCGTTGATGCTTACAACGGCACGACCACCTTCTACGTATTCGATGCGCACGACCCAATCATTCAAAGCTATCGGGCGATTTTCCCGGCGCTGTTTCACGACCAGCAGGAAATGCCCGCGGATCTGCGCGCCCACGTGCGCTATCCCGAAACCCTCATCAAGACTCAGGCTGAAGTTTTTGCCCTTTATCATACGCAGGACACGAACTCATTCTTCCAACGTGAAGACCTTTGGAACGTCGCGCGCCAGACGGCGCCCAGTCAGGACAAACAGCAACCATCCGATCAATCGATGGAACCATATTTTGTCCTGATGCAGTTGCCCGGCGAGAAAGAAGGGCTCGAGTTTGTCGAGATTCTGCCGTTCACACCGTCGAATCGAAATAACATGATCGGCTGGGTCGCCGGACGCTGCGACGGCGACGCCTACGGAACTTTGCTGGCCTATAACTTCCCCAAATCTCGTCTGGTCGATGGCCCCGCGCAGATCGATGCGCGCATCAACCAGAATGCACAGTTGTCCGCGCAATTCACCCTGTGGAACCAACAAGGTTCACACGTGCTGCCCGGGCATCTGCTCGTCATCCCTATCGGGCGTTCACTGCTGTACGTTGAGCCACTTTATTTGAAAGCCGAACGCAGTCCCATGCCCGAGCTGCGTCTGGTCGTGCTGGCGACGCAGGATCGGCTGGCCTATGGTGCGACTTTTGACGAGGCTCTGAACAATTTGTTTGGTGAAGCTGCGAAAGCACCGGCCGAAACCAAACCGGAAACGTCGCAGCCCAAGGGCCAGTCGTTACCACCAATCTCGGCTTCGCCATCGCCTGCAACCAACGCCAACGTGCCGCAGTTGATCAATCGCGCGATTCAGGAGTTCGAGGAGTATCAGCGTCTCACGTCGGAAGGCAAGCTGGGAGAAGCCGGCAAGAAACTGGAAGAACACAAACGGACGCTCGAAGAACTAAAGAAGGCGAGCACCAAACCGCAATAGCTATTTGATTCTTTCCTGCACCTTCTTTGCTTCGGCCATCGCTTGATCATATTCCGGCTGGTAATCAGGCGCCGGCTTCATCGCGATTAGCGTCTCGATCTGTTTGCGGGCTTCCTCATCACGGTGCGCATCGGCGTAGGCCGTGGCGAGTTTCGCGCGCATCACTGCGTTCTCGGGTCCGACCTTGGTTCCTTTCTCCAGATAACCGATCGCTTTGTTGACGTCGCCGCCCAGAATCCGCGGAGCCTCGAGGTACAATTGGCCCAGCACCATGTAAGCACTGCCGGCCTGGTATTTCTCATCCAGCTTCAGCACGATTTCCATTTCGCTTCGGATATCGTCAACTTCTGCCAATCCGGAAAGAGTACTAATTTGCGCGTTGCCGCCGTAATTGGCGCCCAACCAAAAGTGGCCATCGGGCTTGTCGTTGTGTAGCTGAATCGCGAGCTTGCCGGCGTCGATTCCGTCATGAAACGCTTTGCTCTGCTCGCGAGACTCGGTCGAGTGCGCGCCCAGGTAGTAATTAAATTTCGCCAGCCGCCAGGCAATGTCGTAGTTGGTTGTGTCATCCGCCTGCGCCTGCCGTAAGACGACGATGGCCTGGCGCGCCTTAACCAAATCCGCGCGTAGGGCATAGAGACTGTCTGCCTCGGCGATGGCCTCTTTCGTCGGCTTGCCGGAAACCCGATCCGCCGACGCCGTGGCGGCCTTTCGGCATGAAATCGACCCGGAAATCGACAATCCCAACCCTGCAAGAACAGCCAGTTTTGTTAGGAATTGAAGTCTCTGACTCCGCTTAAAGCGCAAATTGTATAGTGTCATCATACACGCCTGTATTGCCTTTCGGTTTTTGTCGTGCGTAAGGTATAGCTCGCGTTTCGACCGGAGGGGTTTCGTTGCCAGCAGCTGCCTTTTACGATCTCGAAGGAACATTAGTAAGCACGAACCTGGTGCACACGCTCGGGTTCTATGCGCGGAACCAACCGGACCTTTTTCGCAGCTTTACCAAGAGCGCGACAACACTGCTGAGCGTTCCCCTGTTTGCAGTCAGCGATCAGTATAGCCGAAAAGTTTTCAACGATCTCTTCTTTAAGCGGTACAAGGGCGAGACGGAAGATCGGATGCGCTTCTTTGCCGACGAGTTATTCGAAAAGGTGCTGAAGCCGGCAGTGTATCCGGGGGCATTCGAACTGATCGAAAAGTCGCGCAGCCTGGGATTGCGACAGGTGGTAGTAACCGGAGCGCTCGATGTTTCAGTCACCCCGCTAATGAAGCACCTGGGTATTGATGACTATGTCGCGAACCGTCTCGAGTTCGTCAAAGGAGTCGCCACCGGACGGTTGTTGCCGCCGGTCCTGGCATCCGCGACGAAAGCTTC
>Ga0126383_10003598_pt1 | contig 10300 bp, 11 predicted proteins | sample PanSoiMetPlot_35_FD_96882 | JGI IMG/M metagenome (GOLD analysis project Ga0126383, IMG submission 96882) | Tropical forest soil microbial communities from Panama - MetaG Plot_35 | ecosystem: Environmental > Terrestrial > Soil > Tropical forest > Bulk soil | place: Panama | collected 2016-02-17
CGCCGCTTTGATCTGTGCATCCTCATTTCTCCCCACTTTGTTGTAACAATCGCTGCAATACGTCGCTGTCTTCGCCATAGATCCTCCCCTGTAGAGGCCTGTCACACCGTACCATGACTTCGGAATAAAGATGTCTCAAGCAAGTATAGCGCGATTACGCAAAACTGCTTGGATCTTGCCGGCTGTATACGATTTAGAGCCCTGTTCTGGTGCCGAAGCCGGCAAACAGTTCCCCGCTCAGGTAGGCAGTATTGAAGGGATCGTCCAGATCTCTCCGGCGGATATAGTCGTTGAGGACTCGCCCATCTGCAGTCTTATGGACATGGGGTAACGCTGTGTTCATGCGGTACCGTTCAATCGCTCCAGCCACGCGGCTGATAAAAATGACGGTCCCATCGGACTCCTGCCGTTCCACGATGCCGACGTGGGTCAAGGGGTCATTGACGATGCCGTCTCCGTTGTAATCCCATGTATTGTCAAAGAAAATGAGATCGCCCGGACGCACCACCGGTCCCTTATAAAGCCTGCCATAGCGACTGATATGGTGGTGGATGAGCTTGACTCCGTTGGCTTTGGGATCGGAAGAACCGCTGTTGTAGAGGTCGATGCCGTGTTCCAGATAAATCGCGCGGGTGACCCCGGCGCAGTCATAAGCAATTCGTTTGCCATTGACTTGAAGCGTCCTGGCTCCGACCAATCTCGATGCAGTCTGTACAATGGCCGCTCGTCGGGAGGAGACTTCGATAGATCTGCAGCACCCTTGTTCTAGGGCGGGGGACTTCAGTGCCCGGTCTTTCATGGAAGTGGTGCAGCCCACGAGTGTGACGACAGCCACGATAAACCCGACCAAGAACATGCGGGTGATGGACGCGAAGGCAGCGCTCATGTCAGCAGAATTTCTCCTCAAGCCAAGTTACCATGGGGACGGTGCCTCACCAAGCAATCCGCCATTTCGAGAATGTGGCAAAGGTCGACCCTCCGTACAATCGTCTCATTCCCGAGGCGTTTCCGGTTTGTGGAGAGATTGGGCGCAGCGGAAGCCGATCGTGGGGGACCGCTGATCCGGACTCGAACCGCTGCGTGTGGCAGTGCGTAGCATGATGATTTTGCTCTTCCACGAGCCGCCGCGCACACCCTTGTACCGGCCGCTCGGCGGCCCCGTCGGGTTTTTCTCCGGCATGTAGGCGTAGTAGTCGAAGCCGAACCAATCCTGCACCCACTCGGCCACGTTGCCAGCCATGTGGTGCAGGCCGTAGGGACTCCTGCCTCCCGGGTGTGAGTCCACTGCCGCCAGAATGGGAATCTCGTGCACGTGATGTTGACCGAACATGGCGCGTTCCTGGTTCGGAGCCGCGTCTCCCCATGGGAAAAGATACCCGTCCGGCCCTCGCGCGGCCTTCTCCCATTCTGCTTCCGTCGGCAACCGCTTCCCTTTCGATGAACACAGATCGGATGCTTCCTGCCAGGTCACGTAGAGGGCTGGCCATCGTGTGAGGGTGGGGTCTGACACGGAATGCACGGTGATGACATGCCAAATGAGTTTTTGTAATTCGTCCGGCGGGTATTGCTTTCGTTGCTGCAAAAAGACGAGGTACTCGCCGAGACTGACTTCATCCCGGTCCATTTCATATCCATCCAGCCAGACACGATGTTGGGGAAGTTCCGTATCGTCGAACTGAGTCCACAGACCGTAGGGATCGTCATCGATTCGTTTGCTGCCGAGCGTGAAGATTCCGGCTGGAACGGCGACGATGGGAGACGGCTGTGCAAGCTGGGAGATAGACGAAAGGTGGCGGGCCAACTCCGCGGAAGGCTTTGTTCCGTTCTCCGCCTCCAGGCCCGTCGCAACGGTGAGCACAAGGCAGAGTGATACCACCGCGGTAAGGAGCCGGCCCATTATGTCTTGCTGGGTGCGGCGAGAACCTTGCTGACCTCGCCGATGAAGCGACGTTCGATCTCGGCGGTTTCTTCTGCGCTGACGCTCAAAATGCGTCCCCCTTGCGCCAGTTTTTCAAATTCGGCTTTGACGCTCAAGCGGGTGACGTTCATGGGCTGGGCTTGAACCGAGACGACGTATTGGTTGCGAAAACCTGCGACTTCAAGAGAGACGGGGTTCGAGACCTTGCGCTCCGTCACGAAGACGGCCTTTTGATCCGCCTTGATACTCACTCTGACCTGATAGCCGTTGCGGGCGAGGGCTTCTTCGACGGTTTTGGCGACGGCACTCAAAGGGCGCGGAATATCTTCGAATTGGGCACCTTTCTGTTCGATGTGAATGCTCTGCGCCGCCTGTTCGATCGCCGTTCTCTTGATGTCTGCTGTCAGTTTCCGGGCCTGCACCAGCTGATTTTCCAATTGCTCTCCAGCTGATTTTGCCTCGGTCTTGGCAACCTCTGCAGCTCGTTTCGCGTCGCGAATTTCCTGGTTCAACAGATCAATCTGTTGCTGCATGACTTTGTTGCCGTCCTGCAACGAGGTCACGAGCGATTCCTGCCTCACGACTTGTTTCTTGAGCGTCTCGTTCTCAGCTTTGAATGGGGAATCGTCCGGTTTGCAACCGGGCAGGACGACGAGGGCAAGCCACACATACCATAGCGGATTGAAAGGGTGCCGACAACGCAACATTGGAATGTCGGATTATCCATGCTTCTGGGCATCTTGTCCATCGTCTTTTGCATCGGGTTCGATTGACCGATTCAATCATGAGACGTTATCCTCGCAAACATGCGACATGCGGTCTCCCTGCTTCTATTATCACTGCTTCTCACGGCATTCGTCACAGAGTCCATGTGCGCAGACCCGGCAGGACCGGCACCGGATGGTTCGGAAGCGGTACCGACCGAGGATTATCCGCTCTATGACCTCATCGTCGACGAAAAATTTCTCACGCCTGAAACAAAACTGGTTCTTCTTGAACGGACCACTCTGACCCGGCTCCATCCGGAACAGCAGGGGCCTCTGGGCATCGAGACCTTTAATGAGTATGAAATTTTTGACGGACGGCTTCCGCTCGAGCTGGTGCGCGATTTCGTCTTTAAAAATCAAGTGCCGTCGAGGCTCGCTGGCCAATTTGGATTTGGTGTGCGCTATCGATTTGTCACTGGCGATGGTGCGGAACAGGAAGCGTCCATTGCGCCAATGCCGGCTGCGTTTCTCATACAAGAGGAGCCGTTTGACGAGCCACCTGCGATTATCGATCGGCTGGCTTTCTCACGAGTGGCCTATACGTTCGATCGTCAGCAGGCGCTGGTCTATACAGAATATAATCGGGTTGATGGAAGTGGTGCAGGATTTATGGTCTGGTTAACTCAATCCAAGAAACGCTGGGGACTTTTTGACAGCGAGTTGGTCTGGGCGACACGCCCACAAGCGCCGTAGTAGGCGGTCACCCCAGGCTTCGCTGATCCGTCCTCCACCGCCGAAATGGGACCTTCCTGAACCGTGACGTTGGCTCTCCGAGCAGTTGCTGCTGATAGGAATGAGACGATAGCATATCAAGAGAGAATGTCGTGATGGCAGAACTGATCCGCAAAACGTTCTCGGTACCACCGCTTGGCTGCAATTGCTCGATCGTTGGAGATCCAGTAACGAGGCAGGCCGTGGTGGTCGATCCGGGAGGTGCTCACCAGCATATTCTTCGGGAAGTCAGGGCACTGGGTCTGACGGTCAGGATGATCCTGCATACACATGCGCATTTCGACCATTTCCTCGCATCAGGTGAAATGCAGAAGGCCACTGGTGCGATGTTGTGCCTCCACGAAGACGATCGGGAATTATGGGGAATGCTTGATATTCAATGCCGCATGTTCGGCGTGCCCTATGTTCCGGTGCCGCCGCCGGACTATTGGTTGAAGGATGAAGAAAAGCTGCTGATCGGAGGGCTGACGGCCGTGGCGCTCCATACACCGGGACACACGCCTGGCTCAATGAGTTTTCACGTGCCTGACGGTAATCTTGTGCTGGCGGGCGATACACTCTTTCGCGGCAGTATCGGCCGGACCGACCTATGGGGCGGGGATTTCGATGCGATCGAACGGTCAATTCATGAACGGTTGTACACCCTGCCCGAATCGACGCTCGTCATCACAGGACATGGGCCTGAGACGGAGATCGGGTGGGAAAAACACTCCAATCAATTCATTCGCGCATAAACGGCCGAGGAGGTTGCAATGAATACACGCACTCGGTTCTTCTTCCTGGTCCTGCTGTTCCTCCCACTGCATTCATCCATGGCCGCGGAACCCAAGTCCTCCCCGTCCGAACAGGTGACCATCGCGGATGTCAAGGTTCGGATCTCTGATCATGGACCTGTCGTGCTCCTGGAGGCCGAAGGGAAGACCATCCCGATCTTCGTCGATCTCACCGTTGCCGTATCCATCCAAGGGGCATTGAATGGAGAGAAGCTGAGTCGTCCGTTATCGCATGACCTTATGCATTCGATTCTAGAAACGCTCGGTGCAAAAGTAACAAAATCGGTGATTACGCTGAAAGGTGGAACCTATTATGGAGCATTGAGCGTGGCCTATCGAGACGACGTGAAAGTATTCGACAGTCGTTCATCCGATTCCATCGCCCTGGCGATTCATTTCAAGGCGCCGATCATTGTAGGACGCGATCTGTTGAATTCGGCTGGAGTCGTGCCTGAGAAGTCGAAAGGGGAGGATTTGTAAACCTATTCCTTGGCCATTCTTGCTTTCAACCGAGCCAGCCGTTTTTCGGTTGACTGTTTGATGAAGTCCATGTTTTGGGCGAGGTGCTGCTCGGCCGTGATCTGACCCGCCTCGCGACGTTTGAGCTGATCCAGGCCGAACTGCGCGATGACCGGGCCATCCTCGTTGTATAAATCCTTCCAAATTTCCGCGCAGCGGGACTGTTTCTCAGCCGGGTAGGTATCGCAAGGCGGATCGACCGCCCAAGCCATGCTCCCCCTGAGTCCCAGCAGTACGATCGCGAGGGCTAACCGTTTCATGCGGGTTTGAGACCAGGTCGGCTAAATCTTCATGGCCTCCGTGGCGTCCTTCAGCGTGGCTTTTGCCACCATACTAGCTTTCCGGCTGCCTTCTTCAACGATTTCATCGAGCCGTGCCGGATCTTTCACGAGGGATGCTCTTGCATCCCATATCGGCCTGAGGGTTTCGACCACTTTATCCGCGACCAGTTTCTTGCAATCGATGCAACCGATTTCCGCCGTGCGGCACTCTCGATTGATCTGCTCGATGACGGGCAACGGCGAAAAAATCTTGTGAAAGTCGAACACCGGGCAAATGTCCGGGTTGCCGGGATCCATTCGCCTGACCCGTGCCGGATCCGTCACCATCGTCTTGAGTTTCTGACGCACGACCGGTTCGCTATCCGAAAGGTTGATCGTATTGCCGTAGCTCTTACTCATCTTGCGGCCATCAGTGCCCAAGACTTTCGGAAACTTTGTGAGGTGTTCTTTCGGCTCCGGAAAGACCGGCTGCTTGTAGAGGTCATTGAACCGTCTTGCCACTTCGCGAGTGAGCTCCAAGTGCGGCAGCTGATCTTTCCCCACCGGGACGAAATCCGGCTTGTAGAGGAGAATATCGGCAGCTTGGAGAACGGGATAGCCGAGGAAACCGTAAGTACTGAGGTCCTTTTCCTTGATCTCTTCCTGTTTTTCTTTGTACGTCGGATTGCGTTCCAACCAGGAGATTGGAATCATCATCGAGAACAGCAGGTGCAGGATGGCATGTTCCGGGATGCGCGATTGGATGAATACCGTTGAGCGGACGGGATCAATCCCGGCCGCCAGCCAGTCGATGAGGAGCTCTCGAACGTATTCCCGGATGCGGCTCGTATCGGCATAGTTTGTCGAGAGCGCGTGCCAATCCGCCACAAAAAAATAGCACTCGTACTCTGCTTGCAGCTGCTTCCAATTTTCCAATGCGCCCAGATAATTGCCAAGGTGCATGAGCCCGCTGGGTTGCATTCCGCTTAACACACGTTTTCGTTGGCTCGTCATGGTGATATTCCCGCACCAAAACCACTCGCGGTCGAAAAGATTGTACCCGAAAGCCCTGAGACGAATGTATCGGTAAACGTATGGCTCACGCGAAGCTCGCGGTCACTCCTGCTAATCCACTTGTGTGAATCGTCCCCGTTTGATCTGGATCAAAAAGAGAGGCCGGTTGAGCGTCCCGTCCGGCCCGAACGCGGCTGGCCCTCCCAGCGCAGGTAGATCTTGTTGTGCCATGAGATAATCCCGTACAGCTTCACCGGAGGTGGCGCCTTTCTTGAGCGCCTCCAGCACAAACTTTACGGCATCATAGCCCTGCATGGCGAAGAGCGTTGGCGTGGCCTGGAAGCGCTTTTTGTAGCGGTCCACAAAATCCTGGACGTTGGGATTTGGGCTTTCGGCGAAGAACCCATCGACGAATACGGAGCCGTCGATCGAGTGATCTGCCGTGCGGGCAAAGTCCGGTGCATTCCACCCGTTGCTGCCCAAGAACGGCACTTTCATGTCATGGAAGTTCAATTGCGCGGCGATCAGGCCGACGTCCGACGCCCGGCCGGGAATGAAGACTGCGTCGAAGCCCGGTGTGTAAAGCACTGTCCGGTCAAGCTTGGTGAGTCGGCCGGTCAGCTTAGTTGGATCGATCGGCACCGAAAGTCCGTATTTCTTGAGGTCTTCCTCTTTCATTCTCTTCAACTGTGCGCCGACATCCGAGTCGCCTTCCTTGTACGATTCGATCGCGATGATCTCACCATCCCGTTGACGTATTTCCTGGGTGAAGAGGCGCGCCATCTCACGACCATAGGCCGTGTCGGGATGCAGAATACAGAAGCGTCGGAAGCCGAGCTCATCGGCCGCATAAGCCGCGATCCGTTTGGCTTGCAGTTGATAGGTCAGCGCGGTGCTGAACGTAAAGCTGCCGAGGCGTCTGACATTCGGCAGTGTGGCGGTTGGCGTCAGGAGAGGCGTGCGTGAACGCTCCGCCAGTTCTGCCATCACCGGGAGATTTTTGGACAATAACGGTCCGATGACGGCGATAGGCCTATCGTTGTCCAAGAGATTCGAGAAGTCGTCCAAGAATGAAGCGTGAGAGGAATCGAGATCTTTGACCAGCAGGCCGACTGATGGACTTCCCGGGCGATCTCCACGTGATTCCACGGCCAGTTGAATGCCGCTTAGCACGTCGTTGGCGAATGAGGAAAGTTTTCCGGAAAGGGGGAGCACGGTGGCGATCAGAAATTGGTTGGACTTAATCTTGGTTTGTAACGACCCCAGCATTTCCGACAACCTGGCCGCCTGGGGATGAGAAGGAAAATGTGTGAGAAACTGCTGGATGTGTCGGGTGGCAAGATAGTCTTCGCCTCGACCCACATACAGATCGATCAGGCGAAGTTCGGCAAGATCTCCGGGGAAGCTTTTCGGATAGTCGTCTCTGATGCGCTCGAGTGATTTCCTGTCGAAGGAGGCGTTGATCAATTCCTTGATATGGGCGCGGATCTCATCCCCTTGATCCTCCGGGCTGAGCGCGATTTCGTCGAGCCAGGCCTGAACAGCACGGACCGGATCTTTCTTCTGGAAATAGAGCTCACCACTCAGATGCACCGCTTCACGTTTGGTGACATCGTCTTGCGATAGCGTGCGGAGCCCCGTGAGGATGGGTAGCGCGAGGTCTGTGTTGCCCATTGCAGCATGGGTACGGGCCAACAAGAGTTTCCCCCTGTCGGCGACTTCCGAGTTTGGAAATTCCGTTTGGAGTTGCTGCAGGTATTTCAGCGCTTCTCCGTACTGTTGGGCCCTGTAGAGACCTGCGCCCAGCAGCAGATAGGTGTCATCGAGCAGATCCGGTTTTGGATTGGTCGCCAGAAACCGGCGGAGCATCGTGATAGCCTCTTCGGCCTGGCCGGCCTCGATCAACCGCTTTGCCTGGAGCAGTGTCGGGTTGTTCGTAGTGGCGTTTTTGGCCTTTTCCGTCGCAGCGATTGTATGCAGGAACGGCTCGCCGGCGAACGCGGCCACACCCAATGCGAGACTCACGCTCATGACGGCGAGTTGCACAAGTGCTGGACGGAAATGGAGCGATCTGAACCGATTGGCCATGTGTCAGTCGACGGTGTTGCGCAGAATCAGCGAGTCAAAGGTGACTAGTATCGGAATCCCCAAAGGGTGTCAAGGTTCGCAGCGTCTTGCGCTGCGTTGTCTTCGCTGGTGTGATTGGCTATCATCGCGACGATGGACACCGATCCACTCGTCGAGCGGTACCTGAATCATTTACGGGTCGAAGGCGGACTGTCTCGCAATACCATCGAAGCGTATCGACGCGACCTCGCCAAATTTCAAGGGTACCTTCATCAACAGGGAGGCACTCCGGTTCAACAGGTATCGTCAGATACGATTCGCCGATTTCTCGCCTCACTCCATGCGGCGCAACTCTCGCAAGTCTCCTCCGCCCGGTGTTTGTCGGCCGTTCGGGGCTGGCTCAGATTTCTCCGCCAAGAACGGATTCTTCAGGAGAATCCCGCCCTCGAGGTCGCGGCCGGACGCCGAGGCGTTCGACTGCCAAAAACGTTGTCACCGCGAGAGGTCACAGCACTCTTAGAGCTTCCGTCTCATCCGACGCCGGAGGATCAGCGTGACCGTGTGATGTTGGAATTGCTGTACGCAACGGGACTCCGTGTCTCAGAGCTTGTCACTGTTGAAACTGCACATGTAAACTTCGAGGTCGGCTATCTTCGTGTGACGGGGAAGGGCTCAAAACAGCGCATCGTCCCCATGGGGGAACTGGCCAGGCGTCTCCTCCATCAGTATGTCGAACTGATTCGGCCCCGTTTGTTGAACCAACGGCCCTCACGATTCCTCTTCGTGTCTCGCCGCGGGCGATTGCTCACGAGGCAGGCGTTTTGGAAGGCGCTCCGCTTGCGAGCCCAGCGCGCTGGCTTGACGAAACCGATTTCGCCTCACATGCTGCGACATTCCTTTGCGACCCATCTGCTGGGTGGTGGTGCAGACCTTCGGTCTGTGCAGAGCATGCTGGGGCATGCCGACATTTCGACGACACAGATCTATATCCATGTCGAACGGGAACGCTTGAAGGAAGTGCATGCAACATACTTTCCGCGACAGGCAATGCCGCGAAAAACATCCAAATAATCTGCAAGAACAGTGCGAGATTCGGTTGACAAGGGCGGACGGACTTGGTAGCATCCGCCAGCTTGCTAGGAAAATCGGGCGGATAGCTCAGTTGGAAGAGCGCTGCCCTTACAAGGCAGAGGTCACAGGTTCGATCCCTGTTCCGCCTACCACGTGACGTGCGGGTCGGACAGGCACAGAAAACGTTACCGACGAAAATCTCAGACTGGACATCCGCTATATATAGTCTTGTCGATCACATCTTCCGCAATACGTAGAGGGGCCGTCGTTCAGCCTGGTTTAGGACGCCAGATTGTCAATCTGGAGGTCGCGGGTTCAAATCCCGTCGGCCCCGCCATTTTTCTTGCTCATGATATGTGGGCCCTGAACATAATCCGAGAGGGAGTTCCGAAGGGAGACCGGCCCCTATTAGACGAGGGGAGAGCCCCGTTCCTTAGAAGCTGGCAGAATAAGCCTCAGCGCCCGCCATTTTCCCCAGCATTTGTTAGACTCCTGAAGGTAGATACGTGAACCGCTCATGCGAGTGGGAAAGGCTGTAGACCAATGTTTCAGATCGGTTTTGCGGGATTGATAGGTTCACTTGGGATAGTGTCGAAAGTCGTTCTGCTGTTTCTGTTTATCTTTTCCATCCTCTCCTGGGCGATCATTCTGTTCAAGTGGCGAGCATTCGCTGCGGCAGATCGGCAAGACCAGCACTTCATGACACTGCTGGCGAAGGCCAAAGACTTGGAAGATCTCTGTCGACAGGTCCGGCGCATGGAAGCGAGCCCTGCTGCAGTACTTTTTGAAGGTGTGATGGATCGCATCGCGGGACTCCGTGGACTGGGACAGGACAACGCGAGCTCCGGATCAGCCGACCGCCAGATCATTGAACGCACCGCCTCGCACCTCTCACACAGTCAATTATCCAGGCTTGAGTCCTATCTGCCTTTTCTGGCGACCACCGGCAATATTACTCCCTTTATTGGATTACTTGGTACGGTGCTAGGCATCATCGATGCGTTCCGCGAAATTGGGGCTCAAGGTACGGCCAGTATTTCCGCGGTGGCGCCCGGTGTCGCAGAGGCGTTGGTCGCGACAGCGGCCGGCTTGTTCACCGCCATCCCGGCTGTCATCGCGTATAACTATTTCCTCTCGCGGATTCGCCGCACCGCATTTCGCCTGGACACGGTCTCCATC
>Ga0126383_10003599_pt1 | contig 10299 bp, 9 predicted proteins | sample PanSoiMetPlot_35_FD_96882 | JGI IMG/M metagenome (GOLD analysis project Ga0126383, IMG submission 96882) | Tropical forest soil microbial communities from Panama - MetaG Plot_35 | ecosystem: Environmental > Terrestrial > Soil > Tropical forest > Bulk soil | place: Panama | collected 2016-02-17
CAGCGGCCGCCCGCCGAAGTAGCCGATCTCGTAGGCCACCAGCGAGCCCAGGTTGCATCCGATGGCCCCGGCAGTCGCCACCCACAGGAGTTTCATGCTGCCTTCGTAGACCAGGTATCCGGCAAAGGGCATGATCAGCTCCGAAGGCAGGGGGATGCAGGCGGACTCAATCGCCATCAGCAGGACAATGCCGCCATAGCCCATGGCGCCGATGACCGATTTGATGAATACGAAAAGTACGCCGAGGATTCTTTCCGTCATACGACCGGTAGACGCAGCAGAAGCGCGTGTCTGCGCATGCCATTCGAGAACCTGATCAGCTTAGCACGAGAGCTAGAACGAACCTTCCTGAGTGAAGGTGTAGCCGGGTAGAGCGGCACCGCCGGCATTCTTGGTGACCTTTACGCGCACGGTGGGCGCTTCAGGGGCGGTGACTTCGGCGGGGCGCAGAACCGCAAATTGCGAGAACACCTCGCTGTAGAGCTTGGTGACCAGGTAATCCTGACCGTCGGCATCGTTCCGCCAGACTTGCCCGAGCTGGATGGACTTGACTGCCATGGTTTTCTCAAGACTACCGAGTGGGGTGGAGCGAGTCAATTGCAGGGAAGGTTCATAAGGTTACGAAAGGGAAAGAAGAGCGTGGAAACGCGGAGGGCGGAGAGTAATGGCGCGGGAAACGCGGAGAGAACATATCTGTTCTGGTAACATCGATTGCTTTCAAGGAGGCCTGGTATGGTTCGTGGAGTTGTTCCTCGCCAACCGGCTAAAACCGGGCGCCATGAAGGGACCCGCAGCGTACTCCGCAGACAGGAAAGCCGTGGCCGCTCACGGCAGAATCGCGGAGCGGGGGGTGTCCCCACCCGTCCCGGGAGCGGCAGGAAACCGGCGGCAAAGAAGGCTTCTTCCACCGGCAAGGGCTACAATCCCGTCTCTCCTGAGCGGATCGGCGAGATCCTCAAACGGCTTGACCAGCTTTATCCCGATGTCACCTGTGCCTTGCACCATCGCAGCGCCTGGGAATTGCTGGTGGCGACGATCCTTTCGGCGCAATCCACAGATGTAAATGTAAATCGCGTTACGCCCGCGCTGTTTCAGAAATATCCCACGGTCGAGGATTTTGCGTCGTTGAAGCCGGAGCAACTGGAGCCCGACATCCGTTCGACAGGATTTTTTCGCAACAAGTCGAAGTCGGTGGTGCGAGCGGCCAGGAAAATTGTCGGCGATTTCGGCGGGCAGGTTCCCGATAGCATGGACGACCTGCTGACGCTCCCGGGCGTGGCGCGGAAAACCGCCAACGTGGTTCTAGGAACCTGGTTCAAGAAAAACGTCGGGGTGGTCGTGGACACACACGTGCAGAGGATCTCGCGGCGACTGGAGCTGACCAGGAATGACGATCCCAAAAAGATCGAGCAGGATTTGATGAAGGTCATTCCGCAGGAGAGATGGACTCTGTTCTCACACCAGATCATCTGGCATGGGCGCAAGCTGTGCACAGCGCGCTCGCCGAAGTGCGTTGATTGCACGCTCGAAAATCTGTGCCACGCGGAAGACAAGACCTGGACGACGGTCGAGGTGCACAAAGGGGCGAGGGGATGAATTTCTGGGCAAGGCACGCAGCGGTTGAAATCACCAGCCTTTGCTAAACTTTCCTTATCCGGCTTCCGAGGCCCGAATTCATGCGCTTTCTTCTCTTTGCTATGGTCATGAGTATGAGTACGATTGCCCTTCCGCAAGCCCTGCCGGTTCCAGCAGCGATCACCGACCCCAAGCAGATCACCAGCAAACCCAACGCCCAGGTCGAGCAAAACCAGCAGAGCCTGTCGATTGATCGGCTTTATATGACGCGTACGGTGGGCAGGGGGTCCTGGTCGCCGGACGGCAAGGACATCGTTTTCGTTTCCAATATCAGCGGCCGGAATAATCTCTGGCTGGTGCCGGCCGAAGGGGGATGGCCGAGGCAGCTGACGGTGAGCGACCAGCGGCAGACGGCGCCCACGTGGTCGCCGGATGGCAAGTGGATCGCCTATATGTCCGATTACGACGGCGACGAGCAATGGGATATTTTTCTGGTTTCGCCGAAGTCAGGACAGGTGGTGAATCTCACCAAGACGCGGGAGATTGCCGAAGAATATCCAGTTTGGTCGCCGGACGGGCGCTATCTCGCCTACACCGTCAAGCCGAAGACTTCCTCGGTTTTTGAAATTGACGTTTATGACATGCTGATGCGCGACGTGAAGCATGTCACCACCGCCACACCGACCGATAAGCTGAACGATCACCCTGTCTGGTCGCGCGATGGCAAACGGATCGTCTACACGCAGGAGCAGGCGAAGGGCACGGATGCAAACATTTTCGCAGCCGAAGTCGCCACCGCCGAGTCCACGTTGTTGACTCCTCACGACGGAGAGCAGATTTTTCGCGCGAACGACATCAGCCCCGACGGGAAGAGCCTGCTGATTACCTCAAGCGCGGGTAATGGCTACGACAACGTCGGCTTGCTGGATGCGGCCACGAAGAAGATCCACTGGCTCACTCAGGATAAGTGGGAAATTCGCGGAGGAAATTTCTCCCCGGACGGCAAGACCGTCACCTGGACGGCGAACGTGGATGGCTACGTGGAGATTTTTCTCCACGAACTGGCTTCGGGAAAGACCACTTCCCTGCCCTTGCCAAAGGGCGTCAACGACCTGGCGGGATCGGAATCGGCCTTCACGCGCGACGGATTGCACCTGCTCTACCACCACAATGGAGCGACGGCACCCAATGATCTCTGGACCTACGCGCTGGGGAGCGGCAAGTCGCGCCAGGTTACGCACTCGCTGATGGCCGGCATACCCGCCGAAGACCTGGTGGAACCGGTGCTGGTGCACTACCCGAGCAAGGACGGCAAGTGGACGATTTCCGCTTTTCTCTACGTGCCGTTCAACATGCAGCGCAACGGGAAAAATGCAGCGATGGTGTACGTGCACGGAGGGCCGGCGTCGCAGAGCATGAATTCGTTCAACCGCTTCGTTCAGCACATTGTCAACCAGGGCTACATGGTGATTGCGCCCAACTATCGGGGCTCGACCGGGTACGGAAAAGAATTTCAGAACGCCAATCTGTTCGACATGGGCGGCGGCGATCTCGAGGATGTGGTTTCCGCGGCCGAGTGGATCAAGCAAACCGGGTTTCTGGATCCGAAAAAGATCGTCCTTGCGGGCGGCAGTTACGGCGGCTATCTGACCATGATGGGGGTAACGAAGGCGCCGGACGTGTGGGCCGCGGGAGTCCCCATCGTGCCCTTCGTCAACTGGTTCACGGAACTGGAGAACGAAGATCCGGTGCTGCGCGAGTCGGATCTGGCGACCATGGGCGATCCGGTCAAGAACAAGGCGCTTTATCAGGAACGCTCGCCGATTCACTTCATCGACAATGTCAAGGCGCCGCTGTTTCTGCTGGCGGGCGCACACGATCCGCGCTGCCCCCAGGAAGAGACGCAGCAGGTGGTGGAATCGATTCAGAAGCGCGGCGGTACTGTGGAGTACAAGATCTACGAAAACGAAGGTCACGGATTCGCGCGCGTGGAAAACCAGATCGATGCCTACAGCCGCGCGGCGGGTTTCATCAAGGGGCACGTGCCACCGGCCGATTGCGGTTGTTCCCTTAACGAATGAGCGTTCCCGTCCGGATTCCGCAGCCCATCAGCCGGCGTTCGTGGTTTGCTGGCTCGCATTCCGCCTGTTACCATTTTCTGTTCGCTTCCAGGGCCCGGGATTTTCTGTGAATCTCTCATCCAGTTCGGAGGCAATATGGCAATTAAAGTCGGGATTAATGGATTTGGACGCATTGGACGCAACGTATTGCGGGCTTCGCTCAGCGACCCTAATATTGAATTTGTCGCCGTCAATGACCTGACAGATCCTAAAACGCTCGCCCACCTTCTCAAGTATGACTCCATCCTGGGAAATCTGCCGCACAAGATCAGTTCCGGCAGCGACTGCATTACGGTCGACAACAAGACGATCAAGGTGTTCGCGGAAAAAGACCCCGCTAAGCTGCCGTGGGAGTCGGTGGGCGCGCAGGTGGTGCTGGAATCGACCGGCCGCTTCACCGACGCGAACGAAGCCAAGAAGCACATGCGCGGCCCGGTGAAGAAGGTCATCATCTCGGCGCCGGCCAAGAATGAAGACGCAACCATCGTGCTGGGCGTGAACCACGAGACTTATAATCCGGCCAAGCATCACATCATCTCCAACGCCTCCTGCACGACGAACTGCCTGGCGCCGATTGCGAAGGTGGTGCACGACAATTTCAAGATCGTCAGCGGCACCATGACCACTATCCACTCGTACACCAACGATCAGGTCATCCTCGACTTTCCTCACAAGGATCTGCGGCGGGCGCGCGCAGCGGCGGTCTCCATGATTCCGACCTCCACCGGTGCGGCCAAGGCGCTGAAGCTGGTGATTCCCGACATGGCCGGTAAGCTCGATGGCTTTGCCATGCGCGTACCCACACCCAACGTGTCGGTGGTCGACCTGGTTGCCTTCGTCGAGAAGAAGACCACAAAGGACGAAGTGAACGCCGCGCTGAAAAAAGCTACCGAGTCGGGACCGCTCAAGGGATATCTGGCGTACGAGGAAGAGGAACTGGTTTCGGCGGATTTCAAAGGCAACCCTTACTCTTCGATCGTCGATGCCAAGATGACACTGGTGGTGGGCGGCAACTGCGTAAAGGTCATCTCCTGGTACGACAACGAGTGGGGATACTCCTGCCGTGTTCGCGACCTGATCGATTACCTGGGCAGCAAAGGGCTCTAGGGTCTACATGTCGATGCCGGGAGAGGTGGTTCTCCCGGCGCCGCTCGGGCTGTGCCCGATCATCGCGCCGAAACTCACGAGGACAACCAGCATGTCCAAGCTTTCCATTCGCGACCTTTCTCTCAACGATCACCGCGTCTTCATGCGGGTGGACTTCAATGTTCCTCTCGAAGACGGAAGGGTGATGGACGACACCCGCATTCGCGAAACCCTGCCCACGATCGAGTACGCGCTGCGCCACGGCGCGCGCCTGATCCTGGCATCGCACCTGGGACGTCCGAAGGGGAAACCCAACACCAAGATGAGCCTGAAACCGGTGGCCGAGCGCCTGCGCATGCTGCTCGATCGCGAACTGGCGCGGGGAGAGAACGTGGGTTTCTGTCCGGATTGCGTTGGCCTGGAAGCCGAGGAGATGGCGGGCAAGCTGGAAAAAGGCCAGACCCTGTTGCTGGAGAATCTGCGTTTTCACGCCGAAGAAGAGGCGGACGACGAGAAATTCTCCAGGCAGCTGGCGGCGCTCGCCGACTTCTACGTCAACGATGCGTTCGGCACCGCGCATCGTGCGCATGCTTCGACGGTCGGCATCACCCGGTTCGTGCAGAAATCGGCAGCCGGTCTGCTGATGGAGAAAGAACTCGAATACCTGGGCCGGGCCACCGAGGACCCGGAGCAGCCGTTTATTGCCATCCTGGGCGGCGCCAAGGTGAGCGACAAAATTGGCGTTATCCAGAACCTGATGTCGAAGGTGGATGCCCTCATCATCGGCGGCGGAATGGCGTACACCTTCCTCAAGGCCCAGGGCGAGCAAGTGGGCAAGTCGCTGGTGGAGGAAGACAAGATCGAACTGGCCAGGCAGCTTTTGCAGGAGGCCAAGACGCGCAAGCTGAAGTTCCTTTTGCCCATCGATCACGTGGTGGCGGAGAGAATTGACATGAATGCCCTCACCCACGTCATCGACAGCGGACATCCCATTCCCGCAAACATGATGGCGCTCGACATCGGCCCGAAGACGATCGAGGTTTTCACCGAGGAGATCTCCCGCGCCCGCACCATTGTATGGAACGGTCCCATGGGGGTGTTTGAAGTGTCGCCTTTCGCCAAGGGGACATTCAAAGTGGCGCGCGCGATTGCCGACAACCCAGGTGCGGTTTCGATCGTGGGCGGAGGAGATTCGGTGGCCGCTGTCCGCGCCGCCGGGGTAGCGGATCACATCACACATATCTCCACGGGCGGCGGCGCCTCACTTGAGTTCCTTGAAGGTAAGAAACTCCCCGGAGTCGAAGCACTGACCGACAAGCGCTAGTGGCGGACAATCCGATGGATCTGCACCTGCCGCATGACCAAAACTACGTGCTGGGGCTGCGAGTTGGCGATCCCGATGAACTCCGCCTGGAACGCGGAGACATCACCAAGGTCGCTTGCGATGCCATCGTGAATGCTGCGAATTCCGAATTGGCGGCCGGCGGAGGCGTATGCGGAGCAATCTTTCGCGCTGCCGGCCCTGCGCTTGCCGAGGACTGCCGCCGCATCCGCGCCGAGCATGGACGAGTCGCACCTGGAGACGCGGTGGCCAGCGTGGCCGGCCGGTTGCCGGCCAGCTACGTTATCCATACGGTTGGCCCCGTCTGGCATGGAGGAAGGCACGGCGAGGCGGCGGTGCTCGAGAGTTGCCATCGAAAGTCCATGCGCATCGCCGACGACCTGGGCCTCGACAGCATAGCCTTCCCCGCAATTTCTACAGGAATTTTTGGATACCCCGTCGAAAACGCCGCCGGGGTTGCGATTCCGACTTTGATTGAGTGTCTGCGCGCAGCGAAGAATCTGGTTCTGGTTTGGCTGGTGTTGTTCGATAAAGCGGCTCTCGATGTGTTTGCCGAGGTAGCCGGAGCGCAGCGCCAAGCCGGCGTTGCTTACGAAATTCGGATTGGAGCTACGCATGAGTAGAAAAAAACTGATGGCCGCCAACTGGAAGATGTACAAGACGCCCGATCAAGCGCGCGAATTCTTTCGCGACTTTCTGCCGCTGGTCGAAGATCACGCTCGCGACGAGCTCGTGGTGTGCCCGCCGTTAGGGACTCTGCCGGCGGCGGTAGAGTCGGCGGGTGGCTCGAACGTGGCGGTGGGCAGCCAGGACATGTACTGGGAAAAAGAGGGCGCATTCACCGGCGAAATCAGTTCCGGGATGCTCGTGGCCGTGGGCTGCACGCACGTGATTCTGGGACACTCCGAACGCCGTCAGTATTTTGGCGAGACCGACGACACTGTGAACCTAAAATTGAAGGCTGCGCTCGAAGCCGGGCTGACGCCGATTGTCTGCGTCGGCGAAGTGCTCGAGGAGCGCGAGGCTGGGCTCACGGAGGATGTGTTGCGACGTCAGTGCCTGCGCGCTTTTCACGCCATCTCGGGCAAGAAAGCCGCCAAGCTGGTGGTGGCCTACGAGCCCGTTTGGGCGATCGGGACGGGCAAGACCGCCACGCCGCAGTTGGCCTCGGCTGCGCACCAGTTAATCCGCGTGGAGGCGGCTAAGGCTTTTGGCGAGGAACTTGCGAGCAGCTTGCGCATCCTTTATGGCGGATCGGTCAAGCCCGAAAACGCGAAGGCGTTGATGGCCGAGGAGGAAATTGACGGGGCCCTGGTGGGCGGAGCGAGCCTCGATCCGAAAGCTTTTGCCGCCATCGTGAAGTACTAAGTTGGACTTTATGGTTTCCATCGAAGCCGCTGCCTGGCGGAACGAGACCGACAAATATCTCGGGCCTACGCTACGCAGCGCGCCTCAATCTGGCAAGCGTGTTCGGGTGAAACACTCGTCGAATGTGATGTCTTCGGTCAATGCTCGAACCGATCGCAGAACCGGGCCCGATGGCCATGTGAGTCGCTTTGCTTCCGCGTGAGCACCCGTGTGACACTGAGTTCCTCCAAGAATTTTCCTAAAATATTTTTCTTTTCTGTGCGTCTACATAACAAAGGAAGGAGTACATAGAGGACACATCACTACTTGTATTCGCTTTTCATTCGCCTATAATAGGTCAGGCCCAGGAAGACTTCGAAAATTAGGAGTATCTCTCCATGTTGACAGTCACTCTCGAGAATGTGGGCGACGGCGTCATTTTGTATTGCAGTGGCCGAATCGTGCGCGGCGAGGAAACCGCCATCTTATGCTCTGCGGTTCAGCATCATGGGAAGAATGTCATTCTTGACTTAAGCAGGGTCGAGGGAATTGACGCAGCCGGGGTAGGCGCCCTGATTGCCCTTCGGGCAGCAGGTATTTATCTCACGCTGCGGAACCCAAGTCACCGAGTGGCTGAGGTCTTGCGCGTCACGCAGTTGGATTCTGTCCTGGAGATTGAGGCGGCGGAGAGCAACCCGCCAGACGGACTGCACGCGATCCCGGCGGAGGCGCTGGTGGGACCAAACCTGTGAGGGACGGTTAGAATGGAATCCTTTGATGGCTAAACGCGCAGCTCCGCGCCGTCGTCCACGGAAAGCCAAGCCAGGCACCAAGGGCCTGGCTCCCAGCGAGTCCCGCCTGGAAGAACTGGCGGGGACGGCTGCGACTGCAGCCGCGGCTGTCGCCGATGCCGGCGGAATCCTGGTCGGCTCCTACAGGGAACCGCTGGGCGGCCACGCCGCGCTGCTCGCAGTTCTGCCCATTGATTCGATCGAGCCCACGCCGTTCCAGCGCGATCTTTCCGACGCTCACCACAAGCGGCTGGCCGACGTCATCAACAAAACGGGACGCTTCCTTGATCCCATTATCGCCGTTGTCGCGCCCCAGGAAGGCTTCTGGACTCCGAATGGCCGCCACCGCCTGGAGGCAATGCGGCGGCTGGGAGCCAGGGCGATCTCTGCGTTGGTGGTGCCTGACCGTGAAGTGGCCTGGCAGATCCTCGCTCTCAATACTGAGAAGGCGCACAACCTCAAAGAGCGTTCGCTCGAAGTGATTCGCATTTACCGCGGCCTGGTCGACGAGGACTCCACGCGGCCGGAATCTCAATTCGCTTTTTACCTGGATGAACCGGCGCTGGTCACTCTGGGAGTCTGCTATGAGCGGGTGCCGCGCTTCGGCGGCGGCGCGTATCACTCGATCCTGCGGCGCCTTGAGTCCTTCACCGACGAACCGCTGCGCGCCGCTTTGAAGCTCCATGAAAAGCGCGCATCGCTGGTGCTGGAGCTTGAAGACCAGGTCGCCGCCGCGGTCAAGAAGCTGAAAGAGCGCGGCCTGGTGAGCCCCTATCTACGCTCCTTTGTGGTAGCGCGCATCAATCCGCTACGTTGGATCAAAGGTGAACCTCCTGCGCTCGAAGAGGTCATCCGCACCATGCGCGATCGCGCTGCCAGGTTCAACGTCGAGAAAGTAAGACCGCAGGATCTGGCGGGCGCGGGCGGACCGCCAGATGAAGAATCCTAGGCAGCGAGGCGCAGGTTGCCGGTGGAACTGCTGCAGCTTCTTAACAACAAGTAGCTCTCGACGTGCGGAAGTGGTGGAACCGGCAGACACCGATCCAATCACTTTATCCATTCTCTACAACTTGCTGATTTTGAAGCTGTTGCCTTTGGCCTCTAAACTCAAAAGCACAACCTTGTTGACGAGCACGATGGATAATCGCTGACCACATATCAGCGTAGGTTGTAGCGTCGCTCCCCGCTTTATTGTTTTGCCTGCGGAAGCAGGCGTTGTCGAATGGGTGCAAACACAGCGCATGGGCAGCAGGACGCTGCGGGTGGGAAGGCGATCTGTGTTCGAAGCGCGTGGAGGTTCGATTTGAGTCCCAGTCGGGAACAAGTCCGTCACTTCCTGGGTGGGTTCTGTCGGTGGGCGGCTGTTCAACCGTACATTTTGGCCGTCGCTCTCGTCGGCTCATACGCCCGAAACGACGCCACCACCGATTCCGATGTCGACTTGATCATCTTGCTGTTGATCCAGAGATATACCTGCGTGACACAAGGTGGGCGCAACGGTTTGGAACCATTAGCCGTCAGCATTTAGAGAACTATGGCAACGTCACCTCCTGCGCCTGTGGTATTCGGGAAATTGTGAGGTCGAGTACGGGTTCACAGACGAAACGTGGAGTGCGTTCCCCCTCGACGAGGCGACCAAGAAGGTCGTCTCCGGCGGCATCGAAGAGCTGCGAGAGCGTGGGTCGATGTTGACCAGGTTGAAATGGACTTAGACTCATCTTTGGAGCAGTACAACAACCAGGCGCGGAATGATGAGATCAACCATCTTCGGAGGATTTCAATGACACACAACGGGCAAGCGCCTCAGCCCAAATCGGCATACTCCGGTTTCAGGAGGATTCATACATCTGAAGATTGGTTCGAGATCTATGAGATTGCCGCCCAGCTTTATGTCTTCTACGAGCCTCGCCACTACGAAGCCACCATCGTCAATCTGGTGATTGGCGACGATAAGGCGGCCTTGATTGACACAGGTTGCGGAATTGGCAAACTGCGCACAGCCGTCGCAGCGATAACTCAAAAACCTGTGATGGTCATC
>Ga0126383_10003600_pt1 | contig 10299 bp, 6 predicted proteins | sample PanSoiMetPlot_35_FD_96882 | JGI IMG/M metagenome (GOLD analysis project Ga0126383, IMG submission 96882) | Tropical forest soil microbial communities from Panama - MetaG Plot_35 | ecosystem: Environmental > Terrestrial > Soil > Tropical forest > Bulk soil | place: Panama | collected 2016-02-17
AGTGAATCCTTTGCTCCAGGTGTAATTGGCCTGGACGTAGACACCGTTCTTCAACCGGCGACGGATTTCGGCTTGCAGCGCGTTATAGTTCGAGAACGAGCCGTTACCGATGTAATCAACATTGCCAGCTTCGGGATTGGCGCGAAGGAAGAAGGCCGGTGACAAGATCGCGCCTTCCGCGCCCGGCGTCAGATAGATGGCGCGCGATGCGGTGTAGGTGTTGACCAATTCGCCGGCCTGGCCCTGGCGGATCAGGTTGACGATATTGGAGTTGAGCGCCGCGCCGGTCGCGGTGGTGTAAAAACCGCGGCGTCCGATTTGCGGAAAGACTGTCAGGCGTCGGCTGCCGGGCACGGCGGCGTTGAAGTCCGGGCTGATCGCGACGCGCTGGTTGGCCGGGATGCCGAGGCCCGCCTGGCGCGCGCTCTCGGCCTCGGAGGCGAGCAGGTTGCCCTGGGCGCGCTTGAAGTCGTCGAGGAAGCCGTTGCCGAAGATCACCACCTGGTTGATGTCAATGCCGCGCGTCAGCTTGACCCCTCGGTTGCCGACGTAACGGACTTCGGCCACCGTGTCGGGCAGGATTTGGCGCTCGATGCTGAGGCTCCACTGCTGCACGTAGGGCGTGCGCAGATTCGGGTCAATGGCGAAGACCGTCGGGTTTGGGTTGATCGCCTGTTGATCTTTGAGCGTGCGCGGGACCTTGAAGGTCGGAGTAGCGACCGCCGGCAACCCGCCACTCACCGTCGCGTTGATGTTCGGTTGCGACACGACGGAACTCAGCCCGTCGTTGCCATCAATCGCCGCGTTCTCAGCCGTCTGGATGAGGCTGTCAATCACATGCGAGATCGAGTAGCCGCCGCGGATCGCGGTCTTGCCTTCGCCGAACGGATCCCACGAAAAACTGAAATTGGGCGAGAAGTTGTTCTTGTCCGGTTTGTAGAAAGGGCGCGTGCCCTTGCCGCCGCCAGCCTGTTCCAACACGAGGTTCGGATCGTAGAGCGCTTCAAGCCCGCCGCGCGGCAAGAGTCCGAGGCCGTTCACCTCACGTACCGGGTCGTAGTAGTCGTGGCGCAGACCGAAGTTCAACGTCAGGTTCGGCCGAAGGCGCCAGGTGTCGCTGGCGTAAAACCCCAGCGCGTAATACCGCAAATCGCGGCGTTGCGACGCGCCTTTGACATAACCGGAGCCGGCGTCCACGACGTTGAAGGTTTGGGTCGCGGTGGTCACCGCGCCAGTCAGCAACGCCAGCAGGCGCGACGCGTTGGTGAAATCATCGGCCGCGATGCCGCCGGGGAATTGCATGGTGGCGCCGGAGTTGAGCGGATTGATGTTGCCCGATCCGAAACCGATGGTATAGCTGGGCAATACGCCGGCGAAGCTAAACGGCGCTATCTGCACGTGGCGGAAATTACCGCCGAAGCGCAAGAAGTGGCTGCCGTGCGCCCACGAAGCGTTGTCGGCGAATTCGGTGATGTTGCCGTCGCGCCCGCTGTTCTGTGTGGCGCGCACCGGATTGGTGAGGGCCGCAGTACCACCTATTGTCGGCCAGGCGAGCACATAGCCTTCGGGGAACTCACGGCTGTTGATGAAGCGCGACTTCTGGCGGTAGGTTCCGCCACGCGCCTCGTTATTGATGGTTTGCGTGACGGCCCAGTTCCAGGCGAACGACCATCGCTGGCGGCGCGGAAATTGTCCGGCGCCGGGAAGTCCTGGAAACGGCTCGCCGATGTTGTTAGTGATCGCGTCGTTCGGCGTGTTGACTGCGTTGTTGCTATAGATGCCCTCGAAGCGGTGGCGCTCTGAGTGATTGTAATCAATGCGGAAGCCCCACAACCGAGAGTTGCTACCCGAAGGCGAGTTGAAGCGGAAAGCGCCTGTGTTGATGCGGTCGCCGGCCGCCGCCGTCGGATCGTTGGGCGCCGGCGTTTGCGCGAGCTGGCTCTGGATGAGCGGGTCAATCTGGCGCCCGGTCAGGCTGAGCAGGTTAATGGTTTGGAGTTGGCCATTATCGTTGCGGCGGTAGGTGAAGGCTCCTTGTCGCGCCGCCGGATATAGCACAGTGCGCGTGAGTCCGGCCTCCTCGGCTTCGCGCGTCTCTTCGTCGTAGGCATAGAAGAAGAGCTTGTTGGCGTCGAAGCCGAGCGGGCCGAAGACTTTCTTCGGCAGCTTTACGGGGCCGCCAACGCCAAAGCCGAACCGATTCTGGATCAGCTTCTCTTTGTCGAGGTCGGCGGCGTTGTTGAAGAAAGAATTGGCGTCTATCGCGTCATTGCGATGAAATTCGAAGAGCTGGCCGTGGAAATTGGTCGAGCCGCGCGGTGTGACGAGTTTGACTTGCGCGGCGCCCGTGCCGTCGCTCGCGCCGGCGTTCTGCGTTGTGATGGTGAATTCGGCGACCGCGATGACGCTCGGCCCGGCTTGCGCAAATAGGCTGCTGTTGCCGGCCCCGCGCAGATAGTTCTCCTGGATGTTGATGCCGTCCCATGTGATGTTGTTGAACGAGCCGCGCATACCGTTGATGGTGGCGTTGCGCGTGCCGCTGTTGGTCGCCACGCCGGCCTGCAGCGTAGCCAGTTGCACCGGGTTGCGCCCGTTGAGCGGCAGGTCGTTGATCTGCTTCTCGAAAATTGTGGCGCTCAGTTCGGCGTTCTCGGTGTTGACTAGAGACTGCGAGTCACTCGCCGTAGTAGTGATGATCTCGGCGATCTGGCCGGCCTCCAGATTGACGTTGACCGTCGCCGGCGCGCCAACGTCCACTTTCACGTCGCGGACCTCGGACTTCTTGAAGCCGGTCGCCTCCACGGTCACCATGTAGTAGCCGGAGCGGACTTCGTTGAAGAGATAGAACCCTTCGCTGTTGCTGGTAGTGTTGACCGAAAGCCTGGTCGCCGCATCGATCAAAGTCACTTTAGCGCCGGGGAGGACTGCGCCGGCCGTATCTCGGACGACGCCTGTGACCGTCGAGTTGACGCTTTGGGCGGCGGCGTTCAAGTAGAAGAGAAGGCATAAAACAATCGCGCCGGGGACCAGCGCGGACAATTGCCGCTTAAGAGGGTTAAATCTCATGGTGATTTACTCCTTTCGGGAAAGGTTATTCCTGATGTGTGATAGAGGCTTGAACTGCTTGCTTGTTTCGGTAATGCGCGCCAATCGGTTGTAACGGCTGTCATCGCGCTTCAAAATAAGGAACGGCTTGTTCGCGCTGATTTGACAGGCATTACGCCTGTTATTGGCGCAAGTCATATGCCGTGCCAGTCGGTGGACTCTAAGCCAGTGTTATTACGTTACTTAACGAATCGCTCTCGACTGCGTGTAATGCGAGCCTATCCGGAAAAACAGTTGGCGTTGCGAATTTATGGATATGTGGACAGGAGGCGGGCGCTAACGGCGCGATGATTGATGAAGCGTCTCAGAAGTAGGATAGAAAAAAAGCCTCAACGAAGGCGAAGTCGCTTGAGGCTTGTGTCACGAGAAGTCCGTTCGTATTACACGATCACTTGACAACGGTCTCGACCTTTTTGAGTTGCGCCAGCACATCTTCATTCGAGGGGCGAACCTTGTAATCAACCTCGACGAATTTCCATCGCACCTTGCCTTCACGGTCAATTACGTAGGTCGCCGGGTGCGGCCAACCACGTTGGGACTGTTCGTTGAGCAATCCGTAACGGTCAATCACCCGGTGATTGGCGTCTGAGAGCAGAGGGAAATTGAATCCCGGCTGGTCTTTCAATTTGTCCCGCAGGAAGACGCTACGGTCATGCGGATCGATGCTGACGGCCAGGATTTCGACCTTGCCGCGCAATTGTTCATCGATCAGCGATTTCAGCTTTCCAAGCTGAGCCGCGCAGTAGGGTCACCAATAGCCGCGATAGAAGACGAGCACGACGGTCTTCTTACCGAGATAATCCGAGAGCGTGAGAGGCTTGCCGTCCTGATCTTCGAGTGTAAAATCGGGCGCGGCGTCGCCGGCTTTCACTCGGGTGAGGTCCGCCGCAGGCAGGCTTTCGCCGTCCTTCGGCCCGAGTTTCGTCTGCGCATGCGAGATCAAAGAGGCCGCGATCAACGCAAGCAGTGTGAGCGAAATGATCCGGTTCATTTTTGTCCTCCAGGTTGAATAATCGGCGAGTTTCCAATACCTATCCTACATTATCCCGATGGCAAAACCACAAATGGGAAGGTGTAGTGAAGGAAAATATCTCATCTTCACCTTACTATCAAAATATACCACGCAAACAGAAACAACTGACTAACCCAGACCAGCGAAAAGACCGCCAGTCCTTTTCCGGCTTCAACTTTGCGAACGCTAAGGTAGACCGCGTAGAAGATCAGAGCCAGAGCGAGCATCGCTTGAAAAGTCGCCACTCCGGACAGTTGGCTCCGTCTATAGAGGAGCGCGCCTCCCGCCACCGCCAGCGCTATGCCGATCCAGACGTACTTCATCGCGAGCTTCAGTATCCGGCTGGCCCTATCGGATTGATTGACCATGAGGTTCGCCGATTGGCGCGACAGCCAGGTAATGATCACCGCGCCGGCCCCCAACGTCAGGCCGGTGGTGAGCATGAATAGTCCCAGGAAGTCCAGCCCCGGAAAACTTCTTCCGCCGAACATCCCCATTTTGATCGCCATAATGGTCTTGAAAATCGAATACTTCGAAACGCCTTTGAAGTTCTCCACCGCGCCGAGGTTGAGCGAGTAACTGCCGGTAAAGTGATTGGGCTCGTAGAGCGCGATATAGTATGGCTGCCCGGCCGTCAACTGTATCCACTGCTCATTTCCATGATAGAGCCTTTCGAGCGTGCGCTTCTCGACGAAGGCGCTGCGCTCGCCTTCGGGCGGCATGATCACTCGCGCCCGGAACCCTTCAGGCAATTTTATTGGCAGATTCACCGGCGCGTTCCCATCCGAAACCGCTTCCTGGGACGGCGCGATGTCACGGCCAATGATGATCACAGCGGGACGAAAGTTGGAATTGAATTGTTGCGCCGGAACCATCGCTTCAACGGGTATAGATTCGCTCTTCGCCGGCGCGAAGGCGTAGAGATCGACCTCGTTCGGCAACGCCAACCGGCCATATATAGCCAGTGAGGCGAGCGTCGGGTCGGTGATGGTTGACGCTTTTTGCGTAAATTTCGTAACGCTGTCGCATGGCTCGACTTGCGGCGGAGCCCTGAACTGATCTTCGAGCGCCGGACGATGAGCGCGGGCAATCGGCGCGAGCGCGAGCAAACACCATACGCCGATCAGAGCGCAGGACAGTTTGGGAACGGTAACGCTTTTTATTTGCCAGTAACCAGCTTTCATCAGACACCGCCTCCAAAAGCCCGCGCGTCTTTTGAGGACGGGGCCGCGCGCCCCCGACAACTGGGAACTCTTTCATAGCAATCCATGCGCCGTGGTGACTCGTGGAAGCAAATAGTGCAAAAAAGGCGAAAAAGAATATTTTGTTCTTTTTTGCGCTTTTTGCTTCTCCCACAATCACCCGGATACCATACTGGCGTCTATGTCATTGCTCAAACATTCTCCGAAATTCAGTCTTGAAGAGGCCCTAGCGTTCGCGCGCGATATTTACGGCGTTGACGCGCTGGCGTCCGCGCTGCCAAGCGAACGCGATCAGAACTTCCTGTTAAAGGATCAATCCGGCGAGAATTACGTTCTTAAGATCGCGAACGCGCTGGAAGACCGCGCGCTGCTCGAAGCGCAACAACGGGCGATGGCGCGCGTCAACGAACGCGCGCCTCTGTGCCAACGCATTGCGCCGACTCGGTCCGGCGATTTATTGACCGAAATCAGATCATCCTCCGGAGCGCCGCATTTCATCTGGATGGTCACATGGCTGCCTGGCGCCGCGCTTGGCGGGATTGGTTGGCATTCACCCAGGCTGTTGCGCGATCTCGGCCGGCGCGTCGGCCAGATTGATAGCGCGCTCGCCGGTTTCGATCATCCCGCCATTCACCGCGATTTTCACTGGGACCTGGCCAACGGCCCGAGCGTGATTCACGAATACGAGTCGCTGATCACTGACGCTGAAACGCGGCGTCTTGTCGGGAAGCTCGCGGATGAATTTGAGCGCGATCTCGCGCCGATATTGCCGAGGCTTCGCAAAAGCGCGATTCACAACGACGCGAATGATTACAACGTTATAGTCGGCGGGGGGAATGATATCTACACGAAAAACCAGAGCGTCATCGGGTTGATTGATTTCGGCGATATGATCCACAGCTTCACCGTGGCCGATCTCGCCGTCGCAATCGCTTACGCCATGCTGAACAAGGCCGATCCGCTGGCCGCCGCGGCTGAAATCGTCAGGGGCTATCACGCCGAATACGCGCTAACCGAAGACGAGATGACCGCGCTGTTCGGCCTCGCGCGCCTGCGGCTGTGTATGAGCGTCTGTATAGGCGCGCATCAGCGGCAGCAGCGGCCCGGCGACGATTACCTCGCGATCAGCCAGCAACCCATTCTAGACGCGCTGCCGGAGCTCGCCGAAATACCCTCGGGCTTCGCGGAAGCCGTCGTCCGCCACGCCTGCGGTTTGACGCCGTCGTCGAACGCGGGACCTGTGATCGAGTGGTTGCAAGTCCAGGCGCGGGCGTTCGCGCCGGTTTTGCGCGAGGATTTGCGCGCCGCGCCGTGTCTCGTTCTGGATCTGAGCGTCGGCAGCCCGCTCCTCAGCGGCGCCGCGCGGGAAAACACGGAGCCGAAATTGACCGAGCGCGTCTTCGGCGCGATGGGCGCGGCTGGCGTGAAGATTGGCGTCGGACGTTACGATGAGGCGCGGCTGCTTTACACCTCGCCGCTGTTCGCGTCCGGACGCGCTTTGACCGATGAACAGCGCGCGGTTCATCTGGGCGTCGATCTTTTCACCGAAGCCGGCGCGCCGGTCTTCGCGCCGATTGACGGCGAAGTTCACGACTTCGCCGTCAACCCCGCGCCGCTCGATTACGGACATGTGATCATCCTGAAACACCGAACGTCGGACGGTCGCGCGTTCTACACGCTCTACGGCCATCTGAGCGCGGAATCGCTCGAAGGCCTGAGCGCCGGCAAGCCGGTCGCGAAAGGCGAAAAGATCGCGAGCCTGGGCTCGCCCGGTGAAAATGGCGGGTGGACGCCGCACCTGCACTTTCAGATCATCACCGACCTGCTCGGTTGGGGTTGCGATTTTCACGGCGTCTGCCGCGCGAGCCAGCGCGACATCTGGCGGAGCTTTTCGCCGGACCCGAATCTGATTCTCGGCATACCTGAAGATCGTTTTCCGGCGAGGGGACCGAACAAGACTGAAACGCTCGCGGCTCGTCGCGAACACATCGGCAAGAACCTGAGCGTCGCATACAGAGAGCCGGTCAAGATCGTTCGAGGGTGGATGCAATATCTGTTCGACGAAGAGGGCCGGAGATATCTGGACGCTTACAACAACGTGCCGCACGTAGGCCACTGCCATCCGCGCGTCGTGGAAGCCGGACGGCGCCAGATGGCCACGCTCAACACCAACACGCGCTACCTACACGATTTGATCAATCAATACGCGGCGGCGTTGCGCGCCACATTACCCGATCAGCTCAGCGTATGCTTCTTCGTCAACTCAGGCAGCGAGGCGAACGAGCTGGCGCTGCGGTTGGCGCGCGCTCACACGGGGCGACGCGACATGATCGCGCTCGAAGCCGCGTACCACGGCCACACCAACACGCTGATCGACATCAGCCCGTACAAACATGACGGGCCGGGCGGAACCGGCGCGCCATCCTGGGTTCATACGGCTCCGATCCCTGATCTCTATCGCGGCGCGTACAGGCGCGACGATCAGCAGTCGGTTGTGAAATACGCGCGACAGGTGACCGAGATCATCGAACGATTGCGCGAGAGCGGCGTCGGTCTGGCGGGGTTCATCGCCGAATCGTGCCCGAGCGTCGGCGGGCAGATCTTCCTTCCCGAAGGCTATCTGGCGGAAGTCTACGCCGCGACGCGTCGCGCCGGCGGCGTCTGCGTCGCCGATGAAATACAGACCGGATACGGCCGGATCGGGACCCACTTTTATGCTTTTGAATCGCAGGGCGTCATCCCTGACATCGTCGCGCTCGGCAAACCGATCGGCAACGGCCATCCAATTGGCGCGGTGATCACGACGCCTGAGATCGCGGCGTCCTTCGCGAACGGTATGGAGTTTTTCAGCACCTTCGGCGGAAACACCGTCTCTTGCGCCATCGGACTGGCGACGCTCGAGGTGACGCTCGAAGAGAAGCTGCAATCGCACGCGCTGCGTGTGGGGGAGCGCCTGCTGGAAGGTTTGCGACGGTTGATGGATCGTTACGCGATTGTCGGCGATGTTCGTGGCTCGGGTCTGTTTCTCGGCATGGAACTCGTGCGCGATCGCGAAACACTCGAACCCGCTGCGGAGGAGGCTTCATTCATCTCCAACCGCTTTCGGGAATGCGGAATTTTGCTGGGCACGGACGGGCCTTTCCACAACGTGACCAAGATCAGACCGCCGATGCCTTTCTCCGAGACCGACGCCGATCTGCTCGTCACCACGATGGATAGGATACTGGCGGAGTTATAAATGCGGAGCGCGTCATCGCGCGTAAGCGATCTTCGAATCTCAATAGCTTGAAACAAAGGATCGACATTTGGAAATTACTTTTTAGCACAGGATCAATACCAAGCTTGCATATAGTCCTATTGTTTTGTCATCAAGCTTGTACCCAAGTAACCTCGGTTACTCATTGGATGACTTTCAAGTCAATTGGTTTAGGAGGAACTGGAAGGCGACCAGATTTATAGTGACCTTCATCCATAGTCCCCTGAGCGCATACCGATGTAAATGCGATTATAAGCGCGCTGATGACAACCATCCTGAAATTCATCGCTATTGACCTCCCTATTGTTGTTTGAGCCATGGTGGCGTATGCGGACCGTCGTCTGAGAGATATAGCGCGCCCTACCCGCTCAGGTCAGTATCAAGCAATGCGCCGCTTTTTCGTTGGGATCAAGTCAGCCACATGCTGAGCAAATTTCTTTGCCACATCCTCTGAGGGGCCGACCACTTCAATAAACTGGTCTCCTTTTCTAAAAAGAATCATCGCCCGGTTGTCACCGCCGCCGTACCGCAGCAAGTAAGCTTGGTCGCCAAACCCCATTAACTCACTCTTGGAGAATTTAGACTCTGGCAGTTGTTCCTGCTCCCTCAGTCTAGTGCGCAAGTGTTTTTGGCTCTCTTCTTCGGACGAGAGGAATGCGGTAGAAATTAGCGCCCGCTGCTGGCCATTGACCCATAATACGATCAATTGATTCTGGATTATGGCCTTTCGATGAAGCTCCCAATCCGGCTCTTTCTCTTTTATGAGGGCGGATAACTTGTTATAGAAGGCAAGCTCCAAATCTTGCGCGCGGATGTGCGCAAATGAACCGAAGAGAAAAATCGCGAGCGTCAGAACAAATTTTCTTTCCATGTTTACCTTCGTTTCAGTTTGGAATTAACAGGATTGAGTCGCGAACCCAGCGAGCGTGAAAAGCCCTGAAGTCGGGCGGATATTACGCCTAATGTGAGCGCAGGGACAACCGACCTGGCGCAGATCGGCGCCGACGCGGCCACGCGCCCCGACGAAGCGGCGCGAGACAGAATACCTTTGCCTGGCCGCGCTTTTCGTCCTTTCGTTATCGCATATGTAAGTGAACGGCCCAACCTCGGAGCCGAGGACGTGGCGGTACCGTTCAACCTCAACATCAACAAAAGAAGTATGAGTATCAAAACAAACGTTTAGTTGCGCGCATTATGCGCCGATCTCAGTCAGGCGCAAGCGTCTTACTTTTAACGTCTCCTTCTGCGGTGGTGACGAATTGCGCCCGCGGTCGCGCCCGAGGCTGCGCCGACGCGCGCGCCTCTTCTACCTCCAACTACCGCGCCCGCCCCGGCGCCGACGGCCGCCCCGGCGCCGACGCGCCTTGCCCTGGTCCGTCTCTGCGCGCTCGCATCCGCGCTCGCGCCCATCACAACGCCCAACGCGAGCAGGCAACCGATAAGAAACATTGAAATCAGTTTAGCTCCTTTACTTTTTCGCATACGTTCTCCCTCCTTGAAAAAACCAAATGGGGCTTTCGTCCAATCATCCCACAGCGTCTTCGGCCATTGGCGTGTCGCTGCGAGTTGATTTGAATCTATGCCCCCCTTTTCGCGGCTGTCAACGGCCTCTACACCTCACGTGAAAGCGCCGGAGGCCTCGATTGGCGCGCAGTGGGCGAGACGGCAAGTGTAAGAAGACTTCCTGATGGGTTCGCCGGCCGGTCTCTCTTACAAATTGAATG
>Ga0126383_10003601_pt1 | contig 10299 bp, 6 predicted proteins | sample PanSoiMetPlot_35_FD_96882 | JGI IMG/M metagenome (GOLD analysis project Ga0126383, IMG submission 96882) | Tropical forest soil microbial communities from Panama - MetaG Plot_35 | ecosystem: Environmental > Terrestrial > Soil > Tropical forest > Bulk soil | place: Panama | collected 2016-02-17
CATCACCCAGAGCACTTCATCCATCACGAACGCCAACTCGGAGCCATCTGGCGACCAAACTGGTCCGTCATCGCCGCGGGTGCTCGTAGATTTGAAAGGCATCGGCTCCCGGTACGTAAGCTCGCCCGTGTCCAGGTCCACCGTAAGGAATTGACTGGTACCCTCGCGGAAGCGGCTCGTGTATGGCTTCAGCGCCGCGAGCGCGATGTGCTTGCCGTCGGATGACCAAGTCGGCCGGCTTGGCGCAAAGAGGTCCGGAGTCACTCTTCTCACATCGCCGCTCGCCAGGTCGATAGTGAACGTGCCACTAAACCCCGTTGCTCCGCTCTGATCCTGGAAGGCGAGCATGGTGCCGTCTGGCGACCATGCGGCTCCAAGCTCAGCGCCGGGCAATGAAGTGATGCGCCGCTCCCGCCCGGAGGCGACTTCCACGGCGTAGATGTCCTGGGTGCCGCCTTTGTCCGAAGAATAAGCGATCCAGCGGCCGTCGGGAGACCAAGCCGGATCCGTTTTGAAGTATCCATCGCTGGTGATCTGCCGGGGCCTGCCGCCGATTTCGATCAGCCACAGCTCATTGAGGGCTTCGAAGACCACCCGCCTGCCGTCCGGAGAAAGGGCAGGGCTGACGATGCCCTTCACCGGGCGAGGCCTGGTGGAATCAAAATCGAACGTCTTGCGGACGTACGCCGGGCGACTGAGCAGGAATTGAGCCTGGAATGGAACTTCCGCGGTATCTCCGCTCTCTATGTTTGTGATTCGGATCTTCCCGTCGGCGGTGTACAGTATCTCATTTTGAGAGAGCCACTGAGCTGGGAAAGGAAACACGTCATTGAAGGGCGCGACCTCTTTGCCTGAAATCTTGAGCTGGCTCTTGTTCTCTTTGAAATAGGTGTAGGCGATCCTCGATCCATCTGGCGACCAAGACGGCGAATTGACGCGGGCGGTTGGATCGGCAGGAACGTCCGTGCGCCGCTCACCGGCGGCATTGATGACGTCGATGGTGTTTCCGTTGGCGCTTCCGTTGACGAACGCGATCTCGGAGCCGTCCGGCGACCAGGCGGGCTCGAATTCCTCCGCCGGCCCAGAAGTCCGCTGGACGAGATTTCCGCTGGCGATGTCGAGCACCCATACCTCGTAGCGTCGAGTGCCATCGGCCGCCAGCCCGCGATCCGAGGAGAAGGCGATCTTCGTGCCGTCCGGAGAAAAACGCGGCTCGCGATCGTCGTAGTGCCCATCGGTCAGCTGCGTCACGCCGCTCCCATCCGGATTCATCATCCAGACGTGGAAGGTGCCGCCGGCATAAGCTTCGAACGTAACCCGGTCGCCGGTCGGCGACCAATCGGGTCGCGCCGGTTCGAGAAAATCATCCGTGAGCCGAGTGGCGTTCCCGCCGCCGATCGGGACAGACCAGAGCACCCCCTGCAGGTCCATGAGGATCGTGCGGTGGTCCGGCGAAACCGAGACCGCGCTGTTGGTGCCCTCGCTCACGGTGATCGCCTGTGTAATTCCGGCGTTGTTCGTAACGCTCGCCGGCGAGGCCACCGCGCTTGACAGTATGGCGGCAGCCCAAAGGACAACGTGCCTGCCCTGGACTCGACTGCTTTGCCAGACCTTCATCGGAGCCCCCTTTGCTACGTCTGTGGATGTCTTCCGTTACCTTTGCCGCTCCTTCGACACAAACGAAACCGGAGCCCGAAGTGAGATGGTGGACAAGAGGCGCATGTCGTGCGTCCCAGGAGAGCAAAACCTCGAGCCAGTGCCGAAGGCGCTGCGCTAATTGGGGCGCGCTCCTTTGTCTTAAATGCCTGTAATAGCGGCTGCAGCGGCCGGCACTAAGCGCGCCTGCAGCTTAGACACCCGGGCGATGCTTTCTACGCCGGTTGGCACACGTCCTTGGCACACACTTCTTCCTTCCCCGCAGCAAACACACCCCTGTGGGCCGCGACGGAGCAAGGAGGCGATGGCGGTACTTCGAGAGCCTGCTCAAGCGCGAAAGGCTGCAGCCCTCGCCTGCTCCTGCCATCGTTGAACGTCCACACCGACGATTACCAGCCACAGGGTCAGCGATACTTCGCAAAGCAGGAAGATGGCCGCAAGGTAGGGGAACAACAGATAGGTCCCAAGCGGCGGTGCAAGAAAAGTGAGGGCTCCCAAACCGGCAAAGGCAGCCAGCACACCCAAAGCGCGTGGCAGGAACGTCGATCTGAAGATGAGATAACCGATCAGCACAAAATGGAATCCAAAAAATATGATGAAGATATTGATGCTCCGAGGTTGCAATGAAAGAAGCAGGAGCGAAAGTGCTTGTAACTCTTCGGACTTGAGTGTCCCCAAGTGGTGCGCCCCACCCAAGATCTGCAAAGGGGCGAGGTGAAACAGGTAGCTAAACGCTGCAAGGGCGCAAGCAATGAGGCGGAAGAACGCCGCGAGTAAAGAAAGGCTCCTGTTCACCGGTTTAAACAACTCGTAAAAGAGAGCCGTCACTGCGATAGAGCATGCGGTGGCGATGATCTCAGACGCGAAGCCCAATCGAAATCGGGACCCGTGTGCCACAATATTGGTCGCCGTAGCCGCTGGGTCGCCAGAGACAACGAGCCCGCGAAAAGAGAACAGTGACAAAAATGCCGTTATTACGTTGAGCAAATAAAAGATGCCGGCAACCCTGGCCGTGAGGCGAGGCGACGCTTCGGCAGTCCGTATCATCATGACACCTCTCCTATGCAAACTCGCAAGTTCATCGGCGCGTCGCCGGCACCGGGCAAGTGCCACTCCCCGAGTGGGACAATTCATTCGCCAGCGCGTTCGCCACCCCCTCTGAAATCAACGTGCCGGCGGCGGATCTTTCTTCGCCAGACGAGCCCGGACCGAGCCACCCCGCGACCTTGCTCAAGCTGGCCGCGGTCACCACCTGCAGTCGCGCCTTGGCTTCGATCCAGTAGGCTCCCTCCTCCAGCGCGCGCCCGCCCAATGACAAGGCGAACCGGCCCAGCTCCAGGTCCAGCGGATCCTCGACCCGGGTCCGGGCATCGAGCCAGAAGCTCTGGTCCTCCTTGGCGTAGGAAAAGACCATTTCCGCTGAGTGCGTCAAGATGTTCTGGTTGAACCAGAACCGGCGCTGCTGGACCAATTTGATTTCCAGATACAGCTGACCCTCCAGCCCCAATCGCACCAAGCGGAGGAGCTCTGGATCAAAGAAGTCGCGCAACCGCACGTTGACTAGTACCCGCGTCGGACCCAAGGTGGCTCGGCATTCCAGGGAGGGAGCCGCGGCGAGCACAACCAGACAGTAGAGCGCCGCGCAGATCGCTAGCAACGCAGGTAGATCGCTTCGCCGCTGTCGCCCCTCGGTGGACACCTGGCCCTCCACTTACTTGAGCCGCCCGAGGTCCTTCTTCGCTTCCTTGAGATCTGGCTGTTCCTTGAGCGCAGCCTCGAGCTCGGACATTGCCTCCCGCTTACGTCCGAGCTTTTCGAGCGCTTGCCCGAGCCGCCAGCGCCCGATGGCTCGCGAGGGCGTACCTCCCTCCGGCTCTTGGCTCAGGTACTTGCGCAAACACGCTTCGGCCCGAGCCAGCTCCTGCCCCTCGTTCAAGAGTAAGAGCCCCACTGCGAAGTTGGGGAGGTAGTTGTCCGGCACATTGCGCTCCGCCTCGGCGAGCGCTTCGTCGAGCTCCGCCCAGCGGTGGGAACCGGCCAACGCCTCCGCAAGCCGGGCGTGGCCCGCGGCGCGAGTGGGATCGATGGCAACGGCCGCGCGGGCGTACTGCTCCTCGCCAGCGTAGTTGTTGAGAGAGCCGAAACCCGAAGCGGCCGCGACTTGCGCCACGTAATCCTGGGGCGCTGCCTCGGCCGCCTTCCGGTACAGTCCCTCCAGCTGATTCAGCTTCTTGTCCTCTCGGGCGATCTGAGCTTGGGCCAGAAAGCCGCGCATCGGGTTCAGCCGCTGCAGCTCCGCTGCGATCTCTCGCGCCTCTTCTGGGTGCGCTCCCAAAAAACCCGGAGCCTTGAGGTGAAAGAGCACCAAGGTGGAGAGCGCCTCCACGTTTTTTTCATCCAGATCGAGCGCCTTCTCCAACTCCTCCTTCATCCTCCTGCCCAGACTCACCGCCTTGAACAGACCGGCCCGCATCGCGCGCGCCCCGGCCGCCATCGCCAGCTGCACCCTGTAGCGCGCGTTTTTCGGAGCCAAGGAGGTGGCGCGCTCGCTGAGTTGGAACGCTCTGTCCAGCTCACCGAAGGCCAGGGCGATTCGGGACAACCGGTCCGCTTCGGCGGCGTTCGCCGGTTGTCCGGCCGACGAGAGCTTGGCGCGTGCGCGCTTGTAGTGACCTGCCTCGATCAGCTGGTCCACCGAGGGCTCGTCGGCGAGCGCGGGCCGCCCCAGCACCGAGAGCGTCAGCCAAAAGATGAGAGGTCGTCGAAGCATTGGTGCCTCCCGCGAGCTCAGAAAGAGCGCTTGAGGAAAAAGTCCACCGCCGGTGAGCCGCTGGCCCGCGAATCCGTCCGCCAGGCGAGCGAAAACCGAATATCGCCGCCGAAGTGAAGCGAAAGCCCCAATCCCAGCCGCGGGGTGATCCATCCGGTGTCCTGATGGACGGAGCCCACGTCGGCGAACATCCCGAGCACGTAGTAGCGGTACTCGAGGCTGCCGAGCAGCGAGGCGTTGCCGCGGAACTCCTTGAAGTCGTAGCCGCGCAGCGCGGACCAGCCGCCGAGCGCCTCTTGCTTCTGTGCCGGCACGCCGCTGCCCGCGCCAACGCGAAAACGCAGGCGCAGCCCATGCCCTCTGTCCGAAAGGAGATAGAGCGCGTTGTCGCTGATCACCTTGGTGAAGCTGAAAGAGTCGCTGCCGAGCGCGCGGTTGGCGACTTCCACCGTATTCATGGTGCGAAATTGGGGCTCGTCGGTCAGCTCCCAGTCGCGGTCCACGAGGGACGTCTCGGCGTGCCGTTGCCAGCTGCCGACCTGCCACGGCCGAGCGGCCTGCGTCGACCATTCGAGCCGAAGGAGAACGGAGCCCATCTTGCCCGCGTCGATCGCCGGGTTTGGCCAGGGCGGTTCCGAGCTATTGAAGAAGGTGAATACGGAGTCGCGGCTGGGAAGGGACTCGTAGTCGTCCAGCCGGTACTCGGCGCCGAAGGTGAGGTGCTCCGCGAGATGGAAAGTGATGAACGGCGAGAAGCCGTTGCGGCGGAAGTACTCACTTTGAGGGCGGTTGAGAAACAGCGAGTGCAGGTAGGAATCGATCGCGGAGATGCGCCAGCGATCGGGGGTGTCGTTGAAACCATAGACGTGCACCCCCAGCTCGGCGATCGACAACGCGGGGATCTGCACTCGGGGACCGACGATCCAATGGAAGGGCCCGGCACCCAACGCCAGCTCCAGGTCTAGCGCGAGGTGAATCCGATCTCCAGGATCGTAAACCCAGCCCGTCAAGGATAGGCCCGGTCCATAATTGGTGACCTGCGTGTGGCGAAACACGGCGAGATCGAAGTCACCGATCGCCACGCGCTCCGGCGAAAAGGTGATCTCCAGGCGCTTCCCTTGAATCAGCGCTCGACCGCCGCGGCGCCATGATTTCGGCCAAACTCCGGGATGGTAAGCTGCCGGCTTCTGGCTCGTCAGCCTCTCCGCGCTCGGGCGAGCTTCCCTCACCGCGCCCGAACCGCGTGGTTGGGCGGCAGAGGGCGGCTCCGCCGGCCGGAAGTGGAAGCGCCGAGCTCCATCCGGGGTGCGATCCTCGACGAGCTCCGGAACGGCGGGTGTCTCAGGCACCGCCACTTGCCGCTGAAGGAAGACAAACGACTGGCGAACGCGCTGCAACCCATAGGTTAGCTCCGACCGCAGGAAAATCTGACCCGGTCGAAGGCCGAGCACCTCGGCCACCTTTGGGACAACCGCGGGATCCAGGCCGCGAAGCTCCACAGAATCGATGCGACCCTCGTCGATCTCGATGGTGAGAGCGCCGTCGGCGGACAACTCGGCCCTCGCGGTGGCCATCAGGTAGCCCAGGTCGTACAGCCACGAAAGCAATCCGCGCAGGCCCGCCTCGACACCGCTCCGTATCAGTCCCGGCTTGAACGAGCCGCGATCCAGCCGGGCCAACAGCTCGGCGGGCGGCTCTTCGATCGCGCACTGCAGCGCCGGCGGGCGATCGGGTTCGGGCCGAGCGGCACGCTTCTGTCGCTGCCAGCACTGCTCCCACCAAGTCGAGGGGCGGCTCTCCGCGGCCCGCTGCTCCTGGCGATGCGGGCTTAGCAGGGCGCTCATCACCTCTTCCGGGCTCATTTCGACAAGGCCACGCACGGCAATTGACCGGATCAGCGGTTGCTCCTGCAGGGTGACCAGCGCTCGCGCCTCGGCGCCCTCCGTGGAAGTGGATACCGAGATGGCGGAAAACAAACCGGTCCCAGCCAAGCGAAAGAGCGTCGCGGCGAGCCGTGGCGCGGTGATCGGCAAGGATGGCATTCCGCCAGCCAGCGCCCAAACTTGAGGCGGCTGGAGCATGGAAAGACCGAGCAGCTCTACTGAGCGGATCTGCCCGGGTCCCTGACTTAGCGTTCGCTCGATTTGGTCCAACATCGGTCGAGGCGCGCCTCGAGCCGCAGCCTCTTGCAGGCAACTTTCACTGAAGGCCCACCTGTCTTCGGTAGGCATGAAGACGGGCGCAGCTTCTTCGCGTGCCTGCGAGCCCCCGCCAGCGGTTCGCGGGAGCACCACCAGCGCCACAGCCATCACTGCCCAATGGTGCGTCACTCGAGAGCGGGATCGCCTCCTCAGGTGCCGCTCGCATCAGCACGGCATATGCCAGCCGGCTCGCGCGGCAACCCCGCGCAACCACGAGACGCGCTCTGGCGCGGCGATGTGGCAGGCACATCGACTCAGGCGTTCGCGATGTGAGATCGACATCGGCGCTGCGAATGACAGGAGCTACCGAGGCGCTATGGCTGCGCGTCGAGCGCCAAGCCGAGGGCCTTCAAACGGCGATACAGGTTGCCCCGGTCCACATTGAGCAGGCGGGCCGCGGCCGCTACGTTGCCGCCGCTTTGCCGCAGCGCTTCGCCAAGCAGCGAGCGCTCATAGTCGTCGAGCAGCTCGCGGTAGCTCTTCTCACCAAGCACGGGTGCAGACGCGGCGGCAGGCCTGGCGGGCAGCAGCTCGCGCAACTGGTGTTGGTCGATGACCAGAGGCCCTGGGCCGACAATCAGGGCGCAGCGCTCGACGAAGTTGCGCAGCTCGCGCACATTCCCCGGCCAGCTACGGCTGCGCAGCATCGCCTCGGCGGCGGGGGCGATGCGCACCACACGTGCCGGGCCGAGGAACTCGGCAGCGAATGCCTTGAGCAGCGGAAGGACGTCATCGGGCCGCTCCCGCAGCGGCGGCACCTGGATGGGAAAGACACTCAGGCGGTAAAAGAGATCTTGTCTGATTCTCCCCGACTGGGCGGCGGCCGCCAGGTCCTGGTTGGTGGCTGCCAGAAAGCGCACGTCGATCGGCACCGAGCCTTTGCCCCCGAGCCGCTCTACCTCGCGTTGCTCGAGCACTCGGAGCATCTTGGCCTGTAACTCGAGCGGCAGCTCCGCCACTTCGTCCAAAAGCAGCGTACCTGCCTGAGCTTGCTCCACGCGGCCGAGGTGCCGTGCCGCCGCTCCGGAGAAAGCGCTAAGCTCGTAGCCGAACAGTTCGCACTTCAGAAGCTGCGCGGGAATGGCGGCGCAGTTGACTGCGACGAACCGGCCCTTGCGGCCAGAGGCAAGGTGCAGCGCGCGGGCCACTCGCTCTTTGCCGGCGCCAGTCTCTCCGGTGATCAGCACGGTGGCCGAGGAGGGTGCGACTTGGGCGATCACTCGCCGCAGCTCCTTCGCCGCGGCGCTTTCGCCGATCAGATTTCCTGGCTTGGCCAGCTCTTGGCGCAGCCGCTCTTGGTCTTCGCGCAGCTCGGCCAGCGCCAGCGCGTTTTGAATCGCGGTGAGCAGCCGCTCCGGGGTGGGCGGCTTCTCCACGAAGTCCGTCGCACCCAGCTTGAGGGCCGTGATGGCCTCTTGAGCGGACGCCTCTCCGGAGAGGACCACGACTGGAATCGGAAGAGGCTTGGGCAACCGCTCGAGCAGTTGCAACCCGGTCTCGCCCGGCATCCGGATGTCCAGCAACATCAGCGAGGGGAGCTCCCGATCCGATTCGAGCGCTTGCCGCGCCTGCGATGCGCTGGTTGCTTCCAGCGTTCGATATCCTTTGTCGCGCAGCAGACCGCACACGCCGCGCACCACCGCCGGATCGTCGTCCACCACCAGGACCGAGGGCTGATTCGCCGCGCTCACGCCACCTCCGCCGCCGGCAAACGCGAGAAGCGCCGCGGGAGCTCCACCACCGCCTGCGTGCCTCCGCCTGCTCGCGGCGCGAGCCGAAGCTTGCCGCCGTGCTCGTGGAGAATCTTCTGGCAGATGGTCAGTCCCAAGCCGGAACCACCGGCTTTGGTGCTAAGCGTGGGGAACCGCGGCCCGTCCAGCGGACGCTCGAAGCCGCCTCCTCGATCGTCCACCGTCACTTGCACCGACAGCTCGCTGGTGAGCACGGCCAGCTCCACGGCGCCACCGCCCGGCGCGGAGGCCTCGATCGCATTCTTCACCAGGTTGCCGAATGCGCGGCGAAGTTGGTCGGGATCGGCCTCCACGTCCACCGGCGGGCCGCTGGCGCACTGGATGGGTACCGGGGATTGGTGTCGGTAGAGCGCGCAAACCTCCTCCAACAGCGAGCGCAGCTCCACCCGCCGTGGGGAGGGTGGTGGCAGGCGCGCAAACGCCGAGAAGGCTTCGGTCATCCGCATCAGCACGTCGATTTCCTCGCCGAGCAACTGAATGGACTCCCGCAACGCATCCGACTGGCGCGGCTCGATCGCCCGCGAAGCCTCGGAGAGCGGGGCGAGCCGCCCGAGCGACATCTTCATCGCGGTGAGTGGATTGCGCAGCTCGTGGGCCAGCGCGCGCGCCACCTCCTGCCAAGCAGCGAGCTTTTCGGTGAATTGCAGCCGCTCGCGCTGGGCTCGCAGCTCCGAGCCCATCTGGTTGAACTGGCGGATGAGAATCTGGAGCTCGTCCGGCTTTCGCGACCCACGCTCGGCAATCTGGTGCGACAGCTCGCCTTGAGCGAGGCGCATCGCGCCTTCGGTAAGTTGCTCGATGGGCTTGGACAGCCTGCGGCCGATCACCCCTGCGCTCAGCGCAGCGAAAAGGGCGGAGGCACCGACCAGGGCTGCCAACAGGTATGGCAGCCGGCGAGCCGCGCTGCGGCGCGCGATTTCCGCCTGCGCCAAATTCAAGCGCGCCTGGGTGATTTCGCCGCGCAAACTCGGCGAGCCGGACTGCTCCAGCTCCAGGTCCGCATGCTCAAGCACCTGCTCCAGCGATGCGAGGGAAAAGCCAAACAGCTCGCGGGCCGCCAGCGCCGAAAGAAGACCCCAAGCCGCCACCGGCACCAGACCTGCCAGGAGCACGAGCGCCAGCACGCGGTGACTGAATCGTCGCGTCGGTCGTACCGAAGAGTCGGCAGGCGGCGCAGCCATGGAGGGTGAAGCTTAGCGCGAAAGACCACGCCAGCGGCTACGCCGCAGTTGGGCGGGGAGCAGGACGGACTTGTCAACTTCTCGCTTGAAGGTGAGCTAGTGCGCGCGAATGGAGCCATTCATCGAAACCGATGCGGCCGAGGCGCGCTTCGCCCAACGGCACGAGCGAGCGCTCCTCGACCCGGCCGCCGAAGTATCGGGCCTCGGGGTCACGCACGATCTCGCGCGGGTCGCCGACCGCCTTGAGATAGCGGGCGACGATTTCGTTGAACGGCGCTCGTTGCGGGCCGGCGATCTCGACGATGCCGTTTCGCGGCGACGCGAGCGCCACATCGGCGACGATGGCAGCAACGTCGTCCGCCGCGATGGGCTGGAACAGGCCGGGCGAAATCCTGACTATGTTCCCATCCGTACTTGAATCGGCGATGCCGCGGAGGAATTCCATGAACTGGGTCGAGCGGATGATGGTGTAGGGGATGCCTGAGGCCACGATCAGTTTCTCTTGCGCGACCTTGGCGCGGAAATAGCCATTGTCGCTCCGGTCGGTTCCGACGATGGATAGCGCGACACGGTGCCGCACGCCCGCTGCGGTCTCCGCGGCGAGAAGGTTGCGGCCGGAGGTCTGGAAGAATTCCAGCACCGCCTTGTCTTCGAATGAGGGCGAATTGGCGAGGTCGATCACCACCTGCGCGCCGGCCATGGCCTCCTTGAGCCCCTCGCCGGTGATGGTGTTGACGCCG
>Ga0126383_10003602_pt1 | contig 10297 bp, 5 predicted proteins | sample PanSoiMetPlot_35_FD_96882 | JGI IMG/M metagenome (GOLD analysis project Ga0126383, IMG submission 96882) | Tropical forest soil microbial communities from Panama - MetaG Plot_35 | ecosystem: Environmental > Terrestrial > Soil > Tropical forest > Bulk soil | place: Panama | collected 2016-02-17
AGAGCCGGTTGCAAAACCGGCGCGGAGATCGAAACGAGCGGACGAAATGACCATCGAGGATCTCCCAATACCTGAAGCAGCATAGGGTCGAAAATCGGGGAACAGCTGCGTAACGCAACTTTATGAACCGGTTGTCGAACCTGTCCTTAGTGTTTGAACTGCAGTCGAATCCAACTTATTTTCCGGCCACCCCCGCTTGCGAGACTGCCGCTATGTAGACAGCAAATGGCTCCAATGACAGTTGGGAGATGTCGGTAGCAGGTTCTGAGTCAGCGGACGTGAGCAAGGTCGTCACTTTAGCCGATGCGAATCCTTGTGAGGCGAGATCGAAGCTGACCTTGTGTGGCTCGGACGACATATTTAAAACCACCAGCACGGCTTGGTCTTTGTACTTCCGCAGATAGGACAACACGTTGGGATCATCCTCATTCAGCGGGATGTACTCTCCCTCGAGCAGTGCTCGATTCTGGTGACGCAAAGCCAGAGCGTGCTTGTAAAACTGAAGAACCGAGTTGGGTTCCTTCAACTCGGTAGCAACATTATGAGTCTTATGGCTATCGGGCACGGGAAGCCACGGATCCCGTTCGCTGAAACCTGCATTCGCCGTGTCGTTCCATTGCATGGGAGTGCGCTCGCCATCGCGACCTTTTTCTTGAGGCCAACCTGTGACGCCAATGGGATCTTTTACATCGCGCTTGCGCTTGGGATCGTTGTTGGTCATGCCGATTTCTTCCCCGTAATACATGATGGGGGTACCGCGAAGTGTGAGATAGAGGCCGGCCATCAGCTTGGCGATTGCGTCATCATGCTGGCCGTCCCCGTAGCGAACGTAGGAGCGAACTTTGTCATGATTACCCAGAACGTAGACCGGCCATCCGCCTGACGAATTTACAGCCGCGATCTGCTTACGAAAGTCCGGTGCGGAAACCTTGTTGACTTCCATAAACATGAAATCCATGGGCATCTGCAGTTCGTTGTTATGCTCGCCGTAGTACTGTTTCAGTTCGCTTACATCGTGGGTATACGCTTCACCGATCAGGACAGCGCCATACTGATCAGCTACCTTGCGCAAACCTTTCATGACATCGTGTACCTCGGGCAGCTTCTTGTTGTACTTTTCCTGCATATTGGGATCGCCATATTTGTTAGTGCCGGCAAGGATGGGATTGTCGCGCAGGTCGGGATCTTCAAAAAGAATATCTACCGCATCAAGACGGAAGCCGGCTACACCCCGCTGGTACCACCACCGGGTAACATCGAACATCGCGCTCTCCACCTTGGGGTTGTGCCAGTTCAGATCGGGTTGCTGAATGTAAAAGTAGTGGTAATAGTACTGTCCGGTTTTGGGATCAAACTGCCAGGCCGAGTGCCCGAAGGTCGACTCCCAGTTATTGGGGGGCTGTCCAGGGCCCTTGCCGTCGTGCCACACGTACCAGTCTCGATGGACGGCCGTGCGAGAAGAGCGGGAATCGACAAACCAGGGGTGTTTGTCGGAGGTGTGATTGATCACAAAATCGAGAACGATTCGGATATTGCGCTTCTTGGCCTCGCTCTGCATCCGGGCAAAATCTTTGAGCGTCCCGTACATGGGATCGATATTTTTGTAATCGGAAACGTCATAGCCGAAGTCGACCTGCGGAGAAGGGAAGCAAGGGGTGATCCATATAGCATCCACTCCCAGCTGCTTCAGATAGTCGAGCTTGGACGTGATGCCGTTGAGGTCGCCAATTCCGTCATTGTTACTGTCGGCGTAGCTGCGAGGATAAATCTCGTAGAAAACGGCGTGCTGCCACCATTGGTGACCTTCCGAATCGACTGCCTGGGCCGCGGCTGATACCAGCAGCCCGGATATCATCAAGCACGCGAATAGAGCCCATCGCAACATTTGACACATGGAATGACCTCGAGAAGAAGTGAAATCTGCTTTGTTGTACCGTTTTTATAGCGTTTTCGATCGGCACGAAAGCGTAACGAAACCTTGGTATGAACGTAGGCTGGGCTATCGCTTCCGGGAAACGAAATCTCCAGGTGTGGCGCACCGCCAGTTTTGTCGATGGTGGCGCCCTCGATACCGGAAATCAGTGCCCCATTCCACACGCCCAGCTGATATGTGTGTCCCGCGCGCCCTGACAAATCAAGAGCCAGAACTGTACCGTCCGATTTCCAAGATTCGGAAACCACACGCATGCCTTCGCTGATACCGCCGAGAGGCGGCAGTTGGGAATCCAAAAATAAGCCGAAGTCGTCTCGCAGGGAAATTTGCACCTTGCTTGTCCCCAGGCTGACGGGGAAACGTATGCTCGCATGCTGGTCAACGGAACTCTTATCAACGTGAACTGGAATCTTCCGGCCGTTGACTTCTGCATCGATTACTTTTGCATGCAGGCTTACTGCGGGAGAGAAAGCGATGGTGCACACCCCTGAACCGGAACGATGAATAACCAACGTGATATCTCCGATGGTGCGGTGATACTCAAGCGCCACGCGGCAGTCGCCGGCAGCGAGGTTCTCTGCGGCGAAACTGGACCAGTTGTAGGGAAGATGTGGCGTCAAAGCGATGGTGTGTAGACCGGCGTTGGTACTCAGGCCCAGCAACCCCCGGAGCAAGGGACTCGCCACCATCGCCGCGGACCAGATCTGGTGCGGGGAACTGGTTGAGAGCGGCTCAAAATAGTCGCCGGATAGAACCTCCGTGACGTGCCCGAGCGAGCCGTTTAGCGCCAACAGGGCATTGGCACGCAAATTGGAATATGCCGGTAGAGCCCGATGATAGCGGTATTCGCCGACCGCCGCCCATCCGGTAAATAACGGCCACACGGAACCAAAATGATATCCTCCGGGATTGTACTTAGGATCTTCGGAAGAAATGATTCTCATCCCCCAGTCGGTTTCATGATCGGCATCGGCCAGCAAGTTAATTGTGGACTGGACCTTAGCGTCGTCGAGCAGCCCGAACCACATCGGCACCGTGCCCAAGACACTGAGGATTTCGATCTGTTTGTCGCCACTATCCAGGGCGAAGCTGAACCGTTTCTTGTCAGCCGACCAGAAGGCTTGGTTTATTTGGCTCCTGCTTTGAGTGAAATTATGTTCGAGGTCTCCACCGATGTCCTGCTTGCCAATCAAGTGTGCGAGATCTGCCAGCGCCTTAAGGGCCTCGGTACCGACGCCGCTCTGGTATAGTTCGGTTTTCACCGGCAGCAGCGGTCCGCCCTCCACCCAGCCGTGTCCAAAAGCGAAGTTCTGGGGCAGGCCATGGCTGTCGTAAGTAGAACGCAGGAACTGATAGGCCTTCCAGAGCGTGTCCCAGTGCTGGCGTGCAAATTCGACATCACCGCTGTGAGTTACATAGTCGTCCACCGCAATGATGTAGAGTGGGGTGGCATCGGCTGACGCGTAGCCATATGGGAACGCGGTGAACCAGGGAACCAGGCTGGCGGACTGAGAAATTTCGTGCGGAATTTTGCCGTCCGCCCGCTGATATCTGGCCAGAAATTCAAGCGACGCACGGCTGCTGGGAAAATCGTTTTCGGCATCGAGGGCAAGAACCGTCCACAAGGCGTCACGTCCGAAGAACCAGGCAAAGCCAGGTCGTTGGCCATCACCGGACGTACGGTAGCCGGCCACCAGGCTCGTTCCAAGGAATGGATTCGTGACCGTCCCCTGCGCCACGCTGATTCGTGCCCAGTCGTAAGCCTTTTCCAGCTCGCCGTCAGGAAGGTGAAGCGTGACGGTGCTAGCGAGATACCTGCGGTAGTAGTCAGCCGAATCGCGCAGCAGGTCGTCGTAGCTGGAAGACAGCCGGCGATAGGTAAGTTCGGCATCCGCGCGTCCCTCGACCGAGGCTGCAATTATGACAGTCCTGGTTTCTCTTCCTTTCTGAATCGGGCCCAACAGGAGAGAGCTGGCCGACGAAGCCGAATAATTCGTGGCGTATTCCTGGTCAGCGAACGTTGCAGAAGATGACCCGACGAAGGCGGCAAATTTCCTCTGTTCTTCCCCAAAATAGAAGGCTCGCAGTGCGGGATCCCATTGCATGTAGGTACCGCCCAGAGCGGCCGGCCACTCGAGTTGGAAGTCGCGCTCAAACACAGCCTCGATCTCGATGGGCTGATTGGTAGTCACCTCGAGGCTGATCACCGCTCCTCGTTCTCGTACGGGAACAAATAATGTTTCGCGCACTCGGAAGGTAGCACCGGCGTAAGTGATGATAGACGCCTCGGGCCGCACGACTAGCCTTCTGGCCAACGACTCGGCGGGCAAGGCGCGACCATCCGTGCGAAAAATCAGGTGAAAGTCGCGCAGGATTTTCAGGGGATAGACCCAGGCCTCAAAATGCCCGTTTTCATTACCCAGCAGACCGGCGCGGGTTCCGACGACAGGCAGGAACTCCCAACTGCGGACTGGACGCGACAACTCGAGCGACGCCCCGGCGGGCTGAGCCGGGAGAGGGACAGCCGCCGCGAACAGGGCCAGGACCGCCATGATCGATACACACCGCCACCTTCTGGTTCGCACGCTCCTGGCTTGGCCGGGCCGACGGCGGTTAAATGCGGATAGGGTACTATAGGGAAGCAATCGCGAATTCTAGCACGAGCAAATTAGGGCGGTACCAGCCTCTTGTCTTCCTCACGCCGTGAATTTCTGAAATCGTTGAGCCGTTCTGCGCTGGTTCTTCCTCTGGAAGGCGTGCTCGGATTGGCCCGTCCGAGCCGCTTGCAGGCGCTAGCCGGAATGGGCGATCAGACACCGTCTTCAGCCTCCCTAGGCGTCAGCTTCGTCAATGTGGCGAAGGAGTCGGGCTTGAACGTCAAGACTTTCTTTGGCGGCGAGCACAAGAATAAATATTTGCTCGAAACGACGGGTTGTGGAATTGCGTTTTATGACTACGATAACGATGGCTGGCTCGACATTTTTGTGGTGAATGGTTCCCGCCTGGAGGGTTTCCCAAAGGGAGAGGAACCGATCTCGCATCTGTTCAAGAATAACCGCGACGGGACATTTACCGACGTGACCGTCAAGGCAGGAGTGGGACGCGCCGGATGGGGACAAGGCGTGTGCGTCGGCGATTACGACAATGACGGGTTCGACGACTTGTACGTCACCTATTACGGAAATAATGTTCTTTATCACAACAACGGGAACGGGACGTTCACCGATGTGAGCCACAAGGCCGGGGTGGCGGGGAAGGGGACGCGCTGGGGCACAGGCTGTGCTTTTGTCGACTATGACCGCGATGGCCATCTCGACTTATTCGTCGCCAATTACATTGCCCTCGATCTGAAGACCGCGCCAGTTCCCGAATCCGGGCCATGCCTCTACAAGGGGGTAATGGTCGCTTGTGGCCCCCCGGGCCTTGCGGGCGATACCAACATCCTCTATCACAATAATGGTGACGGCACCTTCACCGAGGTTTCCGAGGCGGCGGGGATCACGCAGGCCAACGGCACCTACGGTCTTGGCGTTCTGACCGCAGATTTCGATAACGATGGCTGGCCGGACATCTACGTTGCCAATGATTCGACGCCCAGTCTGCTTTACCAAAATAAGAGAAATGGAAAGTTCGTGGATATTGGCATGGAGTCCGGCTGCGTACTCAGCGCAGACGGGAAGCCGCAGGCCGGCATGGGCGTCTCGGCAGCCGATTACGACCTCGACGGCAATCTCGATATTGTCAAAACGAATTTTGCCGGCGACACGCCATCGCTTTATCACAGCCGTGGAAACGGCAGCTTTGAGGATGTGACTTTTAGCGCTGGTCTGGGCATCCATACTCAATACCTCGGCTGGGGCGTCGGTTTCTTTGATATGGATAACGACGGCTGGCCCGACATTCTCATCTGCAACGGCCATGTTTATCCCGAGGTCGAACAGCTGAAGACCGAGGCCGGCTATCCTCAACGCAAGCTGCTCTACAAAAATCTACGCAACGGGCATTTCGACGATGTTTCTCGGGACGCTGGTCCTGGAATTTCCACTCCCTATGCCTCACGAGGCTGCGCTTTCGGGGATTTCGACAATGATGGCGATCTTGATGTGGTCGTCAATACAATCAACGATTATCCGCAACTGCTGCGCTCGGATTCCAGTCTGCGAAACAGCTGGATCAAAGTGAAGACGATCGGGACGAGATCCAATCGCAGCGGCATCGGGGCGCGGCTGCGATGCGTGACGCGTCCGCCGGACGAGCCTAATAAAGAGCATTCGCAAATCGACGAAGTCCGCAGCGGGGGAAGTTATATTTCGCAGAGCGATCTGCGGGTACATTTTGGGTTGGGAAAAGCCCAAAAAGTTGAACTGCTCGAAATACGCTGGCCCAGCGGGCAAGTGGACACGCTCAAAGATGTGAAAGCGAACCAGGTCATCTTCGTGAAGGAAGGCGAGGGGATCGTGCGCACCATGCACTTTGGCGCCTCAGACTTGAAAGGCGTCTCAGAAGTCTTCGACCAACCAGGCGTTCGCGCCGCCGCTGGCCTCCCAGAGCGCTAAACGTCGTCCATCCGGCGAGGGAATAGCCCAGCCGATCCGCATCTGCTTTTCTTCCAGCATCGGCCGCACCCGTCCCAGCAAGTCAACATTCAAAAGCGCCCATGTGTCCCGAGTAGTGTAGGCTACAGCCCACAGGCTCTTGCCATCGGCGGCCCAATCAATGCTGGCAATGCCTGCCCAGGTTTGTACCTTCATGGTGCGCTGGGTGTGATCTCGAATAGACAAAACACGAATGTATGGTTCTTTTTGCACACCTTCTTTCTTGCCGATGGCGAGGAATTCGCCGTCGGGAGACAATGACCAATTGAAGTTGTAGGGATCTCGGTCTTCCACGGTGGCCCAGGTCAGCTCCTGCGGCATGCCTTTGCGGGGATCGAACTGAAAGAACTTTTGCCGGCCAGGTGCGACCTCGCTGAAGATGCACAACTCGGACGGCAGTCGAGCACACTGCTGGTTCATAATTCCGGGTGCTTCCAAGATCAATTGCGGAGGGCCACCCGCAAGTGGCAAGCGCATGAGATGACTTGCGCTGGCTGAGTCCCCATTTTTTGCGCTTGCCAGGTAAATCAACATAGTGCCGTCAGGATTCAACCGCGGTCCTGTCAACGATTCATCGCCGCCGACCAGAAGTTCCGCGACTGCCGAATCAATGGCTTGCTTATAGACATGAAAAGTGCCATCCCGGTCGGAGTCAAAGAAAACGGCCTTGCTATCCGGAGTCCAGGAAAAAGGAAAATCCATGCGGTCGTCCAGAGTCAATCGTTGGGGCGTCGTCAAGCGTGTGCCGCGAGCCTCGAGTTTGGCGATGTAGACATCCGGCTGCCAATCAAATTTCATCATCGACAGCTTCTTACCGTCGGTGGTGACGCTTACGCGGCCAACGTACCCGGGCTGTCTTGTGATACGCGTGCCAGGACCAGTGGCTCTTCCCGTTCGGGAGTCTATGGGCAACGACCAAAGGTTGGAGTCGTTCTGGTTAGGCGGTGCTTCTGTCATTGCATAAATCAGAGGCCCAGATCGCATCCAGGCCAGTCCGGGACTGAGATGCGGATCGGAGAGAAGCAACGCAGTTTTTCGCGTAGCTAGGTCCAGGGTCTTGATCTGGTTGTCGAATGGCATCATTCCGAAGTGGTAAGCGGATTGGTTGTAGGCAATCCGTTTCCCATCCGGGGACCAGGCAACCGGGCCGAAGGGCTTTTCCTCCTGCCCAATCAGCTTCTGGGCATTCTCGCCATCGGACTTCATCAGCCAGATCTCGGGAACTCCCAAAGATAGACGAACGAAGGCTATCTGAGAGCCATCGGGCGAGACCGATGGATCCTGACCCGACTCGGTCAATCTCCGGGGCGTGCCGCCCATCAAGGAAACCTCCCACAGGCTCGCCGGATCTTGCGGTCCGGAGACCCAGGTGGCGACCAGGTGAGTGCTGTCGGGAAACCAGGCCGCAGGCTCAGCGTCGAAATTCTTGGGAAGAGACAGGGGATGCGTCTCTCCGCTATCTACCTGTCGAAGGTAAAAGCCGGTCTTATCCGCAAAGGCAAGGTATTTACCATCCGGCGAGATCACGCCGCTGAGGACTGGAGTATCGATAGGGTTCGCCGTCAGCCGCTTTTCCTGGATGCTTGGCAAAGCAGCTGAGTGACGCCCTGCGTGGAACCCGACAATGATGCCGCCCAGCAATAGGATTGAAATACCGACAACAACTGGCCATTGCCTGTCGAGACGAGGCTTTTCGGGGCCAGTGGTGGCGGCAATTCCCGCTGAGCTATCGACCGGCGCAATGAAGCGGTAACCTCGTCGAGCAACGGTCTCAACGAACCGGGGAGTCTCGGCCGACTCGCCCAGCGTGTCCCGCAGCCTCCTGACGGCAGCGTTCAGACTGTGGTCGAAGTCCACGAATGTGTCTTCGGGCCACAGGCGCGCCCGCAGTTCCTCGCGGGTCACGACCTTGCCGGGTCGTTCCAATAACGTGGCTAGAATCTGAAATGGCTGTTCCTGAAGCTTGAGCTTGAACCCATTTCGGCGCAGTTCGCCTGCCTTTAAGTTCACTTCGAAGACGCTGAAACGGATGACTTCAGTTGAATTACTGTCCAATACTGCCATTTTTTCTGCTCAGCACTGAAAGTTTCGGACGGGTACCCAACTGCCTGGCGCGTTAACTCGGGCTCTAACTATTTGACTCACAAATCAATAGGTCGTTACTAAAAATTGACTGCTCCGTTACCCGCTGGTCCTTGAGGCATATGCCCCGCCACTGGAAAGTTCCGAGGAACGTGGGGGTGAATCATGCTGCGATTGGGGACGCTTTGTGTGACGGTTCTGATCCTGGGCGGCATTGGGTGGGCGGCGGAACAGCCATCAGGACCCGGGCCCGGTCATCCACAGCTGGTTGTCTTTGTCTATAACGATGCAAGTGTCCCGACGCATTTAGTGTCGGACGCCGAGAAAGAAGCGAGTAGAGTCTTTCGCAGGATTTCCGTCGAAGTCACCTGGATTAACTGCGCGTTACGACACCTGGACGACACGCCCCCCGTCGCACCCGTCTCCTCAACCCGATTGTTCGTACGGATTGCGCCACGAGCTGTGAATCTGTCAGACGCTATCTTTGGAGTGGCGTTTCTCGGAAGCGATGGTAACGGAAGGTACGCTGATGTGTTTTTTGAATGCGTGCGGCGACTGCGGGCAGAGGAAGCGGATGTCAGCGAGGCCCGAATTCTGGCCTACGTGATGGCTCACGAAATTGGCCATCTGCTGCTCGGGTCTAATGCTCACTCTGAAGTGGGGATTATGGAGCCACGATGGTCCGCAGTGGAGTTGCGGAAAATCGAGATGGGGAGGCTAGCCTTTACCAGGACTGAATGTGAAAAAATCTATCGAAGACTGGAAAAGGAGGCTCAACAAGCGCACAACCCCATCACACTGGTGACTCGGAGATTTGTAGAATGACTGTGATGTTTTCTTCGTTCCGCCGGCGTTGACCGGCACACCCGACCCTTCTTTCAAGGTGTGAATCGAGTCAGGTTGCAAGCTATCAAACTGCTCTACCAGCCCGCTTGGCCAGCGAATTTCGACCGAGTCGATTTTCGTCAGCGTTCCCAGCCCGAAGTGGACGCGCACGTCGCTGCTCGAGTCATAGCTGGACCCGCTGCGCGCCTCGTTCACCCAGGTGTGTTTGCCTGCTTTAAGACGGATGCGCGCGCCGATTCCGTCGCGGTTGGAACGATTTCCAATCAGCTTAAATGCCACCCAATGGTTGGGAGAGCGCACGCTATTCACCAAGAGGCTGAGCTTGGCGTTCATGTTTGTAATCACAACTGAGAGGCGCCCGTCATTCCACAAGTCGCCCACCGCCAAGCCGCGGGAGGAAGCGGCGGCTGTGATTCCTGGCCCGGCATCTGCCGAGATATCAGTGAAGGTGCCATTGCCGTTGTTGTGATAGAGAATTCGGGGCTCGGGATAATTGCTGCCCAAGTGGTATTTGTCGACCTCGGGATAGACGTGCCCGTTGGCCAGAATTAGATCGGGCCAGCCATCGTTATCGAAATCGAAGAACATCGTTCCCCATCCCAGGTATTGCGTGTGTAGGCCCAGCCCTGCTGAAAAAGTGGCGTCGGTAAATGTGCCATCGCCATTATTGCGATAGAGCGTTGAAGTGTCGTCCGAGAAGTTGGTCTTAAAGATATCCAAGCGGCCATCGCCGTCGAAATCGCCGATGGTGCTGCCCATGCCGGCTTGCTCGCGGCCGTCTTCATTGAATGCGGCGCCGGCGGTGACAGCCACGTCCGTGAATGTTCCGTCGTGATTGTTG
>Ga0126383_10003604_pt1 | contig 10289 bp, 8 predicted proteins | sample PanSoiMetPlot_35_FD_96882 | JGI IMG/M metagenome (GOLD analysis project Ga0126383, IMG submission 96882) | Tropical forest soil microbial communities from Panama - MetaG Plot_35 | ecosystem: Environmental > Terrestrial > Soil > Tropical forest > Bulk soil | place: Panama | collected 2016-02-17
GACACCTTCCGCGACGCCGACGGGCGGCTGTACAAGGAAAGCTTCGGGATGGCCTCGGCACGGGCGGTGCGGCTGCGCTCGGCGACCGACAGCCCGTTCGACCGCGCCCGCAAGGAACTGTTCGAGGAGGGCATCTCCACCGCCCGGATGTACCTGGACCCGGATCGCCCCGGCGTGGAGGACCTGATCGACCAGATCACCGCGGGACTGCGCAGCGCATGCGCCTACGCGGGCGCCGGCGACCTGGCCGCGCTGCACGAGCGCGCAGTGGTCGGGGTGCAGAGCGCGGCCGGCTACACCGAAGGCATGCCACTCCCCACAAGCTGGTAACCCGCCATCCCGCCCAGCCGCACCCCCGCCCTTCGGGCGTACCCCGGCCCGGCCGGCCCCCCCGGCTGCACCTTCGCCCCACCTGTGGAAAACCATGATCATGTAGCACTTTCCCCCCTATAGGGGGCAAAATTCTCACAGATCATGAAATCGGGCACTGTGCGGCGGCCGGGGGCAGCCGGGAGACGGGCGGTGGGAGACGGTTGCCGGTCAGTGGGAGCCGCTAGCCAGCTTGTTGCAGGCCTTGGCGAAGGCGGCCGCCGACCCGTAGCGCAACTCACCGCGTGCGGTGCCCGCGCCGGCCGTCGAGGCGGTGGTCCTGATCGCCCCGGCCGGGGTGAAGACCTTGGTGAAGGAGTTGCCGGTGTCGGCGATCGGCAGCACGGGCCCTCGCCAGGTCCCGCGGAACGCGACCACCCAGCCGTGCGGCAGTGCCTTGGGCGTACCGCCGGTCAGCTTGAGGTCGGTGGGCGCCCCGTTCGTGCTGAACCAGCCGTGCACCGCGCCGCTGAGGTCGAAGGTGTAGCGCTGGCCGCCGCTCGTGCACAGCTGCGCGCTGCCGGTCAGCGACTCGCAACCATGGATGGTGCACGCGGCGGCATCGCCGTTGGTGATCCCGCCGTGCAGGTGGGTGAACAGGATGTAGGAGCCACCGTTGCTGGCCTGCACCGGGCCGTAGCCGTCCCACTGACCCAGGGCGTTGAAATGGCCGCCGATGTCGACCGCCCAGGGGGCGGGCAGGAAGGCGAACAGAAGCGCCACGACGATCACGATGAGCAGCAGCCTGAGCAGGAACGGCCCGCCGCGGGACTTGGATTGCTTAGGCGAGGACTTTTTCCTGGGGCTCATGGCTGCCTCCGCCGCACGGATCCCTGAGACGCCGGGGACGGCTAAGGTAGCACCACCGCGCTCGGCGCCCGCTCATTTGATAGCACCGGCGTCGACGCTCCGCCGCGCGGACCAGCCGAATCTAGCGGAGTCCTGGGCCGCGCCGCACCGCAAGACACGTATATTGCCGTGGCAAACAGATCAAGAACGGGAGCCGCCATGTCCGTGCTCAGCGACCTCACCCGCGCCCTGCAGAGTGCCACGGTAGAGGTCATCGACCTGACCGCGCCGCTGTCGGCCTCGACCCCGGTGCTCAAGCTACCCGAGCCGTTCGGCAACACGGTTTCGTTCGCCTTGCACGAGATCAGCCGCTACGACGACCGGGGCCCGGCCTGGTACTGGAACGACATCACCACCGGCGAGCACACGGGTACCCACTTCGACGCGCCGGTGCACTGGGTGACGGGACGGGACGGCGAGGACGTGTCCCAGGCTCCGCTCACCAAGCTGATCGCGGACGCGGTCGTGCTCGACTTCAGCGCCCAGGCCGCCGAGGACCCCGACTTTCTGCTGGAGATCGAGCACATCAAGGACTGGGAGCGCGCCCACGGTCCGCTGCCCGCCGGGGGCTGGCTGCTGTACCGGACCGGCTGGGACGCCCGCTCCGGCAGCCAGGAGCGGTTCCTGAACGCCAACGAGACCGGGCCGCACACGCCGGGCATCTCGGTGGCGTGCGCCAAGTGGATCGCAGAGGAATCACCTGTGATCGGAGTCGGAGTGGAGACCGTGGGCACCGACGCCGGGGCCGCGCACTCGTTCGACCCGCCGTTCCCCTGCCACTCGATGATGCTGGGGGCCGGCAAGTACGGCCTGACCCAGCTGCAGAACCTGGCCCGGCTGCCGGCCACCGGAGCTGTGGTGATCGTGCTGCCGCTGCCCATCACCGGCGGATCCGGCAGCCCGTGCCGGGCGCTCGCCCTGGTCGAGCGGGGGACCTGAGCCCGATGCTGGTCAGCGAGGCGGTCGGGGCGACGCTGGCGGACCTGGCCGACCTCGGCACGCACACCGTGTTCGGCGTGGTCGGCAGCGGTAACTTTCACGTGACCAACGCGCTCATCTCCCGCGGGGCCAGGTTCGTCGCCGCCCGGCACGAATGCGGTGCCGCGTGCGCAGCCGATGCCTGGGCCCGCGGGACGGGCCGGGTGGGCATCCTCACGGTGCACCAGGGCCCGGGGCTGACCAACGCGCTGACCGGCATCACGGAGGCGGCCAAGAGCCGCACGCCGCTGCTCGTGCTCGCCCCCGATGTGGCGGGAGCCGCGGTCCGGTCCAACTTCCGCATCGATGTGGCCGCGCTGGCCACCTCGGTCGGTGCGGTGCCGGACCGGCTGTACTCCCCCGCGACGGCCGCCGCCGACACCACACGCGCCTACCAGACCGCCCGGCGCGAGCGGCGCACGGTGGTGCTCGCCATGCCGCTGGACGTGCAGGCGGCGCACTGTGATCCGCCGCGGATCGCGCCGCTGCCGCCGCTGGATCCCCCGGCCCCGGCCCCGGAGGCGGTGGCCCGGCTCACCGAGGCGCTGGCCGGGGCCGCCCGGCCGGTGTTCGTGGCGGGCCGCGGCGCGCGGGTGGCGGATGCCCGGGCCGGCCTTGAGCGGCTGGCGGAGGCCAGCGGGGCGCTGCTGGCCACCTCCGCCGTGGCCAAGGGCCTGTTCCACGGCAACCCGTGGGATCTGGGTGTGAGCGGCGGCTTCGCCTCCCCGCTGGCCGCCGAACTGATCAGCCAGGCCGACCTGGTCGTCGGCTGGGGCAGTTCCCTCAACATGTGGACGATGCGCCACGGCAGGCTGATCGGCCCCGGCGCGTGCGTAGCGCAAATTGACGACGACAGCGCGGCAATTGCCGCCCACAGGCCGGTTGACGTGGGCGTGCGCGGCGATGTGGCGCTGACGGCGCGCGCCGTGCTATCCGGGCTGGCCGGGCCGGCTCTGCCGGGGTACCGCTCCGCCGGCCTGCGGTCCCGCATCGCCCGCGAGGTGCGCTGGCGGGACGTGCCTTACACCGACGAAGGGGGCGGCGGGCGGATCGACCCGCGGACCCTCACGATCGCGCTGGACGACCTGCTCCCGGCCGAGCGCGTGGTCGCGGTGGACTCGGGCAACTTCATGGGCTACCCAAGCATGTTCCTGTCGGTGCCGGACGAGAACGGGTTCTGCTTCACCCAGGCCTACCAGTCGGTGGGACTCGGGCTGGCGTCGGCCATCGGCGCCGCGCTGGCCCAGCCGGACCGGCTGCCGGTCGCCGCGCTCGGCGACGGCGGGGCGCTGATGGGCGCCAGCGAGCTGGAGACCGTGGTGCGGCTGGGCCTGCCCATGGTCATCGTGATCTACGACGACGAGGCGTACGGGGCGGAGGTACACCACTTCGGGCCGGACGGGTTCCCGCTCGACACGGTCAGGTTCCCGGCGGCCGACATCGCGGCCATCGGCCGCGGCTACGGCTGCGCCGGGCTGACCGTGCGCGAGCCCGGCGACCTCGCGCCCGTGCGCGACTGGCTGGCCGGCCCCAGAGACCGCCCCCTGGTCATCGACGCGAAGGTCGCCTCCGAAAGCGGCTCCTGGTGGCTTGAAGAAGCCTTCCGCGGCCACTGACCCCGGTCCGGGCCCGGCGCGTCCCACCTTTTTGGTCTTGGCCAGGCGTTGCTAAGTGGACCTCCGCCGATTCATGGCACAGGACCCTTTTTGCGAGCAAAGCCGGACCGCCCGTCATTCGTGGAATCGCGCAGCTGGCAGAGATGGGCGTGCGCGTACTCGCAGAGCAGCGCGTGCTCGTACACCATCACGGGCACGTCGACGTTGCTGTCCACGCGTACCGGCGGCGATCCTGCGGCCCAGCTGAGGAACGTCCGGTCGCCGGTCACGACGGCGAGCACGGCCAGCAGGGAGCTGTCCAGCCGGAGCGAGTGCACGGCACGCCGGTACTCCGCACCGGTCAGGCAGAACGCGAACGGGATGTTCATCAGGCACAGCGCCGTCTGAATGTCCAGGTTGACGATGCGGCGGGTGTGCGGCTCCGGGTCGATGTGCGGAACGTCGAGCATCCCGAAATCGAGCGAGGCACGGTCCCGCTGGCCCAGGGGGCCCGCGCTGCCGAGGGCGCCCAGGACGCGGTAGACGTTCAGGTCGTGCTCGATGACCGCGCGGTTGCCGAGGCCGGCCAGCGTCGCCGGCCGCAGGTCCGGCTCGGTTATGCCGGGCACGCCCGCGTTGCGCACGCAGAAGTTCAGCAGGTTCGTCTCGACGATGAAGTGCCTGATCAGCAGCATCACCGCGGTGGGAGAGACGAACCGGCGCAGGAACCACAGGCACAGCCGGTCCATGGTGGCGTGCGCGGAGAACCGGACCGGGATGACCCGTTTGAGCACGACGATCACCGTGACCACTGCCCGGGACAGGATCCGTACCCAGGGATAGAGGAGTGCGCGGCTGGGGCGCCGCTGGTCGCTGATCACCATGCGCAGCGTGGCCCGGTCGACCGGAATCGCGGGATCGGCGGCCATGACCTCCCACAGCGACGGCCCGAACGAGTCAGACATGGTCGAGTTCCTCCAGCTGCAGCGCGTACAGGCGCGCGACCACCCGTGCGGTCTTGACGATCCGGGTCATGGCGGCATCGTCGAACAGCCCGGAACGCAGCGCCGCACGCAGGATCTGAAAATGCTCGTCGTCCCCGGTCGCGTGGTAGCGCAGGAAGCTGACCTGGTCGTCATCCAGGCCCAGGTGCTCCTGCAGCCGGTCCGCCCACCCGGCTGCTTTCCGCATGCCGAGGCCTTCGATGATGAACATCGCGCCGAGCAGGTCCACCGGATCCGGCAGGCCCGCCCGGTAGAAGATGAACGCGGACAGCGCGGCCGAGCCGATGTTCGCGGGGGTAGTGTCCATCGCCCGCGGATCCCCGCCAACGGCCGCGAAGTCGTGTTCGAGCAGCTGGAAGTCACGGTGCTCGTCGGCGGCATGCTGGATCGCGGCGCTGCGCAGCCAGAACAGACCGGCCGAGAAGTTCGCGGCGGCCAGCGAGATCCACCGGCCACCGTCGATCACCTGCTGGCGCAGGTTGACCAGGAGCCTGCGGTAGTCCGCGAGCGATGACGTGCCGTCCACGATGCGGCGCAGCACCGGCACCCGGCCCAGGGCCTGCTCGAATTCCGCCCACACCCCGGCCAGTTCACCGAACGCGCGGGCGACCGCCGGGTCATCCCCCGGGTCCGGCCGGCCGAGCGGAGACGCGGCAAGCTCGGCCTGGCTCGGGGCGCCGTCCGCGCCGACGCAGGTCAAGTGCGCGAACGCAAGCGAGAAGCGCCCGGATTCCGGGACGATGAGCAGGACCCTGTCGCCGGGCCGCAGACGGGGCCTTACCGCGTCCAGCATTACGAAGATGCTCGCCGCCCCGGTGTTCCCGGCCGTGTGCAGGTTGGTGAACCAGTGCTCGTCATCGGGCGGGTACCCGGCCTCGCTCAGCCGGGCGAAGAGCTTCGCCCGGAAGTGCTCCGCGCTGTAGTGGCACAGGATGTGCTCGACGCCAGGGTCGATACGCCCCGCCTCGACCAGCGCGCTGAACTCGGCGACACCGACATCGATCAGCGCGGGCAGCGCCGAGAAGTCCTGGCGCAACCTCGGCACCTCGAATCCGCGGCTGCCCGGCTCACGCAGGTCAAGCCAGGTTGCCCCGGGCCTCGGCTCGCGGTCCTCGCCCAGCCCGGCGCTCATGCACACCGGATGCTCATGCGCATGGGATACCAGGTGCATCCAGTCCACGCGCAGGCTCAGGCCGTCCTGCCTGGGCTCGGGTTCCACCACGACCGCCCCGGCACCATCCGACAGGGTCCAGCGCAAAAAGGTGGTGTCCGGTGCCATCGGCGCATCCGCGGGGCCGGCCGTGAACGAGCGGCTGACCAGCTCGGAACCAATTGCGACGGCGACCGGGTGCTCGCCGAGCCGCACCGCGGACACGGCCCCCTTGAGCGCCGCCATCCCCGAAGCGCACACGCCCGTGGCCGACAGCAGCTCCATCGGGCCGCCGCCGAGCCGTCCGTGCACCATCGAGGCGAAGCCGGGAACCAGCACGTCGCCCTGTGTCGTACCGGTGGCGAGCATCCGCACCGCCGACACCGCAAGGCCGCGGTCCGCCAGCGCGCGCTCCGCCGCATGCGCGGCCAGTTCCTCATTCAGTATGCAGGTCATGCCCGTGCCGTTCACGGCGTAGTGCCGGGTCTTGATCCCGTTCGCCGCAAGCGCCCGCTGCCGCAGCGCGGCACCGCGCGCGGTGCCGTCGCCGAACCATTCCGCGAGCTGTTCGTTGTCGATAGGGTCGCCGGGCAGGTACGCGCCAACGCCAGTGATGTAAGCCTCAGTCATGAGGCTCATTCAGCCACCGGCCCGGCCGCCGCACATCGGCCCGCGTACTCACTTCGGCGCACGGGCGCTGAGTACGAGTACTCAGCAGTATCAGGGCACGATCGTGACGGTCCTGGTCTCGGTGTAGAAGTCCCTGGCCGCCAGGCCCTGCTCCCTGGGCCCGTAGCTGGACTGCTTGGCCCCGCCGAACGGCGCCTGGAAGTCCACCCCGGACGTGGGCGCGTTCACCCGGACCATTCCGGCGTCAAGCCGCTCGGTCAGCGTGAGCGCCCGGCTTAGGTCCTGGGTGAACACCGAGGCGACGAGCCCGTACCTGACCCCGTTGGCGATCTCCACCGCCGCCTCCGCCGACGGGACCCGCAGCACCGCCGCCACCGGGGCGAAAACCTCCTCGGTGGCCAGCGGGCCGGCCGGCGCGCCAAGCTCGACCAGGGTGGGCGCCAGGTAGTAGCCGGGCGCGTCGAGCGCCGTGCCGCCGGCCAGCACCCGTCCCCCCGCGGCCGCCACAGCGTCCAGCGCCGACGCCCGGGCCCGCTCGCTGATGACCGGGCCGACCAGCGTCTTGTCCTCGGCCGGGCCGACCACGCCCAACGCCGCAACGGCGTCCGCCAAAGCCGGGCGAAACTGCTCGTACGCGGCGTCCTCCACCAGGATTCGGCTGGTCGCGGTGCACTTCTGGCCCGCGTATCCCATGGCCGCGTACGCGATGGCGGTGGCCGCCCGGCCGAAGTCGGCGTCGGCCAGCACGATGGAGGCGTTCTGCCCGCCCATCTCGGCCTGGACCCGGCCGCCGCGTCCCGCGACCCGGGCCACCACCTCACGGCCCACCGGGACCGAGCCGGTGAACGACACGGCGGCCACGCCGGGGTGGTCGGCCAGCGCGCGCCCGGGCACGGCGTCGCCGAGCACCACCTGGAAGACGTCCGCGGCCAGATGCGGGGCAACGATCTCGTGCAGCAGCAGCGCCACCCCGGTTGCCGCGCCCGCGGGCTTGAGCACGGTCGCGTTGCCGAACGCAAGACTCGGGGCGGCCTTCCACAGCGGGATGGCAACCGGGAAGTTCCAGGGAGTCACCAGCGCGGTGACCCCCACCGGGCGGTGCCGGGCGAGCAGCAGTGTGCCGGCCGTGGCCGCGGGAATCGTCTCCCCGTCGGGCAGCAGCGCCACCTGGGCGTAGTAGCGCAGGATGGCGATGCCACGGGCCACCTCTCCGGCCGCCTCCGAACGCGGCTTGCCCACCTCCCTGATGACCAGGTCGGTCATCTCGGCGGCCCGCGCCGCCAGGGCATCCGCGGCGGCGCCCAGTGCCGAGGCCCGGGCCGGGGCGGGCACGTGCGCCCAGTCCCGCGCCGCGGCCGTGGCCCGGGCGACCACGGCCGGCACCTCCGCCTCGTCCGCGGTGGGCCATTCGCCGATGACGTCCGCCGGGTCGTGCGGGTTCACGCTGACAACAGTCATGAATTCACCTCAGGCAACACCTTGCCACGCGGGCTGTCCGTTCCGCGCAGGACCGGGCACTACCAGGGCGGCCCGATCGGCTACGCTCGGCGTGAGTTTGAGATCGCCCCGCGCCAGCCCGGCCGTGCTGGAGGTGACCTGATGACGCTCACGGGTGCGGAGGTCCTGGCCCGGCGGGGGATCTCGGCGGAGCCCGTGCCCGCGCCCGCCACGCTGCGGTTCCCGGACGGAGCGCACTTCCGGATCGAGATCCCCAGCGTGGAGGGCCCCGAGGTGCTTCGCGCCGTGGTCGACCAGGCGGCGGCCGAGGGCGTCACAATCAACCGGGTATCGCAGGGCAGCGGCGCCATGCTGCTGTCGGCGGCCGAACTGACCGAGATGGCACACATCGGCGCCGCCCACGGCATGGAGGTGTCGCTGTTCGTCGGCCCCCGCGAGGAATGGGACGTGGGCAGCCTGGCCCAGTCCGGCGAGGGCCCGTCCCGGGCCGGGCTGATCCGGGGCGTGCGCCAGCTCCGGTACGCGATCGACGACGTGCTGCGCGGTGTGGAGCACGGGATACGGGGCTTCCTGGTCGCCGACACTGGGCTGCTGGAAGTGCTGGCGGAGATGCAGGCCCGCGGCGAGATCCCGGCGTCGGTGGTCTGGAAGGTCTCCGCGATGCTGGCCCCGTCCAACCCGGTGACCGTGTACCAGCTCGAACGGCTCGGCGCATCCACGATCAACGTCCCATCCGACGTCACGCTCGGCCAGCTCGCCGAGATGCGCGCGGCCACCTCCGTTCCGATCGACCTGTACGTCGAGGCGCCCAGCGGCATGGGCGGCGTGGTCCGCGGGCAGGAGGCGGCCGACCTGGTCGCGGTGGCGGCGCCCATGTACGTGAAGTTCGGGCTGCGGAACTCGCGGATGCTCTACCCCAGCGGCCTGCACCTGGTGGACGAGGCGGCCAGGATCGCGCGGGAGAAGGTCCACCGCGCCAGCGTGGCCCTGGAGTGGATCCGCCGCAGCGGCCTCGACCTGGTGCAGTCCGGACCGGGCGCGACGGGCCTCGGCGTCCCGGAGCCTTCATGAGCCTGCGCGGCTGGTCCTAGGCCGCCCCGGCCCGCTCTTCCTGTGCGTCGTCGCCCTCGGCCTGCTCACCCGGACTGATGCGCGGCATCGTCGCCTGCTGAACCCAGGCGGCGATGCGGTCCACCAGGGCGGCGTTCGAGCCCGACTCGGCGTGCCCGAATCCCGGGACGACCCACAGTTCCTTGGGCTCGTGGGCGGCCTCGTACAACTGGTGTGCGTGCTCGACCGGGAAGTAGGGATCCTTGTCGCCGTGCACGACCAGGAACGGGATGGGTGAAATGCGCGCGGCCGCCTCGGCGGGTGGCATCGGCACCGGATCCCAGCGCCCCGCGCTCACCCGGGTGTTCAGCCAGGTGCGGGTGATGAGCCGGCCGACCCTGCGTTCGACCGCCCAGTGCACCCGGCGCATCGGGTAGGTCCCCCGGTAGTACCAGCGGCCGGGACCGCTGACCGACACGGCGGCGTCGACCCCGCCGACCAGGCCGGCGTAGCGCACCACGATCGAGGCTCCCATCGAGAAGCCGACCGTGGCGATGCGCTGGTAGCCGAGTTCCCTGGCGTAGGCAATGGCCACGCCGAGGTCCCTGACCTCCCGGTCGCCCAGCGTGGACTTCCCGCCTGACCTGCCGTGGCCGCGAAAGTCGAACGCGACCACGCCAACCGACCTGTTCAGCCTGTTGGCCACCTTCCACACCGCGCCGTGCTGCCACGACAGGGTGAAACCATGCGCCAGCACGACCGCCAAATCCCCGTCTTTGGCCAGGTGGATGGCATCGATCGGCACACCATCCTCGGTCACCAGCGTCCTGGCCTTCAGCACGGGTTTCGTCATATCCCTATTGTGCTCGACCGGCCGGGTGACCAGGCCCGGCTCACGGGGTGCCGGGCGCGTGTGAGAGTCTTCACCGGGCGGCGGTGCGAACCCTGGAGGCGATGGCATGCAGCTCGGCGTGCAGATTCCCGATTTCACTTTCCCCGGCGGGCCGGCCAGGCTCGGTGCGGACCTGGCGGCCATCGCGCGCGCGGCCGACGATGCGGGGTTCGGCTTCCTTGCGGTGATGGACCACTTCTTCCAGATCCCGGTGATCGGGCCGCCCGAGCGGGAGATGCTCGAGGCGTACACCACGCTGGCGTACCTGGCCGGGTGCACCTCCCGGTTGAAGCTGCTCACGCTGGTGACCGGGA
>Ga0126383_10003605_pt1 | contig 10288 bp, 19 predicted proteins | sample PanSoiMetPlot_35_FD_96882 | JGI IMG/M metagenome (GOLD analysis project Ga0126383, IMG submission 96882) | Tropical forest soil microbial communities from Panama - MetaG Plot_35 | ecosystem: Environmental > Terrestrial > Soil > Tropical forest > Bulk soil | place: Panama | collected 2016-02-17
ACCGTGACCGATGCCGTCGCAGATGGAGCAGTAGACCAGGCCAGCCTCGTCCTTGGCCTGGAAGTAGAACTCGGCGTCCTCACCGACCAGGATCTTGAAGACGCGGCCCTTGTCGTCGAGGAGGGCCAGGGCCCCGGAGCGAAGTTCGCGCTCGGAGGTGGCCTCTGATTCGTACAGGTTGCGGGGGTTCGAAACTGCCATGGTGACTCCTTGTGTGGTAGCGGGTCCACCACCAGAATACCGCATGGCTGGGTTCGTGGTGGCATGTGGGGAGATTTTTTTGCGGGCCCTGTGAGGCTCTGTGAGGGCTCGGGGGGAGCCGGGGGCTACCACGGCCCTGGCTGCTACGCCTGAGCCCTCACAGAGCCCCAGGGGGTGTCCCTGGGGGCTCCTGGATCAGTCGATCACCACCTCCTCCTCACCGGTCAGGGGCGGGAACTTGCGATCGGGGTATTTCGCCAGCATGCGAGCCTGCAGCTTGAGCAGGGCAGCCCGCTGGATGTCGGAGGTGAGGGCGGCGACCTGGGTGCCGTCGATGGCCTTGGTCGAGACCTCCCACTTCTCCGCGATCAGTTCGGCCACGTCGTCGTCGACCGTGCCGGGCACCAGCAGCGTGTGCGCGAACACCGCGGCAGCCTGGCGACCGATGCGGTTGATCCGATCCTCAGCCTGGCGCACGTTGCCGGGATGCCAGGGCTGCTCGACGAACAGCGAGTCCGTCACGTTGAGCCCGTCACCCACCAGCGTGTGACCCTCAGCGTGGGCCCGGAGCGAGCACACGATGACCTGAGCGGAGCCCGTGTTGAAGCGGTCCTTGATGGCCTCCAGCTTCTTGATGTCCCCGGCGCCGTCGCGGAGCAGCACCGTCTCGATGCCAGCCTCGTTCAGGGCCCGGGCCACCTCGACCTGGGTGGGCACGTGCCACGCCCAGACCACCAGCTTCTTGCCCTCGTTCTCCTCGACGAAGTCCTTGACCCACTCCACCGTGGCGTTGATCTTGCACAGGGCCACCGACTGGCGCAGGGCACCGTAAAGCTCGATCCAGTAGCTGCGGGGATCCTTGGCCTGGAAGGTCTGCTCCAGCAGCCAGTAGTCGGCCAGGTCACCGTTGAGGCTGAGCGTCCAACTCTGGCGGTGGGTCTCGGAGAGGTCGAGCACCTCGTCGCGGAGGCGGCGCACCATGAAGTTGCCCCGGGCCCGGGCGTTGAGGAGATCCAGGTTGCTGGCCCCCTTGAACTCGTAGCCGTGACCGTTGTGGGAGGGGCCACAGAAGGTGAACTTGAAGCTGTACTCCCAATCCCGGTCGGTGTCACCGCGGCGAGGCTTGGGGGCGATGTCGCGGAGGCGACCCATCAGCTGCAGCTGCGAGACCAGTTCGACCGGCCGGTTCAGGATGGGCGTGCCGGTGAGCAGCAGCACCAGGCCGGTGCGGGAGCGGACATCCTCAGCCACCTTGAGCGCGGCCTTGGTCTGCTGGGTCTTGGGATCCTTGACGCAGTGGCTCTCGTCGATGATCAGAGTGTTGAAGCCCTCCTGCACCAGGCTGCTGGCCCAGGTGCGGAGCAGGTTGAAGCTGATGATGGCGACGCTGTTGGTCAGTTCGTAGGGGCGGGTGCCACCCAGCACCTGGGTGTCGAGATCAGGAGCGCAGATGTTCAGTTCGCGCTCCCAGTTGCCCCGGAGGGCTGACTTGCAGACGATGAGAGCCTTGAGCGGAACGCGGTGGATGGAAGCGTGCACCCTGGCCGCGACGATGGCCTGGCGAGTCTTGCCCAGCCCCTGCTCATCAGCGATCATGACGCCCTTGCCGTCCCGGGTCTGGAACAGGCTGTAGGCCACCCCCACCTGCTGGAAGTCGAAGAGCGACTCACCCTCAGGGAGGTAGCTGTCGAAGTTGACGGTGTTTGTGGTAGCGGTGTTCATGGCGAGCATCTTACCAGGTCACATGCCAGGACGAGCGTCATTATGCGACTTTTTTATGTGCTCATCCCAGGCAGCCCGGGCAGCCACCACCGCGGCGAACGCGCCCACCGCCATGCGCTCATGGTCAGTGGTGAAGCCGGGCGCATGCTTGGCCTTGCCTTGCTTCGGCGGACGGATGATCCAGTACCGGATCCAGCCTGCGATCAGCCCCAGCCACAGCAGCAGGTAGATGCCGAACCCGGGCCCGGGGGTGTCAGCCGAGAACCAGACCACGCTGTGGCAGCTGTACACCACCAGGGTGGCGATGATGAGCCCCACCAGGAGGTGGGTGGCGCGGCGCGCCTCGTTCTGCCGGCGTGCCACCGCCCGCACCTCGACCCAGGTGTTGGCGCCGTCCCCACCGCAGTAGGGGCAGGTGGTCAGCTGCAGAGGCATGCCATCAGCAGCCTCTGCGGTGATGTAGCCCTTGCCAGTGCAGACCTGGCAAGGGATGTCATCGGGGCTCGAGTTCATGGCTTGAGCACCTCCTCCAGCATGGCGTAGAACACGGCGGGCAGCTGATCTGGCTTGCCCTGGCGGCTCACATGAGCCATGACCGTGGCGACGTCCTCCTGGGCCAGATCATTGGCCTGAGCGGCCTCCAGGGCCCTCTGAGCGTTGTCACAGTTGGCCCGGGCGTCGGGGTGGATGGTCAGGTTGAACTTCTCGACCAGGGCCAGCACCGCCGGGTGGGCATCAGCGGTGTTGATCTTCTTGGCACCATCCCAGGAGCGGCCCGGCAGGCTGCGGATGGCATCGACCAGGGCGGGATCGTAGGGGGTGTCGATGACCACCTTGCGGACGGCCCGGGGGTCGACCGTCACCTGGTATTTGATCTCCCGGGGAGCGGTCAGCAGGGCCAGCGCGTCATCGGTGAGGGGGAAGTCCCACTGCAGGATGAAGTCGTCGACCTCCGTCGAGGGCGGGACCACGTTGCACTTGCGGTTCCAATCGAACTGGCGACCAGGCAGAGCCTTGCAGGCTTCGAGCAGGGTGCCGAAGTCGGGATCCTTTTTGTCGTAGAAGATGCCCAGGGCCCCCTCCACCGCGTCAATCTTGCGAAGGGCCACCTTGTCGGCGTTGGCCTGGCGGCGTTCGTACTGGCGAGCCTGGTTGCGGGCGATGTGGTTGGTGCGGAGCCCCGCAGCCTGGCGCACCACATCGAGAGTGGCGACGTCGACACCGATGTAGTTCAGGATCTGCTGCTTGTAGGTCAGGCTGATGCGGGCAGCCTCGACCTTGACGTCATCGGTCCACTCCGAGAAGGGAACCGCGGCGATCCTCTTGCCGAATTTGGTGTCCTGGCCGTTGAAGCCGACACCGTCGAGGGACTGAGCCCCGTCACAGCGGGAGGCCACCTCGACGATGCCTTGATACACCAGTTCGTACTGCTGGTCTGTGGTAGCGGGTGAAGTCATGGGTAGATCATACCCCCAAGGTGGGATATACATAGGTCAGTGAGCGGAAATATGTCATGTGGCATCCGTCACAGGGCTGGTAGCCAGGCGGTGGTGACCAGCGGAGAGAAACGCTCGCCAGTCTGGCGGTCGATCAGCGTCTCGACGATCCAGTCCTCCGGGCATTCCTGGTTATCGCGGTACCGCGACGCGTCCTCCAGGGACTCATGCGTGGTCACGAACAGGGACTGATCGAACCGTGATCGCTCGACCAGGAAGTAACGCCGAAGATCACTGTCGTTATCCCAGCCAAGCTGATCGTCAGCACGGGCGTCTTCGATGTATTCAGCGAGATCCCGCTCAGCCGCCTCAGGGGTGGGCTCGTAGCTCAGGTATCCACCGGCGCGATTGATGTTGTCGGTCATGGATTTCACCTCCCTCAGGCTTTCCAGGCCACGCCGCGGCCGTTGGCGACCTCAGCCTTGCCGTTGAAGTGGTAGTGCACGTAGCCGCGCAGCTGATCGATGATGTAGTCAGTGTCACGGTTGTACTTGGCCTCCAGCGTGGCCTTGCTGTCGGAGCGAGCCACGATGAATGGCTTGCTGTCAGCGCCATCGAACTGGCGCACCAGCACGAACCGGCGGGTGCTGAAGATGCGAATAGTGTCCCCGAAGGGAAGCTCGTAGGTGTTGGCCTTGCTCATCGGTGTCTCTTTCGTGGTAGCGGTGTAGCTGACAGTCATGATAGCGAACCCACATGGTGGAGCGGCAGCATCTATATGTGACTCATGTCACAGCAGCGTAGCTCAGGGGCATGAGGTGATGCGAGATCACATAGAAGAGTGAGCACGTCTATGTACCCTCGAATCGCCGGATTCCCCTACAGCCACAAGGGTTTCTCGCCTTATGAGCAGACACTCATTTGCCCCAGGATCCCCGGAGAGCCGCGACTTAGGGTGGTTGGTGCTCAGAGGGGGTAGCGGGGCTCACAGAGGCGTACAGGGCCCTCTCAGGGCAAGGGAGCGCAGCGTCGCATGGTGAAGTGAGCACTGGTATGTGTCACATGTCACAGCGTCATGATGCATATGGGCTCGCCTGTGGAGGTAGTCTGTACCCCGTACCCGCTACACCCGCTACCACAAGGAGCATCATGAGCAAGAACCTGAACGAGTTCCTCGCTGATTACAACGGGGCCACCGCCACCACCCCTCTGGGGGAGGAGCACCCCGTGGTCGAGGTCGACGTACCCGGCGGCAAGGAGCCATCGCCATTCATCATCATTCGCCACGGTGAGTTCACCGTCATCGTCAACCCTATCGGGCTGGGCGACCACCTGAGCGTCGATGTGCACAGCTTCGTCGCTGGCGAAGACGCCACCGCTGGCGTGTTCGGCATGAGCACCGGCAAGCGCTGGTCGCTCCCGAAGACGGGAACCAAGAGCCACGGCTGGCCTTCGGCCAACCTGGTCGCGGTCCTGGTCGGTGAGCAGACGGAGGAGGAAGTCTGATGACTCGCCCGATCGACGCGGACCATGACGACATGGTCGAGATCCGCAAGTTCGCCCAGTCCATCTTCGCTGGCGTGCAAACGCTTGACGCCATTGAGATCCACCCCTCCTGGGCTCGCCAGGATGACCCGCTCTACCACCCGGATGTCATCGACTACCTGGGCACGCTGCTCGACGCGCTGAAGCTCGCTGATGAACAGCTGTGGGGAGCCGTCACCGACCTCCAGGAGGGGCGGTCATGAGCCCCGCTCGCCGGGCTCCTGATCAGGTGCCCTACACCATCCCCGACAGCCGTGGCAATCGTGTGCGCCGTGAGGGCTACGACCGCTGCGCCTGTGGGTGCAAGTACTGGGAGAACGATCGCTGCATCGACTGTGGCTCAACCGAGCCCCTGCCCGAAGAGGAGCCCGCTGTGAGCACATTCGACACCGGCTACATCGGAGCCCATCGCTGGCATGTGGAGGAGGAGCGTGGCGCCTACCGGTACACCTGCGTATGCGGGGACACCGGTCGCGTCGCTGGCAACCTCAGCTTCCTGCTGCATGAGTTCGGCGGTCACGCCAACCGCAAGCTCGAGCAGGCCGCTGTGGCGCTCCTCGAGCCCCACCTGAAGAGCGACTCCTACCACCTCCTCCAGGATCTGGTGGAGATCTACCGCAACCGTGGCGAGCGGGATGCAGCCAACCTGCTGCAGATGGTCGCCAACAACCGGTACCAGGAGGGGGGTGAATCATGACAACGAAGGACACCTTCCAGAAGCGCGTCGAGGAGGAGGCTGCCGCCGGCAACCTCCCTGACATCAGGCTGGCGCGCCTGGGCGAGGATCAGTGGTCCCTGCTGGCCTCCACAGCCGAGCGTCACGGCTGGAGCTACGGCTCAGGCTGGATCTGGGGCAACCGGTCCCAGCACATCAGGCTCTCTGACTCTCTGGTCAAGCGCGGCCTGCTGCTCAAGGACGAGACGCGACCCGTCTACACCGTCGCACCCCCCGTGCAGGCTATCTGGGATGAGTGCAAGCGAGTCCGGGACGCGGCCTACGCCGCAGCGCGCCGTGAGAACGAGCGCGACCAGGCCGAGAAGAACTACGAGGCCAAGTCCATCCGTTGGGCCACGGCCAAACTCATCCAGAACAACGACGAGGAGTACCAGCAGCTGCTGGCCCTCTACAAGCAGGCCAATCCGTTCCCTGAGAAGTAGATAAATCCGCATGGGAGTGCTCACACTTCCATGCGGATCTCTGCTACGATGGACACATCCGAGCTACACAAGGAGCTACCACACAAATGGCAACCGCCACCGCAATCCGTAAACCAGCCAAGAGCCCCAAGGCCGTCCGCACCGTGCGTGACGCCGCGGAGGAGACCACCAAGAAGATCATCGCCGCCCTGGAGGCTGGCGTGGTTCCCTGGCAGAAGACCTGGAAGAGCCTGGGCGCTGATCTGCCCCGCTCGCTGTCCACCGGCAAGCCCTACCGGGGCGTGAACGTGTTCACGCTGTGGTTCGAGGGCATCGACAAGGGCTACAAGTCCAACCACTGGGGCACCTACCGCCAGATCTCCGAGCGCGGCGGTCAGGTCCGCAAGGGCGAGAAGAGCACCGAAGTGGTGTTCTGGAAGATCATCGAGAAGTCCGAGAAGGTCGACGGCAAAGATCGCGTCAAGAAGATCCCCCTGCTGCGCCTGTTCCATGTCTTCAACGCCGACCAGGCTGATTGGGCCGAAGGGGCTCGCCTGCCCCAGGTTGCGGAGCCCCTCGAGGGCTTCGATCCCATCGCCCACGCTGAGGCCGTCGTCGCGGAGTACCTCGCCAAGGGCCCCTCGCTGAGCCACGGCGGCGATCGGGCGTTCTACCGTCCCGCCACTGACCACGTCCAGATGCCTGAGTTCGCTGACTTCGTGAGCGCTGAGGCGTATTACAGCACCCTGTACCACGAACTGACCCACTCCACGGGCCATGACTCTCGCCTGAAGAGGGACGGTATTGCCGATGGCACATTTGGCGCCTTTGGCGACAAGGTCTATTCGGCAGAGGAACTCATAGCTGAAATGGGTGCGGCCATGCTTTGCAGCGTGGCTGGCATCGAGCAGGCTGCCACCCTCGACAACAGTGCCAGCTACCTGGCCCACTGGATCAAGGCCCTCAAGGGCGACAACAGCCTGGTCATCAAGGCTGCCAGTGCCGCTCAGAAGGCGGTCGACCGCATCGTGGGCACCACGTTCAAGAACGAAGAGGAGGGAGGCGAGTCATGAAGTGCATTTACTGCAACGCAACCATCGAGCGAGACAGCTTCGCTTGGTACAACGGATTCGCCCATACGGGTGACGACAGCTACACGGGTTATTACTGCAAGGACAACGAGACCCACTGGCACGTCCCCGCCGAAAAGGAGGTGAAATCATGAGCAAGAAACTGACCAATGCCCAGCAGGACAAACTGCTGGGCGCCGCCCAGGGAGCCATCCACTTCGTAGTGGAGGGCAACGGAGGGTTCCCCCTCGACATGCTGCGCTACGACCTGTGCTGGCCTGCCAGCGAGACGGACTCACGCCTGATCGAAGCATCGAAGCGCGACGAGTACCGGGGCCGTGTCCGCGCCATCAGCCTCAAAGGGCTGAAGTACCCCACCGAGCGACGCTGGGAGTCGTTTGGCTGGGGAGTGGTGCCGTCATGACCCACCTGGGTCTGGGTTCGAGCCGGTGTTCTCGCTGTGGCGAGCCCCCGGCCGACCATTCCTTCTGCCAGGAGTGTGAGTCCTGGATCTGTGCCGACACCCCCTACGAGTGGGAGTCCCACAAGCAGGGCTGCACCGCCAACCTCGAGCTCGAGGAGTCTGAATAATGCCCTGGACCCCTGAAGGACAACGAGGCGTCGAAGAGCGATTCATCGCTCTGCTCAACAAACGCTACCCCGGTTCCCGCTGGCATATCATCCGAGAGGACGAGAATCCCCCTGTGGGGACTCCCCGTATCAGCCTCAGTGACGTATGGACCGGCACTCCACGCTGGAAAGTCTGGGATGGAGAGCAGTGGGTAGAGGTGAGGAAATGGAAGCTGGGCGTATCACGCCGGGGCAAGAATGTCCACGCTCTCAAGGAAAGCCGTAAGAACAAGGAAAGTTTCTACTCGTCACTGTGCGACACCGGACCTAACGCCCTGCATGACTCCGTCGACAAGATTTGGATCGGTGACCTCGATGAGATCACCTGTCCGCAATGCCGAAAGAGGGCTGAGAAAACCCGCATGGGTGATGACACATAACCATGCGAACCTGCTAAGATGACACCGTCAACCGCTACACAAGGAGCTACCACAATGAGCACCAAGGCTTCCCGTCCGAAGCGGGCCCTGAACCCGCTGGTGACGCTGCGAGCCAAGACCGTCCCGTCCAAGAAGAAAGTCGCCAGCAAGAAGGCTTGCCGCAGCCGGGTGGTGATGGACTGATGGCTCGCTCCCAGACCCTGAAGCAGCGGCTGGTCAGTCACCTCGACCATGTGTTCCATGGTGACCAGCCGCTGCCCAAGAACCCCACACTGAAACAGCTGCAAGAGTGGCACCACACTGCTCACCGGCGCTACCTGACCCACACTCACGCCGCCAACCACCTGGCTGACGGCAGCTGGGGCCGGGTAGTCGATATCTCGCTCTACCCGCCCAAGAGTCCTATGGCTGCCAACCGGCAGGACCGCAACTGGACTCTGCAGATCAGCAAGCACGAAAACGAATACATCGTGCAGTTCATCGCCCTCGCCGGCACGTTCGCTGGAGACGTGGAGGGCGCCAAGAAAGCCGCCAACCTCATCCTGGGTTACCAGACCGAATGGGTGCCCAATGGGTGGGGCTATGTCCTGAAGGAGACACCGACCAATGCAGTTTGAGCTCAACCACCCTCGCACCATCGATGTCGATGGCAAGACCTATCCCGTGCGGCATCGCGGCTCTCGCTTTGTCGCCCCTCTGAACAACGCCCGCAACCCCATCGAGGCATACGGCTACAACTTCGTCGAACTGACCGAGCAGATCCGCAAGGAGGAGGCCAAGCTCGAGGAGAAGCGCAAGGAGGATCGCCGCAAGCGTCAGGCCAAGGCTCAGCGCGTCGCAGACGCCCCTGAGGCCAGCGTGCAGGCTCTGTGGCGCCCCCGGGACCGCAAGCACAACAAGGCCAGTCACGTGGAGGAGGTGACGGTACGGGGCTGGGATCTCAGCGCCGTCAAGAAAATGAACCTGCTCATCACCACCCGCACTGGTGAGAAGCTGTCCGTGCCGCCCAACTCGGTGCTGGCCCTCGACGCCGACACCGACCGCCTCTTCGCCCTGGAAGAGGAGAGCGATCAGATTCAGAACCGCCTGCAGGCTCTCGAAAACACCGTTCGCCCCGTGCTGGCAGATCTGCTCCGGGTGCCGGTCGCCATCACCTACGACGCGCTGAGCGACAAGTGGATCGCAGACTTCCACGATCGCCACTTCGAGGCTGACAAGTCCGAGGACATCCAGAACAAGATCGTGGCCGTCGCCGTCGCGGAGACTCTGCCCTGGGGCATCGAGCCCTACAGCTACGACGAGAAGCTGATGCGTGTCGAGGACATGGACCGCATCTTCGAACACACGAAGGCGTGGGCTAGCCAGGAGGAGGGCGAGGAGTTCGTTCGCCTGACCGCTCGCCAGAAGGAGATCTGGCAGGAGACTCGCCGGATCGAGCGCTTCTTCGACTTCGATGCGGCGGTGGGAAACAAGGATGAGGAGGACTGACATGAGCATTGAACTGACCGATAGCGAGACCGCAGTACTGATCGACTCGCTGGTGCTCACCCGTGATCGCCTTGCCGGCGAGGGGTTCGGCACCACCAACATCAACAGCGCGCTGGCGAAGATCAACTCGCTGATGACCCCGGCCACCTACGGCCTCAGGATCGAGGGCATCAGTCATGGGTGAGATCCACTCGCTGGTGGGCTACGAGCGCCGCCTGTGGAAAATGAAGCGCGCCGATCTGATCGCTGAGGCCGGCCGGGTGGGCATCGAGGGTCTGTACCTGCGCTGCGATGTGCCCAATGAGGCCATCATCCGCTGGATCCTGGAGGTGCAGGGTATCAACGATGACATACTGAAAAACCCGCCAACGCCAGGAGGAAGCAATGCCTGAGGAAATTGAAGGGACCGTCCGGGATCTCTGGAAGCTGCGCCACGCTCGCCGCTCCACCCAGGAGACCATGGCCCACCTGCAGCGCGCCAACATGGATACCACCACGCTCAAGGTCACCTACGACCATCTGATGGACACCGTGGTGCTCATCCCGGTGTCCTGCCTGGTCTGCCGGCGGAACTTCCCTCAGCCCGCCCCCGTCGCGGATGACAGCCTGCCCTTCGCGGTACTGTGCGCCGACTGCAATCGCAAGCTCACAGACGAGGTGCTCAGTGCGGCGGAAACCA
>Ga0126383_10003607_pt1 | contig 10287 bp, 10 predicted proteins | sample PanSoiMetPlot_35_FD_96882 | JGI IMG/M metagenome (GOLD analysis project Ga0126383, IMG submission 96882) | Tropical forest soil microbial communities from Panama - MetaG Plot_35 | ecosystem: Environmental > Terrestrial > Soil > Tropical forest > Bulk soil | place: Panama | collected 2016-02-17
CACCTGGTGGCGCGTTGTCCGCTGCCTTAAATCTGATGGTAGCGAGTTGACACGTGCCTGCTGTGAATGTCTGCCCAGACGGTAAAGCCAAGTTGACACTAATACTCCCGCTTCCCCCGCTGTAATTAAATGTAGCGCCCGCCGACACATTCACATCGCTCCCCGGCGTGGCATCAACGACGCTCAAGATCGTGGGATCGAAATTCAAATTGAAACTGACCGCGTTTTCATCCCCCTGGGATTGAAGCACGATCGATACATCGGTGGTCCCGCCCAGGCACGCCATGGCGCTGGTTGCGCTGACTGTGCGGCCTTGAGCAGATGCGGCTTTCGTAGAGGTCTGGAGTGAGGTCAAACCCAAACTAAGCCCAAGGGTTAGGATGGTTATTGTGAGGATAATAAACGAGGTTCTAGGGTGATCGAAGGAATACTTGATACTCCTCAAAGTCATGATTCTGTTCTCCTTCCGATTGAACAGTGGTTGTGAAGATTAGGAGACTTGGGTCGGGGCGAAGAGCAGTGGGGCTCTCCAAGCGGTATTTTACCGCAAATACTGTTTTTCGATAGCAATTATTTTTGCGACTCGCTTGCCGTGACGTGGATCGCCTTCCGGTGTCGAAAGCCAAACATTAACGATCTCGGTAACTTGTTCCGTCGTGAGCATCTTTCCGCCAAGCGTGAGAACATTGGCGTAATTGTGCTCTCGGCTGTTGCGGGCCGTAGCTGTATCATAACACATCGCGGCGCGAATGCCAGGAACTTTATTAGCAGTCATGCACGAACCGATGCCGGCGCCGTCAACCATGATGCCCAAATCGCACTTGCCGTTGGCCACGGCCTGGGCGACGGCATGAGCGAAATCAGGGTAATCAACCGCCTCCTCTGAAAACGCGCCGAAGTCACGATAACGATAGCCGAGTTCGTCGAGAAGTTTTTTGAGCCGCTCCTTCATCTGGTACCCGCCGTGATCGGAGCCGATGGCGATGAGGCGATGAAGGCCCGTGGCGGAACGTCGCGAGCGATGGCGGATTTCGACGCTTCGCTCATGGATCAGATCCCGGGCGGATGGAGTGATAATCGCGTCTTCACGAATCAGCAGCGCTGCGCCGGCCGGAACGCCGCGCACATCGGCTTCGGTGATCACGTCTTTCACCGATTCGTCTATAACCGCCGGGGTCGAAGTTTCGCCCGGCGACCCGCCGCCCTGAACTCCGCCGAGCCGCCGCTGCAAGTCTTCGCGAACCATCTCGCGAATCTCTTCACGATCCAAAGGGAGCACGGGCGCCTGATTCATACTCGGCCGCCTCCCGCGGCCCCCAGCCAATCAGGCTCGTCGTGAAGAAATGATTTGATCCCGCGGACCGCCTGCGCGATTCGCTGCTCGTTTTCAACCAGCGCGAATCGAACGTAAGGATCGCCGCGCTCGCCAAAACCGACCCCGGGCGAGACGGCCACGCTGGCCTTCTTGATCAACAGCTTGGCGAATTCGAGCGAGCCGAGTTTGGCGAATTGATCGGGAATTCTGGCCCACACGAACATCGTGCCTTTCGGCGACGGCATGTTCCATCCGGCTGTGTTCAAGCCCTTAATCAGGGCGTCGCGGCGTTTTCGATAGACTTCGACGATCTCCGGAACAAGGTGGTCGCAATCGCGCAGGGCGATGATGGCCGCGATCTGAATCGGCTGGAACATTCCGTAATCGAGATAGCTTTTGATCCTGGTCAAAGCCGCCACCGCCTGGCGATTGCCGACGCAGAAGCCCACTCGCCATCCGGCCATCGAATAACTCTTCGACATCGAGAACATCTCGACCGCCACGTCCTTCGCGCCTTTAACCTGCAGAATGCTCGGGGCCTTGTATTCATCGAAAGTCAGATCGGCGTAGGCCAGGTCGTGAATGATCAGATAGCCTCGTTGGCGCGCGATCGCGACAGCCTCTTCAAAAAATTCCTTCCCGACGCAGACCGTCGTCGGGTTATGCGGGAACGAGAGCACCAGGAGTTTGGGCTGCTGCGAACGCGGGTAATCGAGCCGGCGTAGCGCGTCCATTGTAGCTTCAGGCCCTTCAATGATCGGCAGCTTGATCAGCTCGCAGCTCGCGATGGTCGCGGCGAACGAATGAATCGGATAGCTCGGATCGGGAACGATCACCTTGTCGCCCGGCTCGACCAGCGCCAGCACCAGGTGCGAGAAACCTTCTTTCGCGCCGATGGTCGCAATCGCCTCGGATTCGGGATCGATCTCGACGTTGTAACGGCGCGCGTACCACCGCGAGATCTCCACGCGCAGATTGGGAATGCCGCGCGAAGCCGAGTAACGATGATTTCTGGGGTTGCGCGCGGCCTCGACCAGTTTATCGACAATCGGATCGGGCGTCGCCAGATCCGGATTGCCCATGCCCAGATCAATAATGTCATCGCCGCGATGGCGCGCCTCCATTTTCAGTTGATTGATAACGGCAAAAACGTAGGGCGGAAGTTTTTCGACGAGCGGAAATTTGTAGTCCATAAAGATTGGTACAGTACCGCGCGCGTAAGCGAGCGGCTGTGTTTAGAGTCAACCGCTTGCTTACGCGCGCGGCACTGTTCGAGATTTGATCCGGCTCCGCAATGCGGTATATTGCCGCTTCCCACACAAACTATTCACCCGTAAAATATCACGAAAAGGAGAGAAGCCGCGATGTCTTCAAGCCCAAACTTCATGTCGGAGTTTAACAATCCGAACCTGGAAATACTAATCACAACTGAGGAATTACAGAAGCGCATCCGTGAAATGGGAGCGGAGATCACGCGCGATTACTCGGGCCGCCGGCCCGAACTGATCTGCGTGCTCAAAGGCGCGATGCTATTCATGAGCGACCTCATGCGCGTGATCGATCTGAACCTGAGCATTGATTTCATCGCCGTCTCGAGCTACGGCAAGGGAAAAAATTCGACGGGTGAGGTCAGAATCGTCAAAGACCTGGACGAGCCGTTGGAAGGACGCGACATCATTCTGGTAGAAGATATTCTCGACACCGGCCTCACACTCAACTACCTGGTCAATAACTTCCGCTCACGCGGCGCGACATCAATCAGCATCGCCACGCTGCTCAACAAACCCGAACGCCGCAAGGTCCAGGTCACACCACGTTACTGCGGCTTTACAATTCCTGACAAATTCGTGGTCGGCTACGGACTCGATTACTCCGAACGTTACCGCAACCTGCCTTATATTGGGGTGGTGAAGGAATGACAGAGGGACGGAGAGACAGAGAGACGGAGAGACGGAGAGACGGAGAGACGGAGGGACGGAGGGACGGAAAGATTAGTTGCAAATTGAGCTTCTCTCTCTCCGTCTCTCTGTCTCTCTGTCTCTCTGTCACGGCTTCGGCTTCGCCCCCTCCGGTTTCATGTCAAAGGCGATTACGCCGCTGACCTGAACCTGTTTGCCCTCGAATTTGGCAGGTTCGAATTTCCAGGCGCGGGACGCCATAATGGCGGCGCCGTTGAGGTCGGAGCGCCCGTCAACAACATGCGCGAAGACGACATTCCCTGTGGCTGAAATCAGAACCTCGACTTTGACTATTCCCGGGGTGTAGGCGGCGGTCAACGCGCCTCTGCCAGCCCCCAGAGAATAAGCGCCTCCGTCCGAAGTCACGCCTTTCGCCGAGGGATCTTTTGGATTACTCACCTTGGCCGGCCTGGCGCTGGGAAAGACCGCCTCCATTCTTTTGACCGGTCTACCGCCCGTGATCAGCCTCTTCATCGGGTCATCAATTTTGTTTTCATCCTCATCTGTGTGGGCGAACTCCGAAACGCGGATCGTCGGCAGGCTGAAATCGGCCATTTCGCCTACCTTCGCTCCAACGGGGGCCTTGGAGAGTTCCATCGCCCGGCGCAAAGATTCGATGGAGAGCTTGCGATGCTCCAGCGCGCCCTCTTCGTCGCCGGCCGACAGCGAGGATTCGGCGTGCAGCAGGTTCTTGACGTTATAGGCTTCGGCGAAATTTTTCGAAATGGCCAGAGCCTTGCCGGCGTATTCCAGCCCGTTTTTGATCTTCGATCGAACATCCGCCTGATTCTCTTCGGGGACATCGACTACAACCTTGCCCTCTTTGATTTCGGCGAATTTCGCCACCAGGTCATGAACCTCGCGCCAGTAGGTCAACGCCACTCTGTAATAGCTGAACGCCTTGACCGAATCTTTCTGACCAGGCAGGCCGGCGCGCCGCGCGAAGAAATCGCGCGATTGCGGCTGGTTGTCGAGCCTGAACGCTGTTACCGCGGCCAGCCCGAGCGCCTCGTCGTTATTCGGCTCCATCTTCAGCGCGGCCTCGAACTTCGCCAGAGCGGGGTTAAACCGCTGGGTGCGATAGAGCTCCTTTCCCTGATCAATCAATTGCGCGACTGATGGGGTTGATTTTGTCTGCGCCGTGACGGCGAGATGGAGGGGTAGATTGGCCGCCGCGATGAGCGATATTACCGCCAGTGAAAAAACTCGATTGAATTGCATAAAATGGTCGTTATTTTGCGTAGGGGCGCGCGCCGCTCATCGCGCGCCGTCCCTCAAACTCTCGCTGACCTGTTTTTGATACTGTCGCGCGGCCGCCTTCACAGACTCTTCGTTGAGCGTCAGCAATCTTCGATTGCGCATCAGAACGCGGCCGTTAACGACAGTGTCAGTCACATCGGAAGCCTTTGCGGCGTACACGAGATGAGAGCGGAGATTATACATCGGCGTCAGATGAATGGCGCCCAGATCAACGATGATCAGGTCGGCCCGTTTGTCCGCTTCGAGCGAGCCGATCTCATGCTCCAGGTGCAACGCGCGCGCGCCGCCAATGGTCGCCATCTCGAGCGCCTGCTCGGCTGTTACGACGGTCGGAGTCATCGTTACCAATTTGTGAAGTTTCGACGCAGTGTCCATCTCCTCCCACATACTCAGATCGTTGTTCGACGCCGCGCCGTCCGTCCCCAGGCCCACTCGCAGCGACAATTCGAGCATCCGCGGAATCGGGGCCGCGCCCGAACTGAGCTTCATGTTCGACTGCGGGCAATGCGCCACGCCTACCTCGCGCTCCTTGAGAATCTCCATCTCCCGGTCGTTGACGTGGACGACGTGCGCGGCCAGCAACCGCGGGGAGAGGAATCCGATCTTTTCAAGATAGAGCGTCGGTCGTGTGTTGTGCTTTTCGGCGATGGCCTTCATTTCTGTAGGGGCTTCGGCCAGGTGAGTGAGGATCGGAACGTCGTGTTTTTCGGCGAAAGCTCTGACCTCCATGAGGTGCTCCGAGCTGACGGTGTAAGGGGCATGAGGCGCAATCGCGGGAGTGACAAGCGGATCGCTTTTCCAACGTTTGACGAAACTTTCGGTAAAACTCAGAGCCGCCTCCCAGGTCTTGTTGTCAGGCGCGGGAAAATCAATCACGGTTTCGCCGAGCACTCCGCGCAGTCCCGCCTTCCTGGTCTCTTCGGCGATGGCGTCTTCGAAATAATACATATCGGCGTAGGTCGTGGTCCCGCCGCGAATCATTTCAGCCAGTCCGAGGCGCGCTCCGGCGGCGACGAAATCGCGCGTGACGTTTTTCGCTTCAGCCGGGAAGATGTATTTGGTCAGCCAGTCCTGCAAATCCAGATCGTCCGCGATGCCACGAAAGAGCGTCATCGGGATGTGCGTATGGGCGTTGACCAGGCCGGGCAGAACAACCTTGCCGCGCGCGTCAATCGTCAGCTTCTGGCGATAGCCCTTCGCTTTAAGCTCCGCGGCGGCGCCGACATCGACAATCCGCTCGCCCCGAATCGCGACGAAGCCGTTTTCAATGATGCGCCGATCGCGGTTCATCGTGACGACCGCGCCGCCAATAATCAATAAGTCAACATCGGGCGCCGCCGCGTTGACGTTCGATCCGGCGCGCCGAGGCGCCGAGGCGCCGATAATCACCAGACAGATAAAGCCCCCGATGACGGCCGACAAACTAATAGGCTTTTTCACACTGCGCTCCTACAATTTTCAGATCAGCGAATATGAAATACGCTCTGAACTATCTGTCTCCCCTTCTTCTCAACGCGCCGCCATGAACTGTTGTCGTTCATTGAAATCCAGCGCCGCTCCTCGGCTCGATAATGCCAGTCTTTATCCGACTGATAGAAAAGCTGCGCCCCTCTTCCCTCTATGATGTTCAGAATTTCGTTGTCGTGATAGTTACTCTCATCATAATCGGTCAGCGCGCGCTGCCCCATCTCCGAATAAAGCGCGTGTAGTTCGAGCAGCATGTCATTAATATCCTGGTCCAGCGGCAGCGCGTTCAGCCCGATGCGCTGGGCCTCTTTGAGTGTGATCGGGTATGAATGCCAGGGATAATCGGAATTGAGAACCTTGCTGATTCGGTCGGCCTTCTTCGTATCTTTCAAATGATACGACAGTATCTCTTTGCAGAGGCGGATCGAAAGCGAGCTGCTCCGGTCGACCGCGCCGATCACCAATGGGTGAATGTGATTGAAGATCGCCGAGTAGGGATTCGTGACTTCGTCCTTCGATTCTTTGCGCCACAGATTGAGGATGCGCGTCAGCTCGTCCAGGCTGACGCTGACGCGGCTGTTATTGTGATCGATCGGCGACAAATCGTGCGTCAGCGAGGTGTCAACCGCCGAAAGGTGAGCGAGCGGCCCCATCCGGATTTCATCGGCTCCGAGGGCGATCATCGTCGCCGCCGAAACGCAGTTAAGCGGAACCATCACAGTAACGTGATCGCAATACTGTCTGAGCAGATGGACTATGCGCAGCGAGGCCATCCCCGTGCCGCCGTCCGATTTGACATAGAGAGCAACCCTCTCTTGTCTTCCCATCTGGCGCAGCAACGCATAAAACGTGAGCACGTCGTCCTGGCAGATCGACCCGTTCGGGGCGCTCCAATAAGCCATGACCGCGCATTCAAGCCGCTTATCGAGCGCGGTGATGATCTTCTGTGTTTCCGAAAAGAGGACCGGCGGTTTGTTGATCTTGGGCTTGGCTTTCATCGCTGAAATAAAATTGGGGAATAAAGACCGCCATTCCCCATTCTCTACTCCGATTAAGTCTCATTGCGGGAGGGCGAAGACGAATGTCAGAACGCCTTGCTGCCTGACCGGACTCCCGTCAAGCAGCGTCGGTTTGAAGACCCATTTCCTGGCGGCGTCTTCCGCCGCCGAGCGGAGCACCGGATGGCCGCTGATGGCCTTCGCCTCGACCACGCGGCCAGTTTCGTCAATCGAGATCGCCACCTGAACATCGCCCGAAGCGTTTATCTGCCTGGCGATCGCCGGGAAAACCGGCGTCACTTTGGTGATGGCGTCGCCCACGGAGACTCCCTTCGATATTTTAGGAGGCGCGACCCGCTTCGGCGGCGGAGGGATTTCCGCGGCCGCCTCAACCGTTAATACTTTTGGCGGATCAATCGGCGCCGGCGCCCTGGCGATATATAGCCTCGGCGTTCCGGTCCCTCTTGTCTCCGGTATCGCGACGATTTTAATGGCTATTGTCGGAAGTGGCGCTCGCAGCATTTGGGGCAAATCGCTCAGCTTTTGCACGCTCTGGAACTGGTTATCATTCTCGATGGCGGCGAAATGGAACTTGGTCTTTTCCGACAACCCTTGCTTGAGAAAGCCGACGAAGAACTGCGCCACGATCTTGCGGTCGTCGGGCAGGATGGCGGTCGCTTCGACGCAGGCCGGAATATCCCGTGTGTCAGGGGACGCCGCCCCGCCTTGTTCGATACATTCCCCCAGGCGCCAGCTCACGCCGGACTGCGGGCCTACGATTTGATTGAGCCAGTTTCCGATGGGGCGTCCGGGCAAGGCGGGATCGTATTGAGACGAGGGCGTCTGCTGAACACGAGTCACTGCCCTGTTTTCCAACGTCAGGTCTTGCGGCGCGCCACTGAGGAGCGCCATCAGCGAGATTGCTATAGTGAATGCGTTCATACTGGCCTCACAGGAAGGTTTGATCAAACGGGGCAGGTAATAGATCGCCTGCTTTTCTGATCTCAAATTGGCCGCGCAGGTTAGCCATCACAACTTCCGCCTCCCCGCCGCACAACTCTATGATCACTTGACGGCAGGCGCCGCACGGTGGAACGGGCGCGTTCGAATCGGCGATCACCGCGACGCGGACGAAATCGCGCGCGCCTTCGGAGACCGCCTTGGTCAGCGCCACCTGTTCGGCGCAGAGCGATGAGCCGTAGTTGGAGTTTTCAACGTTGCAGCCCGTGAACGTCCGGCCGTCGGCGCATTCGACCACCGCGCCGACTTTGAAGTTGGAGTAGGGCGCGCGAGCGTACTCTCGAGCCTGCCGGGCTATTTCGATCAGTTCGTTTAAAGGTTTTGGTTGCAAAATCCGAGGAAAGGGGCAACTGTTATGATTTTACTCTCGACAACTCCTGCCGCAATTGCGCCCTAATTTTACCAGAGATCAGATCAATGCCAACCTCATTGTAACCGCCTTCGGGAATAACCACGTCGGCGAAACGTTTCGAAGGTTCGACAAACTGCTCGTGCATCGGGCGGACAGTGTCGAGGTATTGTTTGATCACCGATACAACTGTACGGCCACGGTCCTGAACATCGCGCTGGAGACGGCGGATGAAGCGCAGGTCGTCAGCCGTATCAACGAAGATTTTGATGTCCATCAGTTCGCGCAAAGCGGCGTCGACAAAAATCAGGATGCCTTCGAGAATCAGAATCGGTTTCGGCTCGAGACGGATCGTCTCGTTCCTGCGCGTATGCGTGGAAAAGTCGTAAATTGGCGCCTCAACCGTCTCGCCGGCGCGCAACGCCTTCACGTGATTGATGAACAGGTCGTTGTCCAGCGCGTCGGGGTGGTCGAAATTGATCCGATGCCGCAATTCGATCGGCATGTCTCCGAGGTTGCGGTAATAACTGTCCTGCTGCAAAAAGATCACGCATTCGTCACTGACGTTTTCCAGAATGCGCCGCGCGACGGTCGTTTTGCCCGATCCTGTGCCACCGCAAATGCCTATAATCATGCATCATAAAGTGAAGGGGTGAAGAGGTGAAGGGGTGAGGGGGCGAATTGAAACTTCTCCTCACCCGTTCACCCGCTCACCCGTTCACCCTTTCAGGTTTTCAAAGCCTCGCAATAATCCGCGTCAGCAATTCGCCGAACTCTTTGCTTACGCGCTGGCCCATCTCCATCACCTCGGCGTGATTGATCGGGCCTTCCTCGACTCCGGCGGCGGCGTTGGTGATGAGTGAAACGCCGAGCGTCGTCATTCCCATCTGCTTTGCGACAATCGCTTCGGGGACGGTGGACATCCCGACCGCGTCCGCGCCCAGGACGCGCATCATCCGTATCTCGGCGGGCGTTTCGTAATTCGGCCCCTGCAACGCCATGTAGACGCCTTCGCGCAGGCCGAGTCCGATCTCGGCCGCGGCCTCTTTCGCGATCCGCCGGTATTCTTTCGAATAGACTTCGGTCATATCGGGAAAACGTTCCCCGAGCCGTTTGTCGTGTTTGCCACGCAGCGGGCTGATCATCATCAGATTGATATGATCGCTGATGAGCATGAAGTCGCCCTGCTTGAAGTCAGGGTTGACGGCTCCGGCGGCGTTGGTCAACACAAGTTTCTTCAATCCCATCGCCCCGAACGCGCGGATCGGCAGCGTGACTTCATCGAGCGAATAGCCTTCATAGTAATGAAACCTTCCCTGCATGACGCCGATGTTGATCGCCGTCGAGGGAAGCCTGCCGGCGACCAGCCGCCCCGAATGGCCTTCGACAGTCGAACGCTCGAAGTCGGGAATCTCTTCGTACGGGATGACGATTTCGTCTTCCAACGTTTCGGCGAAAGCGCCGAGCCCCGACCCGAGCACTACGGCCACATCAATGTCTCTACTGATTCGTTCACGAATGTGCCGCGCGGACGTTTGCGCGCGATCAAAAATAGAGCCGGTCATCCAAAAGCTCCTCTTGATTTCAACCCAGAGCGGTTTGCGATCGCGTGTATAGGGACAACCACGGGGGGCGCGGGGATCAAGGGGACAAATCAAGCGGAGCAATGATTTTTCGCTTTCTTCTCCCCGTGCGCCACGCGCCCCCCGTGGTTATTCTTTCCGTACACACAATCGAAATCCGATCTGGTAGCCAACTGCTACTCCTTCACATATGGCGTCCCCAGTGACTTCGGCGGCGTCGCGCGGCCAATCCACCCCGCCAACACGACCATCGTCAGAACGTATGGAATCATTTGAATGAACTGGTTGGGGATGTTGACCGTGCCCTGCACGCGAATCGCAATGGCTTCGGCGAGGC
>Ga0126383_10003612_pt1 | contig 10281 bp, 8 predicted proteins | sample PanSoiMetPlot_35_FD_96882 | JGI IMG/M metagenome (GOLD analysis project Ga0126383, IMG submission 96882) | Tropical forest soil microbial communities from Panama - MetaG Plot_35 | ecosystem: Environmental > Terrestrial > Soil > Tropical forest > Bulk soil | place: Panama | collected 2016-02-17
CTTGATCGCGACTTTGCGATTAAGCCTCGTGTCTTGCGCGAGATAGATTTCACCCATTCCCCCGGAACCGATCGGGGAGATGATCTGGTAGCGATCAAACCGAGTTCCTGTGGCAATAGGCGTCATGTGAATATAGATTAAGTGCGCTTTCCTTCCGGCGTCACCAATCCGATGGCGTATAGCGCGCCGCTCACGACCATCGCTACGGGCATCAACAGCAAAGCCATGGATAGAGTCTGCGTCTGTGGATCGATATTGAAGAGATGACCGAGCGTGATCGCAATCCCCGGCAGCGGCTCTTTGGCGCGCGCCAGCCAGGTCGAGATCGAACCGACCAGCGATAGCGATATGCCGTCGCCGAGCGCGTGAATGATGACGACCACCAGTCCCAACGCTGTTGTACGAAGGTTGGCCGGAACCATATTGACGAGAACCGCATTGACCGGGCCGTTGCCGATGAAGGCTAGCGTGACGCCCAGAAAAATGCAAGTGAGATAGACCGGCTTGCTCGACGATACTAGCGCGATTACGGTTGGTATTGCGGCCAGCGCCGAGCTCGCGGCGCAGACCCAGAAGAATGCCCCGCGCACGCGCTTGGTCAGACGATCGGCGATTAAGCCGCCTGACATTATGCCTATGAAACCGCCGACCACGGCGCATAATCCCAGAACGAGATTGGCCTCCGCGGCGCTCAGCCCTTTGTCGCTCTTGAGCCACTCCGGGGCCCAAAAGACCAGCGCGCCGAGGGCGAATGTGATCGCGGCGTAGCCGAAGCAGGCGAACAGGTAGCCGCGATTGGTAAGCAGCATCCGGTAGCCCGCGACAAAACCGATTGCCTGTTTATCGCCTGATGGGTCGGTTTCATCCATCGCCCCGCGCTTCGGCTCTCGTATGGCGTAGGCCGCGAACGCGGTCAGCAATCCAGGTAGCCCGACCAGGTATAACGTGTGTCGCCAGCCCAGTCGTTCGGGAGCGCCGAAATGTCCGCCCGTCAAATAGCCCAGCGCCGCGCCTATGGGCATCGTTGCGAAGAAGATACTCATCACCAGCCCGCGCCGCGCTTTGACGAAGAAGTCCGAGAGCAGCCCTGGCGCAATCGTCGCGTAGTCGGCCTCGCCAATGCCTACCACCGAACGCGCCAACAGCAGTTGCGCGAACGAGGCGGCGGCCCCGCCCGCCGCCGTAGCCAAGCTCCAGATCATGATGCCGAGGGCGATCAGACGCCCGCGATGATAACGGTCGCCCAGATATCCGAAGAGCGGTGAGCAGACAGTGTAGATGATGGTGAACGCGCTTCCCACCCAGCCCAGTTGCTGATCCGTATAGCCGGTGTCCGGCTTGATGTAAGGGATCAGCGCCGCAAAGATGTAGCGGTCAATGTAGTTGAGCAGGTTCAGAAGCGTAAGCACCGAGAGCGCAAAGTAGGCATGGCTCGCCCGCCCAGACTCAGCCGCCTCAGATGCCGGAGCCTGGGTCGAAGAGAGAAGAGGCATAGACCGATCCTTTCATCTGACGCCGAGCAGCAGATCGATCACGAGTTGATCGAGTTTTTCATATGGCAATCTCTTCTTCGCCAACTCGGCCCGGTTGAGATTCATTGATTTGACCTGTTCAGCGCGCTCTTTGGTGAATTTCAGTGGGACAGGCTCGAACGACGGATCGGTCGAGTGGATTTCGGCGAGCAGCGCCTGAATCTCTTTGTCTTCGCCGAATCGCCGGGCCTTCTCTTTGAAGATCAGGTAGTTCCGCATGCAGCCGGCGGCGAAATCCCAGACGCCCTCCTGGTCTTCGCTACGATAAGCGTGGGCGTCGAAATGGCGGGGGCCTTGGTAGCCTTTCTCTTCGAGCATCTTGACCAGGAAGAAGAGGTTCTTGATCCCCTCGGAGCCGAAGCGAAGGTCCTGATCGAAGCGCGGGCCTTTCTGATCGTTCAGATCAATATGGAAAAGCTTGCCCGCTTCGAGCGCCTGCGCGACCACGTGATAGAAGTTCAATCCCGCCATCTGTTCGTGACCGACTTCCGGGTTGACGCCGACCATCTCCGGATGATCGAGCGTGTTGATGAAGCCCAGATAGGCGCCGGTCGAGGGAAAGTAAATGTCGCCGCGCGGTTCATTCGGTTTGGCTTCGAGCGCGAATTTGTAGCCGTAGCCCTGCGAGACCGAGTATTCGCAGAGGAAGTTCATCGCCTCCCGGAACCATTTAATCGCCTCGCAGGCGTCTCTGGCCGCGTCGGCCTCGGCGCCTTCGCGCCCGCCCCAGAAGACGTAAATCTTCGCGCCGACCTCGGCCCCCAGGTCCATTGCGCGCATCGTTTTTTGAACCGCGTAAAGTCGCACACGGGGGTCATTCGACGTGAATGCGCCGTCCTTGAAGACGGGGTCTGAGAATAGATTAGTCGTCGCCATCGGAACGACCATTCCGTAATCGCCCAGAGCTTTGTTGAATTCGCTGACGATCTTGTCGCGTTCGGCGGCGCTGGCGTCAATCGGCACAAGATCATTATCGTGGAAATTGACGCCATAAGCGCCAAGCTCGGAAAGATGTTTGACAATGTTGATGGGCGCCATCGGTTGGCGGGTAGGCTCTCCGAAAGGGTCGCGTCCTGGATTCCCGACCGTCCAGAGGCCAAAAGAGAATTTGTGTTCCTTCTTCGGCTGCAGATTGTTCATTGTTTCTCCCCTGTCGCTAAAGCGACGTGAATCGTGAATGACTCCAGGTTGGAGATTAAACGGATTGCCACTGATTAAAATCGAAAACAGGATTAATCGACGTGAGCGCGTGATTGTAGCCGAAGAAGCGAGACTCTAGGAAGAGACACGAGCAAATTGTCCCGCTCACACAGGAATGAGCCGGGAATGGGCAAATACTAATCGTGATGAGCAGGGAGCGTTGGACCGGCTCGGCTCATCACGCTTCAATCGTCACTATCGGCAGTCCGTTAAGAAAGTGTATAGAAGAGAAATGAAGACCTGATACCTAGGCCGACTGAGGATCTCTCTCGGAAAACAATGCGGCGAAGGCTTCACGCGCGCCCGAAGGTTTTTCGCCGCGTTTCTTCAACCATTCGGTCGTTACCTCAAAAGGCGAGCGAGCCGCATTCGATTTCTTACCGCGTGGTTTCCTGGATTTGCGAGATTGTCGCAGTTGCTCCTGCAGAGGAGAATCTTTCTTAATCAATTTAGCTTTCATAAGTCACTTTCCAATTCCTTCTCCGAAAAACACAAAAATTTAAGTCGAGGTGAGGGGTTTGCCTGAGCTGAAGAAAACAGTTATCCGCCGAACATATTTATGATGCTCAGGGATAAATTCGACTCAAGAACTACTTACGTTGATTTTCCGACTTTGCCATCGCTGATAGATCGGCTAGCAAGGGGATGGGCGGAAGATCATTGGGGTAACGAGTCAAATGCCGAAGCATGCCGAAGCAAAAACGCCGAGCGCATTCTACCATAATCTGATGAAATATCGCGCCGGAAAAATATTTTTTTGACCTAAAGGTTGACCTTGTTCAACGATCATGACGAGCGCGTTTTGGATACCAATGGCGAATATATTGGTTGCCCTGAAATTTTCTTCAGGCTCTAATTGGGCCAAACCGGGCGCTCCTGGGGAGGACTTTTGTCACTAGTGGACAGCGGGGAACTGAGCCTGGAAAGCAAAGCGGCGAAGGTAAATGGTTCGATGAGTTGCTCGAACTCTCAGGTCCTATTGAACGGGGAGTCGGCAATCTCAAGAAACGTCAGGACGAGAGTTCTGACAGTCGCCTTCGCCGCATCTCGATGACTGTTGGATTGTCAAGCCCGAGATCCTGAAGCGGGAGACGGGATTTGAACCCGCGACTTCAACCTTGGCAAGGTTGCACTCTACCACTGAGTTACTCCCGCATCGGAGAATGCTTTTTATCCTATGCCCGCTCGACTTGTCAACGGGGACGTTACCTAAATTACAAATGGGATTACAAATAGATTTCAAATCTTCAAATGTCGCGTTGTCGCCATCCGCTCCGGCTAAACCTTTGCTCGGAGAAATATCCGCGCCGCAAAGTAACATTAGGCTCATCATTCGATTTCATGTTCATGAGGACACTCACCACATCATACCGGTACGGCTCATTTGAAACTTCGGTGATTCGGAGATAGACGCGGGCCGCCCGGATGATCTGGCGTTGTTTACGAATGTCAACCGCGGCCTCCGGCGATGCGATTTCGTCGCTTGAACGGGTTTTGACTTCGATGAAGGCCAGCGTGAATGGCCACGACGATTCATCATAGGCGATGATGTCAATCTCGCTCGTGATCTGGCGACCGGTTCTGCTGTAACCGATTGGGGTGATGAAATTGGTCGCGACCATCCGGTAACCTTGCCGTTTGAGATACTCCGCGACCAGCCGCTCGCCGTATTCACCCAGCGCCAGGTGCGCCGGATGCGCCGGAAGCGCCGGACGTGCCGGACGTGCCGGACTTGGTGGATTAGCCTTGCCTCCGCGAAGCCTCCTGAGAAGTTTCGATAAAAACATAAGTTTCTGAAATCGGAGACCAGCGGTTATACTGCCGCCCAATCAAAACTGATCGAACGCTCCTCTTGATCTAATAAGGAAGTGAAACGGATAAGAACCACTATGATTACAATCCCAAATCGGATCGCCGCATTAAATTTTCTACTGGCCGCGATTGTTTTATCAACTCCCGTGGTAATTGCGCGCGCTCAACAATCCCCGCATCAACTATCTCCGCACATGAACTCGGGGTACATCCCTCATCGCGTCTACAAATCGGGCGACAAACGTTTCAGCGACTTCGAGGCGATGCTGGCCGAACTTTCCAGGGCCGATGTGGCCTTCGTCGGTGAACAGCACAACGACCCGGCGACTCACCGCATTGAGCGGGCCATTCTGGAAGGATTGGCGCGCCGTCGGGAAAACGTTATCGTCGCAATGGAGATGTTCGAGCGCGACACACAGCCCTCGCTCGATGATTATCTGGCCGGACGGTTGAGCGAGGAAGAATTCCTGAAGGCGTCACGACCCTGGCCGAACTACCAAACCGATTACCGCCCCCTGATCGAATTCTCCCGCGCGCGCCAGTGGAAGGTCATCGCCAGCAACGCTCCCAGGCGCATTGCCCTCCAAGTCTCAAAACAGGGTTTCGACGCGGCGCGGTCCGGCCCGGAGTCTGAGCGAAGCCTGGTCGCCGCCGAATTCGCCTGCCCGATGGATGATTACTTCAAACGGTTCGCCGAAGCCATGGGCAAAGGTCATCCGGGGGCCCATCAAGGACAACAAAATGGGGAACTGTCCGATAAGAAGCGCGAAGAGGAGCAGCGGAAGGAGACCGAGCGGTTCTATTACGCCCAGTGCGTGAAGGATGAAACGATGGCCGAATCCGTAGCCAATGCTTTGAGGACGCAGCCCAACACTCAAGGCGGCCCGCTCGTGGTTCATTTCAACGGCGCGTTCCACAGCGATTACCGCTTGGGTACGGCGTCGCGGGCCATCCGCCGATTGCCAAAATCGAATGTCAAAGTAATCTCCGTCGTCCCGGTTGAAAACCTCGACGTGATCAACGTTGACGAATACCGCAGGCGCGGCGATTACATCATCTTCACGCTCAAACCTCTCACGCTCCAACAGACCCAATCGAAAACTCGAAGCGAGTTTGTGACGAACGCGGGTTCATCAATCTCCGGCAATTAACGCCCCCATCCGCCACCTCCCCTTCTTTTTCGTGAAACAGGCTCGATAGTCACTCGGGCTGCCATGTTGATCTCTATTTCATGTGATGTTCGGGTAAATTCTAAAAACTTGCTGGAATTATTTCGTGAGGCGAGTTATAACCTCTGCGCGGTTTTAAGTGCCCCTCCTTAACCTCACAATAAGGAGTAAAGACAATGCAGCCCGAATCGAGATTCGCTGCCTCATTAAGCGAAGAAATCGGTGTCGAAGATAAGAACGCGACTTCAACAATTCAGACTCAGAGCCAGAATCAGCCAATCACGAAGATGACAACGGCGACCGGTTCCAAACGGCGCGAGTCGAAGCTGGACAAAGTCTCGGCCGCAGTCGTCGTCGGGATGACGGCTCAATTCGTGGTCTTCGTCTTATGTTTGGTGACGGAGTTCGTATCGCGGATCATTGACACCATTTTATTGAGCATGTTCGTGGGTATTTGTGTTGGCGTCATCGGTTTTGCGCTGATGAATGGTAAAGATTGAATTGGTGGTTGGCGCCATGCGAAATTACCAGGCGCCAACCAACGCTACTCAATCACGCGCCACTCACGCCCGTCGTTTTCGAGCAACTCGTCGGCTTCTTTGGGCCCCCACGCGCCGGCGGCGTAGTTCGGGAACGAGCGTGGAGGTAGCGCCTTCCAGACGTCGATCACCGGCTCGATCACGCGCCACCCGGCTTCGACCATGTCGGCGCGCTGGAATAGCGTCGCGTCACCGATCATACAATCGTAGAGCAGTCGCTCGTAACCAGTGCTCAGCATGGCGCCGAAATAATCGACGTAATTGAAATCCATCTCGACCGCGCCGAGCCGCATAATCGGGCCGGGAATCTTCGCGCCGAATCGCAGCGAAATCCCTTCATCGGGTTGAATATGGATGACCAGCCGGTTGGTTCTCAGCTTTTCAATCGGCGTCTCGCGGAAGAGAGTCAACGGAGCGCTCTTGAATTGAATCGCGACCTCCGTCACCCGCTTCGGCAATCGCTTGCCGGTTCGCAGGTAGAACGGCACCCCCGCCCACCGCCAGTTGTCAATCATCAGTTTCATGGCCACGAAAGTCTCGGTGGTCGAATTCGGCGGGACGTTTAACTCCTGCCGGTAGCCCGGAGCGCGTTCACCATTCATCCCGCCCTCACCGTACTGCCCGCGAACCGCGCGCGTCAAAACCTCTTCCGGCAGAACCGGCTGGATCGCGCGCAATACCTTCGCCTGCTCGTCGCGCACCGCGTTCGCGTCGAACGAGATCGGCGGCTCCATCGCAGTCAGCGAGACCAACTGGAACAGGTGATTTGGAACCATGTCGCGCAGCGCGCCGGAAGTGTCGTAGTAGCCCCCGCGTTTTTCGACGCCGACGGTTTCGGCGGCGGTGATTTGGACGTTGTCAATGTAGCGGCGGTTCCAGACCGGCTCGAAGATGCCGTTGCCGAATCGAAAGACCAAGATGTTCTGCACGGTCTCTTTGCCCAGGTAATGGTCAATGCGGTAGAGCTGCCGCTCGTCGAGCGACCGTTTGAGCTCGGCGTTGAGCGCGCGCGCCGATTCCAGATCGTGGCCGAAAGGCTTTTCGATAATCACCCGCCGCCACCGGCCGTTTTCTTCCTTGGTCAATCCGGCGGCGCTGAGCTGCCTGACGACTTCTCCGAAGAAATCTGGCGCCGTGGCGAGGTAGTAAAAATAGTTGCCCTGAGCGGCGTGCTCGCGGTCGGCGTATTCGATCAGCTCTTTCAGCCTTTGATAGCTGTTCGCGTTCTGCACATCGCCGCTGATGTAATAGATTCGCTTCAGGAACCATTCCCAGAGGTTAAGCTCGACCTCGGTCGTGGCGTACTTCTTGATGTCCTGCGAAAGTTGTTCGCGGAAGGCGTCGGTCGTCATCTCGCTGCGCGACATGCAGACTACCGCGAATTCGCGCGCGAGCAGGTCGCTCTTGGCGAGATTGTAAAGGGCAGGGAAGAGTTTGCGTTTCGTCAAATCTCCGGTCGCGCCGAAGATCACCATCACGCACGAGTCGGCGTGCTCTCCTATGACCGGCAAAGGCGCTGTATTCGACATAGATTGCTTCCTAAACGACTGTTGTTGCGGAAGAGGTAAGAAGATTACGGAACAGACGGAACAGACGGAACAGACGGAACAGACGGAAAGTCCCCTGACCTGGTTCCGTTTGTTCCGTCTTTTCCGTCTGTTCCGTAATCTTCTTCACCTCTTTCCCGAATAGTTATTAAAGGGTTATTGAGCGGCGGCCAGAACGGCTTCGTAATTCGGATGCTCGGCGATTTCCGGGACATACTCGGCGTATTTGACCTTGTTGTTCGGGTCAATCACGAACACGGCGCGGGCGTGCAAATGATCCAACGGCCCCCCCTGGATCAATACGCCGTATTTTTCGCCGAACGACGCGTCGCGATGATCGCTGGCGGCGGTGACTTTGTCCACGCCCGCCGCGCCGCACCATCGCTTCATCGCGAACGGCAAATCCATGCTCACTGCGACGATCTCGACGTTCGGCAGCTTAGCGGCCTCTTCGTTGAACCTTCTGGTCTCCATATCGCAGACCGGCGTGTCGAGCGAAGGCACTGCCGCGATGATGCGCGTCTTACCGGCGCCGCTCGCCAGTGTGTAATCGCTCATATCAGTCTTCTGCAGTTTAAAATCGGGCGCGTCCTGACCGACCTTCACTTCGGCGCCTACCAGAGTTACGGGATTACCTTTGAGTGAAACTGATGCCATTGAATCTCCTCCAAAATTTAACCGCAAGAATGTATCGTAGGTTGTCCAAGAGGGCGGATGCTGGGTTAAGGAGTCGTTCAATTGTCATCAAGCGGCTTAGATATGAAGCCTCCGCCCTCTTGGACAACCTACGGCACATCGCTTGCCGATTTACTTTGTTTATCGGGCGCCGCCGGATCTACCTGAATGACTCCTCATATATTGAATATTGATTGAAGCGAACGGGGAAGCGGGGATTATACAGCTTTCAACGGAGAATAAAACCGCGAAGAGACGAGGATCGAGGATCGAGGATCGAGGATCGAGGATCGCCACGCGCGCAATGCCGCGATCTTCGACTCTTGATCTTCGATCCTCGATCTTCGATCCTCGATCCTCGAGATTTTCAGCCGCCAGACGGCCTTTCGATGTGACCACCGAATTTGTGACGCATCGCCGAAAGCACTTTCTCCGCGAACGAACTCTCCTGACGCGAACGAAAGCGGGTGAACAACGAGACGGCCAGCACGTCCACGGGCACCGCTTCTTCGATCGCCGCCTGGATCGTCCACCGCCCTTCACCCGAATCCTGCACGAAGCCCGAGTAGTTCGTGAGCGTCGGATTTTCGAGCAGAGCCATCGCGGTCAAATCGAGCAGCCACGAGCCGACGACGCTGCCGCGCCGCCAAACTTCGGCGATCTCCGCGAGGTTCAAGTCGTAGCGATAATCTTCCGGCAATTCCTTCGAGGCGGCGTTGCGCAAGATGTCGAAGCCTTCGGCGTAAGCCTGCATCAAGCCGTACTCGATGCCGTTGTGAACCATCTTGACGAAATGGCCGGAGCCGGCGGGGCCGCAATAGAGGTAACCTTCTTCGGAAGCGCTGTCTGTGGTCTCGCGCCCCGGCGTTCTGGCGATCTCGCCTCGTCCTGGCGACAGTGTTTTAAAGATTGGTTGCAGAAGATCGAAGGCCTCTTTCTCGCCGCCGACCATCAGACAGTAACCTCGCTCGGCGCCCCAGATCCCGCCCGACGTTCCGACATCAACATAATGGATGCCCTTTTCTTCGAGCGTCTTCGCGCGACGCACGTCGTCTTTGAAATGCGAGTTGCCGCCGTCAATGACGATGTCGCCGCCGGACATGAACTTCGACAACTTGTCGACGACCTTTTCAGTCGGGTCTCCGGCGGGAACCATCACCCAGACGGCGCGTGGTTTTTGCATCTTTTCGACCAGGTCTTCGATGGTTCTCGCGCCACTTGCGCCTTCGCTCTCCAACTGTTTAACGCTGTCGGCGTTGAGGTCGAAGACGAAGCATTCATGCCCGCCGCGCATCAGACGGCGAACCATGTTGGCGCCCATGCGGCCCAGGCCAATCATTCCCAATTGCATTAACATTGCTCCTTGATTTGAAAAACTGCGGTTGTGAAGTGAGAGGGGAGTGTAAAACGTGAAATGATGGCTGACAAGGTTGATACATCATGCTTGTGACAATGGTCATTGGCTTACGGTAAAATTCTTGTCGATCAATCCTCGTCGATTAATCCAATGACCGTGACGTCGTTATGAACGCTCTCGAATCCAAACCGCTCTTCGTGGGAGAAAGGGGAATTTGAATGAAGCACAATCGTTTATTCACTCTGTCGCTTGCGCTGCCCGCCGCTCTGCTTTTCATCTGGTTTTCACTTCAACTCGGAGGCGCGTCATCGGCCGCTAAAACCGATGACCCCTCCGCGGCGCCGAACGCCGTGCCGAGCGGTCCGGGGGATTGGCCGCAATGGCGCGGGCCCGAACGCAATGGGATATCGAAAGACACAGGTCTGCTCAAACAATGGCCTTCATCGGGGC
>Ga0126383_10003613_pt1 | contig 10279 bp, 13 predicted proteins | sample PanSoiMetPlot_35_FD_96882 | JGI IMG/M metagenome (GOLD analysis project Ga0126383, IMG submission 96882) | Tropical forest soil microbial communities from Panama - MetaG Plot_35 | ecosystem: Environmental > Terrestrial > Soil > Tropical forest > Bulk soil | place: Panama | collected 2016-02-17
ATGCCAATATGGTCCATGGCTGGCCCCCTTCTCCTTGCGCCACTGAGCGCGTGATCTCTCTGTGGGGCACTCTATGCCACCACGTCGAGTCGGGGGTCAGCCGCTTCATCCCATCTACGCTCCGAAAGAGCGGTTTCGACTGCTAATGATCTACTTGGGTGGATTGTTCGCCCTCCATGAGTCCGATCACTTGCTCAGTTCAACCGGAGGTTGTCTCGTTGACGGCGAGACGGATGCCTAACTTCGCAGTCGAGGAGACCGGGAGGCTCGCGCTGCTCGCCCTCTGGCCGCTGACCGCGAGCGTTGGTCGTACAAGACCATGACATGGGAGCAGCTACTACCGAGCATCGGGATGCTAGTCGCCCAGATTGATGCCCTGCTCTTCGCGAGATGGTATCTGCCCTCCTACCTCACCGAGAAGGCAAAGAACCTCGCGACGAAGGAAGATATCGCAAAGATTACCCGCGAGGTCGAGCAGGTGAAGCATGAGTATGCTCGGCGCCTTGAGAGCTTGGCGCACCAGAATCGCCTGGTCCTCGAGCAGGGTAGCCGGCGGCATCAGCTACGTATGGCGGCACTCGATCGTCGTCTTGAGGTTCATCAACAGGCGTATACTCTTTGGGTTAGGCTCCGTGGGTCGATTTACAAGGAAGACGAGATCAGGGCCGTCGTCATCGAGTGCCAGAACTGGTGGGGACTTCACTGTCTCTACCTCGACGAGACAGTTCGCCAGGCATTCCATGACGCCTATGTGGCGGCAGCGAATCACCGCGAACTGAAGGATGCCCATGTCGAAGCGCAAACGCTACAAAAGAATTGGGACACCATTACGTCGGTGGGCGAGTTCATCGTCAAGGCAGTTGAGCTCCCTCCCATCGCCGGCGTCGACTCGCCGGTCACAGAGCGCGAGCAATGATGCCTGTGACATCGGCTCCTGGGGCGTTCCGCGTCTGAGTCTGGCAGATTACGTCAGGTGGCCGGCGGCCACCCGAGAGGGGCCGGAGCGCGCTCGTGTTGGCTACGCTCGATCGGCGGACTCAACGTTCCGGCCAGTATCGGTAGGGGACGAAGCGAGGGGGGACGCTACCGGGAGACGAGCGCGAGCGTCTCGCGGAGCGCCTCGCGGTGCACGACGAGAAGCACGGCGATGTAGGCGAGGGCGCCGAGCGGCACCAGCATCAGCAGGGCCAGGCCCGGCGACGCGCCGGCGGGCACGATCCCGCGCGCTGCAGTCACCGCGGCCACCATGAGCGTCGAGGCCACCGCCGGCCAGAGTATCGCGGCCGCGAAGTCCCTCAGCGTCAGGCCGATCACGGTTGCCGTGCGTCGCAGGGTGATCAAAAAGACCACAGGGTAGGCCGACAGCCACGCTCCCGCCATCCCCATCGCACCCCAGGGCGCGCCGACGAGGCAGGCCGCCAGGATCGTGCCCGCGGCGATCCAGCCATTCCCGGCGCTGATCGCGGGGCGCGAGATTCCCCACAGCACGGGCGGCAGCAACGTAGACAGCATGCGGAGCGGCATGATCAGCGCGAGGGCTTGGAAGATGGGCGCGGCCCCCGGCCACTTCGGTCCCAGCAGCAGCGCCACTGCCTCGGGTGCCGTGACCGCGAGCCCGACGAAGAGCGGGAAGGACATGACGCTCATGATGCGAGTGACCTTGAGCAGGTAGAAACGCACGTCGCCCAGACGATCCTGCACGTGGGAGAAGGCAGGCAGACCAATGGCGTTGATGAAGCCCCCGGTCCGATGCATTGGCATCGTGGCCAGGTTCTGGGCCACCGTGTAGAGGCCAAGCGTTGCCTCGGCCCAGCGTCGCCCCCCGATCGCCTTGTCGGCGTTGGTGAAGACCTGCCAGGCCACGCGCTCCAGAGTGACCAGCCCGCCGAACGAGAGCGACCGCTTCACGGCGGCCAGCGAGAACGACGGCCAGCAGAGTGACGGGGCCAGCAGGTTCAGCCCCAGGACGGTGACCGCAGCCGAGCCCAGCCGCCCCCAGACCAGTGCCCACACGCCCGCGCCGGTCCAGGCCAGGGTCAGGGTGAGGAGGCCGCTCAGGCCCGTGGCCAAAAGCGTGATCATGGATTGGGTGCGGAAGTCGAGGCGGCGCTCGAGGCGGGCACGGGGCAAGGTCTCGAAGATGGAGAGCACGAAGAGCAACGACAGCACGCGCAGAATCGGGACCAGCCTCAGCTCGTGGAAGAACGCGGCCACGAGGGGCGCGCTCACAACTAGGAGCAGCGCGCAGACCAGGTTGATCACCATGACCACGCCGAAGACCTGCCGGATGAACGCGATGTCGGGGGCCTGATTCTGCACCAGCACGACGTCCAGGCCCAGGTCGTTGATCAGGTAAAGCGCGCTCGGCAGGATCATGGCCATCGCGATGAGGCCGTAGTCGACGGGCGAGAGCAGGCGGATCACCACGATCGTCATGGCCCACGACAGAACCTGACCAGCGAGCCGCGCGGTGGCAGCCCACCGGACCGCGATCAGGGCCTTCTTGCCGACGTCGGAGACAGTGCTCACGCTCTTCCAACGTAGCCGACCGCACCATTTCGGGCCAAGGAAGAACGATCGACCTGTTCGGCGGGAGCCGGTCGCGATGGATCCTGTCACGACGTAAGTCGCTGGGTAGGAGGGGCAAGAGCTCGCTGCTTGCACCGTGCTTGCTGCAAGCTCTTCCCCGCAGCTCGAGCTCGCGGTGGGCGAGCAGCTGACCGATCCGAGCGCGGACGGTGGCGAGACGTGAGCCCGGCCGGTGCCGGATCAGGGCCCCGTCGAAATCGCCTCTGTGCCATTGGCTCCTAGAGGCTCCGAGAGCGCCTGGTATCTGAGTGTGGCAGATTACCTCAGGAGGCCTGCGGCCACCCATCGGCGACCGCCGCCGCAGCGGGCCCGCGGCGGGACCCGTCACGTGGCGGTGATTTGACATCCGCGGCGGCGGAGCACCGCTTTCCCGCGACGGGAAGGCTCCTGCTCCGATCCTGAAAAGGAGGACGACCATGCGGCGAGCGAGCAGTGTACTCGTGATGCTCCTGTGCCTGATTGCGGCCAGGGCTGGCCCGACAACCGCCGTGGACTTCGGCCTCGATTTCGCCGGGAGCTACGTTGGCGCCAGCCTCGGCTCGGTTCCCGGATTGCCCCCTCTCTACGGCGGATTGACGTTCGTAGACCCCAGCACGATTCTCATCGGCGGCAACGCGAACACCGACGCCGGTCGCCTGTACACGATCGGCGTGACTCGCGATGCCGGCAACCACATCACCGGATTCTCTGGGAGCGCCGCACTCTTTCCCGGGGCGGGCTCCACCATCGGCGCGTTCAATGACGGCGGCGTGGTGTTCGGCCCGGGTGGAGTCCTGTTCACGTCCCGGTGGCCGGTGAACCAGCTCGGACAGACGAAGCCCGGCAGCTCGAGCGAGGACAAGATCGTCGATCTCGCGGCCCTGGGGGTCGCTCAGTCCCACGCCGCCCTGAACTTCGTGCCGGCGGGTTTTGGCGGCGCTGGCCGGCTGAAGCTCGTGTCATGGGCCGGCGGCCAGTGGTACGACGCGGGCCTGTCGGCGGACGGAAGCGGGACGTTTAATCTGGTGGGATTGAGCCAGGTGGTCGCGTCCACGGTGCCCGGCGGGCCCGAGGGGTTCGTCTATATTCGCGCAGGGAATGCCGGCTTCTCCGTGAACAGCATCCTGATCTCGGAGTTCAGCGCGGGCGCGATCGGCGCCTACGACGTCGACGCCGAGGGCAATCCAGTGATTGCGAGTCGTCGGTCGTTCCTGAGCGGCCTCACCGGGGCCGAGGGTGCCGCCATCGATCCCCTGACGGGAGACTTCCTCTTCTCAACGTTCGGAGGGGGAAATCAGATCTTCCGTGTCGAGGGATTCCAGGCGCCGTCGACGGTGCCGGAGCCGACAACACTGCTCCTTGTGAGTACCGTGCTGGCCGGCTTGACAGTCGCGTTGCGCACAAGACGCCACAAGGAAAGGTAACGGCGCAGCCTCAGGAGGAAATTCATCCCCCCTATCGCAACATGCGCGATATGCCGAGCCCATCCGTCCGGACGCGACATCGATAGCAACCATGACGGCTCGAGGCACCTCCGGAGTGCCGGGCATGGCGGGTGTACCGGCGGGTCGGCGTCTTACACCACGATCTGAACGATCCGCGGACGAACCCGAGCTTCCGCTGACGACGCGGCCGAAGCATCGCGGGGGCGTAGATCCCGAGAACGCCGTCAAGGTGGCCATCGCGCGCCGAACGAAGCCCGGGGCGCCTCCAGGCCTTGTGCGACTCGTCCTCACCCTGGAGCTCCGTCTAGCACTCGCTGAGAAGCTGAGCGGCACGGCCATCCGGGAAGGTAAGAACCTCGAGGCGGTGGTGATCGACCTGCTCGAGGTTGGAGCAAAGTGATGACCAACGCCAAACTCCGCGCCAGGGTTCTGGACCTGGTTGCCTCTGGTGACCTACCGGACGAGAGGCCGGTTGTTCAGAACGCCTTGATCCGAACGAGCTAGGCGGCATCACCCTCCGCATATATTCGGACGGCGGCTTCGGGGATGTCACGAAGGAATAGGCGCAGGCGCGGCTTGAGGCGCGTGGTGACGTGGCGCGTCTAGAGGTAATCGACCTTCGCACGTGGAAGAACGCCGAGCGGAGAGGCGGATCCGTATAGTCATCCGTAAGAGGAGGTAGACGTGTCGTACGCGCTGAGGCTCGTGATACCCTTCGTCGCGCTCGTCGCCGGACTCGCTGGCTTTTGGTATTTCGTGCCCAGGGCACCTTCGTTTGGCATGTTCGCCGGTGAAGGCGAGATCAACGTCGCCCGCGTGGGCCTGAGCTTTGCCGCCACCATCACCGGCGTGATTCTCGGCTCCTTCTATCGTCAGCTGCGCGCCCTGCAGACCGTCGGACAAAAGACGATCGAGGCGCCTCTTCGGTTCCGGGCGGTCGCTGAAAGGGAAGAAATCATGCGGCCCCCCAAATGTGTGATCGGATCCACGGGTAGCACTGCAGAGTAGGATAGCGCCGATCGGCACGACGCGGACGTTTTCAAAGATTCTAGCGGGGCTTGCGATTGGCGGCCTCCTCCTCTGGCTCGCGCTTGCCCCGCACGGCCGCGAGCAGCGGTTCGCGCTGCTTGACGACCTCGTCCGATCCGGCGAGGTCGGGCGCGTCGCGGGCGACGACGCCGAGGCGTTCCGCGGTCTCGTGACCAAGTCGGTCGAGGCAGCGCGCATCAAGGACCCGATCGTCGTCAATTCAACCCCGAGGCGAGACCATCTCCATTTCTTCGTCACCGACCCTGGGAGCAGCTGGTTCACCCGCTGCGGCGAGGGCAACGCGGTCTACGATGCCGACGTCGATACCGTGTTCATTGACCGGAGCCTGTTCCTGCCGACCGAACTAACGCGGATAGGACAAGCCCTCCACTGGGAGCGTGCTGCTGCTCCGAGGCAGTTCCCATTTTCCCGGACCTTCCTCACACTCATCACACTTCACGAGCTCGGGCACCGGACGCTTCACCGTGTGAGTGGCGGGTTTTTTGATGGCGGCCAGAAAGCAGCGCGGAACAAGGAACTCGAGGCGGACGGCTTCGCCCTCGAGGCGCTGAAGCGCGCCTATGCGGAGGGAATCCTCGGAGACGACTCCGCCGTCCTGGCGGAGCTCGCGGAGGCAGGACTGGGCAGAGACCTCGCCACCGGCCCTCGGCTCACTGGCGCGCTCTTTATATGCCGCGTCGCAGATGAGGGTAGGGCTTCTCTTCTCCCGCGGGTCGCTTTCCTCGCTCTATGAGGATCCGAGCCACCCCAGCTACGGCGTACGGATCCGCCGCTTCTCAGAGACGCTCAAGGGTGAGGCGGGCGACGACCCGACGCTCGCCGCGTATCTTGCGTACTTCGGAGCGATCACTGACCGGGTCGAGGGACTTCGCGCGCTTGGACTGATCGAGCTCCACAGCGACACGGCGATAGCCGCACTCGCATTCGATGACGATGGGCTCGTCGTGTTCGACCGATCTTGGACGGTGTATCGGGTTCCGCAGAAGACCATCGCGCGAAGTATGAAGGATCGTTCGATCGCTCTACGGCCGCAGCGTATCGGCCTGATCCCTGGGCGAGATGAGCGGGAATATATCGAAAGGCTTTGGAGCATCCCGGACCGCGGAGTCTATGTCACCTCACGAGGTGAGACATTCGAGGTGCGGGGAGATGCGATCGCCGCAAGACCGGATCTCCATGCCCAAGAGTCGTTGTCTCTCCCAGTGCTCATTACGTCCGCGGAACCTAGCGATCTACTGCTGCGGGGCCAGGGAAGATCCTTCACGGTCGTCCGGGGTGATGCGGTGCTCGGCAGCTCTGCGTGGAGCGACGTGCTTGAGCCGGCCCGCCTCTCCGGGAGAGTCACGGAACCTACGACACCCAGCGTCTCCGTCGAGCATGGCACGGTGCACGTGGCGGTCCATGAGAAGCAGGGGCCCTTGGTCCGAGCGTTGGCATTCCGGGCCGCGCCTCCCTTCAAGGCTCGCTTTGTCCCCCTGAACGTGAATGGCGACATCGACCGATACGGTGAACTGGTGACGATCGAGCACGAAGGGAGCTTCCGCCATTTTCTCTTCGGGAAAACCAGCCTGCTTTCCAAGGTCTTCGTCTGGGAGCTCTTTGAAGACCGAGAACCGGCGCTCAGGGCAGCCTACGCGCCGCTTCTGTACGGTCTAGCTTCGAAACCCTTCACCGGACAGAATGTGCCTGTCGTCGTGACTGGTGTCCGAGCCATGCCACCCCATTCTGTCTTCGTGACTCTCGCGGCCGATTCGATCCTTCGCTATGACGTGCGCGCCGCGACGCTCCAACCTGTCTTTCACCCGGGGACAAGCGTTCGGGTGACGGTGGCGCGCCAGGGGCTCGTCGCCTTCAGCTCCTTCAATGCGTACAAGGCGTTCCTCTTGCACTTGGGGCCGGAATGACTTCATCGTCGCCGGGGATCTTCCGCAGCCACCGATCACTGTCGGGAAAACCCGGTATGGAACTGGCGGAGAATTCCCTGCTCTAAGCATCCTGTGGCATCGGCTTCTGGGGTCGGCCAGTGTCTGAGCCTGGCAGATTACGTCACGATGAGGGGACCCACGGATCGGGCGCCCGCCGCCGGAGGGTGCTAGAGTTGCCTAGACATAATGACTGCCGATCGAAGAGGCTGACCTCCGTCTCAACACGCGGGTTAGCTTCGGTGAAGCCAGAGCCGCAGAATGCGCGGTGGCATTCATCAACGAGATCGGAGGTCAGCCATGGGAAACGGTAACACACTGCATGTCGGGCTCGACGTTCACAAGGATTCGATCGCGGTGGCGTACGCGGGCGCAGATGGCGTGGCGCCGGTCCACATCGGATCGAGCGGCACTCGGCAGTGCGACATCGACGCGCTCATCCGTAAGCTGCAGAGCAAGAGCCCGCACCTGGTGTTCGTCTATGAGGCTGGGCCCTGCGGCTATTGGCTGTACCGGTACCTGACCCGGAAGACATTCCCGTGCTTCGTCGTGGCACCGTCCTTGATCCCGCGCAAGCCAGGGGATCACGTGAAGACCGACAAGCGGGACGCCGTGACGTTGGCGCGGCTGGCCCGCTCCGGGGACCTCACGCCGGTCTACGTTCCGGCTGTGGCCGATGAAGCGATCCGGGATCTGGCGCGCGCTCGGGAGGACGCGTTGAAGGATTGCAACGCCGCGCGGTTTCGCTTGAAAGCGTTTCTGTTGCGGAACGACATTCGCCATGTGGGTCGCGCCAACTGGAGCCCGGAGCACCTGCGCTGGCTGGCCCGCCTGGTGTTCCCCACGTCGGCGCAGCAGATTGTGTTCCAAGAGTACGTCCGCACCGTCACCGAGCGCACGGACTTGTGGCACCGGCTGGAAGCCGAGCTGGTGGAGCAGGCGAAGCCGTGGCGGTTCTCTCCAGTCGTCGAGGCGTTGCAAGCGCTCCGGGGCGTGCAGTTCACCGTGGCCATCACGACGCTGGCCGAACTCGGCGATCTCACCCGCTTCGACCATCCCCGCCAGCTCATGAGTTATCTCGGTCTCACGCCGAGTGAGTATTCGAGCGGCGACTGACGCCGCCTCGGCGGGATCACGAAGATGGGCAACCGTCACGCCCGCCGCGTGTTGATCGAAGCGGCCAAGGCCTATCGCCACCGGGCGAAGGTCTCGGAGCAGATCCGAGCGCGTCAGCAAGCGCTGCCCCCGGCGGTATGCGAGATCGCCTGGAGGGTGCAGGTGCGGCTGTGCGGCCGGTTCCGGAAACTTCTCGCGCGCGGAAAGCACCCGAACACCGTGACCGCCGCGATCGCCCGCGAGCTGGCCGCGTTCATGTGGGCCATTGCGAAGCTTCAACCACTCGCCGCGTGAGGTGAACGAGGGACAGCAGTGACGATGGTCATCGACCCAGGAGCGACACCGATTCTCGGACGGGACGCAGCCCCGGTGATGGTGCAACCCTCGCGAGCGTTACGAGGCTGCGATAAACCCTCGTGCCTAGACCGAGGCAGGCACCTGACGGACACAAGTAAGGTGGTAGCCAATCCACGGATATCAGCATGATCAACCGTCGAGGTTACTGGCTCCGTCTCTTCCGAGGATCAGTGCTGCATGATCTTTGACGACAGCGGCTGAGAGAGTAGAGGAAAAGAAACGTGGCCTTGAACGTGGGGCTTGACAGCGGCAGTCATATCAACGCTCACGTTGAGCAGCCGCGGCGAACGCATGCGAGCCGGCGGGCGGCTCGAACGTGATGTTCGGCGGCCCATAAGCAGTTGCCGGGGGGGGCCGATGGGCCCATCACGGCTGATACGGCGCATCGGAACGGGGCACATCAGGGAGTTGCTCATCCAGAGATTGTCGGTACCTGATGCAGCCCCGCAGAAACTCCGGCCATGTAGGCACCGTCGGCACCGGGTCCGTCTTCTCGGGAAGGAGCCCCCAGAGACGGGGATGGTGCCAGCAGAGGGCGTGGCCGGTACTGTCTCGGTGGGCTCGGATCCCTGTGCGCGTCCTTCTCGCCTCGTCAATGAGCTGCTCGGTGGTCATTACTTCGAGATCTTCGTCCACGCTACCTCCTTGACTGGCCGCGGGAAGCGAACGTCACGGTGTGTTGTCTGCCGAACGCCACGCTCAGCGGCCAGAGCGAGCAACGCGAGCGCTGGACCGCGGGAGCGCAATGGTGGGCCGCGTCCACTACTCAATCACCTGATCGGCTCGCTCCAGGAGCGAACGAGGGACGGTGAGGCCGAGCGTCTTGGCGGTCTTCAGGTTGATGACCAGCTCGAACTTCGTGGGCTGCTCGACAGGGAGGTCGCCGGGCTTGGCGCCCCGGAGGATTTTGTCCGTGAGCAGCGCTGCCTTATGCCAGAGTTCGGGACGGTTTGGGCCGTACGACATGAAGCCACCACCCTCGACGAGATTCGATAGGCCGACCACGGCCGGTACTCTACCCTTCAACGCCACGGCCACGACCCGAAGCGCATATGAATGGATCAGGGCGTCCTCGACTATCGTGACAGCGTCCACCCTTTGCCGCGTCAACAGCGGGAAGACCGCATCGAAGTCGGCGGGAGCATGAACCCCCAAGCGCTGGATTCGGAGCTTGAGCGTCTTCGCAACGGTCTCGATGGCTTCGACCGCATGCTCGTCGACTGCGTTGAGGGCATTGTAGACTACTGCGACGCGCACGATGTGTGGCTCCGCCTCTTTCAGTAGAGGTTGCCACCCGGGTGGGCCAGGCTGCTGACGAGCCCCGAAGCCACGGGATCCCCGGTCGTGGCCATGACGACAGGAATCGTCTTGGTTACCTCTATGGAGGCGCGCGTCTGCGGTGTGCCGTCCGCCACGATCACATCGACGCCACGAACCACGAGTTCGCGCGCCAGCGCCTGCAGGCGTTCGTAGTGCCCCTCCGCGGATCGATACTCCAGCGTCAGGTTCTGTCCCTCAATCCATCCCTTCTCGCGCAGCGTTTGTTTGAACGGCTCGATCTGGACGCTCGGCGTCGACAACGTCGCACCTAGGAGAACGCCGATCTTGGCCGCCTTCCGCTCCTGCGCCTCGGCGACGAACGGGGTGGCGAGAACGCTCGCACAGCCAACCAGGAATGCTCTGCGGTCCATCACTAAATGGCTCTACCGGCTTTCGTGTGGGTAGAGATCGAGTCCTCCACAGTGAAAGTAGATGGCGGTCTTGAAGTGCTCCGGGTTGCGGAAGCCGCGGGCCGTCTTCTTGACCCATTGGATCACCGCG
>Ga0126383_10003614_pt1 | contig 10276 bp, 12 predicted proteins | sample PanSoiMetPlot_35_FD_96882 | JGI IMG/M metagenome (GOLD analysis project Ga0126383, IMG submission 96882) | Tropical forest soil microbial communities from Panama - MetaG Plot_35 | ecosystem: Environmental > Terrestrial > Soil > Tropical forest > Bulk soil | place: Panama | collected 2016-02-17
CCTCCATCACGGCCTCACCCGCCGTAACCGCACCCGCCGGCTGCCCGTTCAACTTGGCGGCACCCCCCAGGTCCGCTATCACTAATACTGCCATGCTGATCTGCGAGCAGGGCGAGGCTTCCGACGGGTGAGCACGGGCTTCACTCCCAGGGGCTACCGCCCCAACCCACCCTGGACAGGCTACGACGAGCCCCGGCGGCGCGCCTCTCTCTACGCGCGACCCCCGGGCGGAAGGCTTCCGGGACGGCGCGGCTGGTTCAGGCGCTTCGGGCCCGGAATCGCCCTCATCCTGGTGGTGCTCCTGGGGGGCTGCGCCGGTTACGTCGGCGTGACCCTCCGGGATGTGCCAGACCCAGGCCAGATCCCCGAACTTGGACACTCCATCGTCGTCTACGACCGCAAGAATCGACAGATTGAGCAGCGCAACTCGCAGGGCCAGTACTACCAGGTTCTGTCCCTTGCCGAGATGGGTGACCTCAACAGGTGGGCGACACTCGCTGCAGAGGACCGTGATTTCTACAGTCACCCGGCTATCGACCTCAGCTCGACCGCGCGAGCAGCTGGCGCGGACCTGCTCGGCAGCGGCAACCTCCAGGGCGGAAGCACGATAACGCAGCAGCTCGTCAAGATCTCGGTCCTCACGCCTCAGCGTTCGATCTTTCGGAAGGTCCAGGAGGCCACGATCGCCTTCGGCGTCGAGAACAACTACACAAAAGACAAGATCCTGGAGATGTACTTGAACCGCGTCTCCTATGGCCACAACGCGTACGGCATCGGCGCCGCGGCCAGGGTCTATTTCTCCAAAGATGCGAAGGCCCTGACAGCGGCCCAGGCCGCATTCCTGGCAGGGCTCATCAACGGGCCCTCCTACTACGACCCGCGAATCCACTTTGATCGGGCCAAGGAACGGCAGCAATACGTGCTCGACGGCATGGTAAAGACCGGAAAGCTGACCCAGGCCGACGCTGACAAGGCGGCCCAGGAGGACATCAAGTCCGAGCTCAAGTTCGACCAGAGCCTAACGACAAGCAAAGCCCCTCACTTCGTGGACTGGGTCCTCGAGCAGCTGGAGAGGATCGTGGGCAAGGATGCCGCTCACCAGGCCGGCTTCAAGATCTACACGACGCTCGACCTCGACATTCAGGACCTCGCCAACAGGTCCGTCCAGCAGGGCGTAGCCAACGCATCGCTTAAGCGGGAAGGCGTAAACAACGCCGACTTGCTCGCAGCCAGGCCTGACACCGGCGAGATCCTCGCGTGGGTGGGCTCCGCCGACTACTACGACCGGGGCATCAACGGCGCTTTCGACGTGGTGGCCGAGGGTGCCCGGCAGCCGGGCTCATCCTTCAAGCCATACGTCTTCGAGGCGGCGCTCAAGAACCACACGATCACCCTCGCGAGCACGCTTCATGACAAGCCGACCGACTTCGGCGTCGGCGCTGGTATCTGGCCCCACGACTTCGATGACCGCTGGCTGGGCAACGTCAGCGCGCGCGACTCGCTGCTGATGTCTCGAAACGTGCCGGCCGTCGAGACGGCGAAGATGGTTGGCATCGACCAGGTCATCAAGCAAGCAAACTCACAGGGAGTCCAGCCGCAGACCCCACTGAAGCCGTTTCTTTCGACAGCGATCGGCGGTTCCGACATCACGATGGTTCAGAACGTGCAGGGCTACCAGGCCTTCGCCAACCAGGGAACGGTGATGCCGCTGTTCGGGATCACCAAGATCGTCGACATTCAGACCGGCGAGGAGATCCCGGTCGCCCACCAGCCCAGCTCTCAGGTGATGACGCCCGCCGAGTCCTATCTGATCACGGACGTCCTGAAGGGTTACAACGCGTTCTGGCATCTGGGCTGGAAGCGCCAGATGGCCGGCAAGTCAGGAACGACCGGCGGCAACAGCACCGGGAAGCACCGCGACGCGTGGATGATGGCGTACAACCCGAACATCGTCGTCGGCGCCTGGGCTGGCCACACCCTGTCCGGCACGGACAGCGGCGCCGGAGGCAACGACAGCATCAGCGCTTTCGGCACTGAGGTCGGTCAGTACATCCTGGCGCCGTTTATCAACGGCCTGCCGAGCAACATGAGCGACTGGTACAGGCGGCCCGACGGGATCGTGACCGGCGGCGGATGCCCTGGTGGCGATCACCCTGGCGGCGGCGAGATATTTCTTGCCGGCACGCAGAACGGAGTCAACTGCCCAACGCCATCCCCGACGCCAACCCCGACTCCGACGCCTTCCGGAAGCCCTACGCCGGCGCCCGGCCCGAGCATCGTCCCAAGCCCGTCGGCCTCTCCAAGTCCCCGTCCCTCCCCGTAGGAGGGACCCAGGGGGCGTGGTAGCATGGAATGGCAAACCCGTGAGGGAGGTATCTGTTTGGCGATGATCGAGTCAGCGACTGTCACACTCACCGATGAAGCCCTGTCGCAGCTCAGGTCGCTGCTGGAGAAGGAGGCCAACTCAGAGCTGGCCCTGCGCGTCTTCGTCAGCGGCGGCGGCTGCTCTGGCCTGCAGTACGGGATGGCCTTCGACGACAACGTCCGGCCCGGTGACGAGGTCGTGCATCAGGGCGGCGTTCGTGTCCTGATCGACGACTTCAGCGCGCCGTATATCCAGGGCTCCGAGATCGACTACGTCGACAGTCTCATGGGTGCGGGGTTCACTGTTCACAATCCGAACGCGGTCAAGTCCTGCTCCTGCGGACACTCGTTCGACACAGGCGAGGACGCTGGAACGGCCAGGGCCTGCGGCTGCGGCGGCCACTAGGAGGTCCGGCCGGAGACACGGCCGAGAGTCTGTGTGGCCGGCTGGCCAGAACTTCTTCACTTGCATCTCCGGGACGAGCGTTGAGACCAGGACCAGCCTCGAATTCGGTTATCAGCGGGAGGACGCGCTAGGCAACGCACGCCATCGGCATACCAATCGCCGATCCCAGTGTCGCCCGGTGAGCGGTTCACATCGTTGGAACAGCTGTCACGGTTAGGCTCCCAGCGCGTGCGAGAGATCGCCTTCCTCGTGGTCGGTGCATCCACCCCGATCGGAATCCTGGCGGTGAACGTATCAGCGTTCGTGATGCTGCACCTGCCGGAATTCCGTCTCAGCATCGCGATCTGCGCGCTGGTCAGTGGCCTCTCGCTGAACGGCCTGACTGCCTGGGCGCTGTTCGGCCGCGCTGAGCGCATCGCCCCTCAGCTGATTGCGGAATACCGGCCGTGGCTCATCGCCGCGGTGGTTGTCTTCGTGGCCGCGTTCTCCGCACTGGGTGCCTACTGGACGTGGCAGAGCATGCAGGACTCGAGGCAGCTGCCCAACCTGTACGCCGTCCTCACCGCCTTGTGGCTGCTATTCCTGCCCGTCCTGATGACGTTCGTCGCCAGGTGGCTCAACGGCGGCAAGGCAAGAGTCCGGCCGACCGCACCTCCGCCGCCCGAGGTCGCGTTCCGAGAGCACTGAGCAAATAAGAGAGCCCCCCGCCCAGGCGGGAGGCTCTCTCTACTCGTTCGCTATCGGGAAGCGCGAGGCTCGGTTCAACCTCCTACATCATGTCGGGAGGCATGGACGGGCCGGCTGACTCCTTCTTTTCGGGAACCTCCGTCACCACGGCCTCAGTGGTAAGGACCATGGCCGCGATCGACGCCGCGTTCTGGAGGGCTGAGCGCGTCACCTTGGCCGGGTCGGCGATCCCGGCTGCCAGCATGTCGACCTGCTTGCCGTTGAGCGCGTCCCAGCCCTGGCCGGCCTTGGCCTTGCGGATCATGTCGACGATGACCGAGCCCTCGTCACCCGCGTTGGCCGCGATCTGGCGGACCGGCTCCTCGAGCGACTTGCGGACGATCGCGACGCCCGTCGCCTGGTCGCCGCTCATGCCGAGGCCGCCGGCCAGCACCTTCTGCGCCTGAAGCAGGACGGTGCCGCCGCCGGCCACCATGCCCTCTTCGACCGCCGCCTTGGTTGCGCTCAGGGCGTCCTCGATGCGGTGCTTCTTCTCTTTCTGCTCGACCTCGGTTGCGGCGCCGACCTTGATCACCGCGACCCCGCCGGCCAGCTTCGCCAGCCGCTCCTGCAGCTTCTCCCGGTCGAAGTCGGAGGTCGTCTCCTCGATCTGGGCCTTGATCGCCTTGATCCGGGCCTGGATCGCGTCGGCCTTGCCGGCGCCCTCCACTATCGTCGTGTCGTCCTTGGTCACGGTCACGCGGCGAGCCTTGCCAAGCTGCTCGATCCGGGTCTGATCGAGCTTGAGGCCGAGGTCCTCCGAGATCACCTGGCCTCCGGTCAGGATGGCCATGTCCTCCAGCATCGCCTTTCGCCGATCGCCGAAGCCTGGTGCCTTGACCGCGCAGGCCTGGAAAGTGCCGCGAAGCTTGTTGACGACAAGAGTGGCCAGCGCCTCGCCCTCGACGTCCTCAGCCACGATCAGGAGCGGACGACCCTGCTGGACCACCTTTTCCAGCACCGGCAGCAGATCCTGGACTGCCGTGACCTTGCGGTCGGTGACCAGGATGAAAGGCTCTTCAAGCACCGCTTCCATTCGGTCAGGGTTGGTGACCATGTAGGGCGAGATGTAGCCGCGGTCGAACTGCATACCCTCGACCGTCTCCAGCTCGATGCCTACGCCCTGGCCGTCCTCGACCGTGATGACGCCGTCCTTGCCAACCTTGTCCATGGCCTCGGCGATCAGCTCGCCGATCTTGTCGTCCTGGGACGAGATGGCCGCAACGTGGGCGACGTCTTCGTGGCCCTTCACGGGAACGGCCACGCGCTTGATCTCCTCAACAACGGACTCGACGGCCTTTTCGATCCCGACCTTGAGCTGCATCGGGTTAGCGCCGGCGGCGACATTCCGAAAGCCCTCGTTGATCATTGTCTGGGCCAGCAGGGTCGCCGTGGTGGTGCCGTCGCCGGCCACGTCGTTTGTCTTGGTCGCAACCTCGCGCAGCAGCTGCGCGCCGGTGTTCTCGCCCGGATCCTTGAGCTCGATCTCGCGGACGATGGTCACCCCGTCGTTGGTCACGGTGGGGGCGCCGAACTTCTTCTCGAGAACGACGTTGCGGCCCTTCGGTCCCAGCGTGATACGCACCGACTCTGCGACGATGTCGATGCCGCGCTTCAGGGACTGCCGGGCGTCTACGTCGAAAGCAACTGCCTTCGCCATAAGTGTCGATAAACCTCCTGGTTGATTAATCAGTCACGGGCGACGCCTTGTGCCGCCCTACTTGGACCCGTTTGCTACGACGGCGAGCACGTCCTTTTCGCTGATGATCAGGTACTCGACGTCATCGAGCTTGAACTCGTTGCCGGCGTACTTCGCGTAGAGCACCTTGTCCCCGATGCTCAGCTCCATCGGCACCTTGGTCCCGTTGTCGAGGATGCGACCGGTTCCGACCGCCTCCACGATCCCCTCCTGGGGCTTTTCCTTCGCCGTGTCCGGGAGCACGATCCCGCTCTTGGTCTTCTCCTCTCGCTCGACGGGCTTCAGGACTACCCGATCGCCCAACGGCCTAAGCTGCATGTCGTCTCCTCCGAGGTGGATTGATTGGCACTCACAAGCATTGAGTGCTTAGCACTCCCGCTTGCCGAGTGCTAATTGTAGGGATCTGCGACGGCAGATATCAAGTGTCGGGGTCGCGCCGAGTCGCCAGGACCTCCTGGGCTGCCTGAAGCTGGTCAACGGGGACGTAGACGCGGCAGTCTTCGAACACGGATCCCGACCACACGCCCTGGGCGCTGAGCTGCCGCGTGATGGGTTTGAGACCGTTGGCCTCCAGCACCGCCTGGACCAGGTCCGCCTCCACGCAGGCTCCGCTGAAGACCTCTCCCCAGCCCTCCGGCGGCCTGGCACTCATGCTGCTACCAACCCAGCGCCGGGTCCGCCCGCAGCTCGGCGCCCTGGCGAGCGTGTGGTGCCGCGGCCGCGATCATCGCCGCGTTGTCCGTGCACAGCGCGAATGGTGGCACGGTCAGCCGCGCACGACCAGAAAGCACCTCCTCCGCCCGGCTGCGCAGCAGAGTGTTCGCGGCCACCCCACCGCACACCACCACCTCCCGCACCGGCCACTCGTCGAGCGCACGGTCGAGCTTTTGCAGCAGGGAGTCCACAACCGACCACTCGAACGCGGCGGCCAGGTCGGCGCGCGTCGCGGCGTCCAGGCCATTCGGACCACCCAGGTCGCGCACGCGGTAGAGCAGCGCGGTCTTGAGCCCACTGAAGCTGAACTCGAGACCCGGCAGCGACGGCACCGGCAGGGGCTGATGGCGGGGATCTCCGAGGCGTGCCTGTCGATCGATGACGGGCCCACCAGGATAGCCGAGGCCCAGAGTGCGCGCGGCCTTGTCGAAGGCTTCTCCGGCGGCATCGTCGCGCGTGCGGCCGATGACCTGAAACTCGCCGTGCGCCGGCATCCGCACAAGGTCGGAGTGGGCGCCGCTGACCACCAGCGCTAAGAGAGGGGGCTCCAGGTCAGCCCGGGCAAGCAGGGCGGCATAAACGTGGCCCCAGAGGTGGTTCACGCCCGCGATCGGCGTCCCCCAGGCTGCCGCGAGGCCCTGCGCCAGCCCGACGCCGACCAGCAGGCAGCCGACCAGGCCCGGCCCGCGAGTTACTCCGATCAGGTCAACGTCCTGGCGGCGTACCTCCTGCGCCAGTGCCGTGCGGATGAGCGTTGGCAGCTTCTCGAGGTGACCGCGGGCCGCAAGCTCCGGGACCACCCCACCGTAGGACGCGTGGATCTCTTCCTGCGAGTAGACCAGGTTGGCCAGTATGCGGCGGCCGTCCTCTACGAGCGCCACTGAGCTCTCGTCGCAGCTGGACTCGATGCCGAGCGTGAGAATCTAACTGTCCAGTGCCGGCCCGAAGTCCCGGCGGAGGCCGCGGACCTGATGCTCGATGCGCTCGAGGTTCGCCTCGCACGCCTGCTTGAAGCGCGGTGAGTAGATGGAGTCAGACCACATCACGATGGCGTCCTCGCCATTGTCGGTGTAGTAGCCCTTGCGGCGGCCGATAACCTTGAAGCCGAACGACTCATACATCCGCATGGCATTGTCGTTGGAGGTCCTGACCTCGAGCGTGATCCACTTGGCGCCCAGCTCGTAGGCAGCCTGGACCAGTCCCGCAAAAATGATGCGCCCGTAGCCGGAATGTTGAAGGTCTCGGCGCACGCCAATGGTGGTCACGTGCGCCTCGTCGTACATGCGCCACATGCCACCGTAGCCCACGATTTCCGTGCCGTCGTAGGTTTCCCGCCTCAGCACGATGTAGTAGGCGCTGTTGCGCGACGAGAGCTCCCGGTAATAGGCGTTGCGGGGCCACGGCGTGCTAAAGATGTGCCGCTCGATCTCCTGCACCGTCGGCACATCCGCCTCGCGCATCGGCTCGATGGCAAGCCGCTGCCGGACCTGGACCATCTTTGGCGCTGCCTGCTCCTATTCCCGCAACGTCCAGAAGGACTGCATGTACTTCAGCTTGACCGTATCATAGCCAAGCTCCTCAGCCGTCCCGAGCAGGCTGGCCGCGGCCTGCCCAAACCCACGGAGCTCGTCATCCGCCAGCAGCCTTACCCCCACCGCCCGCACGGCGGCCAGCGAGGCAGGCCGCAGCCAGCCGACCGCAGGCAGCCCCTGCGGCAGCTGCGCCGGGTCGCTTGCGTGCGGCTCGCCACCCGGCTCCTGCCAGTACAGCCGGCCCCGTCCCGCTTCGACGAGCGCCGTCACCGGCTCGTCCGCCCGGGCAGCCTGCAGGTCCAGGGAGCCGATGCCGAGCAGAGGTACCCCGAGGCCCATCGCCAGACCGACGCCGTAGCTCACCCCGATTCGCAGGCCCGTGAACGAGCCAGGACCGAGGCCAACCGCCACCGCCTTCAGCCGGCGCAGGTCGGCCAGGCCCAGTACCTGGCCAGGCAGGTCGTGCGCGCGGCCGCCGGCGAGGAGGAGAGATGCCACGGGGCCCTCGTCCCCGACGACCGCCAGCGCCGAACATGAGGAGGAGGTATCGATCACCAGGACCACGAGCTCGGCGCCTCCTCGATGGTCAGCCGGCGCCGATCCCGATCGAGAACTTCCAGCGTCACCCGTATGGCATCTGCGGCCGGCAGGCGGTCCCCCCACTCGACCACCACCGCCCCCTGGTCGAGGAGCTCGTCAAGTCCCACGTCGGCAAGGTCGCGCGCGTCGGCCACCCGGTAGAGGTCGACGTGCGCCAGCACGATGGGGCCCGGGTATATGCGCACCAGCTGAAAGGTTGGGCTCATGACGTCGCCAGATGCCCCCATCCCCCGGGCGAGGCCTCTCACGAAGGTGGTCTTGCCGGCTCCCATCTGGCCGCTGAGCAGGACCAGGTCGCCGAGGCGGACGTGGCGCGCGAGCCGGGCTGCGGCTGCCTCTGTCTCATCGGGCGATCCGGTGATGAGTCCGCGAGAGCCGGGGTTGCCGCGGCGACGGCGAGCTCTCGCCCCATCCGCAACGCCACTATGCGAAGTGGTCGTAGCCACGCTTCTCCACTTCCACCTCACGGCCTTGAGCGTCCAGCAGCACCACCCGGGCGTCGGCCGTGAGCTCCCCCACACAGTGCAACCCCGGCGGAAGCTTTGGCCCGCAGCACACCAGCTCAACCTCCTCGCCGCTGGCCACCGCCTGCTCGGGCGACGCCCCCTCGGCCAGCGGCACCGCATCCCGGATCAGCCTGGCGCCGGCGCCGGAGGCGGCTGCGAACTTGTCCATCTCCATAAGGAGGCCGTCCGAGATGTCACCGCAGCAAAGGCCGGCCGCCGTCAGCTCGGCACCCAACCGAAGCTTCGGGCGGGGGGTCTCCCAGGCCAGGGACGCACCGCCCAGTCGCCCGGTCACGCCCACACGCCATCCTGGCTGAGCTGCAGACCGGGCCAGTGGCGCCACGCGCGTCGCACCCAGGAGCATCAGCGTCAGCGACCCGTCGTTGGGCGCCAACGTCGTGTCGCCTCCGATAAGGCGCAGCCCAACCTCGTCAGAAAGACTTGACAGCCCTCGGTAGATGCCGACGGCCGCCTCGACCGGCCAGCGGCGAGGCCTCGACAGCGAGACCAGTCCGAACGTCGGCGTCGCCCCCTTGGCCGCCAGGTCACCCAGCGCGAAGCAGAGGGCACGCCAGCCGACCGCCTCGGGGCGCTGCCGGCCGAGGTCGAAGTGCACGCCTTCGACCGACGTGTCGCACGTTGCCACCATCAGCGTTCCGTCAGGCTCGCGCCAGACGGCTGCGTCATCTTCTCCGGGGCCGATCAGCAGGTCGCCTCCCGCCACAGCCATATAGGGCAGCAGACGCCGGATAACCTCCAGCTCGCTCATGGGAGACGCCTGGCCACCGGATTCTCTGGCGTCGCCTAGCCAAGCTCCTGGAGCCACGTTCGCACCTCCTCTTCCGGATCCGGCGCCTCACCCAGTGCGCTGATGGCACAGACCCGCCGGACGCCGGCTGCGCGAAGTTCTGAAAGGCGCGAGCGGTCGATGCCCCCGATGGCGAAGACAGGGATGGCCACCGCCACCGTGACGGCAGCCACGCCCGCAGGACCGATCACCTGCTTTTCCGTCTTGAGCGGAGTTGGGTAGGCAGGACCAGTGCCCAGGTAGTCGGCGCCGTCGCGCTCAGCCTGGCGTGCCGCTTCAGGAGTAGACGCCGAAGCACCTACGATCACGTCTTCGCCCGCCACCCGCCTGGCCGCGAGCACGCTGAGATCGTCGGGACCGAAGTGAACGCCGCTCGCGCCGCTGAGAAGGGCGACGTCGAGGTGATCGTTGACGATGAAGAGCGCGCTCGCTCTGGCGCAGGCGGGCGCGAGTGCACACGCAAGCTCCAGCAGCCGGCCCCGCGGGAGCTGCTTCTGCCGAAGCTGGATGATCGAGGCTCCGCCACTGAGCCAGGCGTGGACCAGGCGTTCCACCTGGCCTGGCTCAGCCTCCGGCGTGATCGCACAAAGGCGCGCCGCCCGCAGGCGATCCAGGAGCTGCTGCCTCACGGGGGCCACGTCCCTATACTCCTCTGCCGGTGCATTTCAGTCTGGTCGACCCAGCGCTGGTCGCCGGTGCTCTGATCATGGTGATCCACGCAGCGCGCCGGAGTTTCGTACCGTACCTCACCGAGCTCATCGCACTCGGACTCGGTCTGGTCGCCGCCTTCGCCAGCTTCGCCCCCATGGGGCACTTCATCAACGCACAGCTCGGTATCAGCCAGGGCGTGGCCAGCTTCGGCAGCTTCCTTCTTGTGCTCGTTCTCACCCACGCGATCGTGCAGAGTCCTGTCCATAGGGC
>Ga0126383_10003615_pt1 | contig 10275 bp, 6 predicted proteins | sample PanSoiMetPlot_35_FD_96882 | JGI IMG/M metagenome (GOLD analysis project Ga0126383, IMG submission 96882) | Tropical forest soil microbial communities from Panama - MetaG Plot_35 | ecosystem: Environmental > Terrestrial > Soil > Tropical forest > Bulk soil | place: Panama | collected 2016-02-17
CGCCGCGCTGGCGAAGGATCGCTTCGTGCGCACACCGGCCCTGCGTCATCGCCACCTGCTGCGTGCGAGCCGCGGTGGCGCCTACTTCCGCTTCGAGAACGAGGGCGCGTTCCTGCGCGAGCCGAGCGCTCGGCCGGGGCCGATCTTCGTGATCGGCAATCCGCTCGTCTACTGGCTGTCGGGGCGGCGGCAGTCGGTGCCGCGCACCGGCGGCATCCTCACCGAGTACTACCTCGAGGACGACTGGAACGACGCGGTGAAGCATCTGGATGCGTCGAACACCCCCTACATCTTCATCGAGCCGGCTGAATCCGGGCTGCTCCAGTCCGAGCGCCCGCGGTCCGATAACTTCCTCGCCATGCTCAACTCCCGCTACCGCGTGCTCCGCACCGACACCTACGGAACCTGGTTCGAGCGGATTCAGTGAACGCCGCCGCCATGAACGCTCCCACGGCCGCGCCCGTACGCCCTCTGCCGGCTCCGGGCCGCGCCGGGTCCCGCTGGCTCACGCCGATTCTGGTCGCGATGGGTGCCCTCCACCTCCTCGGCATCCTCGCGTGGGTGCATCTCGCCTGGCTGCGCATGCGCCACCCGCTCGAGCTCGGCAACGTCGAGGGCATGCTGATGGACAGCATCGTGCGGCTCGCGCACGGTCAGCCCCTCTACGGCCCGCCGGCGCTGGACTTCATCCCGCTCGCCTACATGCCCGGCTACTTCATGATCGTTGCGCCGCTCGTCAAGATGCTCGGCGCCCACATGTGGGAAGCGCGCTTCGTCTCGCTGATCGAGACGCTGATCCTGATCGTGCTGATCGCGCGCTACGTGTGGCTCGACACGAAGAGCTGGGTGCTGGCACTGGGCGGCGCCGGTATCTTCATCGGCGGGTTCGGCTTCGCGGCCGGCTGCTACGACCTGGTCGGCCCCAACGCGCAGATGATGATGTTCGCGATCGCCGGCGTGCTCGCGCTGCGCGAGACGACCGGACCGCGCGGCGCGATCGCGGCCGGACTCCTGATCGGCGCGTCGTTCCTCTCCAAGCAACACGGGCTGCTGTTCGGGCTCACGGCGCTGCCATGGGTGTATTTCTTCGACCGCAAGCGCCTCATGCCGTTCGCGATCGCGCTCGCGGCCGGCGCCGGCGGCGGCTACCTAGCGATGACATTGTGGTTCGGCAGGTGGTTCCCGTTCTACACCTACGACGTGCCGTCGCACTGGTCGCACCTGAACCCGATCCGCATCATGAACTACATCTCGAAGGACGTGTTCGGCACGTGGGGCGTGTGCGCGGTGCCGGCGGTACTGGCGTTCTGGCCGGCGTGGCGAGAGGGGGACCGGCGCGTGCTGCTCGCGTGGTTCGTGTGGGGCGGCGGACTCGCGGCCGGCCTGCTCGCGACGCTCGATCCGTACGCTTACCGGCACACGCTGATGCCGGTGGTGGTGTCGCTCTCGCTGCTCGCGCCGATCGCGCTCCAGCGCGTGTTCCGAGCGGTGATGGCGGGCTCGGTTTCGGAGCGCGCGATCACGGTGCTCGCCGGAGCGCTGTTGATCGTTCAGTACCCGGCGGTGTCGTACTCGGCGCATCACTATCTTCCGCTTCCGCACGCGGAGGAGACGCGCATCGACTTCTACGCGCGGTTGAAGGCGATTCCCGGCCCGGTGCTGATGCCGTATCACGGCTTCTACACGTGGGAGGCGCTGGGCACCACGTCGATGCACCTGCTGGCGCTCGACGACATCGTGCGCGCACACGCGAACGGGCTGCTGCGGCACGATCCGCAGGCGCTCGATCGGATGTTCGACGCGCTGCGCCACGGACCCAATCGCCCGTGGCTCGTGCTCGACCTGCCGCTCGAGCGCACGGGCGATGAGTCGCGGCCGCTTTGGGCCTCGCTCGCGCCGCACTACCGGCTGGTGGACAGCCTCGGCGTCGTCACCGAAGGCCTGCGCCCGGTGGCGGGGCTGCGCGACGCGCCGTCCCTGATCTACGAGCCGATTCCAGACTCACCGGACAAGTAACAGACCGCTGAAGGCCCGAGGACAAGGCGGATCAGTTGCGACGAGCGAGATGTGTCCTCACGGACACTTCGCAGCGAGGAGCAACTGATCCAACGCAGTGATCGGGCGTTCAGCGGCCTGTGCCTACCAGATCTCCGGGCGCTTCGCGTCCGGCGTCACCATCGGATCGCCCGCCTGACAGTGGAACGCCGCGCGGAACTCGGGCATGTTGGAGAGTGGCCCCTTCACGCGCCACTCGGCCGGCGAGTGCGGATTGGTGAGCACCACGGTGCGCACCAGCTCGGGGCGGATCTTTGCGCGCCACGCGTGCGCGTAGCCCAGGAAGAAGCGCTGCTCGCCGGTATAGCCGTCGATCACCGGCGCGGGCTTCCCATGCAATGACCGCTGCCAGGCGTGAAACGCCACGGTGAGCCCGCCGAAGTCGGCGAGATTCTCGCCCAGCGTCAGCTCGCCGTTCACGTGCAGAGTGTCCACCGCCACGAAGCCGTTGAACTGATCCACGACCTTCTGCGCCGCGACTTTGAACTTCGCGGCGTCGTCCTCGGTCCACCAGTCGCGCAGATTGCCCTTGGCGTCGTACTGCCGGCCCTGATCGTCGAAGCCGTGCGTGATCTCGTGGCCGATCACCATGCCGATCGCGCCGTAATTGGTGGCGTCGTCGGCGTTGGGATCGAACTGCGGCGGCTGAAGAATTCCCGCCGGGAAAAAGATCTGATTGACCGTCGGATCGTAGTAAGCATTCACGGTCGGCGGCGTCATCCCCCACTCGCTTCGATCGACCGGCTTGTTGATCTGATTCATCTTGTAATCCATCGCGAACTTCTGGCAGCGGGTGAGGTTGTCGATCGTCGGGGCCTTGGGATCGATATCGAGCGCCGAATAATCCTTCCAATGGTCGGGATAGCCGATCTTCCTGACGATCGCCGAGAGCTTCACGATCGCCTGCTGCTTGGTGCTGTCGCTCATCCACGGCCGCGATTCGATGCGCTCTTTCAGCGCCGCGAGCAGGTTGTCGACCATGTCCATCACGCGCGCCTTGGACGACGGCGGGAACTCGGTCGCGACGTACGCCTTGCCGAGCGCATCGCCCATCGCGTCGTCGGCCTTGGTTGCGGCGCGCTTCCATTGCGGCAGCGGCGTGGTGGTGCCGGTCAGCAGCGTGTTGAAGTGGAAGATCTCGTCGAAATACTTCTGCCCGATCCACGCGCCGTCGCGCGTGGCGTAGCGCACCTTGAGATACGCCTTCCAGGTGTCGAGCGGCACCGTGTTGATCTGGCGGTTGAGCGCGATCAGGAAGTGCGGCATCGATACGTCGAGCTTGGCGTTCGGATCTGCGAGACTCGACACGCCCACGGCCTTGAAGTAGCCGGGCCAATCGACGCCCGGGCAGAGCTTGGAGAGCTGCGCCACCGTCATCTTGTGATAGACGGCGTGCGGATCGCGCTGCGCCACGAGCGTCATCGACGATTCGGCCAGCGCGGTCTCGAGCTTCATCACGTCGGCGGCGTGGCGCTTCGCGGTCGCGGGATCCTCGCCCATGAGCTGCAGGAACCGCCCGGTGTGCGCCTGGAACTCGCGGCGAATCGTGTCGGACTTGGCGTCCTTCCGGAAATAGAAATCGCGATCCGGCAGCGCGAGTCCGCCCTGCTGGATCTGACCGATCATCATCGAACTGTTCTTGGGATCGATCTCAGGGCTGAAATAGAACGGGAATCCAAATCCCGGAATTGCGAGCTGCCCAAGTCCCTGCCCGTGCATTGCGACCCACGCGAAGACTGACGTGTAGTCGGCCTTGCTCTTCATCGCGTCGATCTTGTCGAGCGTCTCCTGAATCCCCTTCATGCCGTCGCGATCGATTCGCGTGGAATCCATCATCGAGCCATACAGCTCGCCGAGCTTGCGCAGCGTGGGATCTTCCTCGATCGTGGCCTTCGCCGCCGCGTCGTCGAGCACGCGCTTCAGCGCCACTTGATTGCGATCGTAGATCTCGCGCCCGGCGCCCACCGCGACGTAGGCCGGCGGAATCTTCACCGTGTCGATCCATCCGCCGTTCGCGTAGCGATAGAAGTCCTGGCAGGGCTTGCAGGTCTTGTCGACGTATTCCATGCCAGGAACCGAATCCGCGCACCATGCGGCGGCGGCAAGCAACAACGAAGTGCAACATGACAGCAGCGCAACGGGGACTCCGAGCACGCGAAGTTTCATCGGGTGACCTCCGGGAAGATTGCGGCGTCTGGTGAGGCGGGCAGCATCGCGCGGCGACAGCGCGCGGCGCGACGCCCAAAGCCCGGGCCCGCCCCACGATATTCCAGCGCTCACGCTAGAAATCACAAGGCGGGCCCTCGACCTCTTCACGACGATTGCGGCCTATTTCAGCCCGGGCGCAGCTACCAGATGTCCGGCCGCTGGCCGTCGGCTTTGACCAGCGCGTCGCCCGACTTGCAGCTGAACGCCTTGTAGAACTCCGGCATGTCCGACACCACACCGTTCACGCGCCACTCGGCAGGCGAGTGCGGATCGGTGAGCGCCGCGGTGCGCATGGACTCGGGGCGCAGCTTGCGCCGCCACTCCGAGGCGTACCCAAGGAAGAAGCGCTGCTCGCCGGTGAAGCCGTCGATCACCGGCGCCGGCTTGCCGTGCAGCGAGCGCTGCCACGCGTGGAACGCGATGGTCAGGCCGCCGATGTCGGCGATGTTCTCGCCCAGCGTCAGCCGGCCGTTCACGTGCAGCGTGTCGACCGCGACGTAGCCGTTGTACTGGTCGACGACCTTCTGCGCCTTGTCCTTGAACTTCGCGGCGTCGTCGGCGGTCCACCAATCCTTGAGATTGCCCTGGGCGTCGAACTGCCGGCCCTCGTCGTCGAAGCCGTGCGTGGTCTCGTGACCGATCACGGAGCCGACCGCACCGTAGTTGAACGCCTCGTCGGCCTTGGGATCGAAGTACGGCGGCTGCAGGATTCCGGCCGGGAACACGATCTCGTTCACGGTCGGGTTGTAGTACGCGTTCACGGTCGGCGGCGTCATGCCCCACTCGCCGCGATCGACCGGCTTGTTGATCTGGCTCAGGCGCCGGTTCACTTCGAACGCGGCGGCGCTGCGAATCATCTGCGCGCCCGACATGCCCGGCTCGATCTTCATCGCCGAGTAGTCACGCCACGTGTCGGGGTAGCCGATCTTGCGCAGGATCGCGTTGAGCTTGACCGCCGCCTGCTTCTTGGTGGCTTCGCTCATCCACGGGCTGCTCGCGATGCGGTCGTTCAACACCGCGTGCAGGTTGGTGACCATCTCCTGCACGCGCGCCTTCGACTCCGGAGGGAACGCGACCGCGACCCAGGCCTTGCCCACCGCCTCGCCCATCGTGAAGTCGAGCACCTGCGAGGCGCGCTTCCAGCGCGTCTGCGGCTCCTTCTGGCCCGACAGCAGCGACGAATACGCGAAGTTGTCCATGAAGAAATCGGTGCTGAGCCACGGCGCCGCCACGCGCGTCACATGAAAGCGCAGATACGCGCGCCACGTCTCGATCGGCGTGCTCGTCACGAGCGTATTCACCTGCCGCATGAACATCGGCTGCGCCACGTTGAGTGTCGCGGTGGGACTGGCGAGCACGGTGATGCCGACCTCGTTGAAGTACGCGGTCCAGTCGATCGCCGGGCAGAGCGCTCCCAGCTCCTTCACGGTCGTGCGGTGGAAGATCGCGTGCGGATCGCGCATCGCGACGCGCGACATCGAAGAATCCGCCAGCGTCGTCTCGAGCTTCAGGATCGCGTCGGCGTTCTTCTTGGCGGTCGCCTCGTCGTCGCCGGTCTTCTGCAGCGTCTTGGTCATGTAGGTCACATACGCGTCGCGAATCGCGGCCGACTTGGGATCCTGGCGGAAGTAGAAGTCGCGCTCGGGAAGCCCGAGCCCACCCTGGCTGATCGTGCCGATGTTCACCGCGCTGTTGTCGCGATCGGGCTCGGCGCCGATCCGGAACGGCATGCCGCCGGGGCCGAAGCCGGCGCCGACGCCCATCTTCGCGAGCCGCGCGAACTCGGTGCGCAGATCCGCGGGCGTCTTGATCGCGGCGATCGTCTTGAGCTCCTCGGCGATCGGTGCGGCGCCTGCTTTGTCGGCGCTCGCCGAGTCCATCAACGCGGTGTAGAACAGACCGACCTTCTTCTGGGTCGGGTCCTTCTCGGTGGCGACGTTGGCCGCCGCCTTCTCGAGCACCTGGCGAAGGATGTCCTGGTTCTTGTCGGCGATCTCACGAGCGGCGCCGATGCCGGTGTACGACGGCGGAATCACCGCCGAGTCCATCCACTTGCCGTTGGTGTAGCGATAGAAGTCCTGGCAGGGGGACACGGAGGTGTCCATGTTGGCCTTGTTGACGCCGGAGGTCTGCGCGATCGCGACAGTGGCGACGCCGGCGAATGCGAGCAGCGCGATGGCTGCGAGAGCGAGTGCGGGTGCGGGCCGGAGAATTGAATGGGGCTCCATGCGCTTCATGTCTTCCCTCGAGTGGTAGGGGCCAGGGGGTCGCGAAAAGCCGGGGAACGCTAGCACCGTGGGGATCAAACGCGAAGCCCGGGCGACGAGCGCGGGCGGAGCGGAGACGGGCGGGGTTGGCGCGTTAGGAGATGTGGCGGAGGTGTGGCGGGCGGGGCGGGCCGGCGTGTTGCGGCGCGCGAGCGAGGGCGCGGTCGCGGGCGCGAGGGCGCGCGATCGAGGGCGAGGTGTAAGGCGGAGGCGACAGGTTTTCGGATCGCCGCGTGCGTGGCCCCGTTCGATCGCACTTCACTCGATTGATTGAGAGCGAGTTCGGGACGCTTTCGAGAGTTGGCGCGGAGATTGCCGTGCCCATGCGTTCCCGCTTCGAGCTCAGGCCGCGCCTCAGGCTCGCATTCCGTGGCGCACTCATCGGAGGAGCCCACGGCGAAGAAATTCAAAGCCCGTTACCGCTAACGATCGGTTGTTGGCAGGGAAGCTGGTTTTTCACAACCGGTGGGGCGTGCAGACCAAGTTCTTCGCCATCCTGGCGAAGGGCGCGGTCCGTGGGGGCGCTTCTGCCGCATCAGGAGGTCGCCATGATGCGTGCAGCATTCGTCTCATTCGCCGCTGCAGTCTTCCTTGTCGCAGCCTCAGATCCCGCCCAGCCGACCAGTTTTCCTCCTCTGACTGCGACCGGCTACCAGAATGCGAGTGACGGAATCGATTACACATCCTGCTCGCAATTCGTAAACACGCAGGACGAGACCGACGCGGTGCGGCATCTGGATGACGTGTGGGCTCCTCATGCCGAAGGATGTGTCGTGTTTCCATATTTTGCTACCGGGACCTCGACGCATTTTCTGGACGCACTCTCACTCCATTTCGATCTCGGGTCGCCGGTTTCGCCGCCCGATGCAGTTCTTAGAGCTTTCGTTCGCAAAGGTGCCTACGAAGACATTTGCGGCTCTTGCTACAACTGGCACAACTACCGTCTCTATCCGGGAGCATTCAACGAGCAGGACGGCGACTGCGATTGGTCGTGCGCAGGCGTCGACCCCGTCTTTCCGGCGGACCGCTCGTGGTCCGGGTGGATTGAAATGCCAGTGTCGCCCGACTGGTTCGACTCGGGTCGCCTCGATGTCTCACTGCGTTTCTGGAACGCACAGGTCGATGCCGTCGAGCTCGACGTTGACGCATCCACGCCCACGCACGGTTTGAGCTGGGGACAGGTCAAGCTGCGCTACCGCTAGCGTCGGAGGAGCCCGATGAAGCGTCTACTCCGTGTCTTCGTCCTTTCGCTAGCCCTCCTCGGTTCGAGCTTCCCGACGCCCATTCGACCCGAGCCGAAGGCAGCCAACGCTGAGACCAAAGACTGCGTTGTCTACATCACTCGAACGGGAGCCCGGTATCACCGAGGAGGGTGTCGATACCTCCGATACAGCGCGTATGCCATCAGTCGCGGCGAAGCGCTCAAGCGGGGATACACCGCGTGCCATGTCTGCGGAGGAAGCGACTGCGAGTAGAAGAACGTACGTTGGCGCAATGGATGGCTGCGTGTCGGGATTCTCATGTCGGCGCCATTGCCGGAATCCGACTCCGTTGGCTGCGAGCTTCAGTTTTCAGTGGCACCGCCGAGACAGACGCAGTTCACTCCTCTTTGCCGCGAAGTATTGGCCAAGGAGGGTGCCGACGATGTTCTAGCGACGAGTGCCGATGGGGTCGCCGCAGCCTCGAGAAAGGTGGTGGTGGAGCGGTAACCAATCCCCCGCTGCGTCCCTGAAAGGCCGACTTCGTCTCCCCTCGCGACCCCACGTGGAGGCTCCAGTGACCCACGTCGCGACGAACATCGAGTTCTTCTATCTGTTCCGCCTCGCTCTCGCCGTGATCTCGGTCGGAGTTCTTGCGGGCGCGCTCGTCTTCAAGGACTCGCCCGCCAAGCACCCGGCGCGCAAAGCCCCGCCGTCGTTCGAAATTGTTCACAACCTTTCCATTGACCCGCCGCAAGTAGCGGGCGGAGACTTGCCGCTCGGCCGCGACGCCACCCCACGCGCGACCGCCCCACCGTGATGCGTGGGCGAATCACGGCGGCGCGCAGGCCTTAGGCGCCCACGGCGGTCCGCAACGGACCGTGGGAGTCCCCATGCCGCGCACTCTCGCGTCGTCACGTGCCCTCGCTCTGCTCGTCGCCGTCTCCGCTCTGCTCGCCGCTCGCGTGTCGTTCGCCGCGTGGCCAACGGTCACCACCACGAACGTGCCCGTTGCCAATGACCCGACGGTGGACGCGTTCAACGAACTCGCGGTCCCGGACAGCTGCGGCGGGGCGATCTTCGCGTGGCTGGGCCAACCGCCGGGCACGGACGTCATCGAGGTGCAGCGCCTCGATTACCTCGGACAGCCGCGGTGGGCGCTCAACGGTCTCCCGCTCGCGCCGCCGAACCCCACTGCAGTAAGCATCGTCGGAATTGCCTCGGACGACGTGGGCGGCGCGTTCGTGACCTGGAGCGAGAATCGCGTGGCGGGCAACGGGCTCGACATCTTCGTCCAGCACGTGCTCTCGACCGGCATCATCGATCCGGCGTGGCCGCCGGCCGGCGTCACCGTGACCAACATCACGGGCGATCAAACCAATCCCCGAATGGTGCGCGATGGCTCCGGCGGCATGTTGATCGCGTGGGAGGACTCGCGCGGCAACGTCGACTTCGCGCCCGACATCTTCGCGCAGCGACTGAATGCCGCCGGCGTGCCACTCTGGGCGCCCAATGGCGTCCCGGTAGTGGTGGCGCCGGGCCGGCAGGATCAACCCGCGATCGCGGGCGATGGCGCGGGTGGACTGTTCGTGGGCTGGGTCGATCGCCAGTTCAGCTCGGCGGACATTCGCGCGCAGCATCTCGAGCCGGTCGCGGGCGGGCAAACCTGGGCCCCCGCCAATGGGCTTCCGGTCTGTACACAGCCCGGCGATCAGTCGTTTCTCGGCGTGACTTCGGACCTGGGGCGCATGCTGCTCGCCTGGATGGACGATCGACTCCCCACCGAACAGGACGTCTTCGCGCAGGCGGTCTCGCTTTCGGGTGTGCCGTTGTGGACCGCAGACGGAGTGCGCGTCTCGGCCGCGCCCGACCTCAACAACGGCCAGCCGCACGTGGTGTCCGATGCGCTCGGCGGCGTGATCGTCGGCTGGCAGGCGTATGACGGCGGCGGATTCCAGGACAACATCGTGGCGCAGCGCGTCGATCCGCTCGGCAACATCGCGTGGGGACCCGCCGACGTGCACCTCTGCGATGCGCCGGGGCGCCAGCTGTTCATGGAGGGAATCTCCGATCAGCGGGGCGGCGCTATCTTCTTCTGGGACGATCGCCGCATCGACGAAAACCACATCGACATCTTCGCGCGCCGCGTGACCGGACAGGGCACGCCGTTGTGGAACGTCGATGGCAATCCGGTGTCGACCGCGGTTGGCAACCAGGTCGCGCCGATCGGCACCACCGATGGTGCGGGCGGCGCGATCCTCGGCTGGCAGGATCAGCGCGCCGCCAACGTCGCGATCTTCGCGCAGGAGATCAGCGGGAGCGGCGTGGTCGGCGTGCGCGATCGTCTCGATGCCAGGCCCGTCGAACTGCGACCACCCGCCGACGTGGTCGGAGTGGCCCTGCGTGAACACGATGACGCGAATCGGGTTGCCACTCACCGCGGTGAAGCGGCGCCGGATCTCCGCGGCCTCGAAGTGCATCCCGGTGTTGATGAGCATGTCGCCGTCGGCGGTCGTGACCAAGTAGCTGTTCGAGATGCCCCGTGA
>Ga0126383_10003617_pt1 | contig 10273 bp, 6 predicted proteins | sample PanSoiMetPlot_35_FD_96882 | JGI IMG/M metagenome (GOLD analysis project Ga0126383, IMG submission 96882) | Tropical forest soil microbial communities from Panama - MetaG Plot_35 | ecosystem: Environmental > Terrestrial > Soil > Tropical forest > Bulk soil | place: Panama | collected 2016-02-17
CGACGGTACGCCGGTTGCGGAGGCGTGGCTATCCGCAGAATGTCGGATGGCAGCCAGCGGTGTGGGCCCGCACTCTGATACCGACGTTGCCTGACCAGGACCACACTTGGTCCTTCATGTGATTTGGGGGATTCGTTAAATGGCTGAGTATGCCAGGATCTTGGTCTACGACGATGCCACCGTGGACTCGGAGACCACCCATGCCATTTGGTTCCGCCCGGGCCGCCCTGGGCTGATTACTGCCTCTACGACGCCCCTGACGCGCCCGGGCCCGAGCGAGAGCGGCGTTGCGACCGGCGCCCTCGCGCTGCTGCGAAGCGACGCCGGGTCGGACGAAGTCCTCGTGTCGCAGCAGTTCACCGGGGACGGGGGGACGGCTGTCTCCTACACCGCGCAGGAGATCACTGACTCGACCCAGTGGTTTTGCAGGGTGTTCAACGGCACGCTGGCGCCACTGGGGTTCGACACCGAGATCACGTTCGAGAGCCAGTACCCGGTCCAGACCGCCACGTTCGACCTCAACCTCTTCGATGAGCTCATGGACGAGCTGCTGGGCGTCGCCCAGTTCCACATCCACGTGGAGACCAGCGACCCGCCAGATCCGGCCTCCTCTGACTCGCCGGTCGCGGCCTCTTATGTGTCCTGGTCCCCGGACCTGGCGCGCGCTCTCAACGGAGTGGACGAGTCGTCGTTTCATGTCGATGACGTTGTCATCTTCACAACTGACCTCGACATCCCCTTCTTGGAAATCGCATTGCCCGACTCGCTGGTGTTCCGCCCTGCGCTCGACAGCGAGCCGCTCACCAGTCCGGTATTCCAGGCGGGCGACGGGGCGTATGTGATCAGGGTGGATTTCGCGCCGACCGTAATCCCTTGCCTGAACGAGAACCGGCTCGACATCACGGTTGATTCGCTGTCTATGACAGTCAGCGTCGGGCTTGACGGTGAGGTGGGAGTGTTGGTGAACGCTAGCGCCTCTGCCCGAGTCGACGGGCACTCCCTTTTGGACGTCAGTGGGCGCGTGGAAGCGGCGGTCACGGCCGCGGTGGAAGGGCACCTGACGCGACGTAAGCTGCTCAGGCTGTGGGAGAGCCTGTTCGTCCGGCTGCTGCGCCTGGACGACACCCGCCCGCCCGGCGTGGTACAGCACCCCGGGCCGTTCTCGGCGGACGCGCACACCCTCGGCTACACCGTCGATGGTGACGTGTTGACTGCTCTTTTCTATTCCGTTCCGCGCCCAGTGGTCGTCACATCTTAGGAGCGGTCATGACACATCCGGTCGACATCAGCCAGCTCGTCGCTCCCGGCGGCACAGTGAGCGCCACGTTCCGCCCACCGCTGCCCGGCCTGGTCACCGCTGTCGCGGTCAGCGCGCCGCCCAGCGGCGCACCGGCAGCGACGGCGCCTGTATTCACCCTCGAACTGCTCCGGCCGGGTCAGGCACATTCGCTGACGGCGACGAGCACGGCGCCGCCGCTGGCCGCTGGCGCGTCGGTCGCGCACATCGAGGTTGACGCGGCCGCCGCCGACCTCACCGCCGACTGGGTGGCCCAGGTCCGCAGCCAGTCCGGCGCCCCCGCCGACGTGCATCTGACCGTCCGCTTCCCGACCAGTTCCTCCCCGCTCGGGGGGGTCGACCATGTCGTGGTCTTGATGCAGGAGAACCGGTCGTTTGATCACATGCTCGGTTATCTCAGCGTGCCCGCCAGCCAAGGCGGCAGCGGCCGCCAGGACGTCGACGGCCTGACCGGTGACGAGTTCAACGTGGACTCCGACGGAGTCAAGCACACCGTCTTCCCGATCACCTCGCCGCTGTTCCCGCCCCCGGCCCCCGACCCCGGTCACAGCTGGCCCGACGTCGACGAGCAGCTATCTGGCCTAGGCGGCCTGCCGCACAACGGCGGGTTTGTCACCAACTACCAGAAGGCGATCAACGCCCCCCGAACCCGGCACGACCAGCTCAAGGTTGCTGCCGGCCATACCGAGTACTTCGCGCTCGCGCAGCCGGCGCGACCCGGGCCGTTCCACGTGCAGGCATACGGCCAACAGCTCCCGTTCGACATCACCTCACCGACCAACACCCTCGGCAGCATCGCGCTGATCCCCGCCGGGGCCACCACCGCGGCCGCGACCGCGACCGCGCCGATCAGCTCCGCCATCATCACCCTGGACCACGACGTCACCGCCGGTGAGCTCGCCGTCCACGGCAACTGGGCATGCGAGATAACAAACCTGACCAACAAGGACATCGACTTCGATCTCACCATTACCTATAGCCCGGTCCCCCTCCAGGTGAGCACCGCTCAGGTCACGATCACCAGCGAGACAACGCACGCGTTTAAGTTCCGCCCGGGCGCCCCCGGCGAGCTCACCATCTGGTGCACCCTCATCGACCCCCCGACCCCGCTGACGTCGGAAACCGACAAAAACACCCTTGCGACGCTACGCCTCCAACGGCCCGGAGAAACCCACCCAGCCCCACCAGTAACCGCGAAGATTGGCGATACCAACCTCGGCACCCGCTACGACGTGACCGACAGCGACCTGACCACACCCGGTGACTGGCACGCGATCGTCATGAACTCAACGCTGCAGGACCTGACCTTCGAATGCCGGATCACATCGGTGGCCGCACCATCACCGGTGGCCGTCCTGGGCTACTACAGCGCCGAGTACGTCCCGATGTATGACTTCCTGGCCCGGAACTACGCCATCTGCGACCACTGGTTCGCGTCGCTGCCCACCGACACCTGGCCCAACCGCCTGTACTCCCTCACCGGCGGCTCAGGCGGGATGCTGACCACACCTGACGACTCTGACGTCCCGGCCAACCCGCCCGGGTACCTGCTGGCCACCATCTTCGAGGTGCTCCAGCACGCCCGGCTCGACTGGGGGGTGTTCTACGGCAACATGCCGTTCCCTCTCATCTTCAAGCGCCTTGCGCAAGACGCAACCTACACCGCGCAGATGCACCCGATTGCGCAGTTCTACCAGCAGGCCGCCACCGGCGACCTGCCTGCAGTCTCCTGGGTCGAACCGCATTACTCCGACGTGACGTTCGACCCCGCCCCAGACGACGACCATCCCCCAGCCGACATCAGCCGCGGCCAAGTGCTCGTCAAGAACGTCTATGAGGCACTCGCCGGGGGCCCCGCCTGGAACCGCACGCTGCTGCTGGTCCTCTACGACGAGCACGGCGGGCTCTACGATCACATCACCCCGCCCGGAACCCCCGACAACCCCGGAGATTCCCCCGCACCCGGCGGACCGGCCGACGACGACCCGGCGCTAGCCCGCTACGGGCTGCGCGTGCCCGCTTTCGTCGTCTCGCCCTGGGCCCACCCCGGTGCCGTATCCAAAGACACCTACGACCACACCAGCATCCTCGCCACCATCTTGCGCAGATTCTGCGCCGACCCCAGCGGCGCCGTCCCAGACATGGGAACCCGCGTCCGCGCCGCCCGTGACGTCGGCGGGCTGCTCACCCTCACAGCGCCAGCCCCCCGGCCCGCGGCACCCACGATCCAACCACCTGCCGACCCCCCAGCCCGCGATCCCGACCCCAGTTCTTTCGGCTCCATCCTTCGCAAGACCATACTCGGCTTCTGACCGAACTCGGCTTTTGACCGAGGCGTACCTACAGCCCAGAAGCGCAGTGAATATGGCATAGCTAATTTGCCCAGGCAACAGGCCGATGTACGCGGGGCCCATGATGACACCGGATGAGTAGAGCACCAGCAGGTTCCGCTTTAGCAGTCCCTTCGCTACCCCGAAACTGGTCGCACGCCATGCGCGCCTGACGCAATCCGCGCAGGTCAGAGCGGTCACACCACGCAAGGCGCCGTAACCCGTCACAGCCCCGCCTAAGCCCTGCTGTGCCAACTCTGTGCCACCGCGGCCCCCTTCACTGCGCGGGTCGCCGCATGCGCGCAAACGCACCCGGCGCCCCTTGGTCACCATCCGTACGACCAGAAGGGCAACCCGAGATGACCATGCCAAACTCCAGCTCGCAGGACCTGACCGACTGGCCAGCACTCCTGACCGACATCAGTAACGCGGAACGCTTCGACTGGCAGCGCCAGGCTCACGCCCTGCTGGGCAAGCTCCAGGAAGTGCTCCGCGCCGACCTGGCGGTCACAGACGGCTTTGGCCGCGAGTTCCTGGCCAAGGGACTGATCGCGCCCGCTGACCTGGTCGCTTCCCATCCGGAGGAGTTCCCGGGCCGCGACAGAGACCGAGGCTGTTCTCTTGGCGCTTGAGGCAGGGTGAACACTCCTCCGAGGCTGGGAAGACCGCCGATGTCACGGACATTGACCTGGGCGCGAGCGAGCGCCAACTGCCCGCGGACGACATGTATCGCGCCGCTGGCAATGCAGCCCAGGATCTTGCCTGTGGGCGAGCGATAACGCTCGCGGGTTTCGGCCGGTTGCTCTCCAGGAGAGGATGGCTAGGAAAGAGTCGTCTATGGTCACTGAGAGCAACGCCTCGATCTGTGCATTGCTATGGGGGTTGGTTGGTGAACGATTCAGAGCGAATCCCGTTGGCCGAGTGGATTCAGGCCTTGCGAGCCGAGCTTGAGCGGGCGGAGCAGGATGGGACGAACCAGCATCTGCAGTTCACTGTGGGTCCGCTGGAGCTTGAGTTTGAGATGGCGGCTAGCCGCGAGGTCGGCGGTGATGCTGGCATCAGGTTCTGGGTGCTGTCGCTGGGTGCATCGGGCAAGCGCACAGGTGAGACAACGCAACGGGTAAAGCTCACCTTGACCCCAAAAAGTGACGGACAGGCGCTGATCGTGGAAGACGAACTGCGCTCTGGCCAGGAACCTGACTGAGCGGGAGCCGCCGCGTGGCTACCTCCGCGTCTGTCCCGCCGGGGCCACGCCTCGGCCTGGTTCAGGCCCAGGTCGTGGAGGTGATGGCCCGGCGGGAAGGGGGCATCGGCTACGGGTCTGGCTATCAGATCGGCGCACATCTGGTGCTCACCGCAGGGCATGTCACCGACAGCGCTGGCGCGATTAGTGTTCGGTTCGGTTGCCGACCCGATCCCACCGAGAAGGTCCCGGCACGGGTGGTGTGGCGGGGTACTGCGACGGACCTGGCTCTGCTGTGGCTTGACTGGGCTGACGACGCCCCGCCATGGCCGGTGGCGGTGCCCGCCTTGGGGTACCTGTCGGCTGTTTCTGCTCACCGGGTGGCTTTCACTGCGGCCGGGTTTCCTGCCCATAAGCAGCAGCGACGCCCGGATGGGGGAATCCTGCGCGACAGCGACCAAGTGGATGGAGAGATCCTCACGGCAGCGAACCTTAAGACCGCCTTGCTGGACCTGCATCGCAACGGGAGGCTATTGACCCTTGGCCCGGCGTGGAAGGGAATCTCCGGCGCGGCCGTGTTCGCCCGCGGGCTGCTGGTCGGAACAATCGTGCAAGCAGAGGCGCGCGACACGCCTCTCATCGCGGAGCCGCTCGCCGTGGCCATGGGGGGATTCTCCCCGGCGGTTGCCGAGCGGCAGGAACCGGCAGAACAGATAGAGGCCTTTCATCGCCAGCTTGAAGGAGGCGGAGTACCGGCCGGGCTGCTGCCTGTGCGCCGCGAGCCGGTCTACAGCCGGGTTCTCGTGGAGGTTGCTGCCAGGTGCAAGAGGCTGGTCGGCAGGGAGGATGAGCTTTCGCATCTGGCGGCGTTCGTCAGCTCAACGCAGGGCTACGCGTGGTGGCGGGCGCCTCCATGGGCGGGCAAGACCGCGCTTGCTGCCTACTTCGCTACCCATCCGCCCGCTCACGTGGACGTGGTGGCGTTCTTCGTGTCGCGGGCGCTGGGACAGCAGACAAGCCAGTGCCTGAGGCACCTGTGCGACCAACTGGCGGCGCTGCTGGACGAGGAGCCTCCCTCAGTATCTGATCACGCGGCTTTCCAGGATCTGTGGGCGCGTGGCGCCAAGCAGGCCGTGCTGGCCCAGCGGCGCCTGTTGCTGCTGGTGGACGGGCTAGACGAGAACAATACGAGCCCGCCCATAGCAGCCCTGCTGCCCGGTGGGGACCTGCCCGCGGCACAGGTGCTGGTGTTCAGCCGCCTGGCCCCCGGCATTCCCACCGAGGTTCACCAAAACCACCCGCTGCGTGATTCCAAGCGCTGCCCACGAGTGCGGCTGGAACCAAGTCGGCTGGGACGAGAATTGGAGTCTCTTGCCCGCAGCGATCTCGAGGCCTACCTGATCGATCCCGACAAGACACCCCGCCGGGTGCTTGGGCTGCTGGCGGCCTGCGGCCCGCTTGCCATTGAGGAAATGACTGCCCTGTTCGAGCTGGAAGGGGTTGATGTTGACGGGCTTGACGTTCGGCGGGTGGTCGACCAGGCGGCGGCCAGAGTGCTCGAACGCCACCAAACCGGAGCCGACGACGGGCCCGGGGAATGGAGATACGCCTTCGCACACGAAACGCTGCAGACAGTTGCCATCAAGGATATCGGCCGCAAGCTGATCGCCGCCCACGAGGACGCTGTGCGGCGATGGGCTGGCCAGCATGTGGCGGCCAATTGGCCAGACGACACGCCTCAGTATCTGCTGGATGGGTACCCAGCGTTTCTGGATCGCACTAGGGACATCGGCCGGCTAAAGGTTCTTCCCAGCCCGCGCCGGTTCCGGCTGCTACGGGCGCGCACCGGCGATGACGGCGCCGCGCTCGAGGAGATCAGTCTCGCATTCACGCACTTGAAGACTGCCCGGCCCGATGTTGGCGCGGCCAGCGTCTTGGCGATCCACCGCTATCGCCTCCTGCAGCCGCTGGGAAATTACCCTGGCAATATTGCCCTGGGGTGGGCTGCAGCCGGGTTCTGGACTCGTGCCGAGCACCTTGCCCGGCATGCGAGCGATCTGGGCAGAGCCGCCCTTCTGGTGGGTCTCGCCGAGACGGCAGCAGCCGCCGGCCAGCAGACGCGAGCGGTGACCCTGTCCGATGCCGCCCGGGAGGCCGCTACCCCGACCCCCCTCCCCGATCTGTCGGCTGGCGTAATGGGGGCAGCAAGCGAGGACATAAGCGAGCGGGACACGCTGCACCTGGCCCGTGCCGCGGCCGCGGCGGGCCGGTGGCATGAGGCCGAGGCGGCCCTAGGCCAGATTCACAATCCCACGATGTGGATCCACACGATCGCCTACATAATCCGCGCCGCAGGTAGAGCCAGGGACCAGGATCGAGCCGCAAGATGGCACAATCTCGCCGAGCAGGGCATCGTGAGATTCGGCCCGTTGGCACAGCAGGAGCTCTTGGCTTCCTTGGCCAAGGCGGCGGCTCGTGCCGGTTTGTGGGAACTGGCCGAAGCCGATGGGCGGTCGGCCGGCAGGTACCAGGCCGAGGTGCTCACCGAGGTGGCACGGACCGCAGCTGCGGCCCGCGAGTGGGAACACGCCGAGACAGCCGCGCGATTGATCGATGCCAGCCTGGCTCGGGCGATTGCCCTTACGATGGTGGCCGAGGCGGAGGCGGCAGCAGGCGAGCGGGCCCGGGCGGCCAGCCTCTTCGACGATTTCGAGAGCCAGCCACCGACCGAGGAGGCCGTCCCGCTTGCGATGAGAGCGCGGATGGCGAAAGCGGCTGGCAGAGGGTCACAGGCCTCAATGCTCCTCGACCAGGCGCAGACGGCCGCTGCTCACGTGGACGACATTGTTTCCCGCGCCTATGCGCTGACCGAACTCGCTGGCGCCGCAGCAGTGTCTGGTGAGCAGGCCCTAGCAGCCAAGCTTTGCGCAGCCGCCACCGACGCCGCCCGTCAGATCAGCGACGAAGGCTCGCGCTGGTCGATCGTTCCCCTGATCGCCGAGACTGCTGCAGCCACAGGCTTGTGGGCACTCGGCAAGGCAATCAGTGGCGAGGCCGGATACACAGAGTCATTCCACCTGTTGCTGCACAAAGCGGCATGGAACGCAGCGAGACTTGAGAAGTGGGAGCTGGCTGAGGCGGCTGCCCGCGAGATCGACGACCCGCGCAGGCAGGCGGCAGCCTTGGCGGATATTGCATCGGAAGCGGCGGCAGCTGGGCAGCGCTCACGGGCAGTGTCCTTGCTCAACAGCGCCGAGGATGCTGCACGCCAGGCGAAGGCCGCAGACTGGCCGGTCTCCTTGCAAACGGAAGCCTCGGTGGCGGAGCTAGTGATGAATGCCCGGCGGTTGGAGGAGGCCGAAATCATCGCCCGTCGGATTAACGATCCGGAATCTCTTGTGCTGACCCTGGTGGACGTAGCCCGTGCAGCGGCGATGACCCAGCAATGGGAGCAGGCCGAAAGCATCGCCGAGCGGATGGACGACCCCGCCGAGCAGGCTAGGGCGTTCAGCCAGATGGCCGGGGCCGCTGCCGCGGCCGGACGGTGGGAGCGGGCTGAGGCCACAGCTCGCCGAATCGGGGATCCGTACTGGCGGTCCTGGGCCCTAAGCAAAGCGGCGAGCGCCGCCGCAGCCGCCGGGCATTGGGAGCACGCAGGGGCAATTACCCGTGAGGTCGATGATTCCGATCAGCGCGCCGAGGCGCTCGCCAGCATCGCCAAAGCCGCAGCCGAGGCCGGGCGGTGGAACCAGGCCGAAACAACCACCAATCAGATCGACGACCCCGAACAGCGCGCCAAGGCGCTCGCCAGCATCGCCAAAGCCGCGGCCGAGGCCGGGCGATGGGAGCAGGCCGAGACAACCGCTCGCCAGATCAGGGATCCAGACTCGCGATCCCGAGCCCTGGACAAAGCAGCCACTGCGGCTGCGGCTGCCGGGCAGTGGAAGCAAGCCAGGGCAATGGCCCACCAGATCGACAACCTTTACCAGCGCGCCGAGACGCTCGCCAGCATCGCCAAAGCCGCAGCCGAGGCCGGGCGGTGGAACCAGGCCGAAACGACCACCAATCAGATCGACGACACCCGCCAGCGCGCCGAGACGCTCGCCAGCATCGCCAAAGCCGCGGCCGAGGCCGAGCACTGGGAGCGGGCCCAGAGCATCGCCCGGCAGATCAGCGCTCCCGGCGAGCGGGAAGAGGCGTTCACCGAGGTGGCCAAGGTCGCTGCAGCTGCTGGGCAGTGGAATCAGGCCGAGGCAATCACTCACCAGATCGAGGATCCTCACCGGCGCGCCAAGACGCTAGCCAGCATCGCCAAAGCCGCGGCCACTGCCGGGCGTGCACAGGCGGATGCCTTGCTCGACGCCGCCGACCAGACCGCACGTCAGCTCATCGCGCTCAGCCAGCGCGTTGATGCGCTGGCGGCAGTGGCCGAGGTCGCGGTGCTGGCCGGTCAGCCGGCGCGGGCAGTCGCGCTGCTTGATGTCGGCCGACAAGCGGCGTCCCAGGAGACCGGGACAGAGCAGCGGTTCATCGATCATCAACGCCTGGCGACAACGTCGGCGGTAGCGGGACGGTGGGAACAGGCTGAGTCGATCGCCGATCAGCTCGGCGATCCGAGATTCCGCGCTATAGCGTTCGCTGCGTTGGCCGAGATGGCTCTGCGCACAGGCGAATTGGAACAGGGCCGTCGCATGGCGGCTGCAGCGTCCAGTCAGGTTCGGCTTCTCAGATCTACCGTTCACTGGGGCTCCGCGGTCAGCTACGTCGTGCGCACTCTCATCAAGGTTGATCCTAAGATGGCTGCTCGTATGGTGGTCGACGCGCTCGCAGACGGTTCTGACCCAATCCTCTACGAGGCGGCCGTCACGCTCGATCCTGAGATCGTCTCCGACCTGATCAATGCGTTCTGGCCCCAGCTGTAGCGCTTCAATGCGGCTCCAGCTGCGTTCCTTCTGAGTGATCAGAGACCACGATGCCCCAAGAAGGTTGGCGCGGCCAACTGGTAGCGACCCTGCTGCAGCTGGTCAGCAGGCAGGCTGCTCATCATCGCCTTGAGGTCGGCGAGGGCTGCGGCCCCGGGGTGCAGGCGGTCGGCTCGATGCTTCAGCCGTTGAGCGTGTTAAAGGCCGAAGATGCTTTCATGCAAGCCAGCTCCTTGTACAAACCAGCCTCCTAGGCGGGAGTCATATGGAAGATTGGCGCGGGACGGAAAGCCTCCAAGATCATCAGTACCCACCTCAGTGGCCCGCCTACGCCCGAATTGGGCCACCAGATACTTTCCGATACAGGCAAAGTAGACCAGCCCACCGACTGCGAGGCCGGATCCAAGCTGGGCCGCCGGGCTGCTCACCTGAGAGGCCACGCCAACGGCCGCGAAAGCTGCGGCTGACGAAGCCAAGAGTGCTGGCAGCACGGCCTTGCCCAACGCAGCGAAGCGAACGCTTGTTGCCCGTTTGAGCGCCA